>WNFS01003775.1_pt1 | contig 14639 bp, 11 predicted proteins | sample 5400141 | NCBI WGS metagenome assembly WNFS01 (sample SAMN13153358, study PRJNA577476) | soil metagenome | isolation source: 60 cm saprolite under Madrone tree | place: USA:California | collected 2016-06-14
TCAGCAGCGCCAGCGTCGAAACGACCTCGAAATAGACCAACGCCTTGATTGCAATACGGCCAAGTTTTTTCACATCCGACATCGATGCGATACCGTGAACGACCGTACAGAAGATGATCGGCGCGATGATCATCTTCACCAGGTTGATAAAGCCGTCTCCTAGAGGTTTTAAGCTTTTTCCTAATCCCGGATTCAGGTAACCAAGAACGATACCGAGAAATACGGCGATCAGGACTTGGACATATAATATCCGGAACCACGGTTTTCGATGAGCAGATGCTTGGAGACTTGTCATAGCGGGAGCCTTTCGTTCACGGGGCAAAAGGACCATCCGATAGCTACGCCACTGGGCCGGCGGCTTTAACTTCGGCGCTCACCCCCTCCTCATAAGCCGCAAAGTTCGTGGTGAAGAGACCGGCGAGCTTCTTCGCTGTCGCCTCGTAGGCGGCTTTGTCAGACCAGACATTGCGCGGAATAAGAATCTCGCTCGGAACGTTGGGACATCCGGTCACTACATCCAAGCCGAACAGCGGGTCACGCTCAGTCGCCGCTTTCGCGAGGGCACCACCGTGAATGGCATCAATGATTGCGCGGGTGTTTGCCAACTTGATACGCTTGCCGGTGCCATAGGCGCCGCCGCTCCAGCCAGTGTTCACCAGCCACACGCGTGTGCCGTGTTGTTTCACCTTGGCGGCAAGAAGTTCGGCGTATTTGTTTGGATGCCACACAAGAAACGGGCCACCAAAACAGGATGAAAACGTTGCCGAGGGTTCCTTTACTCCCACCTCGGTGCCGGCAACTTTCGCGGTGTAGCCGCTGATGTAATGATACATCGCCTGGGCCGGTGAGAGCGAACTGACCGGAGGCAGCACGCCAAATGCGTCGCAGGTCAGAAAAATAATGTCCGTCGGATGGCCCGCAACGCACGGAATCTTCGCATTCTGGATGAATTGTATAGGATAGGCGCCGCGGGTATTTTCGGTGATGCTGATGTTTGTATAATCTACCAAATGGTCCTGATCGAGCACAACGTTCTCGAGCACCGCGCCGAAGCGGAGCGCCTCGAAAATATCCGGTTCGTTCTCGGGCGTGAGGTTGATGGCTTTGGCGTAGCAGCCACCTTCGATGTTAAAGATACCTTCATCACTCCAGCAATGCTCGTCGTCGCCAATGAGATGGCGTTTGGGATCAGCGGAGAGCGTGGTTTTACCGGTACCGCTGAGGCCAAAGAGAAGCGAGGAGCGGTCGGTTTCTTTGTCGGCGGTGGCGGAGCAGTGCATCGAGAGCACCCCGCGTTTCGGTGCCAGGTAGTTCATTACGGTGAACACGCCTTTCTTCATCTCACCGGCGTATTCTGTGCCAAGTATGACGAATTCTTTGTCTTCGATGCTCAAGTCGACGGTGGTCTTGGAGCCCATGCCCGAAGTGAGCCGATTCGCCGGAAACGCGCCGGCGTTGTAGATGATCAAGTCGGGATCGCCGAAGTTTTCCAACTCATGCTTCGTCGGCCGGATGAGCATGGTATGCATGAAGAGCGCGTGATATGGCCGCGAGCAAATGACGCGAACCTTGATGCGATATTTTGGGTCCCACCCCGCGAAACCGTCGAAGCAGTAAAGGAGGTCGCGGGTGTTGAGGTAATCGCGGGCGCGCTCGCGAATGATGGCGAATGTGTGCGGATCGAGCGGGATGTTCACTGGACCCCACCAGATATCGTTTTCGGAGGCACCTTGTTTGACGACGCGCTTGTCCTTGGGTGAACGTCCGGTCTTGGCGCCGGAGTAGGCGACTAGCGCGCCGTTCTCGGCGATATGGGCATCCTTCTCACGAAGGATGGCGTGCTCGTAAAGGGCGCTGGGCGGGAGGTTTCGGTGGATTTCGTTAACAGTGATTTCGTGTTGCTTCAGGGTAAACGAGCTCATATTAAACCGTCCTGGATAAGTTGGAATGAGGTGTCGGGGGGCACGTTAAACCTAGCGTTGAGCGCAGCGACGAACCAGTCAAATCGGACCACTGCTTCGTGCAAAATTTCTGCCGGTGGCATCTTTAATTTAATGCCGGGAGCTCGTGCCCGGCCTGGCGCCGCCTCAATCAGAGCGTTCGCAGGGAGAGCGCCCGGCTCTATCGGCTTCGGGCCGAATTCGGCGCTCGCGCCTTGCCCCCTCAACCCAGTGCCCAACAAGTCGAGGACTTCGAGCGTCGCGGCGGGGAGGTGCGGGACAAAATCCAGAGCCTTAAGCCTTTAGGAGACGGATTTGTGAACCTGGTCAAGATGATCATTGCGCCGGTCATCTTTTGCACAGTGGTTCACGGCATTGCCACAATGAACCGAAGAGTATTGCGGATTTTGCAGTAGAAGAACCTGCCGCCGCCGGCGGCGGGGGCCAGTGATCTGTCGTAAACTGCTTCAATTCATTAATCGACTTCCAGCGCGTTTCGAGGATGGCGAACGTCTCGAGCCTCTGAAACGTAAATCGCCTCTTCGGCTACATTTTCTATCGCATAAGCAATTCGCTCGAGGCTTTGGGAAATTGCGATCAGATTAATATACGCGCGTGCTCGCATCGGGCGCGCTTCCACCATTTCGGTAAACTCGTCGTCCAGATTTCGAGCTTGCTCCGCGAGCGGCTCCATCGCAACACGCACCCGTTCGGACCTCGCGCTATCAAAGTGCGCAAAAGCGTCCAACGCTTCGACAAGCGATCTTTCCAGCGCATCAAGCAGCGGATGGAGGTGACTGGTTTCGTCGACGGTGGGATCCTCATTCAATTTCCGAACTTTACGCGCTATGACAACGGCTTGATCCGACAACCGTTCCAAATGCGTTCCGAGTTTGATCGTCGCCAAAACTCTCCGCAGATCGAAGCTCATCGGCTGAAACTTGAGTAGAATCGCCGTACCCTCCTTGTCTACCTGCTTCTCGAGGAGATCCACTTCTTCGTCGTCGGCGATCACTGCTGCACAATCATCGTCATCGCGCCTAAGGAATCCGGCTTTCGCGTTAGAAAGATTGCGCCTGGTGAGCGATCCCATCAGCAAGATATTGGTTCGAAGCTCATCAAGCGCAGCATCGAAGCCTGGCAGCAAGTGCCGTCCATCACTCTTAGCCATAAATCAGGAGGAGACCGTAACCATGAGTTGAGCCATTCGCAAACCAATAGCGAGGGCGTCGCTTGCAACGCACGGGCCCTTTGATGAGGAATTGGTTCATTTCAGGGAGGGACGGCCTCTGCGCCCTCCCATTTTTCTCTTTCTTATTGGGTCAGAAATGATTAGTCGGACGGCACGGAGGCCCGTCCCTCCCTTGATGGCGCCTATTCGGTAAGCAATTCCGTTTCGTTGATCCATTCGCGAAATCGGAGAATCTGCTCTCTGGTTCCTACCACAAGCAGCCAATCGCCCGGAAGCAGAACCTGAAACGGCCCAGGAAACAGCATGCGGAAATCACCTCTGGCAACTCCCGCGATTTGAACGCCGGTATGCCGCGGAATCTCCAATTCGGCCAAGGCATTTCCTGCCAGCCGGCTTCCCTCACACACTTCGATCGATTCAAGCCTGATTTCATCCAGCAGATTCGCTTTTTCGGTCTTGCTCGGCGCCGAGTCGAAAAAGGCGCGTACATGCTGGATTTGAAGTTCGGTTCCGAGGACCAATAGGATATCATTTGGATACAGCTCAGTATCCGGACCGGAACTTGGCACGGGGTAGCCCTGGCGTTCGACGCCCACTACGGAGCAGCCAAATCGACTGCGGAGAGAGAGATCTCCAAGACTCTTTCCGAACCATGCTTCCGAATCCGGGACGCGGATCTCGCTCAGACTGAGGTCCCATTCCTGGTGGTCTTTCAGCCAGTCATCGTGAAGCCGCTTTCGACGTTCCTCGCTTGAAAGAATTGCGTCAGAAAGTTCAAAAGCTATCCGCCGCTGGACCCTTCTCAGACCTTTGCCAAAGAAAAGAACATACACGGTCGAAGTTGCCAGGACTGCGCCAAAAAATGTGGCCGAAAATCCGATAACAGGCATCAAGAGCCAGACCCAAACGAGGAGCAGAAACGCTGCCATGAGCTCCAGGCCGATCACCAAACCGGGATGCTGAGCATCCAGTCCGCCTCCGAACGCAATTTCAACCAACTCCTTCAGGAACTCGGCAAACCGGCGCCAAACCCCTAAAAGCGGACCGGCAACTATCACGCCTAGCAGCGCCCAGAATAAGTGGTAGTGCCAGTATCCCACGGTTTGCGGAAATAGCCGGCCCCATTGGGCGAAGAGAAAAGGGGCTACGATCAGCATACCGGAGGCAAACGTCACGCTGATGATGAGCGGTGGAAGACTCTGCCCTGCAAGTCCGAAGACCCTGCTGCGACGCCGATGTTCTCCTACCGAAGTGAGAAATTGTTGGTAAAGCTTTATCCGATCGTGAAAGAACTTCGGCTCGCATCTGAGCGCATAGTCACTGATTTTGCCGGAGTGCCGGATTAGCGCCGGGGAAATCAGAGCCGTGACCAGGGCAGCGCCAACCGCGATGGGATAGTAATCGGGCGAAAGCATTCCGGAAGAGACCCCTAGCTGCGCAATGATGAACGCGAATTCGCCGATAGGCGTTACCATTAAACCGGCACGAATCGCATCGCGATCGGCGGTTCCGGTAATCAGTAGCGCACCGCTAAGCGCGAAGCTGCGCACGAGGATGGCCAGCATTCCGAGAGCCAGAATCAGGGCCCAGTTTTTGAGCAGCAATGCCGGATCCAGGAGCATGCCAATGGAGGCAAAAAAGATGGCGATGAAAACGTCACGCATTCCCTGCATGGATCGCTCCACCGCGGGACGCTGGGGTGTTTCGGCTATGATCGCTCCCAGAAGGAACGCACCAAGGGCCAGGGAGTAGCCGGTCTTGACCGAAACCACTGCGATCCCCAAAACCATGCCCGCCATAGTTATTGTCAGCAGGTCGGTGCCGGCGCGGTTCAAGCGCAGCAGGGCTCGCGGCAGGAAGAGCAGTCCCAGAACCGAGACGACTGTGACAAAGACAAGGAGAATTCCGAGAATCTTGCCGATGTTCGCCTCCGGGGCGCTGCGCATCTGGGCTATGGAGGAGATGAATGTCAGGACCACGACTGCGACGAGATCTTCCAGGACAGTAATGCTCATCGCCAGGTTACCGGCTCGCTGGTGAATGAGACCAGTTTCCGGAAGGATTTTTCCGATAATCGCAGAGCTGGACGCCATCAGCATGCCGGCGACAAAGAGACTCTGGGTTTGTCCCACTCCGATCATGGGACAGATCGAACGCGTCACGTTGAATACAAGAACCGCGCCCAGGGCCACCGCGAGAACCAATCCCAATCCCATTCTACGGAGTTTTGCCAGGCTCAGGTGAAGGCCGATCGAAAACATGAGGAATACCAGGCCCAGTTGCGACAACGCTTCAATCCTTTCCTTGTCAACGACCAAAACGAACGGAGGCGTATGAGGTCCGACCAACAATCCGGCTAAGAGAAAACCTACGACGCTGGAGAAACCGAGTTTCTGGCAGACAAATCCAACAACTCCCGCGAAAAATGTTACGACGGCAAGATCTTGGACCAGATTAAGTTCACTCATCCGATCTACATTACGTTGCACTTCCGACAAAAGAAATGCGGCCCGCGCACCGAGACCGTCGCTCTGGCTCGGTAGGGCCGGATCTCCGAGGCGGCCGTTCTACGAGGCAGGCTAGCTAGGCTAGGTTCGTAAGACAAGGGCGCTCTTCTCGGCGGGCAGCTCGGAGATCTGCCCCTACCGAGCGGGTTACAGAGGCGGCCGTTTTTTGCGGGCCGGACCATCGGGGTTCAATTCCAAGGAGCCCTTCAGGCAAGCCAGTAGTCAGCTTTGGAAGCGTTCTTCGACAAACACTGCTGTCGTTCGCGGAGGGATGATGAAAGTGCCGGTTCCTTCATCGTATTGGGATTTTCGAGCAACCGGGTCTGCTAATGAGCGACATAAAACAGGATGCAAGTCCAGCCGCACTCCTGCACAATCTGTAACGGTGACGGTTTTCGGAATTCGGTCGACGTTGAAAAGCACCATGATGCTTTGCGCACGGGAATCGAGCACCGGGTCGATTCTGTCTGACAGCATCATCACGATCAAAGCCGGTTGCTGGCTTTGGCCGACATTGCAAAACTTCAGGCGTTGTTTCACCTCTTCTCCGGTTCGCAGCCTGAAAAGTGGACTTGATTTGCGGATTTGGAGCATCTCCTTGAAGTACAGATGCGCCAGATAGATGGCGTCGAACCCGGGCCTGATCGCGGGATTCAGAAGGAAAGGGGTCATTATGGTCCAGTCATCACCATTGTCGAGGTGCTGCGGAAGACCGACTGCGAAGTTATTTGTCTGGTACGACCAGTCGAGTCGATTGAACCAGTCCCCCGAGTTGTAGCTGTTCCTGTCAAAGGACTTCGAGCGGAGAATATCATCCCCCGCGTGGAAAAAAGGAATTCCCTGAGCCAGGGCCACCAGGGCAATGCCTAAATTGTTGATGCGAACCCGATCATCCATCGTCGCATCCATCGGGATTCGGTACTGGTTGATATCAAACAGCGTCTGGTTATCATGGGCCGAGATGTAGTTGATCACATCCGGCGGATCTTTCGCATAGCCGGCTGGCTGACCGTTGTATCTCAATTCGGCCCCCTTAACGAGTTGCCCATGGTTATCCATGAATTGATAATCTTTGATTGTCCCCGCAAGGGTTAACTTCACCAGATCCCCCGCGTCTAGAAGCTGTTGAAGATGCTCACCGCGAGGGAGTGAGGAAGAGCCGTTGTCGTTATACCAAAGGCCGTTGATGAATCCCTGGTTCTCGACCAGCGAATGGCCGTGGTCGTGTGGTCCTCCTCCACGAACCGCATCACGCCCCCTGTCACTGAACGTTCCTATTCCGGTTCCAGCCATGTTCGCCTGGGTCGCATTGACACCCAGTGAGTTGTCCGCCACTTCTCCGAAATCCCACCCTTCCCCATAAAGATAGACCGTTGGATCGATCGCGCGCAGAGCCTTCTTTATTTCCAGCAGATTATCTACAAAGCTGAAGCCCATCAGATCAAAACGAAAGCCGTCAAGGTTGTATTCGCGCGCCCAAATCTCGAGGGTATCAAGCATCAGCTTGAAAAACATCCGATGTTCCGACGCGGTATCCGGGCAGCAAGTGTTGGCGTAGACGTCGCCGTTGCGATCAAGCCGGTAGTAATATCCGGGCACGACTTTATCGAGAACTGAAAATGGATCCTGGCCGGCACTCGCAGTGTGTTTGTAGACGACATCCATGACAACGCGTAGGCCAATCAAATGCAAGGACTCAACCGTTTGCCGGAATTCTCGGATCCGGGCAACGCCTGACGGGGCGGTTGAATAGCTTCCCTCCGGAACTCCGTAGTGATAAGGGTCATAGCCCCAATTAAATCCGTCGCGATCTCTGACCTTTGGGTCGACGATGGCCGCCTGTTGCAAAGGGGAGGCGGGTCCCCACGATGGGTCAATCACAGGCACCACCTGCTCGCTTGCAAGCTCAGGTACCGAAGTGAAGTCAAAGGGAGGAAGTAGATGAACGTGCGTCAATCCTGAATCGGCAAGACTCCGGAGAGAGTTGTGAGCGGGATGAATCCGCCCCCTTGCACGCCGGCTGTGGTATCTATGTTGATTCCACCCGTCGCGGAATAGTACAGCCGGTAAATGTCGTTCGGGTCGGCTCCAACCCAGGCAATCGTGTTCCGGTTGACCCAATGCGCCCTCGCTTTTGTCAGGTTTCCAACCGGATTCAACTCTAGTGCACCAGCTCCCAACGTTATTTGAAATAAAGTGTCTGTTTTCCGACGTCGATAATGCCGCCGTGATCGAAAAAGAAATCCGCACCGATTAACCCGCCGAATTGGTACCGGAGGTCGTCCGGCCCCTCCGGCAAAGCGGTAACGCCGATTAAAGCAGGCCCCAAAGGGTATTTTCCCAGATCGAACTGTTGGGCAATCGTCACGCCAACTGGACGTTCTTTTGAGTGGATGCCCTTCGCATTCACCGTCGTACCGATAACTGGAATCGCATTTTGCCTCGCAACTTGGAGCGGAAGCAAGGTTGCAAAGCCGCCAGTGTCGACTACGAAACTGTATTGGTTCGCCCCAATTCGACCTTCTATTTCCAGCGCGCCGGAGTGAGTAATACGCATCGGAACCGCCTTGTACCGATTTCTTTTTGCGAATTGAACGATCGATCGCGGATCGGTGCCCGGGGTCTCGAGAAAAATGCGCTGGTTACGACAATCAATCACGGCGCTATAGCGCTGAAGTATGTCTAAGCCCAAAATGCCGTCCATTGAGACGTGGGCACCTGAACCGCGGAGTTTGGCTCGAAAATCCTTTAGATCAAGCAGCGCAACGGGACCTGAGCCCAGGTTCTCGCTGCCGACGTAGAGACTATCCACGAGTGCCACAGGAACGATTCGATTGTTGACCTCGATCTGTTTCGGGACTTCAACGACTCTGGCGCTTTTTGCGAGTCCTAAAACCTTCGCCTTGTTCGAATCGACGATGCTGAGCGCCGCACCCGTGTCCACCGCGAACCATGCAGGCCGATTATTGACGCGAACCGGAACAAAGAGATGATTACCCGTGCTACGACTAAGACTCACGCCGGAGATGGATCGAGCGGGTTCGCTCGCCTTTACGCCGTGAAAAAGAGGAAAAATAGGATATCCTACAAGGCTAGCCGCGTAAATTAGAAGTCTTATGAGTCGTTGCATGGTTTTGTCATGAATAATACACGATTTCTTTCCGCAATGTTCTTAGCTTTGCTGGGACTTCATCTGGTTTTCAATGGCGCGCAATCCGGGTGGGCGCAAAACCCGTCCGGATGGGGCGAGATCTGGAAACAGCGCATGACAATAGGCCAAGCGCAACTAGATGACGCATTTAAACTTGCGGAATCCGGAAAAGTTGATCAGGCACTTGCGGCGATCGACCGGGTGATAGCGGCAGACCCGGGCAACTGGCGGTCCCATTTCTTGAAATCAGCTGTTTTGGTTCTCGCCAGGCGTGGTGAAGAGGCGTTGAAGCAGATCGATACGAGTATCAACCTGGCTCGGAAAAGTAACGTCTCTCCCGGCCTGCTGGCGGAACTTTATGCTAGCAAGGCCAGAAGTTGCATCGAGTACGGACGCTCCGGGGAAGCAAAAAAATCCTTAGAACAATCAGCCCGTCTGCAGCCGAACGATCCTTCAACGCTGAACGATCTTGCGTGGCTGCTTGCCACTTCGCCGGACAACCGGATTCGCGATGGGCGGCGAGCTGTGGTCCTTGCCCGGCGAGCATGCGAACTGAGCGGATGGAAAGACGCGTTTTCGATTGATACGTTGGCCGCGGCGTTCGCCAGCGCCGGCAACTTTTCTGATGCCGTAAAATATCAAGAACTGGCGATCTCAAGATTGGATTCAGGCGACCAAAAGGCTCAGGCAGGAGGGATGCAGCAGAGACTTCGGCAATATGCGAGCAGCCGGGCCTTCACCTCCATCTAGTGTCCCCACTGCTCTGCGAGTGTCAGTTCCAGAGAATATCTGCCGGGAACCGGCTGTAAATTCCCTTCGGATCATTGAGGGCCCGCAGATCCTTGTATTGGTCTTCGAACTGCTTAAGCCCCAAGCGTATCGGATCAAACTTGGCTACCGGAGGTCTGGGCGCCGCCTTCAATATTTCCTGAAGCTTTTCATTAAATTCTTTGCGCTCGGGAAACTCCGTGATCACGGGATGCGCACCCAGATGAGCAAGATTCCCGGCGTACGAAACTGCGGAGCGCAACCCGCCGACTTCGTCGACGAGCTTGATCTTTTGAGCTTCGATCCCGGACCAGACACGGCCCTGGGCGATTTCGTCGACCTGCGGAACCGGGATATTGCGGCCGTCCGAAACGCGTTTTAAAAAGTCATCGTAAAACTTGTCGACCGCTCTTTGCAGGATTGCCAGATCAGCCTCCGATTTCTGTTTGAACGGGGAAAACAGCGTCGTCAGCGGCGTCGTGGTGGTAACCGAATCGGTCGTAATCCCATTGGCCTTCGCTAATTCTTCGAAATTCACCTGCAAGCCAAAAACACCTATGCTGCCTGTAACGGTCGTCGGCTCCGCGAAGATATGGCTTGAGGCAGCCGAAATGTAATATCCACCCGACGCGGCATAACCTCCCATTGAAACAATTACCGGCTTTGCGGCTTCCGCGCTTTTCAACTCGCGGTAGATCTGTTCGGATGCAAAGCCGCTTCCGCCGGGGCTGTTGACCCGCAGCACGATTGCCCGCACGCTCGGATCAAGCCGGAGCTTCCTGATTTCGCGCGCATATCTATCTCCTCCGACATTTCCAGCCATCCCCTCGCCGTCGACGATCTCCCCTTCGGCGTAGAGCACCACAATATGAGGCGTGCCCGTGGAAGCCGCTCCTGGCCTCACCCCTAGTGCCGCCAAGTAAGAGGAAACCGTCGTTTGGGGGAAGGTGTTGTTCTTCTTATCCTCGCCATACTGCGCCTTGAGCCGTTCGATGATTTCCGATTGGGACACGAGCTCTGTGGCGAGCTTGCTTTTAACGGCTAGTTCACCGTCGATTAGACCGTTCTCGTTTATCAGTTTCTCCAGGGTGCCAGGGGCCAGCGCTCTCGCCTGTTCGATTGTGTTCCTTACCTCGCTCCAGACGTCATCAAATAGTTTCTGTAATTGCTCCCTGTTCTCGGGACTCATACTTTCGCGGATGTAGGGTTCCACGAACGACTTGTATTTACCGACGCGAAATACCTGAACGCCGATCCCGTACTTCTTGAAGGCCCCGGCAAAATAGAGCGGGATCGTGGACGGACCACGCAAGACAAACTCGGCTTGGGGATCCGCGAAAATTTCGTCGGCAACCGATTCCAGGTAATAGGCGGGCGCGAACGGAAACTGCAGATAGGCGTAAACGGGCTTGTGTGATTGCTTGAAATTAACCAGAGCTTCGCGCACCTCCTTTAGCGCCGGATAACTTGAAGCGTAGTTGCTGACCGGCAAAAGGTTCCCTGTCAGAAAGATCCCTTTAATCTTCGGATCGGTTGCCGCGCGGCTGATCGCCTGCAGCACCTCTCTCAGGCTCACCTGAGCGGGTTGTTGATCCTCGGAAAAAGCGGACAGCAACTGGCTAGGCTCGAACTGCTGCGGCGCATCGGTGATTGGAGTGGCCACGTCAAGAACCAAGAGCGCTTTATCCGGCAACTTTGGCTCCTTTTGCGAAGCCCCGATCAGAACCACAATCGCAATCAAGCCCATCAAGGCGCAACCAATCAGAAAAAGGATTGCAATGAACGTACCGAAGAAAGAGGCGAAGAATGTTTTCATTCGTTTATCAATGATAATCTGCTCGGAGGGATTTCGCTGTTCTGAGGCACGGCCTCGCTAATCGTCGACCTCCTCGAATAAGATTTTGCCCAGTTCAGCGAAACCTCGAACAACGATGTCCGCTCCTGCCGCCAACAACGTATCCGAGGAAAGTTAGGGCCACGGGCCATTTCTTTGCTTTACACCGGCGCAAGAAAAGGAGAACACCTTCCACCAGCGTGACTTCCTTGAAGAACGTTCGAAAGGCATTAATGCGCAGCTGCATAATCCGCGAAAGATCTTCAGCCGAATTAGCCATTTCCCGAAGTATGCGTGCACAATCGAGCTCGGTGGATCCTTTGAATTGTTTCGTGTCTGACAAAGTAATCCTGCGACCCAACCGATCACTTGCTTCAATCAGCGACCGTTCATGAGCAGGCTCCGAATCGATGACAACACCGTCTAAGTCGAGCAATATTGCGCATATGTTTGAGAGCATTTTCGAGCCTCGCAACTCATGAGTTGCAGAAATTCTAAGTTTTGACGCCATTTTCCAAGACTCTGCCGGTTTGTTTCCTCGCCGTTCTTGCTGCGGGGTCGAACGCCATTTGCGCCGAACAGAAACCCGGAGCCTCGCATAGAACCTCGCACATGACGGACGAAGAGAAATCGGCAATCGCTTCCGAACTGACTTCGGTGATCGAACAATATATCGAAGCAGGACAGATGCCGGATCCCCGCGACCGTTCAAAATATTTGGCTCCCAAGGTGTTTTATTTCGGACATGCGCTTACCCGCCAGCAGGCGGAGAGAGAAATCAATTCACTCTACCGGCGTTGGCCCGCCCGCAAATTTGGCCGTTTGGAAGAACCCGAAATTTTCGCCGTTCCAAAAAAACGCGATGTCTACAAGGTGACAGGCACATACGAATATGATCTGACAAACCTCGGTGAGCATCTGAGTGGAAAATCAAAGATAACCTGTATTCTCGAGCATAGTTCCGGTATAACCCGGATCATTGGATTGGATGAGAAGCTGATTAGTGACACGACGAAGTATTTCCGCGATTGAGTTCAGATGAGACGGAGTCCGCGGGAGACTCGCATTCGTTCTTCGCGCATGCAGATTCACATTGAATCGTTGCATGGTTGATTCCAAAGAGTGTGAGTAAATCACTGTTCACTTTTTTGATGAGATCATCATTGGGCGACGCATCGGATTTTAACAAATGAACCGTAAGCGCCGTCTCGGTAGTGCTGAGCGGCCAAATGTGCAGATGATGGACATTTGCGACCGCCGGAAGCGCGGCAAGATATTCTCTGATCGCTGAGACGTTGATATTCGCTGGCACCGCGTCCAGAGCGAGGTTTAGCGAGTCTCTTAACAATCCCCAGGTGCTCCAAATGATGACGGCGTTGACAGCCAGGCTCACGGCTGGATCAACCCATTGCCAACCGGTAAACAGAATTGCGATTCCTGCCAGCACAACACCTGCAGAAACCGCTGCATCCGCCGCCATGTGCAGAAATGCCCCGCGGACGTTTATGTCACGTTTGCGTCCTTCGTGAAACATAAGCGCGGTCGTCGTATTCACGACGATACCACCGAGCGCGACCCAGATAACAGTCCATCCCGCAACCGGAGCCGGTTCGCCAAAACGTCGAATCGCTTCCCATGTAATGCCGCCCGTGGCCAGGAGAAGGATCACAGCGTTAGCAAGAGCCGCGAGTATCGATGAGCGTTTCATCCCGTAGGTGCGACGATCCGTCGGCGGTCGCTGCCCAAGATACGCGGCGCCCCAAGCCAGGATCAGCCCGAGAACGTCGCCAAGGTTGTGGCCGGCATCGGCTAGGAGCGCCAGGGAATGCGCGGCGATTCCGAAGACTACCTGAATTACCACGTAGGCGACATTCAGTGAGGTGCCAATGGCAAAAGCCCGCCCAAACTGTGCGGGCAAATGGACGTGATGGTGACCCGTGTGTTCGTGATCCGGCTCCTGGCCTCCGGTCGAGTGAATTTCCTTTTCCATGCTCAAAGTACTCGGCAGCCGCGTCAGGATACACTTTCAGAGTGTTCCCGGCGCACAGATGTTTGGGGAAAATATCATAGCTTGCGGATGGAAAGAATCCCCTCCCACAGGGAGGGCGTGAGATTGGAGGTTGCATGGCACATATTATGCTTTGTATCACATCGAGGCGGTGCGCTGGACCTTGTTGCCTAGTTGAGCAGGAGACGGATCAAGCCGATGTCCGCCTGAAATCTCTCAGGAACCAACATAGAATGGCAATGCCAGAGCTCATTGAATCTCACGCGCTTCCCGCCAATGCGGACTCAGCTCCGCGAAGGATTCTTTGTTGTGAAGTTGCTCGAGCAAAACCTTCACTCAAAGCGCTGGGCATCGGCTTCTCCGTATCGTACGCGCAGAGAAGAATGAAACGCAGCAAACCGAGAAAACCTCCTTATTTTGCTTCCAGTTACAACGTTGGTAATCTCGGCAATATCAACATCGTCGCCTTCTACCATCCCTTGATCGCCGACTGGGACTTGATGGACAAGGACGACGAACGTTACCGTCTCAGGGTTCGATCTGGTATCCGCGAAGAGATGATACACTCCGTGCAGGTGATGACCGCAAGAGACCGGTACGAAAGATCGAGTGATTTACAGAACAGATTTGAGACTGCCGCAAGCTATTACCAAAATCTTCTCGGGCGCATCATCGAAGAGTTGGCAAACAGTGCGGAGGGTCAAGCCGCGGTTCTGACTGCAGCACAGCTCTATTATGAGGACTGGACCATTACCTCGATGGAAAAACTTCGACAGACTGATAAAAAGCTGCACGGCAGGGACGGCTACCTGGTCAGCGAACTCATCAGGCAGATCGTTCAGATTCGGATCGGTGAACTTACCAGCGAGGAGGCTAAGGGCAGGGCTTGGGATAAGCATCGAATTTTCAATGTGGCCAAATTTGGCACAACGGAAAATCTTTTGAGGTTCATGGCCGGAACATTGCGTCAGGCTGTCCCAAGATTGGTAAAACTCAGCCCGACTTTGGCGGAGGCCTTGCTCGAAATCGAGGGGGCCATCAAGAAGATCCATCAGATTTCGGCCTCGGTGCCGCCCAATTGATTTGTTATCGGAAAACGAGCTGCAGGCTGTCCAAAATTTCTTTTACCACACATCCGGGCGTTGCGAGCAACGCCCCTCCAGCGGCTGATGTTCGTCTATTAATGATAGGGACGGCCAATGATAGGGACGGCTTCTTCCGTCCGACTAATTGTTTTCA
>WNFS01002248.1_pt1 | contig 14629 bp, 21 predicted proteins | sample 5400141 | NCBI WGS metagenome assembly WNFS01 (sample SAMN13153358, study PRJNA577476) | soil metagenome | isolation source: 60 cm saprolite under Madrone tree | place: USA:California | collected 2016-06-14
CCATCGAATACATATCCACGAGTGAATTTCCACCTGCATAAACCGTCAGCCATTTGCTATTGGGAGTCAAATCACACCTTTCAGTCAAATATACTGGACTAAGCCCGTGATATTATAGGTGACAAAAGCCCGAAGTAGTCCGTCCAGCGGATTTTCGGCGGATTGTAATAGACTCCCGAGGATGTCCGTTGAGCTCATTGGACTTGAATACTGATCTCTCCGGGGATGTCTGGAAGGTTTGTATATGTATTAACCAGTCTAATATTAGACTCATGGAACATCTCCGGTCAGCTGTTGATCAGTTAGTTATCCTTGTATATAGAATTGGTATATGGTGTGAGTATCATGCTAAGGATTGTTTAGGGAGTTGAATATTAAACTGCGGAGGTGGTCCGGTCAGCTCATGGGAATTGTTTACCATTGGGTAGGGGATTGTATAGGAGTTGAATATTGAACTGCGGAGGTCATCCGGTCAGCTCATGGGAATTGTTTACCATTGGGTGGGGGATTGTATGGGAGTTGAATATTGGACTGCGGAGGTGGTCCGGTCAGCTCATGGGACTTGTTTACCATTGGTTAGGGGATTGTGTGGGAGTTGAATATTGAACTGTGGAGGTGGTCTGCTCAGCTCATGGGAATTGTTTACCATTGGGTGGGGGATTGTATGGGAGTTGAATATTGAACTGCGGAGGTGGTCCGGTCAGCCCATGGGACTTGTTTACCACTGGTTAGGGGATTGTGTGGGAGTTGAATATTAAACTGCGGAGGTGGTCCGGTCAGCTCATGGGAATTGTTTACCATTGGGTAGGGGATTGTATGGGAGTTGAATATTGAACTGCGGAAGTCATCCGGTCAGCTCATGGGAATTGTTTACCATTGGGTGGGGGATTGTATGGGAGTTGAATATTGAACTGCGGAGGTGGTCCGGTCAGCTCATGGGAATTGGATTGGAGTTGAATATTGAACTGTGGAGGTGATCCGGTCAGCTCATGGGAATTGTTTACCATTGGGTGGGGGATTGTATGGGAGTTGAATATTGAACTGCGGAGGTGGTCCGGTCAGCTCATGGGACTTTTTTACCATTGGTTAGGGGATTGTGTGGGAGTTGAATATTGAACTGCGGAGGTGGTCCGGTCAGCTCATGGGAATTGTTTACCATAGGGTAGGGGATTGTATGGGAGTTGAATATTAAACTGTGGAGGTGGTCCGGTCAGCTCATGGGAATTGTTTACCATTGGGTGGGGGATTGTATAGGAGTTGAATATTGAACTGCGGAGGTGATCCAGTCAGCTCATGGGACTTGTTTACCATTGGGTGGGGGATTGTATGGGAGTTGAATATTGAACTGCGGAGGTGATCCGGTGAGCTCATGGGAATTGTTTACCATTGGGTGGGGGATTGTAGGGGAGTTGCATATTAAACTGAGGAGGTGGTCCGATGGGTTAAGGGGGATGTTATACCCGTGTGGGGTATTTTACGGGAGGTGAGTATTGAACTACGGAGGTGCTCCGGTGGGCTCATGGGGTGGTCCGAAAAGGTCATGGGCATTTCACACCATAAGGGGTGGCACTGTATTGGTGTTGATAGTTGAGCTCCGGAGGTGTTCCGGTTGGTCACCGGGATTTTTGACTTAAAATTAACTTCCGGAGTTTGGTGCCTGAAGGGAATTACATCTAATGAAGTCTGGACTATTTCCGAAATTTACATTAGAAATTATTATTATGTTCTTGACTTCTTAATTTTCATCCGGCAGTCATGATTGCAACAGGGGCAAGTGATTTATTTGCGAGGGGGGGAGGAGGGATACAAATATGCTATTTTAAAAAAAAAAACAAAAAGAGGAAAAAGTCCGTCCGTCGGACCCATGTCAGGCAGAGGAGGAGTGGACCATGACCCGCTTTTTGCTATTGGCACTGGCTGCAAAAGCGGCCATGGTCTCCCGGATCTTGGCCATACTATGGTCAATGACCTCCAGCTCCATGATGACGGTTCCGAGGAGCTCCGCTGCTTCGGGCCTGGACAGGACATCGTCCTCAATGTTGGTCCGGGCCTTCTTGCGTGTGCCACCACTTCCGGAAGCGTCCCGGCCACTATCCTCGAGTTTGACGACCTTGCGCTTCGACGAGGTTGATGAGACTGATGTGGCGGGGGCCGGCATGGCGCGACGGCCTTTGGGCTTCGTGGATTCATCGGTCGTCGACCCACGAGCTTTCCGGACTGTGATACATAGTGAGATGAGTCTGAAATGTGGGATGAAGGATAGAACTTACTGGAGTTGGAACAAGCTTGGTGGAGTTTGGCACACTGGTCACAGGCAAGTCCGGCAAGTCCGACGCAAATTACGCCTTTTGCTGCACAAGAGTCGCATTGGCCACTTGCAACAGCCGGGTAGGTTGTGCGCTATTATATAAATTAGTATAGTTTTCGGAATAGAAAGTTTGATACGTGCAGTAATCCCCGCCTCGGCCAGGAGTTGCGGATCACTGGCAGCGAGGTCCTTGACCTTCTGGAGCAACTCCTCCTGCTCCTTTTTGCTAGCCGCCTCCGCTGCCAACTTCCTGTCGTCCTCCTCCTGCTTCCGCTTCCTCGCCTCCTCTGCGACTATAGCTCGGCGCTGTTCCTCCAACTGTTCAGCCTTCCGGGCGGCCTCCTCGCGTTGACGGATTGCATCCTGGGTGACCTGTATGGTCTTTTCCATGGCTACCTGCAACACCTCGATGCGGTCACTATACGCGGCGGCAAGGGTACCGTCGACAGCCTTGAGCTTCCGGATCATTGTGTTCTGTTGGTGTAATTAGTAACATCAACAATATAATATAATAACACTTCACTTACAGTTCCGGTCTCAACCCAGAGCTCACACATCGTCACATCCCATTCTCCATTGGGTTCCGGGCGCGGTATGTCCTCCAGATAGGCCCGGAGCGGGCCTTCGGCATCCGCGTTGATACCGGGCGCGAGGCCAAAGAGCGGATCCTGCAAGAGGTCACTCACTGTGACCATCGGCTCGTCCGCGCTGGGTGGAGGCGGTTGAGATGGTGGAATCGAAACCGGGGGAGCCGGGGAGACGTCGCGTGATGCAATGGCACCTTCGGAGGCGCCATTGGTTTCGGTGTGGCCATTGGTGATCGTGTCCTGGATGTTGGACATGGTTGAGGATGTGAAGCAAGTTGGATGTGAGACAAGTTGAAATTGCAACAACGGACGCGTTGAACTGTTACCCACGCATCCCAATATGGACATCAGCCACAATCCTGAGCCCACCTATGTAACTACACATATTTTTTGCAATTTTTCAAATAAATTGCCAACCATTCCTCAACTGATATCTAATATGTATATTGAGACATTCATAATCTTTCCAGGTATGATATACCAACAAAAATGATGTTACCGGACAGACCGGAACTATCCGAAATTCACCGGGGCATGTCCGGGTTGTCAAAGCTACATGCGGGTAATATATGTATTCATAATTGGGGCATCCCAAGCAAATGGTATGTCTACCCGACTATTTCCTAACCCTCTTTGCATGGATGCCGCTGTCTTCCGCAGCTCTAACCCTCTTTCCACGAGCCCTACAAGGAATGTATGAGGCAGTTAATCTGGAATCCGCTGTCCACACCACTTACAATGAAGGGGATGCCACAGTGTCCGGTTTGACACCAACCATGGATCTGGTAGTCCGGGCACTGTAGAAGTGGCATGAGTAGCTAATTAATATAGAACATCAGTCAGCAGGACTTACGGGGACATCACAGGGGCTACCCCTGTGTCATTTCCTGTCTTGGACCTTGTCCTCCGGACACTAAGCAAGACTAATGTGTAACGGAATATTGTTTAAAAACAAAGGAAGACGCACAGAGGAGGTGCAGCTGCAATCAAATCCCACATTCCCGTTATCTCTTTCAACACCCTGAGCCATTTCTTCTCAGATCCTGCCTGTTCCCCCCACCAGCGCATGCCAAGAACGAGCATTACAATTCCGGCTGTCCCATTCCTGCACCAAGGAAAACTCAAAATGCGGTCAACTCCCCCATCCTGCTTCAGCCCAAGCCCATCCCACCAGCTCAACATCTCCTTGCCGAACTCCTCAGTAACAATACTGAAGTCAAAACTGGCCTTGGTAATCTGGGCGGTGCCCCATGTTTTCAGGGCAGCTGGGAGATCGGTTTCCTGGAGCTCCTGCACTTCCATAATGCTTCGTCCAGCCTTTGTTAAAGCCATCTCAGCAGGGAGCCACTTCCGGACAAATCCCTGCCAATCCTTGCCCAGCTGATCCCACTCCGGATGCAGGAATCCCAAGTCCCCACGAATGGCGGAGAACACCGGTGGTATACCCGCCAAGCCGGCACTGCCATCTATGGTGAGAATGCTTGGACTCAACAGAAATATATATTGCACTCTCACCGGACAGCCTTGTTCTTCCGTAGGGGTCCTCCATTGACTCCCGGCTTTTGGATCTGTTCTCCAGCATCTGTGCTAAGGTCCTCCCTGCAACTAGAATGGTTAAACATGAAAAATGTTTCAAGACATTCTGACGGTACATACCCGGGTCCCGAAGCGGTCACATCATCGGACTCCGGCTCCTGCACATTATGTAGCCCAACATCATGGAGCAGTGTATTACATCCCGCCATTGTATCATCCAAATCGACAAGTGTGAGTGAACTGTTTACGAGGTAGTCCGGAAAGCTCCCGGAGTCGTCCTCCGTAAAGAGCACCCGTTCCACCTCACGAAGTGCCAGCCCTAGAACTAGGAGGGTTTTTTCCACACGACGATAGCCAGCTGGTTTTCCCTCAAAGGGAGCCAGTGGTTTTCTCTTCACCCAGGAAAGAAGATTTGACAAAGATGCTGTACCTTTCCGGTTGTGGAAGGCAGCGGGGAGAAATTCCTTGGAGTATCCCCAGTGTCCCCAAGTGGGTGCTGGGTGTCCGATTGCATCGACCTCATCATGGGGCTGGAGGTTTTGTCAGTATCAACTCAATTACAATAAAATCAACAATACTTACATCCGCCGTATCCAATAACATGATCAGCTTTTGATATCCTGCTTCCTTGGACAAGGACTCCAAAAAGAGTCTGCGGCGTGGAATTTCCACTTGGGCAGGAATCATTGGCACTTCAATCGTGTCCCCTGCATCATTCAGTCCCCCACCTGCGGTACCTTCTGCCATTCCCCCTTCCCCAGCTACACCGTCACTATCTCCATTCCTACTGATATGTCCACCATCCTCCGCAACCCTGGGGTTATTTCCCATAGTACCCTGAGTTTGTCGGGAGGTTGAATCCTGATTTTCAATCGGTAGATGTTCTGGTGTCAGAAACTTGAGCGGCCATGACTTGCCAGCTTCTTGACGGTTGTGCCAATGTTCTAAGAAGCGGATGATTGCTTTCTGCCCCATTCGGGATGGGTCATCGAGGACATATTTACCACGTTGGCACTTCTTGGCGAGATGGGCATCAATGTTTGCCCGGATAGCTGCCCATGGGATTCTACCGTAAAGTTTTTGAAATTCTGTAATTATATTGGTAAGATGATGGACAACACCACGACAGGGCCATCAACACTTACTTCGGACTTCCCGAACGTAGACCCTCAAAATCCGCTTCAGGACATCCAGCGGAGTGTTGGAGTTAAACTCGGGTAGCAGTGGATATCTGTCCTCCTTCCGGAAAGCCAGTACCAACCCGTCTTCTGCTTGGGTCCCTTCATCATCATTATCGTCGTCATCATCACTACCAAAGTCTACAGGTCTCCGGTCAGTTAACTATCTAACAAAAATGAGATAATTGAGACACCAGATACCTTCCGACCAGTCCCTCCACATGTCCAATATATTCCCGGGGCCTTTCCTCCAGTTTGGCTTCTGCTCAGTAAATGTAGAACCATTTGTTTCAAACCTATACCCAGTTAATCACCGGAATGTGGGTCAAATGAAATCAAAGTAACTCACTTGGAAACTGAACCCTGTCCCTCTTCGTTCCGGTATTGAACAAGCATGAATACCTTAACACCCATCTCTCGGTCGGCGGTATCCATAAATTTGTTTGCAAGAGCCGGAAGCCGTTTGGTTGCTCTGTAATCGATATTATGAGTTATTATCTTGAAGGAATGCAACAAGCAACCAACTTCTGCTGAATTTCCTTAGGCGCAGGCTCCTTGTTCCAACTGTCCGCCGTCTCCTGACAATCCGCTAACTCCTCCTCAGACAACTCCTTGATTAAAGCACTGACAGCACTGGAATAAGTTCGAAGATTTGCCTGCCCCTCCCCGCTATATTCCCGCATCATTTCCTGATAGATGTCATTGAGCCGATCGGCATGGATGTGCGCAGCGACTAGTCTCTTGTTCCACTGCTTTCCGGGATTCTTTTTACGGCCTTTCACCATAGACTTTCCAGTGGGCTCCGTGGGCTCCCTGACCTGTCTCTTGGCTTCATTTCCGAACCAGGTTGCAACGGACTGCAACATATCATTAGGGTTTTCTGTTTCACTTACACCTCCAAATCACACACCTTGTTTAAATCATCGGGAAGATCAAATCCGGGAGCGACCTCCCTGATCTTTTCAGCGACTTCATTGATGAGTTGTGTTCGAGCCTTATGCTTTCCCAGGTCATTTGAGTCCAGATATGCCTGGCAATTGTCCAGAAGGATGTTTTTAAAAGAATCATGGACCCATTTTTTAACCATTTTCGCAATGTATGATTTGAGGTGCAGCTATTTGTGGATGGGTGCAGTGGAATTTGGATGGGAAAATTCAATGTGAAAAGCGCACTAATATATTGTACCAGGAGGCACCTCAAATATACGCTTAGCCATTTGGGGTTATAACTTCCTTTTCGGACCTGAAACATGAACATACGCGATCACGTGACCATGCCGTGGGCATTAAACAAAGTTGATCCTGCTAAGTTTTTTCCCCTTAACCGCCATGATCTCGAAGTCATATCCCTCACCCCCGGGTTACACAGGTGGTTGTGGACGCACAACCTACCCACTGTGTAGAGGTGTTGATGACGAGTACCACCGGTTCATCATTGGTCATGGGGCCGTTCATCTGGGGGCTTATGGGCTTGATTCCTTGTGCCGCGTTGTGTGTCAAAGCGAACGTGTGTGCACTTGAGATCTTGCTATTGGGTTCGGAGGATCAAACCCTTGTACTACCTCGGGTGTCAAAGCCCATGTTTGTGCACTTGGGATGGAACCATCCATTACACTCTCCGGAGCCATCCCGCCTGTGCCTCTCATATGGTAAGTTTGCCTTTGTCCGCAATTTTTGACTTTGACATGATTTGCCACAGGGTTGACTCGGACACCCTGGACTTCCAAACTTTCTGTCTTGTCTTGGTGAGTGTGCAGCATCTTCCTGACCACCTGCCCACAGTCCTTTATAGGTCAAACCCCTCGGAGGTTCCGGACTATCGGTACATGATTGGGGTCTTTGGTGGGACCATTCCGGATGTTCCGTGTTATGGGCAGGTGCAATCCCGTAAATATTTCGTCGTTCACTCCAGCCCTGTCTGACAGTGACCAGTGTGTAGGGATTCGTTCCGGAGTGCTCAGGGTAGATCGGGCATCTTCTGGATCACTCTGGTAAGTCTTTCATCATTCCCTCCAGCGCTGTATGATGGTAACCAGTGTTTAGCAGGACCCGTTCCGGAGCAGTCAGGGTAGACCCGGTCATCATCCGGAGCGCTGTGGTGATATGTAATTTCATCCGGTAAGTCTTTTGCTATCCTCTCCAGCCCTGTCCGACGGTGACCAATGTTTAGGGGGATTCGTTCCGGGGCAGTTGGGGTAGGACCTGCTCATCTTCCGGACCGCTCCGGGCTGCTCGTGTTTCACCCGGTCAGTATGTTTGTTCTCTACTCACATTTATTTACAATATCATACGGGTACTCCATGGACACTCTTCATATGATAGTTTTATTTTTCTGATAGTGGAAACCTTTATATAGTGTACTTATATTTCTCTGGGTGTTTTGGATAAGCGGAGATGATGGGCCCCATCTTCACTTGTCTGGAGCATCTGTTACTTAATTATCTATTGCATTTCTTTTACTTATGTTTTCTTTTACTTATGTTTTAGACTTCTCCGGGTATGTCATGAAGTTTGTCTTGTGATCTATTGACAGGTGGGAAATAAAGTGAATTTATGCACTTTGGCTTTCCCTGCTTACATAAGCAATTACCATTTAAGGGTACTTTGAATTGTTGTTCCTTTTGCCACCTCTGTCTCAATTGCTGCCATCTATTGTCTTGTCATCTGCCGATCAGCATGCGTAAGAAGAAGACATCCCATGTTGGGAATGATGTGCCACCCCAAAAAATTTGCCCTGTCATCGATCTGGATCCAGTAAACACCGATCAGTTGCATCACGATGTATGGAACCAACTTATGGAACGGCTAAAGGGCACATCAAATCAAGGGACCGCCTTGTCCGTATTTGAATATTGGTTTCCATTATGTTCCTAACCTGAGCCATAGGAATAACTCCGAAAACATCCATCCTGTCACTCCGACAAATCGAACTTCATCCGGACTCCCACAAATTACCTCGCTGCACCTCTCGGAGTCCATTCCCACCAATACGGAGACTCATTCCGGACCTACCCTGCATGTTGATGCTAGATCAGATATATCATCGGAGAGACGAATGTTTGGGAAGAACATGAGACGACTTGTCAAGGTAGTTCACGAAGCAATTCTGAATCCCTGTGAGTATGGGAACACTGCAGACTCTTGTATGCCTGAATTGAGGTATCTGATTCAGTGTATGTCCCTTGGAATATTGAACAATATTATCTGGAATGCGTCAAAGGTGGGGCAGAGAAACGCGAAAAGAACCTGCACAAATTCCCCTGCCCCTCATTTGGGAGTCACTCCGAGCCTCTAACAATAGTGGATATAAACGGGCGGATAGTGTTATGGTATCTTCCTGGATTGCTATCAATTCAACAGCAGGTGAGCCTGCTGAATTCCAATTAATTCCCGGAATCTGAACATTTACAGTCTGCATTGCGGCGTGGAACCCTCAATGTCTCCCAGTTGCTACAGGCATCTGTACGGAAAAAGGTTCCGGGAAAGTCAGATCCCAACTGGCGGGTGTATGGGAAGAACTTTGTAGCCAAACATCCTGCGCGGATCTGCCAACCTGGTGCAGTAACATTCTCTACAGGGTGGTTTGCACAGGGACATGATGTATGGATTCAACTTTCTGTCTGGTCAGAACTAATCCAATACACAGTCCGAAAAATATCTTCTGAAACCATCTGCAAACCTCCAATCACATCAACTACATCTTGGGGGTTCTCACTGGATGGATAGCACGAAGAAGGTCGAAAAATTCTTGAATATGGTCCTATCACTTATTCATCCTGATCTGTTTGAATCTGGAGTTCTCATGCTTCGGAAGCTCCGGGATTTGGATGCCACAAAAGCAATTGCTTCGGAATGGCAATCAGTTTATACTGGTATACAGATAATCAGCAATCGTATAACACCTTCGCACCGGGACTCCAAGGGACGACCCGAATGGTATGACATTCTTGCTAGTTACTGTGGTGGTGGCTCTACACCCCACCTTTTGCTCTGTGATCTTGGATTAGATTTGGAATATTCATCCGGAACCGTGGTGGGATTTTGTGGCACAGTATTTCAGCATGAGGTTAAGGCTTGGGGTGGGGGCGATAGGGTGTGTTATGCCCACTTCATGCGGGAGGCAGTTCGGAAACGATTGGAAGTGCACCCAGCAGGGTGGGTAAACCAGACGATGTACAGAAGGTTCCTTCCAGGGGTGATTGGGACCTCAAAAGGATCTGAAACGGAGGGTATAGGAATATGACTCGGTGATGGGACGTGTACTTGTTGGCAGGGGCAATCAGGACCTCAAAAGGATTTGTCATGGAGGGTATAGAAATATGACTCGGAGATGGGATATGCATGTACTCAGGTAATGGGAAATGTACTCTGGTGAATACAAAGTAAATACAACGTGTACGCGTACTCCAGTGGTGGCACGTGTACTCCGGTGGCATGTGTCCGATACCGATTGATTATCATGATCTGCGTTGTTGGCACAATATCACCATGGGTAGGCTCAAGCAAAAGAGACCCAGTGGACATTCCTTTGTGGAATTTGTTGAAACTGAAAGCAGACGAGGTCCTGTTATGCGGGAACGAGTCATTCCTTCCTCTCCACTCAAAAGGAGGGCGAGCACTTCTCCTTCAAAAACTAGGTACCCCACCCCAAACACTGGGGACTATCCATCTACACAGGATGATGATCCACAAAACCCAAAGCGAATAAGAGTTGGGCAAAAGGTGAGCACACTCTACCAACCACAGAATCATGTAAATACTCAGCATCTAGAGCCAAAATGACTACTTGAGAGAATGGTTGAAATACAGGAATACTTACCTCCAAGAAATCCTTGCCTTGGAAGCCCCCCCAGCACCCAGCCAATGCTTTTCCTGTCAAGTAGAACCAGGAATATTCCGATGCACAGATTGTAATGGGGATCAACTGTCCTGCTCGGAATGTTGCTGCAGGCTGCATAACCGGACCCCTTACCATCGTATTAAGAGGTGGAATGGAACTTATTTTGAGGGCTCTGACCTAGTATTCCTGGGATTGGTGATACAAGTTGGCCATGGTGGGCAAAACTGCCCTTGGTATGATGTTCCACAGGCCGGACAAAGTCATATGGGTGCCGGATTAGATCCTGAAGAAATGGAGGATGGGTGGGAGGATGAGACAGTTGTACCGATGGATGATATTCAAGAGGAGGCCCTATTGTCGGACAGAGGCGGAGGGACCAGTGGAGTCCGCCCGGAGGGCCAAAAGCTATGGGGTCCGGATGTTCCGGGGACACACCGGATAGTTGTGGTCGCATCCACCGGAATCTTCCGACGTCGGATACGATGGTGCCAATGCCCTGGAAGTGCGGACACACACATTCAACTCTTACATTCAAATTTATTTTCTGCGACAATCAAAAGGCCCTCAACAGCATTCACATTTGATGTTTTAGACCACTTCCATATTGATGCCATGGAATGCAAGACAGCTGCACTTAATTTCTATAACAAACTAAGACGTCTTACCAGCAATGCATTCCCCGGTACTGCTCCGGTGAGTGTCCTGTTTCAAGTTGAATGGTCTCGCCATTAATACACATTTCAAGAATCGATATCGCGAGCTGATGCGAGTATCCAGAGAGTGGAGAAATTTACAAGCCCTCAAACGCTCTGGATTAGGACATGAGCCTAATCGTCGGAGAACACCTGGAGACCTGGCCCTGTTTTGCCCGACGTGTCCGCAACCCAGCATCAATGTTCCGCCAAGGAATGAGTGGTTGGAGGATGAGAAGTAAGTCAATACACTGGTTAACCTCAACTGTATCTAAATTGTTTCCAGGCTTCTGTATAGACCATCCTTCGTAGCGGATGGGAATTTCAAGTTGCAACATTTGGCAATGAGACGCCCGGATGATGATGTCTTCTTACGAGACGGCCAAGGGCACATGGTTGGCCGAGAACCATATCGGACACATCTCGCCAACACTGTGGAGCGGTTGGAGGTGGGTTTCATGTATGTTAAATCATGAAGGGCTCAATACAAGAGTAAGGACTGTGTTTAGAAGTCCCGTTGCAGCAATCATCGTGCTGTCAATGGCCGGAATGCGGATGGCAAAAACTGCGATTCCACCGGAATAGGCGGATGTGCATGTGCACGTCATGGTGCCTTTGTTCCGCACTGCATGGTTGATTTCCAGAAGGGTGAAAGGTGAATATTACATTTCCGATCCCATAAGTCCAACGCTGACTGACTCCGGTTTTGTAGACAAATGAACATTGACTATGCCGTCTGTCAGGCATTGAATCACATTGATGGATCTGAGTCAGGACTGTTAGTTTATGACGTCTGTTGTCAGTGGGTGCTTCATTTCAAAGAGCGGGTTTCCAAGGGAGTGTTCCTATCTCTGTGGGAACACTTCAAGCTCATTCCGGCGGTGGGAAAATTCCATCTTGGGGCACATATCAAAGAGTGCTTTTACAAATTTTCCCTCAACTTCATAGAGGGGGCTGGACAGATTGACGGAGAGATCATGGAGACATTGTGGTTTATTATGGACAAGGTGTCGGGTATAACCCGGTCCATGACCTGGGCTCATCGTCAAGAATTATTGGACGATTATATGGACGATGGAAATTTCAAGAAACTTGTCCGGAGTGGTAAGCCCCATTCCACATCAACTCTAGGTGGTATTTTAACCATGACGCAGTGGAAGCATTGGTGATTAAATGGCACCGGGCAATTAAAGGACGGGAAGAGACACATAATGCATTTGTGGAATTAACGGAAAGGCTGGACTCCGAATGGGTAGATGCTTGGACGGAGCAGGCAGAAAGGGCCACTGTTGAACGTGGAGACAGTCTGAAAATATACAATGTGGATGTTGAACATGGTGAAGCAACCCTCATAATGACCACAACCTATTATTAAACCACCTCTTCAGAACCATCTATGGCTGAAGTCCGGTTGCAGCTTGCGGAAACTGAATCCGATGCCGGGAGTATCTCCGGAAGTGTAGCTTGGCTGGCGGAGGGGCTGAATATTGAGAAATCCCAGTGAGTGATTTTTGCCCACCACAATAGGAAGGGTATTGAGCATTTGAGTTAGGGTTGGCTTGCAAAAACATATTTCAACCCTCAGACGAAAACCGTCAGCTGCTGAGAAAGCGGAGCTCTTGGAACGACGACGGCGGTTAATGCTGAGGATAACCTCTTTTGAGCGGAAGGGCAATGCCTTCCTCAAGCTAGATGATGATGTCCACTGGATGGAAGAAATTGATGGAGAGGATGGAGAAGAAGAAGACGGAGGTCAGTATTCTGACGAATCTGATGCAGAGGACATTCCGGAAGATATTCCGGAGAGCAAGGCACTGGCCCTACCCTCTTCATTGGCTCCCGGGGAGATTGAGCGATTGGGATTGGTTGCCTTGGCTGGGCAAGAAGCTGCATTACGACGGGGTCAAATCAATGAAGCACTTGAAGGGTTGCGAATGGCTCTTGGAGAGAAATCACTCTTATACCGCACTGATATCCGGAATTCGAAGAGCCAAAGGACATCTCTACGAGCATGGCAAAATGTCAACAAACAAGACTTGGTGGCCAGGCGACACAAACGTGCTTACGATCGAGCAAGAAAAGCCTTGATAAGGTTGGATGTTGACAGAGAGTACCTTTCAACATTGCATGACATCACTCCAGAGGATATGAAGATGGCGGGTGATGTGACAGAAGAAAATCGGATTGGACAGCGGTCCAGCATATTGGCATGGTTCTGGAGATTGGGGAGTGATGCCGCCATGGATGAGGTCGGAGTAAATCCTAGGATGAAAGAATGTGAGTGGAATTGTGGCTAATACCAGGCTACTGTCTCACAAATGTATAGTTTATCGTGTGAATTGGCTGAGAGCCAAAGCCCGTTATACTCGATGGGAAGAAGAACATAACATGGTAAGACATGAAATGAAATGGACAATTAAATACTTTCAGTATCAGGAACAACAATGGGACCGAAGGAGGAGTGCTATTACAGATAGTGCAATAGGTGCTGTGGGGTTGCGATGTTATGCCGCCAAACAGGCAGGACAATGGAGAAGGTTTGCGGAGCAGGCAAAGGCACGGTTCATAGTAGAAATACCCAATCTAGAAGTTGCAGATGACTAGGGCAATTATTATTATTCTGGGTGTATGCTCACTGTACACCTACTGCAGTCCAGTAATGAGTGACCATGAGCTAACCAGACTTGCTCCACAAGGTGGGACCGGGCTGGAATAGGTTTGTTGGACAAGCTAAACAATGTGGCATTGGGTACTATGAGTGGAGAGCTCACCTGACATCCTCCACAACTGAGCATTGAAGTGCAATGAGCTTACCGGACACCCTCCGTAGTTCAATACTGAGCTGCAATGAGCTCATTGGACATCCTCCATACCTGAGTATTGAGCTGCAATGGGCTCATTGGACTTCTTCCATAGTATAGTATTAGGCTGCAATGAGCTCACCGGACTTCCTCCATACCTGAGTATTGAACTGCAATGAGCTCACCAGACACCCTCCGTAGTTCAATACTGAGCTGCAATGAGCTCATTGGACTTCCTCCATACCTGAGTATTGAACTGCAATGGGCTCATCGGACTTCCTCCATAGTTCAATACTGGGCTACAATGAGCTCATTGGACATCTTCCACACCTGAGTATTGAACTGCAATGAGCTCACCGAACACCCTCCGCAGTTCAATATTGAGCTGCAATGAGCTCATTGGACTTCCTCTGTAGTTCAATATTGAGCTGTAATGAGCTCATTGGACTTCCTCCGTAGTTCAATATTGAACTGCAATGAGCTCATTGGACACTCTCCGTAGTTCAATATTGAGCTGTAATGAGCTCATCGGACTTCCTCCATACCTGGGTATTGAGCTGCAATGAGCTCACCGGACACCCTCCGTAGTTCAATACTGAGCTACAATGAGCTCATCAGACTTCCTCCGTAGTCTAGTATTAGGCTGCAATGAGCTCATTGGACATCCTCCATACCTGAGTATTGAGCT
>WNFS01005076.1_pt1 | contig 14629 bp, 9 predicted proteins | sample 5400141 | NCBI WGS metagenome assembly WNFS01 (sample SAMN13153358, study PRJNA577476) | soil metagenome | isolation source: 60 cm saprolite under Madrone tree | place: USA:California | collected 2016-06-14
GCTGGGGTTGGTGGCCGAGGTCGCGCCCACGGCGACCTTGCCCGCCACCGAGGTCGACCGTGAGCGGCGACTGATTCTCAGCCAGATCCAGACGCGCGGCGACAATCCATTTCCGCTCGCGTTCGATACGCTGCTGACCGACTTGTATGGGCCACATCCCTACGCGCTGCCCAACCTCGGACATCGTGCCGTCGTCGAACGGCTCACACGTGAGGAGCTTCTGGCGCACTATCACGCGCTCTATCGGGCCGACCGGCTCGTGCTCGCCGTGAGCGGGCGCGTCGAGCACGATCGTGTCCGGCGCGCGGCCGAGCGGCTCTTCGCCAAGCTGCTCGGCGGCGGAACGCCGTCGACCGATCCGGCGGTGGCTCCTGTTCCGTCGGCCCAGCGCCGTGTGATGGAGCGGGCCGCTCAGCAGGCCCAGGTGCTCGTCGGTTACCTGGGGCCGGGCGTGGGCGACGCGGACTATGCGGCGGTGAAGGTGATGAGCGCGCTTCTCGGCGGCGGCATGTCCGGGCGCTTCTTCACCGAGCTCCGCGACGTGCAGGGCCTCGCGTACTCGCTGGGGGTCATGAATCCGGCGCGTATCGGGCCGGCGCCGATCGTGGCGTATCTGGGAACGGTCCGTGCCAGCGCGGCGGCGGCGGAAGCTGGTGTCATCCAGCAGCTCGAGCGGATCCGCACGGAAGGCGCCACGGACGACGAGGTCGCCCGCGCGCGGGCGTATCAGCTCGGCGTGCTCGCCATGGATCGCCGGACGAACGCGCGCCACGCCTGGTACCTGGCGTTCTACGAGCAGGCTGGCGTCGGTTGGGACTTCCCCGACCGGTACGCGCGCGCCCTGGCCGCCGTCACCGCCGCGGACGTGACCGCTGTGGCCCGACGCTATCTCGTGCGGCCGACGAGCGTCATCCTGCTGCCGCGCGAATGATCCCGCTCAAGGACGACATCCCGAGCTCGAGCCTCCCGTTCGTCACCATCGGCATCATCGTCCTGAATGTGCTCGTCTTCCTCTATCAGCTCTCCCTCGGTGGCAGCGGGGAGCCCGGCGCGACGCAGGCCGCCGAACAGTTCGTCTTCGAGTTCGGCGCGATTCCGTGCCGCCTGACCGGAGCGTGCAGCATTCCGGACACGTTTCCGCACCCCGCGGTCACGGTGCTCACGTCGATGTTCCTCCACGGCGGGCTGTTTCACATCGCCGGCAACATGCTCTATCTGTGGATCTTCGGCGACAACGTCGAGGATGCTCTGGGCCACGGCCGCTTCCTCGTGTTCTACGTGCTGTCGGGAATCGTCGCCGCGGTTGGCCAGGCGGTGGTGAGCCCTTCCTCGAGCATCCCGATGATCGGCGCCAGCGGCGCCATCTCGGGAGTCCTCGGCGCCTACCTGCTGCAGTTCCCGTACGCACGGATCCTGACGCTCATCATGATCGGGTTCTTCATTCGGTTCGTGTACATCCCGGCCGTCTTCGTCCTCGGGTTCTGGGTCGTCGTCCAGTTCCTGAACGGCCTCCTGACCTTCAGCGTGGCGGCTGGTCACGAGGCGGGGGGTGTGGCCTGGTTTGCCCATATCGGGGGCTTCCTAGGCGGCATGGGCCTCCTCTTTGTTCTGCGCCTCCACCGCCCAAGTCGCCTATAATTAAGGTCCTATGGCCACCCGCATCAGGATCGATCGGATGATTGTCGAGCGCGGATTGGTGGACAGCCGAGAGAAGGCCACGAAATTGATCATGGCCGGCGACGTGTTCGCGGACGGTGAGCGAGTCGACAAAGCCGGCGCCCTCATCTCCCCCGAAGCCGAAGTCGAGTTGCGGGGGCGGTCGCCCTATGTGAGTCGCGGCGGTGAGAAGCTGACGCACGCCCTCGACCACTTCAACATCAACGTCGTCGGCAAGATGTGCATCGACGTCGGCGCATCCACCGGCGGTTTCACCGACTGTCTTCTCCAGCGTGGCGCCTCGCGCGTGTATGCGGTCGACGTGGGCACCGGACAACTCGATGCCCGCCTGCGCCGCGATCCGCGCGTCGTCGTCATGGAGCAGACGAACGCGCGCACGCTCGACCCGCGCATCTTCGGTGACCAGCCGACCCTGGCCGTCGTCGACGTCTCGTTCATCTCGCTGGAAAAGGTGCTGCCCGCCGTCTTCAACGTCCTCGCGCCGCGTGGTGAAGCGGTCGCGCTCATCAAGCCACAGTTCGAGGTAGGTAAGGACCTCGTCGGCAAAGGCGGCGTGGTCCGTGAGCCCGCGCTCCACCGGCAGGTCGTGGCCCGGCTCGCCCGCTACGTCGTGCTGCGTGGGTGGCACATCTTCGGAGTCTCGGCGTCGCCACTGCGCGGCCCCAAGGGCAACCGCGAGTTCTTCCTGCACGTGTCCTCTCACGGCAAGACCGCCGCCAACGTCGAGACGCTCATCTCGCAGGCCGTGGAGGCCTTGGCCTAACGAGGCGTCCGGTCATGAATCGAGTCGGGATCGTCGCCAAGCCCGACGCCAGCCAGGCGCGTGATGTCGTCGAGCGGTTGATCGCGTGGCTCGAAGAGCGCGGCCGCTCCGTCGTGCTCGACAAGGAGACGGCTGGGCTCGTCCCCCACGCGCCGGTCACCGTAGTCGGGCGCGTCGATCTTCCCGGACAGGTCGACCTCGTCATCGTCCTCGGTGGGGACGGCACGCTGCTCTCGGTCTCACGCTCCGTCGGCGATCTCGGCACCCCGCTCCTGGGCGTGAACCTGGGCGGCCTCGGCTTCCTCACGGCCACGACGCTCGACGAGATGCTGCCCGCACTCGAAGCGTTCCTCGACGGCCGGATGGTGGTGGACGAGCGAATGATGCTGGCCGCCCGGGTGCGCCGTGACGGGGCCGTGGTCGCCGACTTCCTGGCCCTCAACGACCTGGTCATCATGAAGTCCGCGATGAGTCGCATCATCGACTTCACGGTCGCGGTGGACGGCCAGGCTGCGACGGCCTATCGGGCCGACGGGCTGATCATCTCCACGCCAACCGGGTCCACGGCGTACTCGCTGTCAGCGGGCGGTCCGATCCTGTTCCCGACGATGGACGCCGTGGTCATCACGCCGATCTGTTCGCACACGTTGACCAACCGGCCGATCGTACTGCCGGGAACGCAGCGCATCGAGCTGACGTTGCGGGCGAACCAGGAAGTGATGCTCACCGTGGACGGGCAGGTGGGCTTCGGCCTTCGCGAGGACGACGTGGTCGAGACCCAGCGGGCGGCGGCCCGCATCCGTCTCGTCAGGTTTCCGCACAAGCACTTCTTTTCCGTCCTGCGTACGAAGCTCAAGTGGGGGGAACGCTAGCCCACCGCTCGGTGTCTCAATCGAGATACCGCTTGAGGCTGACGCCGTCGTTGACCTAGCATCCTCGCGATGCTTCGCGAGATCCGCATCAAGAACTTCGCGGTGATCGAGACGGTCACGGTGCCGTTCGCGCCCGGCCTCAACGTGCTGACGGGAGAGACGGGCGCTGGGAAATCGATCGTGATCGACGCGATCCTGCTCGTCAGTGGCGGACGCGGTCAGACCGACGTCATCCGGAGCGATGCCGAGACGGCGACCGTCGAGGCGGTGTTCGACCTGCCTCGCGGCGGAGGCGCTCGCGGGGTCCTCGAAGAAGCGGGGATTCCGGCCGACGAGAGCGCTCTCGTCATTCGGCGTGAGCTGGCCCGCTCGGGCCGTCACCGCGCCTTCGTGAACGATTCGCCCGTGACCGTGGGGCTGCTGGAGCGGCTCGGCGAGCAGCTCGCCGAGATCCACGGTCAGCACGAACACCAGCGTCTCCTCCAGCCCCTTGCCCAGCTCGAGCTGCTCGATCGCTTCGCCGACGCCGAGGATGCGGTCGCGCGACTGGCGGCGCTCCACGCCGAGTACCGCGCGGCCGCCGAAGAGCTCGAACGGCTCCGCGGCGCCGATCGCGATCGGGCTCAGCGTGAGGATCTCCTCCGCTTCCAGGTCTCCGAGCTGGACGCCGCACGATTGAGGGTCGGCGAGGAGGAGGAGCTGCGTGCCGAGCGCCGGCGATGGCAGCATGCCGAACGCTTCGGCAGCGGCCTGGCCGAGGTGACGCAACTACTCCTCGAGGATCGCGACGCGGCCGCTGGCCGGGTGGCTCGGGCCGCCCGCGTCCTGGGTGACCTGGGCCGGCTCGACGGCGCCTTCGCCGACGCCGCCTTGCCTCTCGACGCGGCGGCCGCTCAGATCGAGGAGGCGTTGCTGGCCGTGCGCAAGCTCCGCGAGGGAATCGATGCCGAGCCGGGGCGCCTGGAAGCGATCGACGAGCGGCTGGACGCGATCGCGCGGCTCAAGCGCAAGTACGGCGACACCGAAGCCGCCATGCTCGAGTTCCGAGACGCTGCGGCCGCCGAGCTCGACCGTGGGCAACGTCACGACGAGATTGTCGCCGCGAAGGAACGTTGCGCGGCGGAACTCATGACCCAGCTCAGGGCGGCTGCATCGGCGGTCAGCGAGACGCGGCGCGAAGCCGCCGGGCGGCTCGGGCCGCGGATCCAGCGCGAGCTCCGCGAGCTCGGCGTGGAGCGGGCCCGCTTCGACATCGTGGTCGAGGCGGCGCCGCCCGAGCAGATCCAGGCGCGCGGTCTCGATCGTGTGGAGTTCCGGCTGTCTGCGAATCCAGGGGAGGATCCGAGGCCGCTCGCCCGCGTCGCGTCGGGTCGCGGTGACCGCCCGCGGTCGCCAGGTACTCTGCGTCACCCATCTGGCGCCGATCGCCGCCCGCGCTGGTCATCATCTCCTGGTGGCCAAGGCCGTGCGCGCTGGTCGGACTAGGGCCGGGGTCGCCGTGCTGTCTGGCGCCGCTCGGGTGGAAGAAATCGCCCGCATGTTGGGCGGCGAGCGGCTCACCGACACCGCGCGTCGCCACGCCCGGGAGCTGCTTGCCGGCAAGTAGCCGGACCAAAAACGCCGGCCTGTATAATGGTCAACGCATGCTGAATACCCTCCTCCGTAAGGTCTTCGGGACGAAACACGAGCGTGACGTCAAGCGGCTTCAACCGAACGTCGTGGCCATCAACGCGCTCGAGCCTCAGCTCAAAACACTGGACGACGCGGCGCTCCGGGCGAAGACCGCGGAGTTCCGCAAGCGTCTCGAGGACGGCGCCGACGTCGACGACGTCCTCGCCGAGGCGTTCGCCGTCTGCCGGGAGGCGGCCCGGCGCGCGCTCGGCATGCGTCACTTCGACGTCCAGCTCATCGGCGGCATGGTGCTGCACGAGGGCAAGATCGCCGAGATGGCGACGGGCGAAGGCAAGACGCTGGTGGCGACGCTCCCCGCCTATCTCAACTCGCTGACCGGGCGCGGCGTCCACATCGTCACCGTCAACGATTATCTGGCCAAGCGCGACGCGCAGTGGATGGGGCCCGTGTACCAGGCGCTCGGGCTCAGCGTGGGCGTCATCCAGCACGAGGCCTCGTTCCTCTACGATCCGCGCTTCGTCACGCCGGACGTCCGGATGACGGCGCTCCGACCGTGTAGCCGGCCGGAAGCGTACCGGGCCGACATCACGTACGGCACCAACAACGAGTTCGGGTTCGACTACCTGCGCGACAACATGCGGTTCTACCGGGAGGAGTTGGTCCAGCGCGAGCTGCATTACGCGATCGTCGACGAGGTGGACTCGATTCTCGTCGATGAGGCGCGGACGCCGCTGATCATCTCGGGTCCGGCCGAGGAGTCGACCGAGCTCTACTACAAGATCGATCGCATCATTCCGAAGCTCAAGCGGGCGGCGACGATCGTCGAGGGCAAGCTCTCCGAGGTCGAAGCGACCAAGGAAGGCGACTACATCGTCGACGAGAAATCGAAGGCCGTCGCGCTCACCGAGGCCGGCATCGCCTCCTGCGAGCGACTCCTCACCGTCGACAACCTGTACGATCCGAACAACATCGACGTCCTCCATCACATCCAGCAGGCCCTGCGCGCGCACGCGCTCTACAAGCGCGACGTCGACTACGTCGTCAAGGACGGCCAGGTCATCATCGTCGACGAGTTCACCGGCCGCATGATGCCGGGCCGCCGTTGGTCGGACGGTCTGCACCAGGCGGTCGAGGCCAAGGAAGCCGTGCGCATCGAGCGGGAGAACCAGACGCTCGCCACCATCACCTTCCAGAACTATTTCCGCATGTACGACAAGCTGGCCGGCATGACGGGCACCGCCGAGACCGAGGCCGAAGAGTTCGCGAAGATCTACAAGCTCGACGTCGTCGTCATCCCGACCAACCGGCCGCTCACGCGCGTGAACAATCCCGACGTCGTCTACAAGACCGAGCGCGAGAAATTCAACGCGGTCGTCGAGGACATCATCGAGCGTCACGGGCGCGGGCAGCCCGTGCTCGTCGGCACGATCTCGATCGAAAAGTCCGAGCGGCTGTCCACGCTCCTCAAGAAGCGCGGCGTCCGCCACGAGGTGCTCAACGCCAAGTACCACGAGCGCGAGGCCGAGATCGTCGCTCAGGCCGGGCGCCAGAGCGCCGTCACCATCGCCACCAACATGGCGGGGCGAGGGACGGACATCCTGCTCGGCGGCAATCCCGATTTTCTCTCCAAGGAGTTGTTGCGGAAGAAGGGCCTCGATCCGGCCACCGCGCCGGCCGAGGCACGCCAGGCCGCGCTGGTCGAGGCCCGGCGCATCACCGAGCCCGAGCACGAGAAGGTGGTGGCGACCGGCGGGCTCCACATCGTGGGCACGGAGCGCCACGAGTCCCGGCGCATCGACAACCAGCTGCGTGGCCGCTCCGGCCGTCAGGGAGACCCCGGCTCGTCACGCTTCTACCTCTCGCTCGAAGACGATCTGCTCCGGATCTTCGGGTCCCAGCGCATCCAGCGGATCATGGATCGCCTCGGCATGGAGGAAGGCGAGCCGATCGAGCACAAGCTCGTCACCCGCGCCATCGCCACCGCGCAGAAGCGCGTCGAGAACCACAACTTCGAGATCCGCAAGCACCTTCTCGAGTACGACGACGTGATGAACAAGCAGCGCGAGATCGTCTACGGCATGCGGCGCCAGATTCTCGACGGCGCCAACCAGACCGACACGATCGCCGAGTGGATCGAGGACCTGGTGCCGGTCACGCTCGACAGCTTCGCCGGCCCCGCCGTGCACCCCGAGGAGTGGGATCTGGCCGGCCTGAACGAGGCGCTCTTCCAACAGTTCGACGTTCGCATTCCGGCGTCCACTTACCAGGAAGTCACCTCACGAGACGGGCTGAACGAGCTCGTCCTGGACGCGGTGAAGAGCCGGTACGTCGACCGCGAGCGCGAGTTGGGCGAGGAGCTGATGCGGGCCCTCGAGCGCCACGAGATGCTCATCGTCATCGACACGCAGTGGAAGGACCATCTGCTGTCGATCGATCATCTCAAGGAGGGCATCGGCCTTCGCGGCTATGGTCAGCGCGATCCGCTGACCGAGTACAAGAAGGAAGCGTTCGACCTCTTTCAGGACATGGCGGAGCGCGTGAAGGCCGCGGTGGTGGAGCGGCTCTTCAAGGTGCAGGTCGTCCGGGAGGCGCCGATGGCGATGCCGACGTTGACCGCCCGGGCCGATACCCAGGAGAGCCGGGGCGAGATGCCCTCGGTCGGCGGCGAGGCGCCACGCGTAGCCCCCTTGGCAGCACCGCCCCGACCGGCGCCGCGCACGGCCACCGGAGACAAGGTCGGCCGCAACGACCCGTGCCCGTGCGGGTCCGGCAAGAAGTACAAGAAGTGCTGTTACCTCAAAGGTACCTGATCAGCCTCGACATCTAGCGCCATCGGCCCCCGCGCCCCCCAGGCGTGGTGCTTTTTCGTAGGCCGCCAGAAGCCGCCCGTGCTAGAAGGTTTTCATGCGTCTCGATTCCATAACCCTGCACGGATTCAAGTCGTTCGGCGAACGCACGGAGCTGAGGATCCTTCCCGGCGTGAGCTGCATCGTGGGCCCGAACGGCTGCGGCAAGAGCAACATCTCTGACGCCGTTCGCTGGGCACTGGGTGAACAGAGCGCCAAGTTACTCCGTGGCCAGCGCATGGACGACGTCATCTTCTACGGCTCGGCGTCCCGCAAGCCCGTCGGCCTGGCCGAAGTCGAGCTGAGGTTCTCCAACGATGGCGTTCTGGCCGTGCCGTGGAGCGAAATCGCCGTGGCGCGGCGGCTCTACCGGACGGGTGAGAGCGAGTACCTCCTCAACAAGCAGCCGACCCGGCTGCGCGACATTCTCGACCTCTTCGCCGGGACCGGCGCCAACCCGCGTGCGTACTCGGTGATGGACCAGGACAAGCTCAACCACGTCCTGACCGCCAAGCCTCATGAGCGTCGCGTGTTCATCGAGGAAGCGGCCGGCATCGCACGCTACAAGCAGCAGCGCAGCGAGACGCAGGGAAAGCTCGACGGCGCCCGTGGAAACCTGGTTCGGGTGAAGGACGTGATGGACGAGGTCAAGCGCCAGCTCGGCTCGCTCGAGCGCCAGGCCAAGCGCGCTCAGCAGTACAAGGCGCTCGAAAAGGAGCGCCGAGACGGTGCCCTCGTGCTGGCCGCCGCCGATTTCGCCGGACTCGTGGCCGAGGCCGACCGCCTGGAGCTCGAGATCGCTCAGCACCATGAGCGCGAAGAGGTTCTCCGCACGACGGTGAGCCGGCTGGCCGGCCATCAGGCTACCCAGCGCGAGGCGATCCAGGTGAGCGATCACCGGCTCTCCGATCTGCGCCAGGGTGTACAGAAAGTCCAGGCGGACCTCGAGCGACTCCTCGAGCGTCGTGAGCAGATGGGCGTGCAGCTCCGCGAGGCGGCCGAAGAGGTGGTGCGACTCGACGAGGAGATCCGTGTGACGGGCGAGCGCCTCGACGTCCTCGCCGCCGAGCGCGAGACCACTCGGGGTGCGCTGGGCGAGGCGGAGCGCCTCGTCGCGGAGCGCACGCAGGCCGCTGACCAGCTCGCGAGCCTCGTCGAGCGCCGGCGCAGCGGATTGGCCGAAGAGCGCGACCGGCTGGAGGGATTGCGTCTCGAGCAGATTCGTATCGCTGCCGAGCGCACGGATCTGATGCGCTCGGCCGGTGAGCTCCGCGAGCGCGAGAGCCAGCTCGCGCGCCGGGGCGAGCGCCTGGCCAGCGAGTTGCGCGAGGCCGAGACCGAGGCTGAGCGGATCGTGGCGGCTCGCACCGAGCTCGAGGCCGCGCGTGATCGCGCTCTGGCCGAGCTCGCGGCGCTGATGAGTCAGCGCGAAGAGCTGGCCGTTCAGCTGGCCGCCCGTGAGCGCGGGCTGGCAGACGCCGAGACACGACTGGCCGATGCGCGCTTGACCCTGGCCGCTCGCACCTCTGCCGCGGAGTCGCTGCGCGAGCTCGAACGTGTCCGCGAGGGATATGACAGCGGGGTCCGCGCGATCTTCGAGGCGGCCGAACGCGAAGGCCGTGTCGGCGTCGACGGCGTGGTGGGAACGGTTGCTGACCTCCTCGACGTTCCTCCCGACCTCGAGCGGGCTGTGGAGGCGGTGCTGGCCGAGCGCCTGGCGTGGGTCGTGGTCGAGCGCTTCGACCAGGCCCGCGCCGCCGTCACGTTTCTCCAAGAACGCGGCGCCGGCGCCGCGACGTTCCTGCCCCTCGAGTGCCTGTCGTCAGCCTCCGACCCTTTGCCCGAGGACGACGGTGTGCGCTGGATCGCTCGTCGCGTTACGGCGCCTCGCGAGAGCCTCGTCCACTTCCTGCTCGGCCAGGTTGCGATCGTCGATCATCTGGATCAGGCGGAGACCCTCTGGCGACGGAACGGTGTCAGCGCGACGTACGTCACGCCGAACGGCGAGGTGCTGGCGCCGACGGGGCGACTGCGCGGCGGTGCGGGGGGCGGCGAGGCCCAGCACTCGCTGCTGGCCCGCAAACGCCAGCTGCGGGAGCTGGACGAGCAGATGCGCGAACTGACCGAGACGGTGGGGATCACGCAGACCACGGTCACCCAGACCGAAGCTGATGTCGCGGCGCTGCGCGTGCGCATCGCCGAGTGTGAGCAGACAGTCGGCCAGCGCCAGGCCGAGCGCGTCGCCGGTGAGAAAGATCTGGAACAGGCGATCCGTGAGCACGAACGCGAGCACCGGCACGCCGAGACCGTGCGCTTCGAAGCCGGCCAGGTGACCCGGGAGTCCGACGAGACCCGGGCGATGCTGGGCCGACTCGAGCAGCGCGTCGCGGCGGCGCGCGAGGCGGAAACCGCGCACGAGAGCACGATTCGAGGAATCCGCGACGCTCTCGAGAACGCCCAGGCCGAGGAGACCGCGCTGGTGACCCAGCTCACCGCGTGCCGGGTCGAGGTCGGCTCGATCGGTGAGCGCGTCGAGGCCCTCGGGCGGGAGCTCGTGCGCGCCGACCAGATGGAGGCCGATCTCACCCAGCGCCTCGAGCAGGGGAAGACCCGGCAGCGGCAGCTCGGCGAGCGGCGGGTGTGGCTGGAGGAGGAGCGGCAGCGCACGGATTCGACGGCGCGCGACGTGGCAATGGACCGCGACCGCGCGGAGGCGGCGGCGCGCCAGGCGGCGGAAGCCCACGAGACGCTCCTGGACGAGCTGCGCGGCATCGAGCAGGAGCTGCGCGCGGCCGAGGGCGATCTCCATCGCCTGGTGAGCGCGATGCACGAACTCGAGCTGCAGGCGACCGAGCGGCGTGTCCGACGCGAGGAGCTGGCGCTCGACGCCCAGCGGACGTACGGCGTGGATGCCGCCGCGCTGCTGGCTCGCCACGATCCCAACCTGGACCTCGCGACGCTTGGCCAGCGGGTGCGTGAGCTCGCGGAGAAACTGTCCGCCATCGGCCCCGTCAACCTCGTCGCCGACGAGGAGTATCGCGAGCTCGACGAGCGGCTCACGTTTCTGCGCACACAGCACGACGACCTCACCGCATCGATCAAGGACCTCGAGAAGGCGTTGCGGGGAATGACGCACACGGCGCAGGAACGCTTCGTCCAGGCCTTCGAGCAGATCAACCGCGACTTCGCGAAGATCTTCGAGCGGCTGTTCGAAGGCGGCCGCGCGGAGCTGCGGCTCGTGGAGGCCGAAGAAGGCGGCGATCCCCTCGACACGGGCGTCGACCTGATGGCGCAGCCTCGGGGCAAGCGCCTGCAGTCCGTGACGCTGCTCTCCGGTGGTGAGCGCGCCCTGACCGGACTGGCCCTCCTGTTCGCGATCTTCTACTTCCGCCCGAGCCCGTTCTGCGTGCTCGACGAGGTGGACGCGCCGCTCGACGATGCCAACATCCATCGTTTCCTGAGAGTCCTGCGCGAGCTGACCAGCCAGACGCAGTTTCTGGTCATCACCCACAACCGGCGCACGATGGAAGCGGCGGATGTTCTCTACGGCGTGACGATGGAGGAACCCGGCCTTTCGAAGCTCGTCTCGGTCAACCTCAATCCTGATGGATGAGGCGCCACATCTGATAGGCTAGACACACTGAGATGTCGGGAACGACGTCGCTCGGCACGTATCTGCGTGATTTAAGGGCTCGGCGTGGACTGTCGCTCGACGAGGTCGCTCGTCTGACCCGTGTCGCGTCGCGTTATATCGAGGCCCTCGAGGCCGATACCTTTGGCGCGCTTCCGGCCCCAGTCTTCACCAGGGGGTACATCCGGGCCTATTGTCAGGCGCTCCACGAACCGGTCGAGGAGGCCCTGGCTCTCTACCACTCCCAGTCGGTACGGACGCCTTCCGTTCCGACGCAACCCGTCAAGGTGGCGGCCCCACCACCGTCGGCGGAGACCGAGGCCCGGAGCCGCTCGACGGTCCTCGTGAGCTTCATCCTGCTAGTTGTCCTCGGCCTGGCGCTCTTCGGGGTGACCCTCGCGCTTCAGGCGGGAAAGGACACGACGGAGAAACGGACGGTCGATACGACCTCATCTCCGTCCCTCAGTCCGTCCTCTACACCGGCGATCGCTGAGGCTCCGTCGCCGCCCGTAAGCGAAGCCGTCGCCACTCCACCTCCCGTCATTACCCCACGAGTCGTTTCGCCACCGCCCGTGGCGACGGTCCACACGGCGCCGCCGGCTGTCGCGAGCGTCCATGCGACGCCGCCGACCTCGGTGCCGTCTGCCTCGCCGGCGACGCCGCCCTCAGCGCCGGCAGCGCCACCGGCGCAACCGGCAACTCCGGACCTGAGCGGCGTCGTGGCGGCCGTGACGTCGCCGTACCATCTGGTTGCCCGGGTATCCGAGCCGACGTGGATTCGTGTGCGAACCGAAGATGGCCGTCTCAGCGAGGAAACGATTCCGGCCGGTCAGGTTCGCGAGTGGGTATCGAATGGACCCTTTGTTCTCACCATCGGCAACGCCGGGGGCGTGAGCTTCGAGCTGAATGGCCGGGTGTTGCCGGCTCTCGGGCCCAGCGGCGCGGTGATTTCCCGGCTCGTCCTTCCGCCCCAGCAGTGAAGTTCCTGTCGTCTCTCGGTGAGCGCCTCGGCGCAGGCCTGAGGCGTTCGCGAGAGTTCCTCAGCTCCGAGCTCCAGGCCGTATTCGAGCCCGATCGCCCCATCGACGAAGCGCTCTATACCGAGCTCGAGGAGACGCTGATCGCAGCCGACCTGGGCGCCCCGCTCGCGGCCGACTTCGTCAACCGCGCACGCGAAGAGGTCATGTTCGGGACCGTGACCCGGGCCGAGCAGTTGCGGCCGCTCTTCCGTAAATTTCTCAACGAGATCCTGGCGCCGGCGGTGCAACCTCTCGACCTCGACCGTCGGCCGGCCGTGATCCTCATGCTGGGCGTGAACGGCTCCGGCAAGACGACGACGTGCGCGAAGTTGGCGGCTCAGCTCCGAGGAGACGGCAAGCAGGTGCTCCTGGCCGCCGCCGACACGTTTCGCGCGGCCGCCATCGAGCAGCTCGAGACGTGGGGGGCGCGGATCGGGGTGGACGTCATCCGCCAGGCCGCCGGCTCGGACCCCGCCGCGGTCGTATTCGACGCGCTCAAGGCCGCCACCGCCCGCAACGTCGACACGCTCATCATCGACACCGCTGGTCGGCTGCACACCAAGTCGAACCTGATGGCCGAGCTGGCCAAGCTCAAGAAGGTCATCGAGCGCCAGTTGCCCGGCGCGCCCCACGAGAGCCTGATGGTGCTCGACGCCCCGACGGGACAGAACGGATTCGCCCAGGCGCGGATGTTCCACGAGACGATCGGCGTCAGCGGCGTGATCCTCACGAAGCTGGACGGCACCGCCAAGGGCGGCATCGTCGTGCGGATCGTGCGCGAGCTCAAGCTCCCGATCAAGCTGGTCGGCGTGGGCGAAAAGGTGGAAGACCTGGGGTCCTTCGACGCCGAGCGCTTCGTGGACGCGCTCGTGCCCGCAGCATGACCGCGGAGGCCGACGAACGCTTCATGCGGCGTGCGCTCGGGCTCGCCGAGCGCGCGCGTGGTCTCACGTCGCCGAACCCTCTCGTGGGCGCCGTCATCGTGGCGGACGGCGTGGTGATCGGGGAAGGCTTTCACGAGGCGGCCGGCCGGCCGCACGCGGAGACCGTTGCGCTGGCAGCCGCCGGCCACCACGCGCGCGGCGCCACGCTCTACGTGACCCTCGAGCCGTGCGCGCACCACGGTCGCACGCCGCCCTGCGCGCCGGCCGTGGTCGCGGCCGGAGTTCGCCGTGTCGTCATTGCCACCGGCGACCCTGATCCGCGCGTGAACGGTCGAGGCCTCGAGATCCTGCGCTCGGCCGGGGTCGACGTCGCCGTCGGCGTGCTCGGCGATGAGGCGGTTCGCCAGAACCGCGTCTTCTTCACGTCGAGCCGGCAGGGTCGGCCTCACGTGACGCTGAAAGCGGCGATGACGCTCGACGGCCGCATCGCCGATGTCCACGGAACATCGCAGTGGATCACCGGAGAGGCGGCGCGCCGCGAGGCCCATCGACTCCGCAGCGAGGTCGATGCCATCATCGTGGGCGTGGAGACCGCGCTGCGCGACGACCCTGCGCTGACCGTCCGGCTGGAGCGGCCGTGGCCGCGCGAGCCGTATCGTGTCGTACTCGATACGTCCGCTCGCACGCCGCCGGCGGCGAGACTGATCTCGGCCGGTACGCCATCCCGTGCCGTGGTCGTCGTGGGAGCCCACGCCCCGGTCGAACGGATGCGCGGGCTGGAAGCGACTGGCGCGACGGTCGTGCGCGTGAGCGAGCGCGATGCGCGGGTCGACGTCCAGGAGATACTGGCCGCGCTGTTCGCGCGCGACGTCCGGGGCGTCCTCGTCGAAGGCGGCAGCGAAGTCCACGCCGGCTTCCTCGAAGCGGGCCTGGTCGACCGCGTCGCGATCTTCGTTGCCCCGCGCCTGCTCGGCGGTCGCGCCGCGCCCGGTGTGATCGGAGGCGTCGGCCGCGCGCTGAAGGATGCCGCACGGCTGCGTGATCTTACCGTGCACGCCATCGGCGACGATCTCCTGATCGAGGCCGACCTCGCCCGCGGCGAATAATGTTCACGGGCATCGTCGAAGAAGTCGGCGAAATCGTCGCCGTCACCAGCGAAGGCTCCACCCGGCGCCTCACGGTCCGCGCCCTGATCGCCCTCGACGGGAGTGATGTCGGCGCCAGCGTCGCCGTGAACGGCGCCTGCCTCACCGTCGTGACGCGCGATGCGACCACGCTCGCCTTCGATGTCGGCCCCGAGACCCT
>WNFS01006139.1_pt1 | contig 14628 bp, 15 predicted proteins | sample 5400141 | NCBI WGS metagenome assembly WNFS01 (sample SAMN13153358, study PRJNA577476) | soil metagenome | isolation source: 60 cm saprolite under Madrone tree | place: USA:California | collected 2016-06-14
GTAGGCGAGGATATACTTGGCGTCTGGGTAAAGGCGTAGGAATTTCTGCATCATGTGGAGACAGTGGATTGGGATAGGTGTCTTGGAGAGGTGGGGGTTGGTCGAACTCGTCGAGCCGGTATCTGCTCTCAAAGATTTCGCGGAATCGGGGACCCTCATTCAGGTAGAACCCTCCGTCCTCCGTGGAACTATTACCTCCATGATGTCCGATACTTTGACCAACTTGAATACCTTCATTGAACCCAATCTTACGTCCCTGTTCCCTCGCTAAGTCAATGAGTCGCCTTTGCTTCATCAGCCGAGCGTTGTCACGATCGCGAGCCGCGGATGCTTCTGCTTCGTAACGTAGTTGATCTTGGTCTCGAAGCATTTGCTGTGCACGTCGAACCTCCCCATGCGCATTATCCAATAACGCTTTGTATTTCCCCAATTCCTCACGAGCGGTAGAGGCCTGACGCATCGCATTGGCCCTCTCCTCCTCTGCCTCGCGGACGCGGAGAAGCGTATCAATCGCAAGTTTTTCGGCGTGGGACGCTCGAACGCGCGACTGGTCTAATTTGTCGAAGGCGGCACTGAGACCGTGTTTTAGTTCCTTTGCATCACGCGAAGAAACTGAGAGCATGTGTGCGAGTTCACGGTGGATACTGTGGCTGTTGCGACTGTGGTGGCTGTGGTGGTGGCGACTACGTCGTCGCGGTTCCAGAGAGACGGCAGAGACGATTGAGAGCCTATTATCAGGCTGTGGACCATGCGTTGTGTCAGGAGCATGAAAATCAGAAGAATCGGGTGGCTGCTCTGCAGACTGAGTGGGTGAAGTTGGTGAACGCTCGTCCGGAATGCTGGACATGTCGCGCTCCAAGGGATCATGACTACGATAACAGGCAGACCATCAAGAAGGGAAGACTGGTTTGGCCTGATTGGAACTCACAGAGATCCCTCATAGGTAAGTTCCGAGCTTAGAGATCCGGACATGATGTCCTGAGACTGGTCACGGTTGGCGGACTCGGATATGTCCTGGGAGTAGGGTTAGGACTTAGATGAGCGCTCACTCACTCATTTTTTTGTTCTCCCCACCGCAATGCCTCCCTCTTCGTCAAAGCAAAAGCGTCTTGCAGAAAAGGCAGCAAAGCAGGCTGCCAGAGTCAACGCCAATGCTGGTGATCCCTCTTTTTCTTCGTCCACCCCACCAGGCTCCACAAATGGCGGGAGCTCGCTCAATACCCCGTTGACCAGTCTGTCGGCCGCTACTAGTCAGGAGGATCTCACGTCGATGGCAAAGCTGCAAATTGCTACTGAGAGGTTTGTCTCATTCAACTCTTTATCTTGATGCAATTTTCTCAACATTGTTTTTATCAAGGAGCACAGCAGGTGTGCTGGTATCAGACCCGAAGGGTAGAGATATCAAGATCGACGCATTTACACTGTCTTTTCACGGCAGATTATTAGTTGAGGGCGCAGAGATTGCCCTTAACTATGGCCAGAGATACGGTCTTCTTGGAGACAATGGTTCAGGAAAGGTCAGTTCAGATCGCAGATGATCTCCGCTTCTGATAATCGTCTGATGTACCGCCAGTCGACATTCCTCCAGTCCATCGCTGAACAGGATATCGCCCTCCCACCGCATATAGATATATACCTTGTCCGTGGGGAGGCTGACCCTTCCGACGTGAATGCGCTTGACTTCATCGTTGCCTCAGCAAAGGCGAAGGTTGCGAGACTTGAAGCCCGCATCGAAGAAATGTCGTTAGCGGATCACGTGGACGAGGTTGCTCTGGATGCTGCTTATGAGGAATTAGACGAAATGGACCCCAATACATTTGAGGCCAAGGCCGGGAGTATTTTGCATGGTCTTGGATTCTCTCAGGACATGATGAAGAAACCGACTAAGGACATGTCAGGAGGCTGGCGGATGCGTGTTGCTCTGGCCCGTGCCTTATTCGTCAAGCCCCATCTACTCCTCCTCGATGAGCCCACGAACCATTTGGACTTGGGCGCTGTTGTCTGGCTGGAAGCATACTTGTCTACCTACAATCACATCCTTGTCATCACATCGCACTCGCAAGATTTCATGGACAGTGTCTGCACGAATGTTATGGATCTGACACACAAGAAAAAAATGGTCTATTACACCGGTAATTACACAACATATGTACGGACGAAAAAGGAGAATGAGGTAAACCAGATGAAGGCGTACCAGAAGCAACAGGATGAAATCGCTCACATCAAGAAGTGAGACGTGCTTCATGCTGACTGTTCTGTGCTGATGTGGTCAACGCAGGTTCATAGCCTCGGCTGGTACTTACGCAAATCTGGTCAAGCAAGCTAAATCCAAACAGAAAATCATCGACAAAATGGAAGCTGCGGGCCTCATTGAAAAGGTTGAAATACCAAAACCACTAAATTTCCGCTTCGAAAACATCCGAAAGTTACCTCCTCCGATCTTGGCATTCAACGAGGTTGCTTTCTCGTACTCTGGAAGAAAGAAGGATTACCTCTACGAGAAGTTGTCCTTTGGTATCGAGTACGTGTCTTGTTCTATTTGTGTTACTCAGGCTCACGCGTGGTTTCATAGCATGGACTCACGTATCGCCATCCTAGGAGCCAACGGCGCAGGAAAATCAACACTTCTCAACCTTATCACGGGTGCCCTACACTCAGTTGAAGGCACGATTTCCAAGCACGCTAATCTCAAACTCTCCAAATATTCTCAGCACTCTGCCGATCAACTACCGTATGATCAGTCCCCTCTTGAATATTTCCAACAGCTCTTCTCCGAGAGGTTCCCAGAGAAGGATGTCCAGGTACATTTTCTCGCTCGCATCTTGCGTTTTGCCACTGACCTTTTTTCAGGCTTGGCGAGCTCAACTTGGCCGGTTTGGTCTCTCAGGTTCTCATCAGACGTCGCCCATTCGACAGCTCTCCGACGGTCTACGCAACCGGTAATTCTAGTGGGCCCTATGACATCCGGCGAGAGCTAATCGTCGCTGCTTAGTGTGGTCTTCTCCAAACTTTCAATGGAGCATCCTCACATCCTCCTTCTTGGTGAGGCATTTTTCAGTCGGGTGTAAAACCTGAAACCTCATCACACTTGGCCTCCAGATGAGCCCACTAATCACTTGGACATGGCATCAATTGATGCTCTCGCTCGTGCTATCAAAGACTTCGAAGGCGGTGTTGTAATCGTCTCGCACGACTTCCGCCTCATCTCTCAGGTAGCAGAGGAACTTTGGGAGGTTGCAGACCACAAGATTCGGAACCTGACAAAAGAGGATATCTCTATTGTCGACTACAAACAGAACCTTGTGCGGCACTCTGTAGCTGCCATTGAAAAGGCAAAACTCATCGGCAAATCCGCATCGAGAACCAAGACGTAGAGGATCACAGCAATGTACTCGCATACGTATATGTATCCCTTAGTTCGCGTCTGCTTGTATCAGCAGAGTAGAAGTAGATTGGGTTGTGCATTCTCTTACGTTCTGTCAGCAATCATAGTCATTCCACGCATTTGGTCCATGTGCATTTCTGTTAGGATAGCGTGAGTCTGACGCCCTCGGCTCCTAGAAATTGGCTTGGTCGCCTGCCATTCGAGTGGCAGTTCGTGGCATAGAGTGCTGTAACGGATTATTTAGTAGCGGTGATCAACGATCTGACTGCCAAGATCGAGTATCAACACAGAAACTACCTTCATGCCTGCCACTCTGGGTGGGAAAGAAACCAACGCAGTCTCCCGGTGTTAACGAATACATCATCTTTACATTAGCATTGTGCGGCAAACTGCGTCAGATATATAGTTACAGGGAGTCCTCTTAGCTGTACCCGATCAAATTTATCACGACACATGTTCGAATGACGGCAGAGCAGTTGACAATACTACACTTGTTGAGAAGTGACGAAATAAACCCCTAGAAAATCCTTTGTCATGTGTCATTATCATGCGTCGATATTATGCTGCCACACTCTCCCCATCAGCCACGTCACTTGTTCAATTGGACAGCTCGCTCTCCAGAATGGAGGCGGAGTCATAGTCGTCGGAGCTCATGTCGCTCGACACCTGCGAGGTAAGCGAGAATACCTCCGAATCCCCTCTGACAGCAGGGAGAAGGACGGCACCAAGGGGTGTTGCATCAGCAATGCCGGGTGATGATGGTACTACTCCACTTGGAATCTCGCTTTGTGCTGCGGCTGCGTCGCCCCTGCGCGATTCCATCAACTCGAAGTACATCGATGCATCGACGAATGGGGAGCCAGGAGGCGAGATCGGTGCGGAGGAAACTAACTCGGCGCTTAAATTTGAAGAGAGCGTCGGGGAGGCAGTGCCGTGGACCGTCTGAGGTGTGAGGGTTTGATCGTGTGGTGCAAGATATTGATCCTCCGAAAGTATGTCTGATGGGCTAAGAAATTCCTTGTCTGGGGAGGAGGATCTTGTATTTTCTGCCTCACCCAACGCCACCAATTTTGATGTAAAGGAGCTGCCAGGCCGGGGGATTGGCGATGTCTCGAGGACGAGTGTCTGTGGGTTAGGGGATACCCGTACGTCGAAAGGGCGGGGAGTACTGCCCGATCTAGATGCATCGCCTTGTAGTAAAGCTTGCGTAGAGCTCTGCGCATGTGTTCCAGCGTAGGGTTGAGGCGGTGAAGACCGTTTGAGAGGTTCGGGGAGTCTAATCTTAGGTTCCAGGGTGGGGATTTCATTTGGAGTACTTAAATCATCAAGGGAAATAAGAGATGGCGTTGAATTTGTGCCCAAAGTACGCGCATGCTTGAAGGAGCAATCAGGGTGAACAAAATACCCCAGCCTAGGGGACTGGATGACTCACATTTCCCGATGGACGATTGCGTAGTTTCTGGGACTCCCCAACACGTCGCTGACGAATGCTCGCACTATCTCCTTCGGGTACGCCGCTCTTCAGTGATTCGACCTCGCTCGCAATTACGCGCTGTAAGTCAATAGGTGGTGTGGCGCTGGGTTCTGCTGATCGCTTAGACGGTTTCTTCTTGCGCTGGGTGCTTCGCTGAGGAGACGACTGGCTTTCATCATCTTCAGGCGGGGATGTGGATGATGTAGGAATAGAATACGAGTGAGATCTAGCCCTCTGACGTTCCCTCCAGGCAGAGAACCTTGGACGGAAATGAGGATCATAGACGAACTAATTGCCGTGCGATGAGTCGAACAGGCAACTTGAAGGATGAAAAAACGACTGACCTCCTTGAAGACTATGACTGCAGCTACAGCACTGATAGCCACAGCGACGTAAATGACAGGTCCTGGCATTCTGTGGTACGCTGGCAAGATTGAGTGTGTGGCAACGAACCGCCGGGGGTCATATTCGGCAGTGCCGGTCACGGGCCGGAACATTCCGTGTGCTCAAGCTCAACCAGGGTTTCTATCGGCGGGTACGGATAACTAGGTGGTAAAGCAGTGTTCGTAACTTAATAACAAAGTCCGCGACATGCATGGAAGGAATAATGGATAATGAGGAAAAGTTCTGAGGACAGAAGGTAGGAGAAAATTATCCGTATAGTCCGTGGCGATACGATAGCAAAATGCGTGTAGTGAGACAGGACAAGATGCGGTGAATAATTCATACAAATGTAGAGAGAAGTCCTCATGACTCGGACAAAATCTTGTCGATCGACTCATTTAGGAACGCCTTTTTCGGCGTGAGATCTGCTTTCGGGAAGCGGGCCATGATCGCCTCACGGGCAGTCCTGGAGTTTCATTCTCTTGTAAGCCTAACTTGGCATCAGTAACGAGCGATCACTCACTTCTTCGTGACAGTCATCAGATCTTGCGTGCTCAGATAGTTCCGCAATGCCTGGAACAACTCCTCGTCACTTGGATCCGGATTTTGACTCGGTCCCGCAAACGGGTTTACGGATGTCGCAAGGGAGAATGTTGACAAGGGTCGTTGGCTCACTCCAACTGAAGGAGGGATTGCACCCGCCGCAGACTGAGATGGCGACATACCACCACCAGTTATGGGAGCATTGAACATGTTCAATCCGGCCATCATGGGGGGCATACCGTAGATACTTCCCGTATTCTGGTATATTAGAGTAGATACGGGCACTTGGCCTCCATATTCTGAACCGGCAGGTGAACCGTTGAAACCCCCTCCAAGCGGCATGAGGGGTAGCTGAGGTACACCACCGTGTTGTGACATTGAAGCTTGGCCAACATTCTGAGAACCATTGCTATGAGATGGCTGGTTGCGGAAGTTGTGGGTCGACATCACGTTCGTGTCGCGGTAGTAATCGCCCGATTGCGACGCTTGCTGATAACTGCGCGGAGAGTCTCTCCCTGACGGTACGCGTGATCGAGGCTTGGTCAGCCCAGTGCGATAACTCTCTTCTGAATGGCGCGAGCCAGTTTCCCAAGCTTCTGCTTCGTATTCTACAAAGAATATGAGATGGATAGATTCGTCAAGCATAGAAGCCGTACCGCTGAATTTCTTGAGGGGAATCATGGATTCATCGAACTTTTCATCTTCGTTGATCATCACCTTCTTGCTGGACCCTTCACCAATGACCAGACGCGTATTACCCCACCCAAAGTCATCCATGCACCAGAAGGAATATACGGGCAACAAGAAGCTGTAGATCGGATACCTATCATGGAAAGTCAGTATTACATGTATCGCTTATTCCTACGTTGAAGTACATACGATATGAGATAGACAACCATCCAGCCAACTAGCATGAATTCTCGTCTGATAATAAAGATTAAGGCCTGAGGAAAAGGCCAGTTAGTTAGTCAGAGCATTACAATTTCTATACAATCTCACCTGTAGCCCATATACAGCTGCTATCATTATAATCGAGATGAGCGGGAAGGCAGAGTGTCCGCTGGAAACAACGATGATGAGGTAGATCAACTACAAGAGTTGAATGAGCAGCGACCCCGCAGAAACCATATAATGACCTACGTATACGACGGTCGCAGGAAGAATCTAGGCAAGATATGAGTGCGTGGGCGGTGACTCTCAGCAGGTAACTTACCAGCGTGCCCAGCAAGTCAAGAAAGACAAAAAATCGCATCGAGAAACAACAGAATCCGAATAGCTCAGGGAGCAAAATAAGTTCGCACAAGTTATGCACAGTTGAATTAATCCAACGACGACGCTGAGAAAGAAGCACACGCCAGGACTCCGGGGCGACTGTGTGTGCACGTGCGTCTTGTGTGAACTTTGTCTTGAATGTTGGGAAGTGCTTCATGAGTAGAGTCGTCAGAAAACGGTCTTCGCCAAGAGATAAAAGATTCTTCTTGTGGAGCGTGTCCACGCTCGGCTCTGAGTACTCGTCGATGATCCGGTTGGAAATGATGATTGGGCGACCTTTGTCAGCTGTGCGAATGCGGTACATGGAGAAGCAACCAGGCAAACAGGTGACGGAACCAAACAAACTCTCAAATGCCTTAGACAAGTTGTGGGAGATATAATACTCATAAACCTACGTGCACAGAGCAAATGTGAGAGGGATTAACCGTGAAGATGTTGACACCGAAATACCTGGATCATGGTCCACCAGGAATCTTCTTCGTTCTTGAGTCGAGTCTCGCCACAAATCCCAATGATACTTGAATCATCTGCAGCAGAAGCCACGAGACGGTTGAGAGATTCCGGGGTGACTGTCTGTGAAGCCACAATACAATAGTCAGCCAAGATCCTTACGTGATGAAGAAGCTAAATTACTGTATCAGCGTCGACAGTGAAGATATACTCATAAAAGGCGGGGTCAATGCCGATGACGTTGCGCATTTGGTGATAGATCTCCAATTCCAGAGGTGACATAGGGCTGTCAAAATGAACGCGGTTGAGATAGTGCATGAGCAGTATTTGACTATCACGTTTTCCGCGATTACCAGGCTTCGAACGCTCGGTCGGTTTTCCGACCTTGACGATGACCATGTACCTGGCATTTCGTCAGGGGAAAGTGGGGTCATTGGGCATGGGAAAACATACGGTACGACGTGACCCTCAAATTCGTAGAGGCCGGAATAGACCTTGCCATAGTTGATCTGCCGGGAGCCTTCACCAATTGACTTGAATAATAAGGGCTCGGGGTCGAGTTTGGGATCCACACCGAGGATATCCAGCACGATACGAGGCGTCGTCCTGTCATTACCACTACCGATGATATTGCCGTCGCAGATAAGGAAGAGTAGCTTCCTCTTATCATCATAGTTAAGAGCTGCGAGGGAATCGATGGTCCGGCGCAACGAGTCCTCTCCCTCGGTATAACACGGAACTTGACAGACGACGAACTTGTCAAGCAGTTCAGGATCTCGCTTTCCGCCCAGTTGGAGCGCGGCAAGGACTGTACTCAATCTTGAATCGGTCTGTAACTGAAAACGCGTGTGAACACTCACATTTCATAGCCACGGACGCGACTAGAATGCTAGACGCTACGAGGAGGAGATAATTCTGCACTTGGCACCGGGCCTCTTTACGGAAGTCCTTCTCCCCGACGTAAAACATGTTATTTAGACATTGTACATTTTGCTGAACTGTCGTTGCGTCTAGTTTGGCCAGAGCGGCATTTAAGGGCCCTGTGACGTCTTGGCCAGGTTGTTGCTGGAAGATGTCGGTGATAGCACTGTTTAAGAACGTATAAGGACCAGTATTGCCCTGGTTGACGCTGATAGTGTAGAAGTAGTCTGTCAAGTCATAGATAGACTTTTCCCAGATCGCCCATGTCCTATGCGACACCATGAGCCGTGCCATGCACATTTTTAAGAGATACTAACCTCGGGTTTGATTTATCGCTCGCAGCAGAGCTGATCGCTTTGCCGTCGTAAACTAGGGGACCCTTGTGGTATTGCTTGATTGTAGGAAGAAATCGCGAAGTATACCAATCAGAAGCGTCAAGTTTTGTGCCCTGTGCACTCTGCTGGGAACCGGATGTGTGTACAGCGGTCGGGATCAAAGGGGTGAAGTTTTGATGCTGGAATAAGAGAGTTTTGTCACTAACGAGAGAGCTGCAACCAAGAACAAGGGGGGGAGGGAAATAGTTTGTCAGATCTTGGCCAGCTAGAACCTCCAAGGTATCCTGAGCGTTGCTAGGTTCACCCGTTATATCGCTATGCTGGCGCTGGATAAAATCTGTGAGATCATAGACTTGACCTTGAACAGTTACCCAGTAGTCATTATTGCCAGTATGTTGAGCGACCTCATTGAGTGACCATGCCTTGTCGAAGTCTGGACAAAGCAGGCGTCCGAACTCGACGATGTAGGATGGCGTTCATGAGAAAGATTAGGAAGAAGATTGTGAGCTTTTCTCGCCACGCAAGCCGGATGTCAGGACGCTTCATACGTCCGATCCACGAGAGGCAAAAACTAGGGATCCACCACGTAGTTGCCCAGACAATGTACAGCCAGAACCTGCGAGAACGACTTGAAGGGACCTCTTCGATTGCATTCGGCGCATCTTTTACAACCAGCTCTCCTTCCTTGGAAAGGTCTGGTGTGTTCTGCGGCAACACCTTCTTGTCGTAATCAGATCCCCATCCACTTTCATCTTCCCTGTATGGGGGAGCAGACAGGCCAGGTGTCGAAAGGCCACCTTGTCCGTAACTGGCATTAGGGTCGCGATACTGCGTTCCGTTGGTGGTGACACGGGTGAGTAGGAGATTATCCTCACTCTGACCGAAGTAAGCATTCGGCGGGGGGAAACTCGGATCCTGATGAGTGTAGTCGGTGTTATCGTCATGATAGTTACTCTCGTCATCGCCCTCTTGTAGAGGCTTCCGCAACTCCTTCTCGGTCGAGCGGAGTTCATCTTCTGCCGTCTTCCAGGAGCCATATGACAGCCAAATCATCCTATGCCCGAGAGCGAAATCAATACCTTCCCTCCAACCATTAGCCATGGTATACTGTCGAATATTTTCATCAGTCGTGCCTGGAGCTGCCGGGAGGTAGCGTTCACAGAAGGTATCTTGTTCCAGGTCGACCACATACTCCGTCTTCCGACGAAGTATGACATTCGGGAGTAGTAAAGAACGAATCTGCGCCTTGACACGACGCTTGTCAAACGAGTTGGGTGAGCCTGAATCATTTGGCCGAATACACGAAACCGTCCACAAGCGCATGCGGTCCAAATTCGCGATAATTTCAGACAACGGTGGCGGAGTGGCTTGGATGACACCTGCGCTTGTACAATCATGCTCTCGTCTTTGCTGTGTTTCTCTGCAGCCAGACTCGGTCCCGCAAAAAGTTTTGAGATGAACGCATCGCTCGAATTGCGGAGAAGGGTGACAAGGGCCGAATCCAAAAGGTCCGTGTCCTTTTCGACGAATCCGGTAGCATCGTAAGAGCAGCTCCCGGCATAATGATTGATCCCAAACAGGTTGCGACCCTCAGACCCGGCGACGCTGGGATTGGCAACGAAAGACGTATGAACTGCAAACCGGGAGACCAGGTCTTGCAATAGATCTTCGTCCTTCTTATCGCCACTCTTTCCGGACTTGTACGACGAACAAGCCTTAGAGAGAGCACCAAGCATCCCACCCTGTTTCTTGTGAGCTCGTTCGTTGAGTTGCGTGCCACGGAGCAGCTCCACGCATGCAGAATTGTCGATTGTCGTGACAGTCGGTAATGAGACCCCATCCCCCGCTATATGGCCATTATACCCCACAGTGTCCTCAAATGTTGCTCGCATCACGTAAGATTGCAGGAGTTCGTCTGCGAAGTTGATGCAAAATTCTTCGAACCCATTTTGCCCATACGCTTGGACGAGTGGAGCACCGGCGGTGAATATTACGGATCCAGTGGACGACGGTCCGCGGGAATGGAAGCCTGGCTGATCTAACAACACTATTTGCGAATGAGGTGGCGGATCCTGCGGATTCGGGGACACTTTATGATTTGTGGTCTCCACAACGAATGCGAAAAGGATGGCATAGAGATCCCTTGCAAACTGATCTCTTTGTAGAGAACTTTGATCTGCATTCATGAGGACGGTATAAAGTTCTTTGCGAACATAACTCGTCTTGTTTGTTAGCGTTTGGGAAAGGTCCTCCGATGTGACGCCAAGAAGCCTGGAGATATGGTCGAGAACGGGCATATTTGTGACATAGGCAGGCATATCACGGGCATCACCTTCCGCGAATTGGAGGTTACTAAGAAGGAGAATGGCGACAAGGAGGCTGAAGATAGAAGTCACGTGTTTCGGCTTGAAACCTAACGTTTTCATGTCTTCCCGTAACTGGTCCATAGCCATGGCGTCGTCACTGAATGGCCCAGCTGGAAGGCGGTACGTGCCGGAAGAAGCCAAAAGGGCGTAGTCAGACGGATCTTCTAATGCGAAAAGATCTCGTTCGGCGGGGGTTGCACCAGCGAGGAACTGATAGAAAACATGGTACGTGCGTTCTTCGTGGCTAAGGCGATTTAATCGGGACTTGTCGAGACCATATGTAAGGATCTTGGCGCCGCCGATACGGCCGCGGTTATTGAAATGGAGCTCAAAAAAACGACCATGGCGAGAGGCGTTCGGATTCATGAGCGTTTTGGCGTTGCCGAAGGAATCTAACAGTGACGTCGAGGCCTTGACAAGCTCAGAAACCTTTGTCTCCCGCTTGGAATGGGCCGAGAGGCGCAGAATTTGATTGACAATTAAGTCTCTGCTGAAAGACTTGCCCGACCCGGTGATACCACTAAGTGGACGTTAAGGAAAGTTGTGAAAAATTGGTGATACCTATCACTTACCGGAATATAATGGCCTGGGATTCACCCCTCCTTCTCATTAACAGGTAGGCCCTGGCGGCCAGATCATAGGGATGGGGAGGTAAGGGCGGCTGAGAAGAGGTGGAAGGAGATGTATCCTTGTAACAACGCTCTTCGTAGTCTTTGGCACTATTATCATTTGTATTCGCCAGTGACTTGAAAGGGTTGACCACAATAAGATTGGACGTGTTGATCCTAGAATAAGGGCGGTCAGCACGGAAGGATGCTTGAAGGATTTGAAGGACGGCGTCGTCGGTTGGGTGGACGGTGGCGGTGGACGAAGATGAGACGAGGTCGATGAGGTCACCGGAAACGACTGCAGGTGACGAGAAAGAGGAGGAAGCCATGATGGGCAAAAGGGGGAGAAAGGAGAGGAAAGGGTCGGCACTTGAGGTTTGAGGACAGACTCGGAACGGGCAGATGCCCTGCTTTAACTGGCAACGCGGTCAACTTCTCCGGCTATCACAGTAACGGCGTCACGACATGTGACGAGCCTGTTATAGAGCCGTGACACTAATTGACATTGACTAAACTAATGTTACGCAACCGAGTCTGCGTCGCCCTCGCGCTTCACCGCCTCAGCCCACCCTTCTTCGAACAAATTATCATGCTCTGTAGGAGAAGCAATAGAAGAAGCCAACTTGGAACGTCCTTTTCCCTGAAGATCTAATTTCCATGCGTCGACGATCTCAGGGATTTTACTAGGAAATGGTATAAGAATGGAGCTTGACAATAACACAGACGGACAAGTACCTGGGAGCATACGTTCGTGCAAAAAGTGCTGCCTCTGGTGTACGCTGCGCTTTGGCGAGGAGATCGACACATGCCTTAGCGTCCCCAAGCTGAAATAGACTTGCGAAAGCAAGGTTGTTCTGACCCTTTTTCTCTGTTCATGGATGGATGGATGGATGGATCAGAGTTATTCTTCAAGAATAGAAGTACTCGGCAGACCTGCTTTGATCGCCAATTGCCGCAGCCCTGCTTTGTCGCCAGTAGAGAGTAGAAGAAGCATGAGCGCATTGAGATCACCAGCCTTTTCGAAGCACTCCCGAGCCAAGTCGAATCGCCAAACCGCCAGAGCACGATCGCCAACAGCCTTCCATTTGGTCTCGGCTTCGGTATCAGGAACAGAACGCACGATTTCAAGGGCCGAATCTAGATCGTCTAGCTGCAACGCCAAGTCGAATTTATGGTCAGGATCGGTAGTAACTTGGAAGGCTAACTCCTTGAGATCTGTAGATGGGATGAGACAATCGTCACCAACACTACGATAGTACCGGATACCTTTGCTTTCTAAGAACCTGGCGACCTTGTTGCGCTGATCTTTCGGCACAGTGGGCAGGATTTGCTCGGCAGCAGACATGTCACCTCTCAATACAGCGGTCTGATATTCAATCATGCTCAGTGCCAGGGCGTAGCCAGAGACATTCATGCCCTTATCCATCACGTAGACTCGGTTATGTGCTGGAATATAACCGAGCAGAGACATAGACCTAAAAGCCGCAGATGATTAGCATGCTCCTGCCAAAGACCCATACATCATACCGGTCAAAATTGGTAACAGAGTAGGATTCAGTACCAATGAAGTAGTTTAATCGGTTGGCCGCATTGGTATAGATGAGGCATTCGCCAATCCATTGGGCTGTCTTTATCCTGGCAAGAGTAAGAAAATGACGAACGAGAAAATGAACATCGAAACTACTTCTCGGGCACTTCTGTCACGATCTCAAAGGCTTCTTCAACTCCCTCATCCCCAAGATCTGCACCGGCCTCAACCTTTGCTGTATAGGCGTCACGGTCGAATCGAAGAATATAGAACGATTCCTCTGCAGCGATGGCAACCAACGTCCCAGTGAGAGACCAGAAGACCTGTAGAGGAGAAATGAGCTGAAGTCGGACATTGTTGACGTTGGCGCACATTCTTTGCCTCTACATCAATGCGTCTCACAATCTCGCCCGTCTCCCAGTCCCAAAAGACCACAAAAGCGCTACTACGACCACAGAGAAGCGTCCCTCCGTGCAGTCCATCAATAATCCAAGACCCAAGACCCTTCATCGCGGAACCAGAGCGTTCCTTGAAGTTCTTGAAGACATGAACCTGAAGCTTGCCTTCGAGAACAGCGTAGGTATTAGAGTCGCCGGCCCACGCGAATGAGTTGCCTGTGCCGAAAGCCTTGTTTCGCCATGCAAGAGCGGTGTAGATAATGTATTCTCCATCACCAACAACCGTAACAAACCGACCATTCGGGGAGTGATTGAGCGATGTAGGGAATACCTCCGTAGAGCCAAGCTCTTTTATGGAAAGGGCTATACGAGAGCCTTCAATAAAGGTGTCATCGGACACAGTCTGAAGGTTTGAAGATAAAACTTCATTATTGCGGGTATAGATGAGCTTCCCCGAAGGATCCATCGAGAATGTGGGCTCATCGCGGCCTAGCTAAAAGGTATTCAGTATGTGTATAAACGTAAAAGGTCTGCAGGACGCACCTTTAGGATAACAGAACCTTCGTCGAAGCCTACTGCAACTTCATTTCCTCCCCTGCGGATAGCAACACACCAAACACGCTCCAGACCATAGTTCAGGGTGTTTTCCAGGCGATACGTCCCACTATTCCAAATCTTGACTGTGCCATCCTCACTGCCACTAACGATAATAGGAAGATTGGGATGAAATAGGGCAAATGAGACGTTGTTGGTGTGACTCTCCATTGTTTGCACACAGCTCTTGCTGAGATAGTCCCAGACTTTGACGGTCTTGTCGTCACCCGTCGTCACAAGATAGGGCTTATCTGCGCCTGGATAGAATTCAACATAGTTGACACCTTTTTCATGCGCCTCCATCGTAAAATTTGGGACGGGAGAACCAATGGCCCATATTTTTACCGTCCGATCAAGGCATGAAGAAGCG
>WNFS01002249.1_pt1 | contig 14622 bp, 7 predicted proteins | sample 5400141 | NCBI WGS metagenome assembly WNFS01 (sample SAMN13153358, study PRJNA577476) | soil metagenome | isolation source: 60 cm saprolite under Madrone tree | place: USA:California | collected 2016-06-14
CCCCGCGAACAGTTCCTCGATTGCCAGGACGAGGAACTCGCATGCTGGCTCATCGCCGATTGGTATCGCTTGACGTAATTGGGGCTCTAGCGCACATGCGCGCATCAAGAAGTTGATCTCAACTTGAATTTGATCAGGGCTTCCGATGTGGTTTTGGTATCCGAGAAACCATTCGTTAAGAGCATAGTCGTCGGGACTTCTCTGCACTTTGTATCCAAGCGCCTTAGTTATTTGCTCTATTGCTTTGACGATCTCCGGGCGCTCTCGCTGCATTTCTTCACGGTCCAGTTGACCGATGTAATTCAGATCGATGTCCACGGAGAGTCGGGCAAGCTCAAGATAGAAAAGGCTTACGGCTGTTCCGCCTTTCAGAACCAATCGTTCGCGCAGGAAAGGATGTTTGCGAAATTCGATGAGTAGTTGCCTCAGACGAATCACCTTTTCCAGTTGCACAGCATCGAAACCAGTGGCGTCCGCGATTCGCCTGACGTAGGCTGCGTCCAATTTCACGTGCGTACCACCTGGTCGCCTGACGTGGCGAGCGTTTCAGGCACCATGAGATTCCAGGTGGGAACCCAGCGATTACCTCGGCGCTTCCGGTCTAAATACGCGACTCCTCGCGGAAGCCTTCTCAGAAAAGCATCCCGCGATTTGCCTTTGAAAAAGAGTCTCTCGGCGTGGCGGTCCAAGAGGAAGCCTAGTCGTGCGTAGAGCCAAGGCATGCGAAGAAGGCTGAGGTATTCGAGAGCAACGTCAAAATCGAAGGAAGGAAGCATTGCGACCGAACGATCTAGCTCCTCTACTCCGCCGCTGTATGGAAGGAACGCAAGGCAATCAACTATAGATCGCTCTCTGCCCGTGACGCGGACTGTGTCGCGGCTCCACTCGACTTGAAAATCCAATCGATGCGCACGCACTAGTTGGCGGGGCGGTGCAACACAATGGTAAGTCACGCCGTCAAAGGCCACGTCCTTCCGTGGACGAACCGAGAGGTAGTAGACAGTCTGGAACACTTGGTTCGCTACGCCGTGGAATTCAAGGGCAGAATGAAATGCAACGACAGCGTCCTTTCGCAGTTTGCTCGGCACGCCGTACCTGTTCACCGATGCAGTGGCAAGCGCCCCGGCATAAACTCCCTTCGTCAACTGTCGGACTCGGCCTTGGCGTTTGAGCCTATAAAGCATATTGCGGACTGAGCGGGTCGGTTTCTTCTTGCCGTAGCGATGGCCCAGCTCCTCAAGCGTAAAAAGAGGTGAGGACTGGGCAAATTGTGTTAACGAGACTCTGGGCTCCATTGCTCTCATATAGACTGCTTAAGACTCACTATTTGTGTGTCTTCCTAGGTGTACGTGCAAACGAGTTGGTTCGCTGTTCTCATATACAATCACTAAATACAACTAATTGTGTGTCTTTGTCAAAGTACATGAGAACAGTCGGGTCTCTAGCCAGGCCCGCAATCAGAGACGACCGGAGGGAACCGCGTTGGCGAATATGCCCCCCTCGATGGCAGCAAGAGTGGAGGGAGTCTTTCGCGTCTCAGGCATCTGGCAGTCTCAATAAAAGCCCCACCGCGAAAAGCTTTCCGTGGGTAAATCTGGCAGTCTTTCAGACCCTTCCGCCATCGCGTCAAGCATTCGATGAAATTCTTCAACACTCATCTGGCCGCGAGACGACGAACGATCGAAGATCAGGCAGTAGGAATCTCCCCGCGAACTTGCTCATCAAAATACGATTGGCTGTGGCGGGACCAATAGGAGATTTTGAAACCACGCAAGATTTCCTCAAGTCTTTCCGGGGTTTCGAATGGAATCGGCTGGTCATTTTCAAGAACGCGCGGATTTTCCTCAATAGCAAGCGGTGTCGGCTCAAAATGAAGGTACGGGCGCGCCATGACGCTACGCGGCAGATATATGCGACACAGTACATCGGCGATTGTTCCGTACTGCGTCTTGATGGTTGTCTTGAGAACATAATCGGCTTCGCGTCGAATCTGGCGTCGAATTCCCGCACGTCTAATCATGTGGTGAGGCTCCAGGCCGAATGATTGGAGCTGGTCTCCGTTTCACATACATAAGATAGATGCGTTTCGATGTTCAAGCTCTAGCATCTAGTGCGCGGTGACAAAATGCAATTGGAGTTCATCGAGCTGAAAGCCCTGACTGAGATTAATTCCGCAGAGTTGCGGGCGCGCGCACGGCAGTTCCCTGGCCGTGAGATTACCTTGGATAAAGTCGGCGGCTTTTTGGGCCTGCGATGCGGCGGAAACAAGTAACCGCGAATCAGACTTAAGCCGTGCAATCCACGTCTTGAGATAGGCGGCTGAGTTTTCAAGAGTCTTCTGCTCGATTCCCGCGATGCGGCAGAGCATGGCGGCGGTCATCTCCGCGATGAGTTCCTCCTTCGAGTAGGATTCAGAGCCAAAGGAAACCGGGTTGTCGAAGTTCTCCCGGTGCAAGCGCTTTACGTGTCCCGTGCTGTGAGCTAGTTCGTGAAATGCACTGGCGTAATATTCTTCCGATGAGTGAAAGAGGCCGCGTGCTGGCATTCCGACTAGGTCGTTGCTCGGTGAGTACCACGCTTTGTCGGATTGCTCGAACGCTGGCGGGTTCGGCATGTTGGTCACAATTTGTTCGCACGTTTGGGTGAACCCCTAAAGTGTCACAAAGACTTTGGGCACAGTCTCCGACTTTATTTCAACGTCTTTGCATCTCCTAGCAAGGGTTGGGGTCTGGGGAAGGGGGCGGCGTTTGAGTCCCCGACCCAGCAGCCCTGCGGAATTCCTCTTTTCACTCTTTGCGTGTCCAAGAAACTCTATCGCCAAACCAAATCACAAATGATGAGATCAGGTCTCCGTAATGCGGGCTCAAGACGGGATGACGGGAGCCGAGGCTCCGAACACTGTTTGCTTTCGACTCCGCTAGGGTCATAATGGAGATCATTCGGAGCCCCATCCGCCAGCCCATGGAATGTCCAGTTTGCGCGACTAAGAACCCAGACGCCTCCCCGCAGTGTGGAAAATGCCGCACACCGCTTCCCATTGCGGCACATCAGGAAACGCTCAATGAAAATGGAATGCCAGAAGCCTGGTCCGCCGTGGTCACACCGCAGCCCGGCGGAACCTCAGCGGCGAGTGATGATTTAGAGGTAGGAGCGGTCTTAGCAAGGCGTTACCAAATCCTTCAGATGCTCGGACGGGGCGGCATGGGCGCAGTTTACAAGGCGCGTGACATCGAACTCGACCGCATCGTTGCCCTCAAACTCATTCGTCCGGAACTCGCGAAAAACCCGGAGATGCTGCGGCGTTTCAAGCAGGAACTAATTCTTGCCCGGCAGGTCACTCACAAGAATGTTATTCGGATTTTTGATCTTGGGCAATCTGATGGGGTCAAATTCATCACCATGGATTTCGTCGAGGGCCAAGACCTTCGCGCGCTCCTGCTCGAAAGAGCCAAATTCCCCCCCGAGCAGGCGGCTCGCATCATGCTGCAGATTTGCCGCGCTCTGGAAGCGGCCCACGCCGAGAGCGTGATTCATCGCGACTTGAAGCCGCAAAACATCATGGTGAGCCCAGGCGGGCGCGTCTATGTCATGGACTTCGGTATTGCGCGTTCCGCGTACCTGCCAGGGATGACGCAAACGGGAGCGCTCATCGGCACACCGGAATATATGTCGCCGGAACAGGCTCGCGGCGAGAAACTCACTGAACGTTCCGATCTTTTCTCGCTCGGAGTCATTTTCTACGAACTTCTCACTGGTAAGTCACCCTATCCCGCTGACGCGCCGTTAGGAACCTTGTGGAAGCGCCTGCAGGAAAAAGCGAAGCCTCCCGCAGAAATCGATTCCACAGTGCCTAAGCCCCTCAACGACATCGTTATGAGCGCGCTCGAGATCGAACCCGAGAACCGATTGTCGAGTGCGCGGGAAATGGCGCAGCAATTGGAAATTTGGTTGGGACCGTCCGCGGGGAGCTCAACAATTTTTTTGCCCGCGTCGCGAACTCCGGCTTACTGGAAGTGGGCTTCGGCAGCCCTCGGCGTGTTGCTCGTGGGTGCTGTGGTTGCATTTCGACTGTGGGGTCCATCCAAGCCTGCGCTCGCGCATGCTCCGGTTTCAGTCCTGGTGGCAGACTTCGCCAACACCACTGGTGAGAGCATCTTTGACGAGACTCTTGAGCCGCCTCTTGGCGTTGCGCTCGAGGACGCATCGTTCATCAGTTCCTTCAACCGCGGGCAGGCCAAGAGAATTGGCGCGCAGATCCAGCCGGGCTCAACCGCGATGGAAGAAACAATTGCAAGGCTGGTGGGAAATCGCGAAGGGATCAATTACATCGTCGCTGGTCTTATTGCGAAGAAGGGGAGCGGCTATGAAATCCGGGCTAGGGCGCTGCAAACCTCCACCGGAAAGATTGTGATGCAAGCGGACGAAGAGGCCAGCGACAAGAAGGGCGTGCTCACTGCGGTAGACAAGATTGCCGCTCAGACGCGCCGAGCGCTCGGCGACACCACACCGGAGGCTTTACAGATTGCGGCTGCGGAAACCTTCACAACCCAATCTTTAGAAGCCGCGCATGATTACGCCCTGGCGCAGAACCTCCAATGGCAGGGCCAGTGGGATGCTGCCATCCAGCGCTATTTGCAGGCGGTACAGTCTGACTCCAATTTCGGGCGGGCGTATGCCGGCCTTGCGGCCGTCAGCGCCAACATCGGGCATCAACGAGAAGCACAGAAGTACTATCAAGCGGCGATGGCCCACTTGGACCGAATGAGCGATCGCGAAAAGTATCGAACGCGCGGCGGTTACTACCTGTTAATGCGTGAACCTCACAAAGCCGCCGAGGAGTACAGCGCCCTGGTGAAGCAATTCCCGGCCGATTCCGCCGGCGTAGCCAACTTAGCGCTCGCTTATGAACTCAGCCACGACCTGCCGCGCGCGGTCGAAGAAGCTCGGCGCGCCGTGGAGATCTCGCCGCATAACGTGCCGCAACGTAACAATCTGGGGCTGTTTGCCACTTATAATAGCGATTTTGAATCAGGGGTCCGTGAACAGCAGGCCGTACTCCAAATGAATCCGTCCTTCGTGCTCGCTTACGTGGGGCTGGCTATGTCCCAATTGGGAAAGGGACAAGTGGAGGATGCGAAAAAAACTTACGGGGAAATGGGGAAGAAGGATGCACGAGGAGCTTCGATTGCCGCTGATGGCCTGGCTGACCTGGCCCTCTTTGAGAACCGCGCGAAGGAGGCGGTGACTATTTTGGATAACGGGATTGCAGAAGATCTGAAAGACAAGAATCTGGATGCTGCAGCGAACAAGTTCGCAATGCTGGGCCACGGTCAGCTTGCCGCCGGTCACTCTGCCGCCGCACGAATGGCCGCGCAGAAGGCTGTTGCGAGCAGCCAAGATATTAGCGTGCTTTTTTGGGCGTCTCGCATCTACACCGCGATCGGTGAGGAATCCAAATCCCTCGCCCTAGCCAAACAACTCGCCAGCCAATTTCAACCAGATCCCCAGGCTTATGCAAAATTGATCGAGGGCGAGGCCGCGCTCAAGAAAGGAAATACCCTGGAGGCAATTGGTCTTTTCCAACAGGCGCAGAAATTTTCCGACACCTGGATGGGACACTTCGACTCAGGCTTGGCATACCTGACCGCTGGGGCCTTCCCCGAGGCTGATTCTGAATTTGAGCTTTGTCTGAAGCGGCGGGGCGAAGCAGCCTCTGCCTTCTTGGATGAGCAGCCCACCTATCGCATCTTCCCGCCGCTTTACTACTACTTGGGCCGAGCGCAGGAGGGCTTGAAGACCCCTGCGGCGATCGAGTCGTTCAAGACTTTCCTAGCCATCCGGGAAAAAGGCGACGACGATCCGCTCCTCATCGATGCCCGCCGCCGCCTTGCTATCCACTGAGCTGACGCACTGCCCTCCTGGTCCGTGGCTCAAATAGCGTGGAACTACGCAGACTGTCGTTGGCCTGGCGAGACTCTATTTTAAAAAAATCGTGGTCGCCTTCAGAGGCGAGCCGTCATTGAGTTGCAGCACGACAGTGTAGCAACCGCTCGTCACGCCGGTTGAGGTGTCCCAGTTGAAGACGAACTGGTTGGTGCTGAATCGGAATGTGCTGCCGCCTTTGGCGCCGAGCGTCGGAGAGTAAAGCAGAATCGCCTGCCCTGCAGGCGCCCCGGAACAGCCCGGATTGGGAATCGCCTCTATTAGGGACGCAGTGTTCAGGTTTGAAACGTAGTTGCCTGACCCATCTTGCAGGGACCACTTGATCGGCACGGCGTTGCCTAGCTTCGCAGCACCCGAATTAGTTGGATTGGAGAACGTGCTTGCAAGTGAGAGCGGCGAGAAGAATCCCGTGAACAGGTAGGTGACCACCTCTTGCTGTGTTGAAGTCCCCGAGCTTCCAACGAAATTGGCATCGCCGGTGTATGTCGCCGTCAGCGTCTTCAAGCCTACACTGGCAGAAGTCAGCGAGCAGCTAGTCCCCGGCAAAGTTACGATGCAACTAGCTCCTGCGCCATCACTGACGGTCACTGTGCCAGTAGGCGTGCCGCCGCCGGGCACATTCGGGGTGATAGTGAAGCTGACCTTCACCAACTGGCCCGCGAGGACCGGGTTTGGCGAGATGGAAGAAATCGTGATCGTGGTGTTTGCCTTGCTCACGATCTGCGCTAGTGCTCCAGAAGCACTGGCCAGGAAGTTGCCGTTGCCTCCGTACGTTGCTGTGATCGAATGGCTGCCGGCTCCAAGCGCCCCACTTGTGAAGCTGGCAGTGCCACTGATCAGGCTTGCTGTGCCAACGCTTGACGAGCCGTCCATGAATGTGACAGTCCCGCTTGGGACTCCTGCTCCGGGCGCGAGTGTGCCGACGCTCGCTGTTAGAGAGACCGGCTGGCCAAAAACTGACGGATTAGTCAGGGAGGAAACTCCCATTGACGTGCCGGCTTTGCTCACGACTTGTGGCAGCGCCGTCGATACGCTGGCGAGGAAGCTGCTATCCCCGGCATAACTTGCGGTGATGGAATGGCTGCCGACGGCGAGCGCCGAGCTGGTGAAGGTGGCCGCGCCATTGTTCAAGTTATCTGTGCCTAGCGTCGTCGCGCCATCTGCGAACGTTATAAGCCCTGTCGGTGTTCCTACCCCAGGTGAGACGGCACTGACAGTTACCGTGAACGTCGCGGATTGGCCGAAGACCGCGGCGTTCTGCGTTGAGAGAACCGTCGTGCTCGTCCTCGCCTGATTAATCGTCTCAGCGAACCCACCAGATGGACCGCTCGCCAGGAAATTAACATCGCCTCCGTAGCCCGCCGTGAAGGAGTGGTTTCCAACAGCGAGCGAGGAGATGGCGAAGCTCGCGCTGCCATTGTTCAGAGTCGCAGTGCCAAGGCTCTTCGCATTGTCCTGAAAGGTCACAAGGCCGGTCGGGGTCCCCGCGCCAGGTGCAAGGGCTGTGACGGCAGCGGTGACGGTCAGCGGCTGGCCAAAAACCGTGGAACTGGCGGATGAAGAGACAGTCGTGTGGGAACTGGCTTGATTTACTGTTTGGGTGAGAGCGGGGGAAGCGCTGCCGGTAAAATTCCCGTCTCCTGCGTAAGTAGCCGCAACGGAGTGGCTCCCCACAGCCAGCGCCGAAGTCAGAAGAGTGGCAACACCGTTGTTCAGTGCTGCAGTACCCAATGTCGCAGTTGCATCGCTGAATGTCACCGTCCCGGTGGGAAAGACCGGGCCAGTTCCCAGGGTCGCACTAATGGTTACCTGCTGGCCGTAGACCGATGGATTTGCCGATGAAGCAATCGTTGTTGTAGTGCTGCCCTGCTGCACGATCAGGGTCACAACTCTGTCGGTAGCAATAGCTGGTGAGCTCGAATCCGAGACCGACACCGTGAAAGTGGAAGTGCCCGCGCTTGTGGGCGTGCCAGTGATTGCACCGGTCGTTGAATTAAGCGTCAGGCCGGCCGGGAGCGTAGGAATCGTCCACGTGTAGGGTGGAACTGCTCCGATGGCCTGCAGCGTTGTGTTGTAGGGAGCATTTACAGTCCCGACGGGAGGCGTTGCCGAAGGGATGAAAAGCGCAATGACAAATTTCCTTGTGTCCGAATTGGTGTTCGCTTCATGCGCAACAACCACTGGCGCCAGGAGGGTCGGAACGTTCTGCATGGCAGTCGGGTCCAGGTTGCCCCTCACGGTCACCAGCGCTGATTCGCCCGGCGCCAGAGTAAGAGTCGCGTTGGGGATCGCGGGATCGCTGATCGCTGGGTCTGGGTTCGACGAGTTGAAGCTCCCAAAGCTCAGGGCCAGCGGAGTATTCACGTTGACCACCGGGACGATCTGCGTCTCCAGCGCAAGCTGACAGTTCGAGTTAGTAGGCGTCTGGTACGTTTTGCTGACGATCAATTGAAGATTGGCGTTCGCGGGCGCGTTCCCAGCGAGTTTCACGGCGTAAGAACCTGTCGTGTTGCCGACATTGGTCACCGTATAGGTGGCGTCACTAACAGGCACGTTCGAAATATTGGCGTTGGAGATGTTTGCGTTGGATATGTTGGCATTGGAAATTGTGGAGTTCGAAATATTGGCGTTGGAGATGTTCGCGCTGGCGATGTCGGGATTGGAGATATTGGCATTGGAGATGTTCGCGTTGACGCTGGGATTGGAGATGTTCGCGTTGGAGATATTGGCGTTGGAGATGTTCGCGTTGACGTTGGGATTCGAAATGTTGGCGTTGGAGATGTTCGCGTTGGAAATATTCGCATTAATGCTCGGATTCGAAATGTTCGCATCATAAATCTCACTGGTCGAGACACTGCCGGCCGTGTTCCCGTCAGGGTTGACCAGCGGAGGGGACGTCGGATCCGGGTTCAGAAGCGCGAACCCAGTGAGACCACCCGCTATTGGTGCGCCGCCGATGCCGCTGATCTCGGCGACATTCAAAGTGATGCTGGCGGTCGCATCACTCGACAGTACAAAGATCGGGCGAACCGCTCCCGAATGCGCGGCAACGGTCACGTCGAGTGTCGTGGTTGGCGAGAAAGGTGGTGGCGGAACCGGATTATTAGGCACAGGGAGGAACGAGGCCATTCCTCCGGCGGGCTGGTTGGCGATCGTCAAACGGAAGGACTTGTCCAGGTTGGTAAAGTTCTGCACAAGACCGATGAAAGAGCGTTGCAGTGTGGTGCTGAGAGGCTTCGAGTTCTGCGGAACACTCACCGCCAAGCCCTGCGTGATGCGGCTGCTATAGATATTCTGGTTTCGCATGCCTTCCTGCCCGGTTTGGCATGCCGGCGTGGTCGTGCCAGGGCTGAAGATGCTGTTCCCGCCCCCGCCCACAGGAGTGTAGTTCTGCCAGTTTCCATCCTTGGGCGGACGCACGTCCTGGTTGCTTGTCCATGTTGCGTAGACCACCGGTGTATTTGCCGCCGAATTGTTGAAGGTCCAAGAGCCCCCGGGCGTGCCTGGAGGCAGGAAGGTCAATCCCGCGATGTCGATGTAGTCTCCCATGAAGGGATCGTTGCCCTGCTCGAACAATGGCAAGTTCGGGGGATCAACCTGCAGTTGCTGGAGAAATCCGGCCAGATCGCCGGCGTCATTTCGCAGGCCAAAATTGTAACGAGAGACGCGCGCGGTGCCGAATGCGATGGGAATTAGACTGGTATCGGCTTGCGCTACAACCAGATCAATCGTATGCCGTCTCTGCGTTAGCCCGGAATCCGTCAGGAAGGGAGTAAAGACCTGTCCCGAAGCGCCAGGCAGTTCTCCCTCGAGGAGCCGGTCTTCCGCATAGAAATTGCCGCTAGCATCGGAGAGGAACGGGTTATGAGGTAGGAACCGGCCGGTGGTGTGATCCTCGCGAAAATCGTAGTAAAGTACGAACAGCTTTGCCGCGATAACCGTGATTTGTGGCATGAGCTGGTGCCCGCGGATGAGTGTGTCACCCAAACTGTCTAGGACCGGTTGCTTCCCCTCGCTCAATGCCCCGTTGTCCACCGCGAAAGGCGTGGACCAATTCAGACCATCGGGCGACGTAGACATGGCAATTCGCGCGTCCGGGAGTCCCGCCGCGAGTCCCCTCTGTGACCACGCCAGATACACCGTCCCTCTAGGGTCCACTCCTAACGTCGGATAAGCGCTTGTCCGGAACGAGCCAGGTGTCGTGCCTTGATCGAAGAAGGAAGGAGCATTGGGGGTATTGGAATTGAAGACCGGCAAGTCCACAATGTCGATGGATTTCGTAAACGTGCTTCCAAAGTCGGTGGACTTGACACTGACGATGGCGTCCGATTGGCTGTTGGTCACAAATCGCCGCCACGCCACATAGATTGCGCCAGTGTTGGGGTCGATCGCCAGTGTGGTTCCTTGATTGATCGAATTGCTTTCGCTCAGTTTGACCGGTTGGCTCCAGGTTGCGCCGCAGTTTTGCGACCGCGAAAACATGATCTTTGTGCTGGTGCTGCCCGTGAATCGGCTCCAAACGACGTAGATATTCCCGGCTGGAACTGTTTGGGTCACCGTTGTTTTTCCCTGCGGAACTTGGATGGTGCACGTGGCGGTTCCGCGAGGAACGTCCACCACAATCCATGGCTTGTCCAGGAACTGTCCCGACGTACCGGCATCGATCACCACCGCGTTTATGTATTGGATCGGATCCAGGCTTTGGCTGGCGTCGCCGTTTTCCTTGTTGTTTAGGTCCATGAATCTCGCGATAAATATTTCGCCCAGATTTGTGCTGCGGTTGAACGCAATTCCGCTGTAATAAAAAAGACCATTGGTACCTGAGCGAACCATGGGATCTGCGGCCGTCGAAAAGCCATGGAGGGGAGAGGCTAAGCCCGTTGCCGATTGATCTTGAGGATAGCCGGGGAGAAGCGTGCTCCCCCAAGTCGCACCACCATCCAGTGATTTAAACACACCCAACCAAGCATCCCCCCTTTCATCAGTCTCATTGGGGTTTGGAATATCCACGGAGCGATAGTCGTTGGCGCCTGCCAGGAGGTGCCTTGGATTGCGCGTGGAAACAGCAAGTGCGGGTTCATTTTGGCGCTGCAGAAACGGGTCACCCCCGGGCCACTTTGTTCCCGAAACCATGTTGACGTTGTCTCCAGGAGTCTGCCCCTTCGCGGGAATGGCCGTAAAGGCCGCACTTAAAATGATGGGTAGACAGAGAACGAAGCGAACAAAGCGCACGAATTCCTCCTGGACGCACACTTGCGTTCGCCCGCAATGCGGCTCGAAACGAAAGGATTTGGGGGGACTCAAAACCGAAAAGTGAACAACATCTCCCTTATCGGTCTTAAACGAAAGATCCTAAAGCATTTCATGAGCTGGGTCGGCAAGTCCAAACTTATCCATGCGACAGTATCGCGAATCGCTCCGAAGGTCAATCAGGGGACTAATGGCCCTTCTGGTTGGTACTTGGGCAACAAGTGGCTTCTGACGTGTCGCATTTCGAGCTAGATGCCTAAGCGAGTGGGGCCTCTCCTGAGGCGACGTTGCAAATTCGTCCACCGCGGCTGGCCAGCGTAAGTTACCAGGAGTCGGATTGTGTTTCGTCGAGACTGATCTCAGTTAGTTGGCGAGAACTACGCGCAGATGACAAAATGTGGTGATCTGCGTCATGGACGATTGAAATGCGATGACACAAGGCGGTAACCCTTAATCACGGCGAATTCGCCACTTGAATCACTGCTGAAACGAACTTGCCAATGTTCCGAAGCCTACCGGTCCTATTCCCGTTTAGCTTCGACGCAAGTCTCTTGGTGCAGACTCAGCACATGCGTAGCGCCAATTTCCAGAGTTTTGTGGAATTACAAACTTTTACATGATGCCGAGGAACCTGGATCCAGGACATGATCTATTGATCGCGGCGGGGCCGGTTAGGCTGGCCCCGCTGCGTGGCTGGAGTCCAGGATGACTATTGTTGTGTGTCGGCTGAGGCTTCTTTTTCCGCTTGCTTTGCGGCTGCCTTGCTGTCCGCCGAGCTCATCGCGGGCTTGAGCGTCTGTATGGCCTGCCCGAGGTGCGAACTCTTCGACGGAACGGTCATTCCGGAACAAGCGGCTGTGGTGGCCAACTCAGTGCACTTCAGTTGAGCGAACGGGATGTCCAGATTGTGCGAGACGTGCACTGCGGCCACGAATTGCCCGAGGTTGCGGAAGCCGCTAGCGGCGGTCTGAAGGTCCGTGCCGGTCGGCAGGAGCCCACTCAGTTTCGAGGAGAGTTGTGTGTTCTGCGTGAGCAGCTGGTCCGGCGTGCGCGGGCCGGACGTTCCGGAAGCCGACTTGCCGGAAGCGTCCATCCCATGCCCGCCTCCCATCGAGCCGGCCGCAGCCGACCCGCCGCCGGGGTGGCTCTGGCTACGCCCCTGCGCAGCAGCGGGAATCGCCATGATCCAAGCCGCCGCAGCCGCTAACGTGATAGTCACAAACATACGTTTCATTGTGTTGCCTCCTTAAGGGAACTACGCCGAATTAGTAGGTGTTTAGCAAAACCTACAAACCCGGATGACGCAAGATCGTGCGCATGTTGACTGCGACGCCAAAAGAAACCGTGTTGAGATGGTAGTGCGTGCTACGGCTGTAGCTGAGCGTGAAATCCATGGCCTTCACAGGCGAAAGATCCAAGCCAGCGCTAAATCCGTTGTCCGCGGCAAGGCTCGAACCGCCGGTTGTTTTAGGGCCTTGCAAAAACGGAGGGCCGTGACCGTTGGATGCGCCTGACCCGTTCCCAGCAACCCGGCTGTCAATCGTCTGCGATCCCCATGGCGCGACATCGAAGGCCGACGCCGCTACGCTAAGCCAATTAACAATGTGATAGGAGGCGCCGGCCTGGAAGTGGGCGAGCTCGCCATAGGAAGCAAAAGGGCGGCGATAGACGAAGGTATCGGGTATGGAGTCGCCGAGGCCCACCTCGAGGAACGGAGTCCAGTGGCCGAAGTCACGATCGATTCGGTTCGTCCAGTCGTAGGTGGCGTGTCCGGTGGAGATTCCGTCGGACGTGCTGCCGGTGGGCGCGCGTCCTGTAAGCTGCGTCTTGAAATTCAGCGTGGGATTGGGAAACGAGAGGCGAACCTGGGCATACACATCGCCCAGATCGGTAAACGAGTTTGTTGTCGAAGCTCCGGAAGTCGTAGTGGTATTCGCGCGAACAAAATAGACGGGAACGCCAGCGTCAACCAAAAGGTGGCGGCCGAACAGGTAGCCGACTGAGGAGTCAAGCAGCATCACTTGGCCTTCTGTGTTCGAGCTTCCGTCAAATTGCTCGATCCATGTGAAATGGTCTCCAGAGCGCATTGTCGGAATCGCTGACGCCGAATTGCTGCTTGCCGTATTGCTGTTTGCTTGTGCGCGCGCTTGTGGCACTAGAAGTATCGCCACCACTGCGAAAAGCAATGAACCGCACAACTTAATCGCCTTCTTGTTAAATCCAAGATTACTTTTCATCGGACTCGGCACCACCGGTAGTCTCTCATTTTGAGAATTCCATTGTGGATACTATGACGTTTCTTGAGATGGAGCGACGCCCGCCTCATTAGGCGCGGCACAACCTAATTGGATGAGCGCAAGCTGACTGCCACGCAGGCCATGTTTTGTGGCGCGGCCATAAGTGCCTGGTCTGCGGTACTTTAGAGAGGAAAAGACACATTTTGTCAATGTAAGGGTAGGTTCCATGACTCGCACTTTTTACATGGTCCTAGGTGGAGAATTCTTCTCGGGTGCTACCCATAAGAAGGGCCGACAGATGTGCTATCTGGTTGCTTTTCCTTGTCTCTGCACACTTCATGTATCGGGGTTTTGCACCGTATTCGGGCACCATTGGATCCGAGTTGGCCTCACGTCGAGTTGAAGCATCTCGTGAAGCCTGTAAAGTCTGCGGGAGCTATTTGTCAATGAAATCCGTACGGAATTCCTTACCGTCAGACGGTTTCGACTTCGCTCGCAGTTTGCGACTCGGTTTTTAGCGGGCGATGCTGGGAATTTGATCAGGGATGGACGACTCTTCTGATCGTTTGACGCAGCCATCGTTTGCAGGGGCGCTCCGCAGCTCATCACCATGGCAACCAAGGAAGGGCCCTCGTGGAAGCGCGGCGACCAGTTTTTGCGTATAAGGGTGCCGTGGCGCGCCAAAGATTTGCGATGGCGGGCCAATTTCGACAATTTCGCCGTCATTGAGAATTGCGATGCGATGACAGAGTGCCGCGACGGAAAGCAAATCATGTGAGATATAGAGGATTCCCATTCCAAGCTCACGGTTGAGCTGAGCAAATAGGTGCAGGATTTCCGACTGGGTGATGGTATCTAGAGCACTTGTAGCCTCATCGGCAATAAGGAGCGAAGGACGGTGGAGGATAGCCATAGCGATGATGACACGCTGGGCCTGGCCCACGCTCAGTTGGGATGGCCGGCGGCGCAGAAAGTCGCTGTCGTTCGGGAGACTGACGTTTGCCAGCGCGGTGCGAATTGCGGCGGCACATTCTTCTGCCGTTCCATCAGCGTGAGCGCGCCAGGCTTCGCTCAGCTGCGATCCGATGCGGAGAACCGGATTGAGCGAAGACATCGGACTCTGTAGCACTATGCTCATTTCACGACCGCGCAGGGATCTCATCGCTGCCTCGGTCTTTGCGATTAAGTCCTC
>WNFS01002250.1_pt1 | contig 14620 bp, 15 predicted proteins | sample 5400141 | NCBI WGS metagenome assembly WNFS01 (sample SAMN13153358, study PRJNA577476) | soil metagenome | isolation source: 60 cm saprolite under Madrone tree | place: USA:California | collected 2016-06-14
CGCGTCATTTCCACAGTGAACTTATAGATTCCGCCCATTTTGGTGAGAAGCGGCCATCGGGCACGCCTCAAGAGCAAAAACGGTCACTTTCCAAAAAGCCGCGTAGATTGGACTTTCTTACAGATTGTTGTGCAGAGCCAAATTGTTATTGTCGCACACTACGGCATCAGTGATGCTTCAACCGCATTATGACTACTGGATGAGGCCAGTCTGGACCGTTTGAAACCCCTCGAATGGCAACCCTCACCAGGTGTTCAATCGGTGTCGATTCAGGAGCTGTTAGCACAATACCCACAAGCTCAAACAAGATTCTTTACACGCGTTTTCATTCGTCAGTTGCGCACCTTTTTCTTGGACAGATGGACCAGTTTTCTGCTCGTTCGCCGGCAGTGCACTAAATCGATCCCGCTCACTCCGACGCACAGCTCATCGCCAGCGATTTCAAGAAATAGCATCTTGTGTTACAGTTGGCACCCCATAAGTAAGAAATACTTCTGGTTGCTCCGGAAAATCGGCAGCATCATGATGACTTCATTTGGAACAAGTATCAGATTGGAGCATGGCTAAAGGTAAATGATCCGTCCACGGACCGGCCGGCGGCGAAGAACCTGTTCTATCCAAGCAAGGCAGAGACACCGCTGCACTACAACTCAGAAAACCCGGACAGTCCCGAGCCTCTCTACCAGGACACGAGCCTCCAGGCGCTGCAGCACCGGGGAGTGAAGCTGTTGGCTTGCCATACAGCGACCTACGAGCAAGCGCGGGCATTGATTGCACACAACAGCCTGACACAGCAACCGGAAGAGATCGTAAAGGAAATGCTCGCGCACACACTCCCCGGCGTGCTGGTTGCAGCCTCGATGGTCGCGGCGATTGCGCTGCTGTAGACAGATGGTCATTACAGTTACATCACGGTATGAGACGGAAACGAGGAGAATGCTAGCCGAATAGTTGTATGTCTACGATCGCACTGCTGCTCGTGCCTGCTCTTAGCACACAGCGGCAGGTGCAAAAGATGCGCCGTTTCCCGGCGTGCAACCCCACCACAGTCGTACGCCGTCAGGTTCCATTGTCTGTCTCCTACTGAACTTTCCTTCGTTTTCCCGTGAAGATTCCCGTCGCTTTCCTCCAACAATCCTTGTTCCTCATTATCTTCGCGGACTTCTTCTGTGGGTTCGAGGACTTGCTGATCCTCGAAGTCCGCACTCCAATGGAGCGACCCTGACCATATCTGGACAGACGGTGTTCACGGGCTGTCACTACTCCCCTAGGCAGCAGCGAAACAACGGCGGGCGCGTCTTTCATACGCCGCAACAGTTGCGGCGATGCGTTCACTCGGGTCTAGGTCGCTCTCTCCTGCGAGTGGAACTGGACTTGCTGTGACTCAAGAGAGACCAGGTCAGTTGCATGATGGCACACCAAAAGTCAAAAGTGTTCATGAACTGGCGGGGATTGTAGAAACTCATTGGTTTCGACAGTACCTCCCGCAGACAGCTCGATAATCGGACTCGTAAAGGAGATGCAACAATGAAAACGACAAAGGCAGTTAGATTTGGAAACATAGCAATTGCAGTCATTACGGGCATCCTGCTGGTGCTACCTCTTCAGGCGGAAATCAAGTCCCACTCAGGACATCTGATCGTTGAGCAGCCTGCCGATCTTCCCGAGATCGCACAGACCCCTGGACAGGCGCTCTTCCTGTATCAGGCCAAGGATCGCGAGACTTATCTCTACGTTGAGCAGCAAAATGGTGAGCGGCTTGCCATTTTAAATGTTACAGATCCGGCAAAGATCAAGGCAGCGGCTTCGGTTCCAGTGAAGACATCCGGGGCATTCGATTTTGTGCGCCCATTGAATGAGCGAGTTGAGCTGGTCCGCTTCCGCGATAGTGGGGAGTTAGCAGAGCTCGACCTTCGCGACCCCAAGAGTCCAACTCTGAAGACCGCGAATGGTCTCAGCGAGCCCGGCCATACTGAATCGTTGGGTCAGACGGGTTTGGTGATGATCAACGGACATTACGGCTATGTTGGCGGCGTGGCGCACGACTATCACTTGATGGACGTGTCAGATCCTGCGCACCCCGCCCCTGTTGTCACCATCAAGCAAGTAATGCACCAGGTCGTCAATGAAGAAACTGGTACCACCTATCTGCTGGGCAGCGACGGTCTCACCGTGGTTCGTCGACCGCGCGTTGAAGAAGACTACAACACAGAAAAGATTTACAAGGAATCGAACTGAATGTCGGACGATGGACGGTTCATTATCGAAGAGGTTTCTACGGACGTGCGGTCGATGACAGGATAGTGAAATCTCGGATGGGTCGACAACCGCGAACATCGCAAGGATGGGAGTTAGTTTCATGAACCGGCGGGGATTTTTGCAACTCATTGGGGCCACCGGTATGGCGGCATTGGCGTCCTCCTGCAATCGAATCAATTCTGTGGTGGGGACTCTACCGAGTTCGACTAACCTCGCTCGGTTCCCAGAAAAAACAGAGATGATCCTGCTCACCGACCGGCCCCCGCAGTTGGAAACTCCGCTCCACTATTTTCGACAGGACCTTACACCAAACGAAGCGTTCTTCGTTCGCTGGCATCTCGAAGGCATCCCGACTTCTGTAGATCTTCGAACCTTTCGGCTCAACGTCAGCGGCTACGTCCGGCAACCGTTGCAGCTCAGCGTGGACGACCTTCGATCACAATTCGATCCACTCTCTATCATCGCCGTCAATCAATGTTCCGGCAATTCTCGTAGTTTTTTCGAGCCACGCGTGCCAGGCGGCCAGTGGAAGCATGGCGCTTGCGGGAACGCCAAGTGGACCGGTGTTCCCGTGAAGGCGATTTTGGATCGTGCCCAAGTGAAGGCGGGCGCCGTAGACGTCTCATTCAATGGGCTTGATATTCCCCCACTGCCTTCTGTGTCTGATTTCGTGAAGGCTCTTTCGATCGATCACGCACGGGATGGCGAAGTAATGATCGCCTACGCCATGAATGACCAACCGTTGCCCATGGTCAATGGCTTCCCCCTGCGCCTCGTTGTACCGGGCTGGTATGGAACTTATTGGGTAAAAGCTCTCAGCGACATTACCGTGTTACCTCGTGTCTTCAGCAATTTTTGGACGGACAAAGCCTATCGCATACCCAACGCTCCAAATGGCACGGAGTCTCCAAAAGATTTGGCCAAGGACACAATCCCTATTAATCGATTCAACGTGCGTTCCTTATTCGTTCGTCCCGAGCCCGATGAAATCTTGTACCCCGGAATGCCGACTGAAATTGAGGGCATTGCTTTCGACTCTGGTTATGGGATTCGGCGAGTGGAGGTGTCGACGGACGGGGGAGCCACCTGGGCAGATGCTCGACTCGACCCGGAAATCGGAAAGTATTCGTGGCGACGCTGGCGGACGTCCTGGACACCAAGAAACCACGGCCAGTATCAACTCATGGCTCGCGCGACAAATGCGGCGGGAGACACTCAGAGCAAGGAACAGTGGAACCGCAGTGGCTTTATGTGGAATGTAATCCAACAAGTTGACGTGAAGGTGGGATAACTACGCATGATCCTAAAAATAATAAGTGGGGTCATAGCGTTAGGGCTTGCAGCATTGGTTACCGGCTGCGGACATAGTCCAAACAACTCTAAGGAAGCAGATCGGGGCATCGGTAACGCAAAAATGGAGCCGATGCTTGATTCAAAAACAGACAGCCCTGTGCATACCATCGTGATGCCGCATGACGAGCCGGTGTTTCCGCCGGGAGAGGGGCGTGATGAGTTTGTGACCGCGTGTGTCGTTTGCCATTCACCGCGATATATCACGATGCAGCCGCAATTTTCCAGGACAACGTGGCTGAGCGAAGTCAAAAAAATGATGGATGTCTACGGCGCACATATTTCTGATGAGCAGGCCCTGAAAATTACGGACTACCTTTTTTCCGTCAATGGAAAGGCCAGCACGGGTCAAGGTCCGAAAGGCACATATGGCGAATAACATCGGAGGTGAGCATCCCTCGCGGCCACCGATACGTATGCTGGGCTTCCTGTTGCTACTGGGTACGCTGTTTGCCTGGTGGGGAACCCGCGACTATCGCCGTATGTTTGGAGAATCGCTGCGCGAACCGGTTGCCGCCGCGAGTGTGGTTCTTCCGCAGGTAACGCAAGAAGAGAGTGCACTGCTGGATCGTGGTTCCCAAATTTCACAGCGGCAATGCGCGGGTTGTCACGAAAGGGCCACTCGTTCCAGTGCACCCAGTTATGAGGAAATTGCAACCTTCTATCGGCGGCGATTTCCTGCCACAGGGAGCAATCCGGATTTGAGCTCTCGACTAGCCTCAGCAGTAACACATCCGCGGCCAGGCTGGGGCAATTTCGCGCCGGGACCACCGGAATCCGCGCTATCGCTTAACGACCGGATCGCCCTTGCGAGTTGGATTCTGAGCAGTTTCGACCGAGGCAAAAATGCTGGAGAGGGTGCGGGTAAATGACGACTACTGTACAAAACCTATCCGGCCGCAATGAGCGAGCAAATACCCGGAGTTTAGGCGCGCTTCCGTCGATTGAGTACGACCTGATCCGGGCCCACGTCCTTGCGTCACTCGTAACCTTGGTGATCTCGGTCCTATTCGGCATTCTGGTGGCCACAAAGTTCACCTTTCCGGAATTTCTGGGAAGCCACGGATGGTCTACCTGGGGCAGGCTTCGCTACAACCACACGCAAGGCATATTCTTCGGATGGCTGGGCAACGCATTCCTGGCATTCTTCTATTATGTTGTCCCACGTCTGGCAAATCGGCCGGTTTTGAGCCGAAGGCTCGGTTGGTTTCTCTTCTGGATCTGGAATTTTGCGGTAGTCCTCCCCGGATGGGTGCTGGTCGCTGCCGGTTTCAGCCAGCCGCTGGAGTGGGCAGAGTTTCCGCTCGTAGTAGCCGCTTTCGTCGTCCTTGCCTTCATTCTGATGGTCTTCGAGTTTGTCCTGCCATTTCTCAGAACCCGGCTCCCAGACCTGTATGTCAGCGCTTGGTACATCATCGGCGGCATTATCTTTACGATGCTGGCCTACCCGGTCGGGAATCTTGTACCCGAACTCGTTCCCGGTGCGCGGGGCGCAGCCTTCAGCGGCCTCTGGATTCACGATGCCGTTGGTCTCTATGTAACGCCTTTTGCCCTTGCCATCGCTTACTACGTCATTCCCGCTACTACGCGCCGCGCGATCTTCAGTCATTTCCTGTCGATGGTCGGCTTCTGGCTGCTCTTCTTTACTTATCCATTGAACGGGACCCACCACTACGTCTATTCAGCAATCCCCATGGCCGCGCAGAAAGGTGCCATCGTCGCTTCGGCCTATCTCGGAATGGACGTAATTCTCGTCGTTACCAACTTGCTGCTTTCTCTGCGTGGAAGTAGTGGGACTGCTTTGAAGGACATACCGCTGCGTTTCGTCTGGTTTGGTTTCATGGCCTACCTTGTGGTGAGTCTGCAGGGCTCGGTGCAAGCATTGATGCCCGTCAATCGCTTCATTCATTTTACGGACTGGGTCATCGGTCACTCGCACTTGGCAATGATCGGTTTTGCCAGTTTCATCGCGCTCGGCGGCATCGCCCATTTGTGGCAACGCATCCCTGGAACACGCTATAACGAGCGCATGATGAATTGGTCGTTCTGGCTTCTTGGAGTGGGCCTGACACTGATGGTCGCCGATCTCACGATTGCGGGCCTTGTAGAGGCTCAGATCTGGCAGTCGAGTGCGCCATGGATCGATTCTGTCCGGGCGGTGGGAAGTTACTGGCTAGTGCGCACACTCTCGGGGCTACCTATTCTCGCGGGCTTCATTGTTTTCTGGACTTCTCTCGTTACAGGGCCAAGATTGTCAGAGGCCATCACGCCTAGGTCCAGCCGTGTGGTGTCGAAAAACGCCGCCGCATTCAACGATATCTCGCCCGATTCAGACAAACGCGGTTCGACTGGCTGGCTCAGCTATGCACATGTCGTCGCCTTCGGCGCCGGTGTAGGTTTTTTCGCGCTTTCGTTTCTTGTTCTGGCGATTATTCCTGGAAAAGAATTGGAAGATGAGATCAGCCAGGTGGCTCCGGTCACAATGGCAACGCTCACTACCTCCGAACAACGGGGCAGAGTTATCTACGGACGCGAAGGATGCGCCTACTGTCACACACAGCAAATCCGGTTTCTCGCGGCGGATGTGCGCCGTTTTGGCGCGCCCACCGAGGCATGGGAGACCAAATATGATTACCCGCAGCTTTGGGGGACGCGCCGCATCGGGCCGGATTTGTCGCGCGAATTCAATCTTCATCCGCGCGACTGGCAACTCGCTCATCTTTATAATCCTCGCCTTGTAGTACGGGATTCTGTGATGCCTCCGTATCCGTGGCTATTTAATGGCGACCCCAATCAGCCCACACAGGAAGGTTTGGACGTTCTGGCCTATCTCCAATCTCTCGGACGCGCTCGACAACTTTCCGGTTTTGACCGCCAGACCTCAGCGGCGAGTGTTCAGCCCGAAACATCTGATATGACGATGGCGAACGAGCCTTCAGGCAGAGCTACTCCTCCTGCCGTTCCGGTTCCCATGATCGGAGGATACAGCCTCAGCGCACCCGTTCTGCACCCTGCGTCGGATCCGGACGACTTACAGGAAGAAGTGAGCCGCGGCGGAACCCTTTTCGCCGCGAATTGTGCTTCGTGTCACGGATCCACCGGAAGGGGCGATGGCAAAGCGTCCGCAAGTCTACTACCGAAGCCGGCAAACCTGACTGCTGCGGTCTTCTCCGATGAACGATTGAGCAGTGTGCTGTGGAATGGAGTGACCGGATCCTCTATGCCGCCTTGGCGCCAAGTTCCCGCCGAAGATCTACGTGCTCTTGTTGCCTACGTGCATAGCTTGCACGCTCCAACTGCTGCTGCCCCGTCAACGCCAGATGCCAAGACTCTAAACGACGGTCAATCCCTATTTGTAGCCAACTGCGCCAGTTGTCACGGCGGAGGAGCGGGCAACGGACCAGCAGCAGGTGCCCTAGCTCCACCACCGACAAATTTCAAACTTAAGAAGCCAACGCAAGAACGGGCGTGGGATGTTTTAGAAAATGGCGTGCCAGGAACGGCAATGCCGCCGTGGCGCAACCAACTCAGCGCAGACCAGCGGCGCGCCCTGGTCGAATTCGTGCGCTCTCTTTATGTTCCACCGCAGGAGAACTCAGGACAATGATCAATCTAATTGTGATCGCAATTTCAGCCATTATGTTCGCTCTGCTTCTGGTCTGGTGGCGATGGCCGGCCTTCCGCGTTTGGATTGAGGCGCCGAAATACTCCATGCTCGGCCAGGAACGCCGCTTCGACGAACAAGTGACGGGAAAGAGAGTCAGCAGCGAACTCTTGGTCGATGGCGGGCACGCATAGGTCTAAACAAGTCGGAACGGAGTTGTGATCGCTCCTGACCCTCCGCCGAGTAGCAAGAATGGGTTGATACCTTGCGCCAACGCCCGAGAAATCCTGCAGCCCATCTCGGACCTTGGATTGTGAACCAAAAGTGACCGACCTTGAAGGCTGTTGACGGAAGTAAGTCAATCCTTTTGAATCATCACTTCGGTGGCTTTGACAACAGCGGTGACCGTATCGCCTTTCTTAAGCTTGAGTTCGTCGGGGCTATGGCGCTTTCGATCAGATTGTCACCCACCCGAACGACCACATGGGCCATGATGTCGCCCAATTGAATTTCTATAAACACACACCCCCCGAGAAACAGGATGTCCGATCCGGCGCGCAGAATGGCATCAGAATTTACGAGATCGCTCGGCGCAGTCGTCGCTCCGCCCCGACCGAAGGAGGTGCCCAGACCGGGCACCGTGGAGCTGTGTCATATACGGGCCTGGTTGCTGATGCAGACCATGCCCAGGCCGGCTGCAAAGAGCTTTTTGATCAGGTAGTTTTCTTCGTTATCGAGAGTAGCGCCACCAAGGTGGGCCATGGCAGTCGTATGCATTACGACCTCTCCGTCCCGCTCCTCCCCGCCTAAGTACCTGAGAAGTCGTGAGAGACATGCGAATCGTGGGTTGGAATCGGGGGTTCAAAACGGACGGAAAAGGTCTCGAAGCTCGGAAGAGCTCAGCGGTTTCACGTTCGACATCGCAATTACAACATTCATTGGCGATTGGAGAATCAGACCAATTTGAAATTCGCTAAAAACATTTGGCGTCCCACAAGTGAAGAATTTGAATACCCTGAGCCGACTCCGGTCGAACGCGGCGTCACTTTCGTCGATACCGCTGAAGTCTACCGCTGCCCGAATGAGCGCAATCATCTCCTGCCTTGTCCCTGCCACTGTGCCGTGACCAGGACTCAACCTCATGCAGCCAAGCTCCAAACTCTTCCGCGAAGCCTCGATGCAAATTCGATCAGTAATGCTCCCACGTCACCGACCAGTGTTCATCGGGCCGAGCCGACTGGATGATCAGCTTCCCGTCTGCAGCGATTTGGTAAACGCGAGGTAGGTCCTTGCCGACAAGGAGGTCGCGCGTATTCGATCCCTGCACGTGATGCGTCAACATATGCTTCACTTCATCCACTTCGTAGCTCCCGAAAGAAGCTTCGTACCCATCTTGGACGTATTCGTTGGATTGGTTATTCGCTGACTTGGGGTACATCAGTTGCACAGACATGTGGCCGTCTCGTGTGTAGATCAGCATGCCTTTCGGCTGATGGATATCGCTCGGCTTGCCTTCCGGTTCTGGCGAGTCGATGTGCTCCAGATGCCACGCTCCAATCAGTCTTTCCCTATCGGAGACACGGCCGGCTTCTTGGGTCTTTGCAGATTGAACGTGCACAAGACCTGCGATTGCCAAAACCACGAACCACGCGCCATAACGCAAAGCTTTCATCTTCGATTCCTCTTGGCGGGTGCCGCTCAGCGGCCTACCAGCTGTTCATGGAACTTTGGATAGCGAGCCCCTTCAAGCTTGATCTTTGACGAAGCCTCGTCAAGGGCACGAACATCCTCTGCGGTGAGGACTGAAAGCGGACTGACCGGGGAGCGAGCGGAGCTAAGTTCTTCTTGCCGACAGAAGTACACAGCCGTTTTAGGCGTACTTGCGAATGCGGACTGAGAGCGGACTGGAGAGGCACAAGGCGATTCATCCAAGTTCTTCGGAATGATGGTGGCCAGGCAAGGAGTTGAACCGCTGACGCCAGCCTTTTCAGCGCTTAACGGTGATTACAACTACTTAGAGGTGCCTCCCGGCGTTACAAGTCGCTGATTGTCACTGCAGGCAAGCCCAACTGCCGGTAACTTTTGTTCGCCTTTTGTTCCGCCCTGCTATTTCGCGATCCTCGACCTGATCAATATTCTTAAGGGAGGACGGAACCTCGGCAGTTTGCTACTCCTTACGCGAAAAAGTGGAATTTTCCATATTTATGGCACATATGAAATAATTATGTTTATGAAGCAAGAATCGATTCGGACGACGGTGGACATTCCGGCGGCCCTTTACCGGAAATTAAAGGAACAGGCGGCGGGAACTGGTTCTTCGATTCGTGAACTGGTTCTTCTCGGTGTGAGACGTGTGGTCTTGCAGGCACAGCGGCCGAGGCCAAAGCGGGTCGAGTTTCCACTGATTGTTTCCAAGGGACCACAGGTAGACCTGACGAATGAGCAGATCTATGAACACGTTGAATTTCCTTGATGCCAATGTCTGGCTGGCGCTCCTGTGGAGCCGGCATATACATTCCGAGACAGCCAGATCCTGGTTTGAGCAGGCCGGAGAGGAGCAATTCCTTTTCGGTCGGTTCACGCAAATTACCGTTCTTAGGCTTCTCACAACCAAACAGATCATGGGAGTGGACACAAAATCTATGGTGGAAGCCTGGAGCCTGTGGGACCGGATCTGGGCTGATGATCGAGTTATTTTCGTGCCAGAGCCGGAGGATATCGAGAAGGAGTCCCGCGCGCGCTCTCGAATGCCTAGTCGCTCTCCAAAGGTCTGGGCAGACGCGTACATGTTGGCTTTCACGGCCGTAGCAGGCTTGAAGTTGATCACATTTGACCGAGCTCTCAAGTCGCGCGGCAACGATGTGCTCGTGCTAGACAGCTAAGCGGATGCGGCTGTGCACCGCCAGAATGTCATCGGATGAAAATGTCGCGAGTTTCTTTCACCAGCCGCGACCCTTGAGCCCGCACTGGACCAGTCATTCCTTTCGAGAGTGTGCGGGTGGCCGGCTATGGCCCGTATGCACTGAGCATCGACAGAAAGCCCACGGAGGCAGCTCGATTGTAACGGTGCACAGCTGGTGGAAGGGCACCTGGTCATGGGCGGACTCCTTTTTATCGACCCTACAGGGACGGAGTCAACCACCGTCCGGACGATGCAGATATTATGCTAGAGCTGTTCGCAGCTCGGCTGATCCACACCAGTGGTGCCGGCACTAATATCAGATTCAGAGGCAAAGCACCCTGGTCCAGTCGTCTTTCAGCAGCTCCGCTTCAAACTGGTCGAGCGCAAGTATTAGCCCGAGGGTGCCCCGTTTCTCGGCGTGTTTTGTGCGCGCGAGAAGTCTGTGGGGCCTTGGCAGTGGCACCAGCCCAGGGCCACTCAGGCCACGCGCACTTTCATCTGCAGTGCTCGCCAGTCGTTGATCCGCACAGCTCCCATTTCGCCGTAAGGAAGCTGCTCCATTTCCGAAATGATGCCCCGGCCATCCTCCGTCCGCGCCTAGATTTGAAAGCGGTTGGTATCGTGTGCTCAAATAATGTTCGCTTGAAGCAGTTGCCACCTGGAGGCTAGGTGGATGGGAAAGACGCTCCGGGATAGCGAGGACGCTCTTTTGAAGAAAATAACAGTGGCCAATTACCTGCAGGATCCATACTACGCTCCGATTATGAAAGCCGTTGAGGGTCTTCTTCGGGAAAAGGGATTCGTTGCTCCGTTGGAACTCTTTATTCGTATGGATCTGCTTTCCCCGGAATCGGTGGAGAACTGGAGGCGCGGCCGGATTCCGTATCTCGAGAGGGTCATACGCTGCAATTTAGGCAAGGCCAGCCGAATCTTGCGTATTTTGCGGATGCACGCGCACGATCTGGATCTCAAGCCCTCGCTCACCGTGTACAAACGATGGACCAAGGGCTCTTGCCCCCTCTTGCGGTTTTCAAAGACAGGCGACCAAAATATTGAAGACGCTTACGCCCGTCACTTCGTTTCTCCACGTAAAGGTTCTGTTGGAGCAGGAGTGAAGGACGTTCTCGTCGACTCTACGGGAACTCACATGACGGGGACCAGCACGCGACGAGAGACTAAGGCACCCAGGTCCAAAGGTCATGGCAACGTCCTGAACGGCCCAGCCAGGTAGAAATTGATGAACAACGTTGGAGCCTTGGAAGATAAATAATGGGGATCAAACCGCCTTACACTTGTCAACAAGGCCAGTTTCTCGCCTTCATCCACCATTACACGACCCTGCACGGACGCCCGCCCGCAGAGGCGGAGATTGCGAGGTTCTTCCAAGTCACCCCTCCGAGCGTGCATTCGACAATTCTGACTCTGGAACGGCGCGGGTTAATCACGCGAGCGCCGGGCCAGGCCCGGAGCATCGCGCTGCGCGTTCCGACCCAAGAACTACCGCCCCTTTGCGGCGGCTACGCAACCACGAACATTCCGCCACCTGCGCGCCGGGATGAAGGCCAACGACCCACAGACACAGAAGCAGCCCTGCTGCGTCTCGGCAAAATGCAGCTTGAAGACTTGTTTGCACATAATGACCGGAATCCGCTCGACGACTCAGAGTTTATTCCCATTCTGGACATGCTGATCGAGTCCTTCGCTCACGCCGGGGTGGGTGCGCCCCTGGTCCAACATCTGCGCCGCCACGCCTGTGAGTTGTACCACCAGCGCTGTCTGGAAGCGGCACCCGAAACCACATTCGAGGCGAACATGCAACTTATCTTCAGCTACCTGCCCGCTTCGGGCCGGAAGCGTTGGCGGCCCTAAATCTCATGATTTGCTCTTCTCAAGCGTCGCAAGCTTCCATTTTCGTGTGCCTGGAGATGGATTTGGCACAACAGGACATCGTCAACCTGGAGAAACTGAAGGCCGATCTCACGGCAATCACTTTGGCGAAGGCTGTTGCGGAGGAGATTACCGAAGCAGGCTGGAACAGGCTCAGGTACTCCTACCTTCAGAACAAACAGTATTGGACCGAGCAGCTACGAAGCGATGATTCTGAGTCCGGAGCAGGACCTTCGCAGTTTTGGTCGGGCGGGCGGAACCGGAAAGAACCTTGACGCCGCTCGCTGCCGGCACCGGCTTACGCATTTCCGAGTGCTTGGGCCTGCAATGGCAGGATGTGAGCTTCGACGGATCTCTCATCCATGTGAGGCGCACTTGGATCTTTCATGATCCGTTGTGAGCCATGGGATCATGAACAACTTAACTAAGAGCTAGGCGCCACAGGCTCCGTGCCGATGCATCCTCTCCTGGGAGAATTCATGCGGGCGTGGCACATCCGCACTCCCTACCCAGATGTCGAAGCCCAAAGATCGAAGACTGGGCATTCCCCAGCTTCAGGCTAACCGGTAGAAAACCATGGGCGGCAAACATGCTGGTGGAAGACTATCTCCGGCCAGCAGCCGTAAAATCGGGAGTAATTGCCACGGGAGATCCATGCCGCTTCGGCTTCCAGAAGCTACGGCGTTCATGGGCATCATTTCTGGTCCACTCGAAGACTGACCCGAAGACGGTGCAAGCGTTGCTGCGGCATTCGGACGTAAAGACTACGCTGGAACTCTACGCATACAGCATCAGCGGGGACCGGATGACGGCACAAGGTGAAGTACTTCAAGCCATTCTCGGCCGCGGCAGTCCGGCTGAGCGCGGACTGAAGTGGTTGTGCTGATTCGATGTAAGTGTAAGTGCTTTGAAATGTGGTGGTCAGGGAGGGAGTTGAACCGCCGACGCCAGCTTTTCAGGGATTCTCTCGGCCTAAACCCTTTTTCAGTCAACAACTTAATTTGTCGAGGGGGCCACAGTTTTGTGACCACTCTGTGACCAGCGCCGATGTTCGCCTAAGCGTCGGCCGAGAATGCAGCAGTAGTCACTTCGAATGGCATCAGTCCCTATTAACCCAACGGACGAAACCGTAACTACCGGGATCGTGTGGCCGAGCATCACTCCACAGGGTTAGCTGGGTCGCGGATTGAACTGAGAACAAAGCACGAAGGTCTTCTCAAGGTGCTCAATGAAAATGCGCACTTTGGTGGACATCCGCCGGCTTGCAGGCCGTACGGCAAGGATTGGCACTGATCGCTCAAAGGAAGTCAGCAGCCGGACGACGGTACTTTCCCTAAGTTCTGCGGCAAAGAGCCATGCTGGCGCTTGGGCAATTCCAAGGTGTTCGAGGACACCCATCCTCATCTGTTCGATATCGCTGGTACGAAAGACCCCTGTGGGGATAACACGCTTCACGTCTCGTCCAGAGCCAAAGATCCAAGGCTGTATCGAACCCCGATCGACAAAGACGACCGACCGAAAGCGGTGAAGGTCGTCCGGAGACTCCGGCGCGCCATATCGGGCCAGGTACTGCGGAGTCGCGACGAGGATGATCATCGTCTGCGCGAATCTTCGCGCAACCAGAGTGGAGTCTGGTAGATCACCGGAGTGGATCGCCAGATCGAAGCCGTCTTCAATGATCGTGGTCGGGCTTTCCGACGCGGCCAACTCAACTGCCATGTCGGGGTAGGCAGCAAAAAAGGCAGGCAGCTTTGACACCATATGAAGGCGAGCAAACGTGGGAGGAACGGTCACTCGAATGAGGCCTTTCGGTGCGGTTTGGCCACGACCGATTCGTGAAGTCGCATTTTCGACGTCGTCGAGAATGTGCAAAGCAGACTCGTAAAAGTCGCGACCTGCCTCAGTCAGTGCAATCGAACGAGAGGTGCGGTGAATGAGTTCAGTGCCGAGTTCATCCTCAAGGGCCGAGATCTGTTTGCTGACAGCAGGTTGACCAATTCCACGTTCCTTGGCGACAGAGGAGAAACTCCCTTTTTCAATGACTCGGACGAACATGTGCATGGCATCCAATTTGTCCACAGCAGCCTCCCTATTCCTCTATGGAATGGATGCTATGCAAGAAATAGCGATTCTTCCGCTTTCTTGTCTGATGTAAAGGACACAGGCCTCAAGAAAATTACCCTTCCGCGCAGTGCATTCCAAATGGGAATAGCTGGTATTCCCCATAGTGCCAAATCTGCTCGTACTACGGGCACATCAGATAGGAAGCCCGAGAGTTTCGAGCAAGATTTCAGCGGAGTCGGGAGCTCTTAACAGACGGTCAAAGGAGATTTTATGTCTAAGTTAGCCAATAAAGTAGCACTCGTTACCGGCGGTTCGCGTGGCATCGGCGCAGCAGTCGCCAAGCGTCTGGCCGCAGATGGAGCAACCGTAGCCATTACGTACGCGAAGGACGCCAAGGCGGCTTCCGCCGTGGTCAAAGCAATTGAACGCGCTGGCCAAAAGGCGATCGCAATTCAGGCGGACGCCACTGATGCCGATGCCGTCGCAGCTGCGGTCGAAAAGACCGTGGCGACTTTCGGCAGGTTGGACGTCCTTGTGAACAATGCCGGCACGGC
>WNFS01002251.1_pt1 | contig 14618 bp, 11 predicted proteins | sample 5400141 | NCBI WGS metagenome assembly WNFS01 (sample SAMN13153358, study PRJNA577476) | soil metagenome | isolation source: 60 cm saprolite under Madrone tree | place: USA:California | collected 2016-06-14
GAGGGTGTGGAAACACCAGAACAGTTGGCATTTCTTCAGGCCCATGGCTGCGATGAGGGGCAAGGATACTATTTCAGTCGGCCCTTGGTTGCACAGCAGTTCGCGAAGCTACTTGAAACGGGACTCATTCGGGAGTGACACAATGGGACGCACGACGTTAAAGACCTGCGATGGGCTGGGGCATTGGTTGAAAGTAGGGAGGTGCTTTAAGCGAATGGTTAAGTTCTACATTAGGATGCGCTCACAATAGTTAGTTCCGGTTTGCGTTGTTTAGCCTATTCGCGAATTAGTTTCCGGTGAGCCTCCGACGTGTGTATTCCAAGAATCAGCTGCAATCCGTTCCATCATTTCATAGCTCCAGGAGGGGCCGCTTCAGGTTTATGTTGTATCACCGATACGTCGGAAACGCCGCTAACGCCTGGTAAGTTCTATAAAAGGGGATGTCAAGTGAAAACACTTCTCCCTCGCTAGGGGAGCAGGAATTCTCTGACGTCCAGCCCCTGTGTGTACCATTGGCTTTTTTCCCCAAGCAGCGTTTGTGTTTCCGCGCGGGATGCCAGCCAAGCCCATTTCTTCTGCGTTCGTTCCCAGCGGTACCGGAGCACCTTCAGCAGCGCGGTGGCGATATGCCAACCATGGTTCTATCGGAGACTCGTGGCCTATGGCTTTGTTGGGTTGTCCGAGGGGGCATATGGTGGCCGGTGAGACTGGTTGCCTAACCCGCCTAGGATACTCACCCTCGAACCCTTGCGCTCCGCTGCTAGCGAACCGAACGCCAGCGTAAAACTGGCCTGCGTCTCCACGCGGAACGCTTAAGCTGCTTGCGGTTTCAGCCGCTCGGCGTCGAACACTTCTCCTTTCTTCCAGACATGCAAGGCAATCGCGGCGATCTTGCGCGCTAGCGTCAATCGCGCCATCGCCGGTAACATCCCTTTCCCCAGCAGGCCCTCATAAAACAAGCGAAACCGACCCTCCATCGCGCTGGCCGCGGTCGCCGCACCCTTAAACAGGTTCTTCAGATCGTGATTGTGATTTATATTGAGTCCGCGGATGAACACCGGTTTTTTCGTGCGCATCAGTTGTCCATCCGAGAAACGGTAATCGGCGCTACTGCGTGTCTCCAGCGCCAGTCCGCAGTACGCCCAGAACTGGCGTTTCGTGCGGAAGCGGTGCGGCGTCTGCACGCGTCCAATCAGCAGCGCCGCACGAATGGGCCCGAGGAATGGCACTGTACGCAGCCACTTCGCCGCCTCATGCTTGCGGCACTCCACGATCAGCTCCTGCTTGGCCTCGCGGCGCAGCTGCTGCAAAATATCGAACTGCTGATAGAGCCGTTCAGCGCGACGGTGCAATCCGGCTTCCCGCAGTTGCGCTAACCACGCTCCACGATGCCGCCGCCCGTAAGGCTTCTTTCCGGCGCAAGCGATGGCCTGGCTGCGGTACAAGGCTTTCAAGCGGCTCATCACCCGCGTAGTGTCTTCGGTGAGCGCAGCATAACTCCGCCCCAACTGCTTCACCGTCATGGTGCTGCTCTCGCCGTGATACACCGGCGACAGCAACCCCGCGCGCAGTAACTCCGCCAGCTTGCGCGCGTCGATGGTGTCGCTCTTGTTGCCGGCTATCAGCAGGGCGTTCTTGCGGGGATTGCACACCACCACACGCGCCACCTGGCGCACCAGCAAATCGTACAGCCACGCCGAGTGCGTTCCTTCTTCGAAAGTGAGGTGCAGGGTTCCGCGCAGCCCGTGAAGAAAGTCGAGAATCGCAGCGGCATGCGTGGCGAGCACCGATTGCATCACCAGCTGGCCCTCCGCGTTCAGCACGGCCACGGAAATGGTGGTCTGATGGACATCAAAACCGATATATTTCACACTCTCCATAGGGTGTTCCTTTCAAGTGGCGTTGGTCACTGTTCAGCACAGCAACCAAAGCCTACTCGGAAAGGGGCGCCCTTTTATAATGCGTCGGGTAACCGGACATTGAGAATTTGGCCGCTCTCGGAGTCGCCAAAGGGAGTCTCATCTGGCTGGTCGTCGGGAGGCGGCTAACCATGAAGCGCAAACTCAAGAGTGGGCATACCCGGCTAAAAACAAAGCTCGGCCTTCCCGATTTGGAGCATGCCAAGATCGCCGTGATCGTAAGCTTGAGATCGTTCGAATCGCAACGCAGTTATCGGCATTCGATCGATGAGTTTGTGGCTTGGTATTGCTCCGCTCCGCGACTGTCGTTCAACAAGGCGGTCGTCCTCCGTTACCGACTTTATCTCGAAGATCGTCACCTGGCTGCAGGCACCATCAACGTCAGGCTGGCAGCCGTACGACGGCTGGCATATGAAGCAGCAGATTCTGGATTGTTGAGCCCCGATCTCGCAGCTGGCATTCGCCGGGTGAAGGGCGCAAAGAAACTGGGGTGCCGACTCGGGAATTGGTTAACGGCCGAGGAAGCTAGGATGCTATGGCAGCTCCCTGATCCTGCCACTTTGAAGGGCAAGCGGGACCGAGCGATTCTTGCTTTGCTATTGGGTTGTGGCCTGCGGCGTCGCGAACTGACGGAACTCACGGTTGATCACTTCCAACGTCGCGAGGATCACTGGGCCATCGTTGATCTAATTGGAAAAGGCGGTCACGTTCGAACAATACCCGTGCCCTCGTGGGTTAAGCGGACCGTTGACGATTGGCTCGCAGCTTCGAGCGTTGTCCACGGGCGGTTATTTCGTTGCGTCTGTAGGACGGGAACGATTTGGGGCACCGAAATGACCGAAAAAGTGGTGTGGCATGTTGTTTGCTCCGTAAGATATTCTTGAACGCGAAAGATGTCAGATGGAGCAGTCGTAGTCTCCAGCATTCGTCTCGCTTCTTGAGTGATCGCCGTGCACTGCCTCTCGAATGCCTTGTCAAAAGCGATCCTCGCCAACTTCTTTTCGGTCGGTGCCCACGTTTCGTCGCGTTTATATTGTGCAATTGATTCCATCGACGATCCGCCTTTCTGTTTCAGATTTCCGTATCGCGGAAAGGCCAATGATAATCTCCTGAAATTCAGACTTCAACGGAGACAGTCAAATTCTTTGTGTTTTTGGGACGGTACTAGTAGCCACATGTCCGGTAACCCGACTTCCGTGATAGGTCTTTGTCAAGAGGGCAAAAGCTCTCCCGACGCGCTTCGGAGGAGCGCATGTACAAATTCTTTCTGATTCTTCGCCGCGTGTGTTGGCCTCTCGGCCGTGGTTGCTCTTTCAGATAGAACCAGACTTCCATTTGCTGTCTCGGACCAGCGAGTGGTCTTGAACAGAAGATTGAGTTTGTGTTCTCCTGCCAGTCTCGAAACTAATCAACGGGAGCATCCAGAGCTTGCGCTCCTTCGCCCAGTCGGCTTAACGGCAAGACCTGGCAGGCGACGCGTCGAAGAAATCCTTCTTGTTCGCCGCCATGCTCTACGCAGCGACGCAGTTATTCGTCTCTACCACCTGAAAATTCCGCTGTCCACGGTCGACCGCCATAAGGTAGGCCACTAACTTCCGTGCCACCGCCAGCGTCGCACGATTGGCATTGCCTTTCTGCTTTTCCCTGTCATAGAGCATGGCTAGCTCCGGGCTGTTGCGCGGCGCCATCTTTGCTGCTTCGATCAGCGTCGTCTGCAAATGTTTGTTGCGTTGTTTTGACAGCGGCGTGCGTTGGACCGTGGTGCCGGAACTCTTCTCTGCCCCGCACAGCCCGCAATAGCTAATGGCTTTTTTGATCGAGGAAAAACGCTTGGCATCCCCCACTTCCAGCGCCCAAGTCAACGCCGTGATCGGCCCCACAGCGGGAACGGTCATCAACCGCTCCACGCGATCCAGCAGCAACGAATCACGCTCCAGTGAGCGCACCAGCGCGCTCTCGGTTCTCTGCAAGCGCACCACCGTTTCGCGGCACAGTCGCAGCAGCGAAACTAGCCCTTCATCGATATCGGGGCTCGTCGCCAGCAGTTCGCGGAAGTAGCCGGCCTTGTGCAGCTTTTGCTTGTTGTAGCTCACGCCTGCTTCCATCAGCAGCATGCCGATCTTGTTCTTCATCTGCACCATCTGCCGGACCAGCAGGTTGCGGTACCGCAGCGTGCGCCGCCGCTCGCGAATGGCCGTCGAGGCCATGTAGCACTGCGGCAGAAAATCGCAGCGCAGGCAGTCGCAAATCTTGCTCGCGTCAATGCGATCGTTCTTCTTTTTCGCCGCTGCAATAGCCCGCAGCATCAGCGGATGCGCTACCTTCAGCGCCGCGGCATGTGGCTGCAAGTGATCGTAGATCCACCCGGTAAAAACCGTGGCTTCCATCGCCGCAGTCCACGGCTGCGGCAGCGTTTTCATCCAATGGTCCAGGTCAAAACGTGTGGCGGGGATCGTACCTTCGGCGTGAATCGCGCCACTGCCATCCTTCACGCAGTAGGTGATCGTCCTCTTGTGAACATCCAGTCTGATGTAATACATACTCTGCATGGGGGAGCCTCCTTGGTGTCTCTGAATCAGCTCGGTCGCTGAGTTCAGCTTTTGTACACCAAGCGCTCCTCCTTCGACCTATGCATTCAAACTAACCGGGCACTGAGACTAGCTGAAACGACTTCTTCTACTTTGAGCCGATTTGTCCGATGTTCCGCCCACTCAAAGCGAGCGATAGAGAGCGGGCTAGATCTTGCCGATGAATAGAAACCCTACACCCCGGCATAGCGAACAGATCTTGTTGCGTTCAAATCCGGTCGCCCGACAGGAAGCGCATTCTTCCCAGTCTGCGATGTTTGTAGCTCTCTGGTTTATCCCGTGGCAGCGTTCCTCGCCGATGATCTTATTGCAGCGACCGTTCGCCACTGTAGCGTTGTATCCTGCCGCCCCGCACTCGGTACAGCACGTCTGCGGTAATTCTCTCTTCAGAGCCAGACGACACCTCCTGGCCAAGCGCGGCCATATTTTACCTGAGGGGCCGATGGCAACAAGCGCACTCTGTACCGCTTAGGGTGTACCGTTCAACACGAGTACGCATACGACTGCAAGGCGAAAACCGGACAAATGGGGTACCGGGACCGAGATGTCCGGTAACCCGTGCCAGCTCAACCGGTCGATGCAACACCATCTAGTCGGTTGATCCGACAGCACTTACCAATGGAGGAAGCGCTTTGTCCGACTGTAACCAATCAGACCCTAGCCAGGATGGTGTTCCGTTGGAATCAACGCTCGCGAACGAATCTTAGCTATTGAGGCCCCTGTAAGTGGATTTCGGCCTAGTGTTACGTCGACCCATTGAGACCGCCCGACTTATCAGGCACAAGATGTGATTAATGGTCTGGACGCTAATTCGACGAAGGGTTCTTTAAATGTACGCTCGCGTTATAGCGGTGGGCTTGCGGAGCTCTATAAGTTTTCGGCATCAGCGCGGAGAAAAATGATTTCATTTCTATGATTCATCGAAAACATTCGTTTGACTCGCAGCGACAGCAAAGCTAGAAGAGAGCAACAGTTGGCAGACTGTGGAGACCTGAAACGACAGTTCGAGTGCCGGAAGCCCCGGTTGGTGCATCCGGCAGGTGCACGGTGCGGTGTGGGCACAGGGTCATATGTGTGCGCCGACGCCGCAACGTGCTTGTGGGATGAGCTTGCGATGAAGCATGAAACACTTGTTCCTCGAAAGGGATACCGAGTTTCCAGGAGAAACTTTGTAAGGATAGCCTCCGCGGCTTCAGCTGCGGTTTTGGTGCGCATCACAACGGAAGCGGACTTGGCCTACGCGCAAAGACGAATTGCGAGAGACATTCCCGCCGATGCGATTCTGATCAATGCAAACGAAAATCCCCTCGGGCCTTGTGCACAGGCCTGCTCTGCGATGGCTGACCTCGGCGCCAAAGGTGGCCGATACGAATTTGGACTGACGCAGGAACTTGTGAAAACCTTCACTGAAATCGAGGGACTCAAGCCGGAGTATGTGCGCGCATACGCAGGCTCAAGCGAGCCTCTGCACTATGCGGTGCTGGCGTTCACGTCTCCCGAGAAGAGTCTGGTTATGGGAGATCCAGCGTACGAGGCTCCTATGCGGGCGGCGTCGTATAGCAAAGCAAAGCTGTTCAAGGTTCCTCTGACCAAGAATTATGCGCATGATGTCAAGGCAATGGTAGGTGCCGACCCGAATGCCGGTCTGCTCTACATTTGCAATCCAAACAATCCGACGGGCACGACGACAACGCGCGAAGACATTGAATTCGCGCTCGCTAACAAGCCGAAAGGGTCGGTCCTGCTGATCGATGAGGCGTACCTCCATTTTTCAGATGCAAAGCCAGTACTGGATCTAGTCGCTGCAGATAAGGAGATCGTAGTTCTGCGGACTTTTTCGAAGATTTACGGCATGGCCGGATTGCGCTGCGGCTTTGCGATCGCGCGACCCGACTTGCTAGCCAAGCTCGAACCCTATGGCTGGAACTCCATGCCCGTGACCGCCGTTGTAGCGGCTAAGAGTAGCTTGAAGCACAAGGGCCTGGTTCTCGAAAGAAAGAAGATTAACACGGACATTCGAAACGACGTTTTTTCGTGGCTCGCGACGAATAGATATTCCTTCGTTCCTTCCGAAAGCAACTGTTTCATGGTGGATGTGAAGCGGCCGGGGAAGCAGTTCATTGAAGCCATGGAAGCTAAAAAAGTGTACATCGGGAGAGTGTGGCCAGCATGGCCGACACATGTGAGAGTGACGGTAGGCACAGCGCCTGAGATGGAAGCGTTTAAGAAGGCATTTAAGGAAGTGATGGACACTCCGGCGCAAGCGGCACAGGGGCCGCAGAAGAGCACGGAGCCGTGGCGAACGGATCGCCCGTACCCGAGTCTTTCTTGAGCGAGTTTCGGAACTAGAGCACGGCCACTTCCCGTCAGCCAGGGCGAAGCCGAAGTCATTCATTCGGCGATGAGGGGTTGGTGTGCTCGGACGGAGGAGAAGCGATGAGAGCCAAAATCATTGCAGTGGCGTTGCTAGTACTCGTTTCCGGTGTGCAGTGCGTTGCGCAGACGTACTACGGCGGTTTGCGAGGCACGGTGATAGATCCAACGGGGCAGGCGATCGTTGGAGGCACAGTGAAGTTGAAGAATGAAGCCACGAATGTGGAACGATCCGTGGCCACGAATGGGGCAGGAGAATATGTAATCAGCTCCGTAGATCCTGCTTCTTATACAGTCACCGTGACAGCCAATGGTTTCAAAGCGCTGGTTCGCACTGGCGTAGTGATTTCGACGCAAGAGTTTCTGACCCTGGACTTCAGCGTGCAACTCGGATCGAACAGCGAGGTCATTCAGGTGACAGAGGAAGTTCCGATTCTGGAAACCTCGAATGCCTCGAACGGTCAGGTGATTGATACACAGAAACTCTCGGACCTCCCGATTCTTGGACGCAACGCATTTCTTTTTTCGAGGCTGAATAACAACGTCGCCGCCGTTGGCGATCCGCGCTTTAACCGCTTCCAGGATCAAAGCGGGTCTTCGCAAATCAGCATCGCCGGCGGACCGATTAGAGGGAACAACTACTTCATTGACAATGTTCCGATCACCGACAGCATGAACCGCGCGGTCATCATTCCTTCCATCGAAGCCACACAGGAAGTCAAAGTTCAGGCCAACACGTACGACGCGGAGATGGGGCGCACCGGCGGCGGTGTTTTCAATACGACGCTGAAGTCCGGAAGCAACGAATTGCACGGTTCGCTTGTGGGCTATACGCGGCAGACCGATTGGCTAGCCAATGGGTTCTTCCAGAACGCCAGTGGAACGCCTCGGGCCGAAACTCCCTTTTACAACTACGGTGGATCGATTGGCGGGCCGGTGATCCTTCCAAAGCTCTACAATGGACGGAACAAGACGTTTTTCTGGGTGACGGAAGAAGGCTATCGGCAAAGCTCCCCGTTCGGCGACAGTTATGCGGTCCCTACGGCGCTCGAACGAAAAGGAGACTTTTCACAAAGCATAGATCCCGACGGCAAACCTCTCCAGGTCTTTGATCCTGTTACGCACCAACAGTTTCCGGGTAACGTGATTCCGCAAACGAACCTGAACCCGATTGGCTTGGCCATCGCTGCCGTGTATCCGCTGCCAAACGGGCCTACAACGGGCTTTGGAAAGAACAACTACAACGGAACAGATGTTCTGAAGGATCGCGCCGACGAATCCATTTACAAGCTCGACCACCAGTTTTTCCGGTGGTGGTCGGCCAACGTTTCTTATCTTCACTACGCCAGCAAGGAACCCGGGGGCAATCCAATGCATACCATCGCTGGTACGGGAGGCGTCGACTATCTGCTGTATCGCAAAGTAGACGCAATCAATTGGAACAATACGTTCTTGCCGAGTCCCACGATGGTGGTGACCTTGGGTTACGGTTTCAACCGCTTCCCGAACAACTCTCTGGATAGTTCGGCCGGCTTTGATCAGAGCACGCTTGGGTTTCCATCTTCGTACGTCAGCCAACTGCAGAAGAAGTCTTTTCCCGTTGTGAATATGACAAACTTTTCATCGCTGGGAGGTTCAAACTCCGGCCCTTCGGTCTTTTATTCTCGAAGTGTCGTGCTTGGCGTTTCAAAGTATCTCGGCAAACATAATCTGAAGTCCGGCTTTGTCTTTCGGTCGATCAGCGTGGACTTCACGGACTTATCTAACGGCAATGGATCGTTTAGCTTCGCGAACGATTTCGTGTCACCGAGTGATCCGTTGGGAAAGAAAGCGATGACGGATCTAGTCAACCTGCTGACCGGATATACTTCGACTGGTTCTTCCGTTACCCAGACTATCCGCTTGGCAACGAATGCTCCCTACTACGCCGGCTATTTCCAGGATGACTACCGTCTCACCAGCAAACTGACCTTGAACCTAGGGCTGCGTTACGAATGGGAAGCCGGGCTGAGCGAGCGAAGCAACCACTACGCGGTAGGGTTCGATCAAAACGCCACCAACCCGTTGCAGGTGGCCTCAGGTGTTACAACCAAGGGCGGCATCGAATTCGCCGGTCAGAACGGATATCCCACAACGTGCTGTGATTACAGCAGGACGAAATTTGGCCCGCGCATAGGGGCCGCCTACGCTCTGAATCCTAAAACAACAATACGGCTCGGCTACGGTACGTTCTATGCGCCGAGCGCTTTCACCAGCAACTCTGCCTTCGCTCCCGGCTACTCCCAGGCCACTACGTACGTCTACTCGACCGACGGCGGGAAAACTCCGGCCGGTAGCCTCAGCGATCCTTATCCCGGAGGTATCCTTGCGCCGTCAGGAAATGCCAACGGCTATCTGACTGGAGTTGGCAGCAGCGTAACGACCTGGTATCAAGGCTCGAAATCGCCCATCGTGCATCAATATTCGTTCGACATTCAGCGCGAACTGCCTGGTCAGATCGGAGTCCAGATCGGCTACGTGGGCTCTCGCTCAAGGCACCTTATGCCCGGAAATGTGATGAATACGGCGAACATAAATCAACTGCCCGATCAATATCTCGCTTTGGGATTGGGAGCGACAGATCAGTTGACTGCTAAAGTAAATAACCCGTACTACGGAAATGGCGGAACTGGTGTGATCGGCAGTAAACAGGTTGCCTATAACCAACTGCTTCGGCCCTTCCCCGAGTTTGCCTCCGTCAATCTAAACAATTACACCGCGCATGCGAAATATGATGCGCTAATCATAAAAGCTCAGAAACGCTTCAGCCACGGTCTGACCTTCCTCTCCACTTATACGTGGTCCAAAAATGAAGACTCCACTTGGGCTGCTTCTAACTTCCTCAATGCTTCGAAAAGTGCGCCGCAAGATGTCTACAATCTCGGTGCCGAATGGAGCCGCTCGGTAGTTGACCTTCCGCACCGTTTTACGACGGCGGCCACTTACGACTTGCCGGTTGGGAAAAGCAAATTGCTGCCTGTCAATAACTCCGTGTTGAACTTCTTTGTGGGCAACTGGAGTGTCAACGCCATCACAGTTATTCAGACCGGATTCCCGCTGGCGATCTCTCAGAACAGTAACAATAATCGGACGATCGGCACGGGCGTACAGCGCCCGAATACAGTCGCTAGCGTTAATCCGTGTGCCGGCGGATCCCCGGAAGATCACGCCGGTGCTACTCCTAAAAGCCCTTACCTCAATTCCTCCGCGTTTACGACGGCGCCTTTATACACTTTCGGCAATGCTCCGCGCACGATCGGCTGCCTCTCGTCCGGCTATAGGAATTGGGACATTTCGGTCTTCAAATCGTTCCCGATTCGTGAACGCATCACGTTTCAGTTTCGTGCCGAGGCGCTCAACGCGTTCAATACGCCGCAGTTCCGCGCACCGAATACCGCGGTTGGCAATTCAAATTTTGGCGCGATCACACAGCAGGCAAACTTTCCGCGGTATCTCCAGCTCGGGGGACGGATCACGTTCTGATCTTTACGCAGATTTGAAGATGCGGGAGTCGGCCCGCGTGGCACTGAATTTTGCAATGGGTTACGAAAATGACGACGAGACGTGCGTTTCTGACGCAAGTGGGCCAGGCGGGGGGCTTTGGCGCGGCTTACGTGATGATGCAATCCTTGGGTCTATTGCCCCTTCCAGAGGCAGCAGCGAGTAAGGTCCGTCTTGCAGAAGGTTCCGGCCAAGGAAAACATGTTGTGATTCTGGGCGCCGGAATCGCAGGCATGGTGGCGGCATGGGAACTGCAGAAGGCTGGTTACAGCTGCACGATCTTGGAGGCGCGCCAACGCGCAGGCGGACGCAATTGGACGATTCGGAACGGTACACGCGTCGAAATGACCGACGGCACAACACAAGTCTGCAGCTTCGAGGACGGCCACTACTTTAATGCAGGCCCGGCGCGGTTGCCGTCACAGCATGTGACCATGATCGGCTACTGCCATGAGTTCGGTGTGCACCTTGAAGTGGAGGTCAACAGCTCACGCAGTTCGCTGTTGCAGAACGATGAATTCAACGACGGCAAGGCCGTGCAGCAGCGGCAGGCGATTAATGACACGCGTGGTCATGTTGCCGAGCTCTTGGCCAAGTGCATAAAGTGCAGCGCGCTTGATGAAGAACTAACCAGCGATGACAAGGAGCGCATGCTGGTGTTCCTTCGTAAGTACGGTGATCTGTCTCCGGATAACTTCTACAAACGGTCTGCGCGGTCGGGCTACAAGGTTATGCCTGGCGCAGGCAACCAACTTGGCGTGCCGCGTGATCCTTTGGACATGCGTGCGCTGCTGGATGCCAATCTTTGGGACGGAATGCTTTTTGAAGACATGTTTGACATGCAGGCAACGATGTTCCAGCCTGTGGGCGGAATGGACCGAATCGCGGCGGCGTTCGAAAAGAAGCTTTCCGACAGCATTCGTTTTGACGCGACCGTCGAGCAGATTCGAAAAACAGCGAAGGGCGTGCGTATCGGCTACCGGGACCGAAAAACAGGAGCGGCAGCCGCGATGGAGGCAGATTGCTGTATCTGCGCGGTGCCACTCTCGATTCTAAAGACCATCGATACGGATTTTTCTCCGGAGTTCAAGCGAGCCATTGACGCCGCAAGTTACGATTCCGCTTACAAGATAGCGTGGGAATCCCGCCGATTTTGGGAGCAAGATTACAGCATCTATGGCGGCATCTCTTTCCCAAAGCAAATGGTTGGCGTGGTGTGGTATCCGAGCGCGAACCTGTTTGCCGAAAAAGGAATCATCGTGGCAGGGTATTCCATCGAGAATGGAACTGAATTTGCCAAGCTTGATTTGGTGCGGAAGCTTGCGGCGTCCCGGCAAGCTGTCGAGCGCCTTCATCCCGGATGCTCGAGCGAACTAGCCAAACCTGTGTATATTTCCCTGGGGCCACATTCCGTACAACTTGGGGTCTTGGATCAGCCATCGCGGACCAACGGTCTCCACGGTCGGTTATGATCGGTTACTCGAACCCGATGGTCGGATCTATATGGCCGGGGACCACGTGAGCCATATCGTCGGATGGCAAGAAGGCGCGGCTCTCTCGGCACATCGCGCCGTGTCACAAATCGACCAGATGAGGGGGTTACCAACAGCAAGAAATACTTAGTGGACGTCGGGAAACCAGCGCCTCTGGCGCTTCCTAATGCCTGATAAACGCGGCGGTCTCAATGGGTCGACGCAACATTAACTTGCAGGGGGCTCAACAGCTAAAAGTCGCTCGCGAGCGTTGATTCAAACGGAACACCGCCCTGGCTAGGTCTGATTGAGCACAGCCGGACAGGACGGTTCTCTAGTGGGAAGTATTGTCGGATCAACTGATTAGATGGTGTTGCATTGACCGGTTGAGCTGGCAGCATTATTGGAGTAGGTTTTGATCGTTCGCATCTCGACCTGCTAGAAGGAGCACCCTCATGAATGTCGCCAAGTATATTGGGCTAGATGTTCACCAAGCAACGATCGCCGTGGCCGTGTTGGATTCCACCGGTAAGGTAGTGATGGAAGCCATCCTCGCGACGAACGGAGATCATTCTCGCCTTTATCCACGGTCTGCACGGCAGCTTGCATGTGACCTTCGAAGAAGGCACCTGCGCCGCCTGGTTGTACGCCTTGCTCAAGCCCCAATGTCACGCAAGTGTTGGACTGTGATCCGCGGAAGAATGCGCTGCTAAAAGTCGGCAACAAAAGCGATCGCATCGATGCACGGAAACTTGCCGAGCGCTGCGCTCAAACCTTCTTCGTTCCGTCTATCACGAAGACACGGGCCTACGAACGGTCGCGCTTACCGGAAACTAAAGCCACTACCTGAACTCACGGAGCGGCGTTTCGTCGCCATTTATGAGATGGCGGCGGCTACTCGGCTTCGCGATTCGCGATCGTTACACGAAACACAGGCTTGGACTTCTCGGATGGCTCGATCTCATACGTTTGTGCGGTTTTGGCAGGATCGTAGTCGCGCCATAGCCAGATCATTTCCGCGGGGAATTCGGCGGCGCCTTGGCTGGAGTTGTGGGTGCCCTTCCCGAAGCTAAAGTGGAAGTCGTACTCCTGAAACTTCAAAGCATTGGCCATGCGCAAGTTAGCGAGCGGCCAGTTGCCATAGCGAAGGTCGAGATCTTCGGAGCCATCCTGTAACCATACACGGACGTTGCGCTTCGCTTCGCGGAGAACCTTGTCTGGGTAGTCCTGGCCGCCATCCAGCACGGCCGGATCTTCTTTCCACTGGATGCTCGCGTAGCTGCCAATCCAGGAAATGACGCGGCTGAACTGATCGGGCATCTGCCAAGCGGCATTGAACGCGCAGATTCCGCCGGACGAGAGTCCGGTGATCGCGCGGCTGTAGCCGTCCTTGCGGAGGTTGTACTTCGCGGCGATTTCGGGGAGCACTTCATCGCGGAGAAAGCGGACATAGCGATCGCTGACGGTATCGTACGAGGTGCTGCGCATCGAGTCTTTGAGACTACGGTGCCATTTCTCGGAATATGCTTTCACGAAGTTGTAGGTAGGCGTGCCGGGTGAATCGCTGATGTCACCTGGATTGATGAAGATGCAGATCATTACGGGAATTTTCTTTTGCGCGATCAAGTTGTCGATAACGTTGATGGTTGGGTTGGTGCCGTTGCGGTCGATGTAGCTTCTGCCGTCCTGAAAGACCATCACAGCTGCGGGAGTGTCCGGCTTGTATTGCGCCGGTATATAAATCCAGTAGTCGCTTTTCATGCCATCGTAGATTCTGCTGGTGTGCGTGGTCTTTTCGGACAGCGTGCCCGACGGGACGCCCGGCTGGAGGTACGACAAAGGTCCGAAGGCCGGCACGTCGAGCATACCGCCGAATTTGGTGCCATTGATGAGGTAGTAGAAAGAGTGCAGTTTGCCGACTTGCTCGATGCGGGCGGCAGCGTACCAGATCTCCGATCCCGCCAGCGGCTGCATTTGAGGACTGAGAGCGCCGTCGATCCGAAGTTCAGGCTTGACTGGCGCTTGGATAGCAAAGAAAAAGTCGGAGCCGTTGCCCGCCCAGGCCGTGCCATCCATCAGGTCCTTCGCGTCAAACGTGGAGGCGATGGCGTCACGCAAACCGGGACCTGCGGTCCTGGCGAGCTCGATGAGTCCGGTCGCGGTCGATTTTTCCGCCGCGAAGGCGGGAGGCGATCCCGAAAACGCAATCAAGGCAGCGCTTATCATCGCAAGGTGCTTCAACTCCCGCACAGGGAAATGCATGGGGCCGGTCCTCCGATTGTGAACTCTCCGCATCTTCTTCCGCTCGATGTGAACAAAGCGGGTCGCCATCATAGCTCTAAATCCGAGAAATCCGGCTCTAGACCAATCTCGCGAGGGGCTATTCTACTCACTCTCTTCTGACCGAAGAACAGACGCCGCATGTAGGGGGGTAGTTTCCGATTACCCAACTAACCGGGACTTAGAGGCGCGAAAGGAAGGCGCGGTGGCGGAGGGAACCCGTAGGATAGCATCTTAGAGAAAGTTCATCGCACCCGACGTGTTAGAGCCTGGTCAGCTTTGGAGGAAAAGAGATGTCAGCGCCTGGTAAACGCATTATAAAAGGGCGCCCCTTGGAGTAGGTTTTGATCGTTCGCATCTTGACCTACAGAAAGGAGCACCCTCGTGAATGATGCCAAGTATATTGGGCTGGATGTTCATCAAGCAACGATCTCCGCAACCGTTCT
>WNFS01002256.1_pt1 | contig 14610 bp, 11 predicted proteins | sample 5400141 | NCBI WGS metagenome assembly WNFS01 (sample SAMN13153358, study PRJNA577476) | soil metagenome | isolation source: 60 cm saprolite under Madrone tree | place: USA:California | collected 2016-06-14
GGGCGCGCTCTCCAACTCCAAGCAAACTTGGTCTATCACCGATACCGATCAGCTCTTCAAGGCTTACGAATACCAACCTCTCATCGTCGCCGGCCATCAAGGCGCTCCCGTGCGCCTGCGCGACATCGCCGAGGTGGTCGATTCTGTCGAGGACACACGCAATCTTGGTCTATCTAACGGAAAACCCGGCGTCATCATCGCCATCTTCCGCCAGCCCGGCGCGAACATGATCGAGACCGTCGACCGCATCATGGCCATCCTCCCCTTTCTCCGCGCCTCCATCTCTCCTTCGCTCCATCTGAGTGTGGCCGTCGACCGCACCACCACCATTCGCGCTTCCGTACACGATGTGGAAGTCGCCCTGATGATCTCCATTGTCCTTGTGATTTTCGTAGTCTTTGCATTCCTGCGAAACGTCTGGGCCACCATCATCCCGAGCGTCGCCGTTCCGCTCTCCCTCATCGGCACCTTCGGCGTCATGTATCTTTGCCATTACAGCCTGGACAATCTCTCTCTCATGGCCCTCACCATCTCCACCGGCTTCGTCGTCGACGATGCCATCGTGGTCATCGAAAACATCACCCGCCACATCGAAAACGGCATGAGGCCCTACGAAGCCGCCATGAAAGGCGCCAGTGAAATCGGATTTACTGTTCTCTCCATGAGCACTTCGCTCGTGGCCGTCTTCATTCCCATTCTTCTCATGGGTGGAGTCGTCGGGCGCCTGTTCCGCGAATTTGCCGTTGTTCTCAGCGTAGCCATCGCTGTGTCGCTGCTCATCTCGCTCACCACCACCCCCATGATGTGCGCGCGATTTCTCCGCCGCGAAACCGGCAAGCACAATCGTCTCTATCGATTTTCCGAAAACGCTTTCCAGGGTATGCTGCGCACCTACGATGTTTCCCTTCGCTGGGTTCTTCGCCACCAGTTTCTCATCCTGCTGGTCACCTTCGGCACGGTCTGCTTGAACATTTATCTGTTTGTCAAAACGCCGAAGGGTTTCTTCCCGCAGCAGGACACCGGCCGCATCAATGGTTTGATCCAGGGTGACCAGGATCTTTCCTTCACGGCCATGTCCCAGAAGATGCGCGAATTCACCGATATTGTCATGCAGGATCCGGCCGTTGATTCCGTCACTTCTTTCACCGGTGGCGGCAGCGGCGGGAGCACCGCGCGAATGTTCGGCCAGCTCAAGCCACTCAACGAGCGCAAGCTCAGTTCCGACCAGGTCATCGCCCGCATTCGGTCGAAAACCTCCAGGATTCCAGGCGCCGCCCTCTATCTGCAATCCGTCCAGGATCTCAACGTCGGCGGCCGCTTTGGGGGCGCTCAGTTCCAGTACACTCTTCAGGCGGACAATCTCAGGGACCTCACCCACTGGGCGCCCATCATCATGCAGCGCCTCCAAAAAATCCCCGAGCTTCGCGACATCAATTCTGACCAGCAAATGCATGGCCTGCAAAGTTCCATCGTCATCGATCGCGATACCGCCTCACGCCTGGGCGTCGCTGTTCAGGACATTGACAACACTCTCGGCGATGCCTTCGGCCAGCGCCAAGTCTCCAACATCTACAAAGGCTTAAATCAGTATCACGTCGTGCTGGAAGTTGCTCCCGAGCATCAGCAAAGCCCCGAAGCGCTCAAATCAATTTACGTGCCCTCCAAATCCGGCAAACTCGTTCCGCTCAGCGCCTTTGCACACTACGAGCCGTCCAATACCGCTCTTTCCGTCAACCACCAGGGCATTTTCCCGGCCATCACTCTTTCCTTCAATCTTGCGCCCGGTGCTTCTCTGGGCCCCGCTGTCGAGCACATTGAGCAGGCCCGCCGTGAAATGGGGGTGCCCAACACCGTTCACGCCACGTTCCAGGGCACGGCCCAGGCCTTTCAGGACTCCCTCTCCAATCAGCCGGTCTTGATCATCACCGCTCTCGCCGCCGTTTACGTCGTTCTCGGTATCCTCTACGAGAGCTTCATTCATCCCATCACCATCCTCTCCACCATTCCTTCTGCTGGAATTGGCGCGCTCCTCGCAATCCAGCTCATTAAGTCCGATCTGAACATCATCGCGCTCATCGGCATCATTCTCTTGATCGGCATCGTCAAGAAAAACGCCATTCTCATGATTGATTTTGCAGTTCAAGTAGAAAGGGAAGAAGGATTGTCACCCGTCGAAGCGATCTACAAGGCCTGTCTCCTGCGCTTCCGGCCGATTTTAATGACCACCATGGCTGCGCTTCTCGGTGCCATGCCTCTTGCGCTCGGCGCAGGTGTGGGCTCCGAGCTTCGCCGTCCCCTCGGCATCACCATCGTGGGCGGCCTCATCCTCAGCCAGATGCTCACGCTTTTCACCACGCCGGTCGTCTACATCTACATGGACCGGCTGCAATCATGGCTGCGGCGCACGTTTTCCCATGCCCCCGCGCCAGTTCCTGCAACACAGACGGATTAACCCCTAACACCCGTCGAACGCGCTCCGCTTTTCGATTGCTCCGCATTGTTTTCTGCTTGCTCGGGAAATTACCGTGCCACATTGTTCTTGGAGCGACGCGCCACCAGCAGCCACGTTCACCAGTTCTCGAAGTGACCTGTCAAATCTGAGCACGAACAACCCAAAGACTGATTTTCTACGCGCTGCCAATCAGCCAACCCGTCAAAAATACCAGCACCCCCCCCACAATCACTTGAAATGCCGCCTGCAGGAATGGCGTATCCATGTAGCGGTGACGGATGTAACTGATAACCCCGAGCTCCACTGCCACGATGATGACGGCCACCAGCATTGCGAGACGAAAATTGCTGATCAGGAAAGGAAGAGTATGCCCGATTCCGCCGGCCGTGGTCATCAACCCGGTCACCCCACCGCGCAGCCACGGCGATCCGCGCCCCGTCAGCGACCCGTCGTCGGAAAGCCCCTCGGAAAAGGCCATTGAAATCCCCGCGCCGATCGAAGCTGCCAGTCCCACCAAGAACGCTTCCCAGCTCTTGTGCGATGCGAAGGCCGCTGCGAACAGCGGCGCCAGCGTCGACACCGAGCCATCCATCAAACCCGCCAGCCCCGGTTGCACTACTTGCAGCAGGAACAGTTTGCGGTGTGATTCGTCCTCAGTGGCTTTGGCGCTTGCGGTAAGATGCTTTTCTTCGAGTTCACCCGCTGTCTGTTTGTGCTTTCTCTCTTCGTCTGCAAGCTTGTTCAACAATTCCCGCGTCGACACGTCCCCTGTCCGGCTTGCCGCCCGTGCATAGAACCGGCTCGCTTCCATCTCCATCAATTCCGCTTGTTTCCTTGCAACCTTCACGCCCAGCGGCCGGACCAGCCAAACCGGTTTCCTGGTCAAGAATCCCTTCACGTTTTCCCGACGAATCAGCGGAATGTGATCTCCGAACCGTTGGCGGAACATCTCAAACAATCGGTCGCGATGTATCACCTCTTCCTGGCGCATCTCTTCGAACATTTGCGCCGTTGATGGATATGCTTCCCGCAGGGCATCCGCAAACTCCCCGTAAATCCGGCCGTCTTCCTCTTCCGCAGCGATGGCGATCGCCAGAATCTCTTTTTCCGTCAGCTCTTTGAATTTTTTCAGCATCGTTCTCTGTCCTCGGACTTCTGTGCGGAAGAAGAATCGCACAAACCGAGCAGGGAAGTCATCCTCAGCCTCGGATGCGACGCAAGTTACTCTTTGCTACGTGTGTGAATTCGAGAATCGGAAACTGAACACTAAACGCTAAAAACTACGGCATGAACTCCTGTGTCCGGCACGCCTGCACAATGTCCGGACGATCGTCTGCGCCGATGTTGTGCGTCATTCGGTACAAGCGGTTTTTCACCGTGCGTTCCGACAGACAAAAGCTATTGGCAATTTCCTTGTCCGTGAGCCCCTCCGCGATCAGGGGAATCATGATCAGCGATTTGCTGGAACCCCACGGTCGCACCACACCAATGCAATTCTCGAAACGCGCCGGGATACACCTACCAACTCTCTCCATCGGCCGTAAATCCCCAACAAAAGAACCGTTTATGGTCTTGACCATAACTTCCTCTCCTCCTCTGACGTCTCGAATTCGTACCAAACCCGTTCCCGCCTTCAATTTGGGATTTCTCGCTCTCTTCTTCTTCGTCAGCACTCAGCGGCCTTTTCCACACCCCCTCCCCTTCCGTTTGTAGTACTTCCGTACTACCATTTTCTTGGAACGTCCTTCGGGTACGTTTCCGCTATAGGTTTAGTTGTCGCCCCCGGGCTACACTCTTCACGGATGGAGCGCGACGTTTCTCCGGAAAGATGGTTTACCCTTGGCGACCCAGCACGATCTGATGACGAAAAAAAACCCAGCAGGAACTTCCCCTAAACCGCCGTTTTCACGTACGGAGCGCCGCGGCAGCCGCCGCTGCAAGATTACGCAGCTCATGCGCGTGCGTCCCTCCGACCCGGAAAAAGACCACTTTGAAGACATGCGCGGCTCAGTCAGCGTTTCGCGCTCCGGTGTTTTTTTTCAGTCCAGTGAACCTGGCTATGAAGTTGGCATGCGGCTGTTCGTGACCATGCCCTACTCACAAGATCCCGCTTCCATGGCCCGCGAGTACCTAGCGGAAGTCGTTCGAAGGGACGTTCTCCCGACCGGTATGTTCGGCATCGGGATCAAGATCCTCATGGAAATGGGAATCCGACACTCTTATAACTTTGGCTCCGCCAACTTTCGTTAGGTCTAGGTCGCGCGCTTAGCCATTCCACTGAGCCGATGAAAGCAAGAGCGGGCGCCCCGGGGGACCGGGACGCCCGCTCTTGTGTTTGGGGGGTGGAGAGATCGATCTTATGTCGTCTGCGCGAACATCCGCATGGCGCGGTGCCTTAATATTCCTAGCTGACGGTTAAGCGGGTGCCTACGGCCGAGGAAGCTCAGAACGGGAGCTCGGCGCGCCGTAAGTTTGTTCATCGCAATGGTCAGCCGTATGTCGCGGCGCGCAAATTTCAGCCCGGTCTGCAAAGCGTCAACGGCGTCGTCGCGCCGCCCAGCGGTGGCATAAACCTCTGCGAGATTCAAGTAGAGCTGTGCCTGATTTCGCTTCATGCGAACCGCAGAGTCACATAGCCGTTCAGCTTCGCCCCATTTTCCTTCCGAGCGCGCCAGGACCACACCCAAGTAGGACATGTAATAGGGATTGTTCTTGTCCAGGTCGACGGCGCGCCTCATATGCGGCAGAGCTTTCATGGCGTAATTATCTCGCAGGAGTGTCAATCCAGTCTTGAATTCACGGAAGGCTTCCGTATCCATCATCGGCTCACCTCATCCACCGCGAGGCCCGACGGGAAACCAGGCGCGTGGCGGTTGCAGGAGAATAGGATTTCCGGGACATCGGGAAGTTCCCGCGCGACACCTGGGGGAGTCGCGCCACCCCAGTTGTGAGTCATCCAAAAAAATGTCCCACCAGCGGGGTGATGGGCAGAACATCGAGTAACACGGTCGCGAATAGGCTTCCCATCCCAATCCTTCTCGAAGTTACTCGTAGTCTTACTCAGAATCTACTGACCCGGAGGACGGTCTTAGGCCAGCGGAACTCTAGTGGGAGGGCCCATAATGAGGACAGGTCCTTTTGAGGATGTTCATACGAGCCCAGGGATTCCCCTTGGGCTAACCGTGGGCGTGTTCGGTTCGCGCCGGACCACCTCGCAAGCGCGCCTCATAGATCGGGAATCCTGATGCCAGCTCCGCAACTTGCTTGCGCACGCGCTGCTCGACCTCGGTGTGGCCGATGCTGGAGAGAATTTCCGTGATCCAGTCACCGATCTGTTCCATCTCCGGTTCGCGCATGCCGCGTGTGGTGACCGAAGGGCTGCCCAGACGGATTCCGCCACCTTTCATGGGCGGGAGAGGATCGAACGGTATCGAATTCTTATTCACGGTGATACCTGCGCGATCGAGGGCTTTTTCGGCGTCTGTTCCGGTGATGCCGCGCGAGTGCACGTCGATCAAGAAGAGATGGTTGTCTGTCCCGCCCGTGACAATACGGAACCCGCGCTTGGCAACAGCTGCGGCCATGGCTTTCGTGTTGGCCACGACCTGTTTCTGATATTCCTTGAAGGACGGCTCCATCGCTTCCTTCAAGCACACCGCTTTTGCCGCCATCGTGTGCACCAACGGACCGCCCTGGGTTCCGGGGAATGTCAGCTTGTCCAGTTCCTTGGCAAACGCCGCCTTGCACAGGACCAGGCCGCCGCGTGGCCCTCGCAGCGTTTTGTGCGTCGTCGTCGAAACAATGTCCGCGTGCGGAACTGGGCTCGGATGCAGGCCCACGGCCACGAGTCCGGCGATGTGCGCCATGTCCACAGAAAAGAGCGCGCCAACGGACTTCGCGGCTTTGGCAATGCGCTCGAAATCGATGATTCGCGAATAGGCGCTGGCACCCGCGACGATCATCTTTGGCCTGTGCGCGCTGGCGAGCTTCTCGATTTCGTCGTAGTCGATGCGCTCGTCTTCTTTTTTCACGCCGTAGGCTACGAACTTGTACATCCGCCCGGAGAAATTTAGGGGGTGCCCATGGGTCAGGTGGCCTCCGTGCGAAAGGTTCATTCCTAGAACCACGTCGTCCTTCTGCAGGGTTGACATATAGACGGCCACATTCGCGGATGTGCCCGAATGTGCCTGCACGTTAGCGTGCTCCGCTCCGAATAGCTCTTTTGCGCGATCGATCGCCAGCTGCTCTACTTTATCGGCATACTCGCAACCGCCGTAGTAGCGCCTTCCGGGATAGCCCTCGGCGTACTTGTTGGTAAAGATCGAGCCCATGGCTTCGAGCACGGCCTCTGAGACGAGGTTTTCCGAGGGGATCAACTCGAGACCTGTGGCCTGCCGCTTGGCTTCTTCGCAGAGGAGATCGGCGATCTGGGAATCGACAGAGTCCAGTGGGCGGTTCATCCGGTCATTAGCGGTGGTAGTCTTACTCATCGTGATTCCTCGTTTGCCCGGTCCATTTGCCGGCACGTTGTGGGCAGTGAGGCGATTTTAGCGGATGGGGTGTGCGAAAGCCAATTTGGGGTGGCCGGCCGAAGAGGGTTGCGGTAGACCGCCGAGAGTCGAATGAAAAAGAAGGACTTCACGCCCCGACCGGTCGAGCCAAGCGCCAGGGCACCGCGAACACAGAGCGCGCAAAAACGAATCAGATTCAAGAATGGAACGAAGTCACGCTTTTACAGAAGGCTGCGTCCGCCTTATGGCCATGATCCGGGGCTGGACTTAGGAGAACTCCTGAGCCGGTGAGAGGCAGCCAAAGAGAAGAGAAAAAAGGCCAAGCAGCCAGAATCGAATGAAGATCGATTTCCGGGCGGACCAAGGAGGCATCTCTACCTCACGTTGCAACGACACAACGAGCGGCGAAGAGCGGACCTGTAAGTCCGACCCCTAGTTGCCACACGCGCTAAAGTCCGTTGCTAGCCAGGTCCCTGGAAATGCGTCGGGCGTTCCATTTGGCGATTTTATCGAGGCGGCGCTGGTGACGGCCGCCCAGGGCAAGAACGTTTGCGTCGTTGTGTTCGCGCGCGCGTCGGGCGGTCATTACGTCATGGGCAAGGGCGGCACGAATGCCAGAGACTTGTTGGCGGCGATGGAAATCCCGATGCCTGAGCGGCAAACAGCGATGCCAAGATCGGCTTGTTTTGAAGCCCACGCTCGCCCACGGCCTTTCCGTAATCAGGATAGTCCACGGACTCTTCCGACCAGGTACCCTGGTCGCCGACAGGATATCCCGCCGCTTCAAGATATTTTCTAACCGCTTCTTTGACGGGGAATCCGGGGTGATCGGAACCAATGGCGATGCGCGGCTGGGCGTCGGTTTCGCTCATGAGCAGCAACGCGCGGGATTCTGGCGGTGGCTGAAGAGAAGCACAATCCGAGACAGCCGGTCTTACATGGTCGGCCGAGTCGTGGTATCTTTCCGCCGTGCGAATCTCAAAAAATCACATCGTGCGATTGGCCGCATGCCTGGCCTTGGCGACGATCACTTTCGCAACGCACAGCGATATACCTCCCCACGGTCCGGCTGTTGTCTTGTTTGACGGGCGCGACCTCAAGAATTTCGACACCTTTCTGAAGAACCGCGGACTGAACAATGATCCGGAGCAGGTTTTTCGTGTCGAAAACGGGGTCATTCATATCTCCGGCAAGGAGTTCGGCTACATCGTCACCAGGCAGGAATTCAAAAACTACTACCTGCGCGCGGAGTTCAAATGGGGCGAGGGGACCTACGCGCCCCGCGAGGGCCAGGCACGCGACAGCGGAATTCTCTACCACGTGCAAGGGCCGCAGAAAGTTTGGCCCACCTCCATCGAATTCCAGATCATCGAGGGTGGGACGGGAGATTTCTGGATGACCGACGGCGGCGCGTTGACGGGGATCAATGGCGTGCGGGTGACGGGTCCCGCGGAAAGCGCCCTTAAGATCGACCGCATCGGCAAAGGTCCATGGAACAATGTGGCCGGATACCGCGATCCGGTCGGCGAGATGGAAAAAGGGCACGGCGAGTGGAACTTGCTGGAACTGGTGGCACGAGGAGAGCACCTCAGGCAATTCGTCAACGGGAAGCTGGCAAACGAGGGCTCCGAAGCGTTCCCATCCAGTGGAAGGATCCTGTTCCAATCCGAGGGAGCAGAAGTATTCTTTCGCAACATTGAATTGTTTCCGTTAAAGCACTGATTCCAGCCCATTGTGTCATCGTGACGTTTCGCTATTGGTTGTTTGCGAACGAGTGTTATAGTTTTCGCAATTCGCTATCTGTTGCGATGGAGCCGCCACGTTTATGCTCAGTGCCAAGAACGTGCGTTTGCCTGACCCGCTTAAGCCGCCACGGCCATGGGCGACCGCTTTTTTCACCTGCACCCTGCTGCTCATGACTGGAGTGTTCGCGGCACCTCTCCAGGCCCAGAACAAGAATCCCCTGGCGGGCGATCCGCAAGCGGCAAAACTCGGCGAATTTGAATTTCGCGCAAACTGTGCGTTTTGCCATGGATTGGGCGCGCGGGGCGGAGGCCGAGGACCCGATTTGACGCGCGCGAAGAAACGGCATGGAAGCACGGACCCCGATTTGTTTCGAACCATTAACGAGGGAGTTCCGGGCACGGCCATGCCGCCGAACGGAGCGACACAACAAGGCGTGGGCATGACGGAAGAAGAGATATGGCAGGTGATCAGCTACATTCGGAGCGTGGAGAAAAAGGGTGAGGCTGCCGCCATTGGGAATGTGGCGCACGGGAAGGAGCTTTTCAACGGGGCGGCGGGCTGCAGCACGTGCCATATGATTCAGGGAAAGGGAGGCCGCATCGGGCCCGACCTGAGTACGACGGGCTCGACTCGTTCTACCGACTACATTGTAGAGTCGCTGCGGAGCCCCAGTCGGCGGCTGGCGCAGGGCATTTCCGAGGCCATGAAAGAATTCTCGCAGGAATACGAAACCGTCACGGTGGTCACGGCGGACGGGACGAAGTTTATGGGCGTGGTGTTGAACGAAGACCACTTTACCCTGCAAATGATAGACACGCGGGAGCAGCTTCACCTTTTTGAAAAGGACAGGCTGCGTTCGTTCGAAAAGAGCCGCGAGTCGCTGATGCCGGCGTACGATCAAAAAATGTTGAGCGATAGAGATCTTCAGGATGTGATTGCCTACCTGCTTTTCGTGGGTGCGCAATGAAGAGCACCTTCATGAAAACGGGAACGCGGCTGGCTTCGATGGTTCTGCTTGGTTTGGGCGGCTTGGCCTCCAACGCTCGCGCGCAGGTAACGCCGCAGCGGCTGCTGGATTCGGGGAAGGAGCCGCAGAACTGGCTGATGTACTCCGGCGACTACGCGGGACACCGGTTCAGTGCGCTCGACCAGATCAACGCGTCGAACGCAGCGATGCTCGTTCCCAAGTGGGCTTATCAGACGATGGCGGGCGGGAAATTCGAAACGACACCGCTGGTTGTGGACGGCATCCTTTATGGCACGGGCCAAGACAATCGCGCATTTGCGCTCGACGCGCGGTCGGGCCGGCCGATCTGGCAATATCAACGCGCGCTGGCGGCGGATATTCGGCCGTGTTGCGGGCGCGTGAATCGCGGGATGGCCATTTTGGGAGACAAAGTTTTTCTTGGCACGCTCGATGCGCATATTATCGCGCTGGACGCCAAGACCGGAAGCGTGGTGTGGGACGCTACGGCGGTGGACTATCGCAATGGCTACAGCATCACGCTCGCGCCGCTGGTGATCAAGAATCTCGTGCTCATCGGAGCGTCGGGCGGGGAATATGGAATTCGCGGCTTCATTGACGCATACGATGCCGCGACCGGCGAGCGCAAATGGCGCTTCTACACGATCCCTGGTCCCGGCGAGGCGGGACATGAAACGTGGGAAGGCGACTCCTGGAAAATCGGAGGGGCGCCCGCGTGGATCACGGGGACTTACGATTCCGCTACCAACACTACTTTTTGGACTACCGGCAATCCTTCGCCGTCGAATCGCGGGGAAGGACGCGCGGGCGACAATCTCTACAGCAATTCTTTGTTGGCATTGGATCCAGACACGGGAAAGCTCAAATGGTATTTTCAGTTCTCCAAGCATGATGAGCATGACTACGACGCCACCCAAGTGCCCGTCATGGTCGATCAGGGCGACCAGCACCTGATCGTGCAAGCGAACCGCAACGGGTTCTTTTATTTGATTGATCGCACCAATGGAAAGGTCGTGCTCGCGAACCCTTTCGCGAAGGAGACATGGAGCGACTCGAAGGACGCAAGCGGAGCTCCCATTGCGCGAAAGGACGCCTCGCCGACTCTGGAAGGGAACCGCGTGTGCCCGGGTGCGGCTGGAGCAACGAACTGGATGTCGCCTACTTACGATCCGCAAACGCGGCTCTTCTATGTAACGGCGCGGGAGCAGTGTGATGTCTTCAGCACAGCGCCGCAGCCATACGAAGCAGGGCACGCTTTCTACGGCAGTGCCTACTTTCCGAACGATGATGCCGAGCCGTTCACCGGTGCGCTGCGCGCCATCGATCCGCACACCGGAAAATTGAAGTGGGAATGGAAGCATCTCTCGCCGACGTGGTCCGGTGTGCTCTCTACAGCAGGGGGGCTCGTCTTCACCGGCGATGCGGAGGGCAACTTCATCGCCCTGGAGGCCGCTTCGGGCAAGGCGCTCTGGCACTTCCAGTGCGGAGCGTCGGTGTATTCGTCACCGATGTCCTTTGCGATCGACGGCAAACAATATGTGGCCGTCGCGGCAGGGTCGGCGCTATTTGCATTCAGTTTGCCGTAGGCGTAGCTCAGCGTTTTTCCTAACGGTGTTCTATCCCCCCAAATGTTGTACCTAGCGGAGAGCGCGAACGCCCAATACGCGCTATACTTAGAGGGTTATGCTCTCGGTCAATAACATTACCATGCGGTTCGGCCCGCGTGTCCTGTTTGAGAATGTGACCTGCACCTTTATGGCCGGGCGGCGCTACGCCGTCACCGGGCCGAATGGCGCAGGCAAGTCCACGTTTATGAAGATTTTAACTGGGGAGATTGACTCCACCAGTGGATCGATAACGCGGCCGAAGAAGATGGGCGTTTTGCGGCAGGATCAATTCGCGTTTGACGAATATCGCGTCACCGACACGGTCATTATGGGGAATATATCACTGTGGAAGGCGCTCGAAGAACGCGATGCACTCTATGCCAAGCCGCACGACGAATTGACGGACGCCGACGGGATGCGACTTGGGGAGCTCGAAGGCATCGTTGGTGAAGAGGGCGGCTACACAGCGGAGGCGGATGCGGCGGTGTTACTTGACGGTTTGGGTGTGGAAGGCGCTCTGCACGAGTGCAAGATGGGCGAATTGCAGGGTGGGCAGAAGGTGCGCGTGTTGTTGGCGCAGGCGCTCTTTGGCAATCCGACGGCGCTGCTGCTCGACGAACCCACGAACAACTTGGACCTCGATTCGGTGCACTGGCTGCAAAGGTATCTTTGCGACTACGAAGGTGTGCTGATTGTCATCTCGCACGATAGGCACTTTTTGAATAGCGTGTGTACGTACACTGCGGACATCGACTACGAGACGATCATCATGTACGTCGGTGGGTACGACGACATGGTGGTGGCCAAGACACAGATTCGCGGGCGCATCGAAGCGGACAACGCCAATCGCGAGAAAAAAATCGCGCAGTTACAAGAGTTTATCGCGCGGTTTTCCGCGGGCACGCGTTCCGCACAAGCAACCTCGCGCAAGAAAGAGGTCGAGCGTTTGCAAACGGCGGAACTGGCCAGGAGCAACATCCAGCGGCCGTACATCAAATTTGACATGAAGAGGAATTCTGGGCGCCATCCGCTGGAGATTCGCAGTGTCGAGAAATCCTATCAGGATTTGAAGGTGATTCCGCGATTTTCGGCGAGCGTGGTGCGGGGTGAGAAAATCGCGTTGATGGGCCGGAACGGCACCGGTAAGACTACTTTGCTCAAATCGCTTGTTCGCAATGCGCCGGGATACATCGAGGAGAAGGACCAGCAGTTTGCGATCGATGGCGGCGAGGTGAGATGGGGACACGAAGTGGCGGTGGGCTACTTCGCGCAGGACCACGGCGAATCCATCACGAAAGGTATGACGGCGATCGAGTGGCTGTGGCAGTTTGATCCCGCCGCGTCGCAACAGGAACTGCGCGGCTTGATGGGACAGATGTTGTTCAGCGGCGAAGATGCGCTGAAGCCGACGCGTGCGCTTTCCGGCGGCGAGTCCGCACGCCTGATCTTTTGCCGACTGATGCTGCAGAAGCCCAATCTCTTGGTGCTCGACGAGCCGACCAACCACCTCGACCTGGAATCGATCAACGCGCTGAACATAGCGCTGCAGCGGTACGACGGGACGGTGCTGCTCGTGACGCACGACCACGACGTCATCGACGAAGTGGCCACGCGCATTTGGCATTTCCAGAGCGGCAAGATCGAGGACTTCAAGGGTCCTTATGAAGAATACGTTGCGTACGCGGAGCAGAAGGCTTCCTAGGTACGCAATCTTCGAGATCCTTCGTTGTTTTCATAGCGCGCGGCCTGCGGCGGCACCCGACGCCCAAGCCCACTGAAAATTGAATCCACCCAGATGACCGGTGACATCGACGACTTCGCCGATGAAAAATAGTCCTTTGACCTTTAGACACTCCATCGTTTTGCTCGACAATTCGGCGGTATCCACGCCGCCGGCCGTCACCTCTGCCTTATCGTAGCCCTCGGTGTCCGCAGGCTTGATCATCCACTCGTGTACCTGCTTCTCCAATTTCGTCAGAGCATCATTGGTCCAGGCGGCGGGGGCATGGTTTTCCAGCCAGCGCTCGGCGAGACGCTTCGGCAGAATTCCGTGAAACGCCTTTTGCGCCGCGCCTATACTACGAATTTTCGATGCGCGAATCGCCGCAGTGATCTCGCGTTGCGGAGCGAGATCGATCTGGATAGATTGCCCCTTCTCCCAATAGGAGGAGATTTGCAGGATCGCTGGCCCGCTCAAACCGCGGTGGGTGATCAGCATTTTTTCGCGGAAGGAGTGACGATTGGTCCTCGCGACCACTTCGGTCGAGAGGCCCGCCAAGTCGCAGTATCGGCCGCGCTCTTTGTCGGCCAGGACGAAGGGCACGAGCGCGGGTCTGGTCTCCACGATTTTTAATCCGAATTGGCGCGCCAACTGGTATCCGAACGGCGTCGCACCCATTTTGGGAATCGAAAGTCCGCCCGTGGCAACGACGAGCGCCGGGGCTCGAAATTCGCCGGACTCGCTGCGCACCATGAACTCCGTGGTGCGCTGCACTTCCCGGATTCGGCTCTGCAGAAAAACCTGCACTCGCGCCGCTCGGCACTCCGATTCCAGCAATTCGGTGATGTCCTCGGCGGAACGGTCACAGAAGAGTTGCCCGAGCGTCTTTTCGTGGTAAGGAATGCGATGCTTTTCGACCAGTGCGATGAAATCCGCTGGTGTGTACCGCGCCAACGCGGATTTTGCGAAGTGTTCGTTCGCAGAAATGAAATTTTCCGGCTGGCAATAAATGTTGGTGAAATTACAGCGCCCGCCGCCGGAGATCAGGATTTTCTTGCCGACGCGATCGGCATGCTCGAGCACGGCGATACGACCCCCTCGTTTGCCGGCCTCGATTGCGCAGAGGAGTCCAGCGGCGCCAGCGCCAAGGACCAGAGTGTCAAAGTTGCGCTTCAAGAGCGAGTCTCACTTGAGCCGGAACCAGCGGTCTTCTGAGTTTCCACCGCAATGACTCTCAAGGTTAAACTATGTACAGGAGAAGGCCGAGAAAATTGCCTCCGATCATAAGTGCGCAAGGACTGTCGAAGAGATACGGTCTCGCACCGCTCTTCCAGAACATTTCGTTTACCGTTTCTGAAGGGGACCGCATCGGCGTGATTGGGCCGAATGGTTCGGGTAAGTCGACGCTGCTGGAGATGCTCATCGGTCGCGTCAAACCGGACAGCGGGGACGTGGCGGTTCGCAAGGGTACGCGTCTCAGTACCGTCGCCCAGATTTCGCAGATTGCGCCGGGCGTGACGATTCGTTCCGCCATTGAGACTGCTCTCGAACGCGCCGCCGTTCCCGAAGCCGAGCGAGCCTCGCGTTTT
>WNFS01002257.1_pt1 | contig 14609 bp, 22 predicted proteins | sample 5400141 | NCBI WGS metagenome assembly WNFS01 (sample SAMN13153358, study PRJNA577476) | soil metagenome | isolation source: 60 cm saprolite under Madrone tree | place: USA:California | collected 2016-06-14
AGCGTCAATTATCGCTCCGCTCGGCCGCCTCGTCTCATCCAGATTGTCGCGCCGTTCTCATCCAGATTGTCGCGCAATACCACGCATTCACTTGCGATATCCATTGCGGAATATCGCTATTGTTCTGCATATAGCCTACGGCAATTCCCATTCCTGCTTCTGAAGAGAAGAACAGGAATATGGAGAACGCAGCTATACACTTGGAGAGTATTAGCCACCATTCACGTATAGAAGGCTTGCTAACCTTCGATCGCTCTTTCCGTTGTCCAGCCTTAAGTTCGGCAAATGTCATCTTCTTGCGATGTCTTCGCCTCTGGTTTTTCAGCCGTTTCAACTCTACAAGCGATACAACGTTGTCTCCTTCTTTCTGAGTATCAAGCATGAACACCTCTCTCAGTTATCCCACTCGATACTCAAGCCATTAGTCATCAGCTAATAGGGACACAGAGCTAGACATATGAGGCAGAGACAATCGTTAGAGTGACCCTTCCTGATAAACAGTCAGCAAGGTCTAACAACGTTCTCTATCGAGCTACGTCTAGTTGAGCCAAGCTAGATCGGTGGAATATAAAAAGACACGTCGGGAGGTGACAGCCGCTACGTGCCTTTATATGTCTCTTGAAAAGGGACTAATGAATAAAAAGAAAGAGCCCCATTATAGGGCTCTCTAAGTTGGGGTGTGGTCTAATGAAAAGAAAAAGAGGACCTAGCAAACATGTTCGCTAGAGCCTTGCTTAGCTGGTCTATTGACTGCAATACTCAAACAGGAAAAGAATACGACTACAGGCCAGTTGCCCACGGGGCGCGGGAATGAACGATCAGCCAAAGAAACTTTGCTTCGTAATCGGCCCTATAGGGTCCGAGGGAAGCAAGGAACGTATACACTCCGAATGGGTCCTAGCTTATATCATTCGTCCGGTCATGGCCGGCTTTCCCTCCTACCACGTCAAGCGGGCTGATGAAGACCCGCGGCCAGGTCTCATTGATGCACAGCTAATCAACGATTTGCTCACTGCCGACTTAGTGATCGCCGACCTATCGTCTAATAACCCTAATGCCTTCTATGAAATTGGCATTCGCCATATGGCACAAAAGCCAATAATTCATATCCAACTTGCCGATGAAAAAATACCGTTCGATCTAAGCTTATACCGGTCGATCAAGTTCTCTCTGGCAGTACCCAGCGACATTGATAAAGCCCAAGTCGCTTTGAAGGCACAGGTGGAGGCGATCCATGCAGCTGACTATCAGGTAGAGAACCCCGTGACCAAGGCTCGCGGGGTTGTGCAGCTAAAAGAGCATGCAACACCGCCAGAACAGGTTTTGCTTGACCAGATTGCAGACCTAAATCGTCGCCTCTTAAACATCGAGCAGTTCTCCATCTCCCCTTTGTCGGTAGGAATAATGTTTTTGAATCACATGCCAGTCCCTATAAAGGAGAAGTTTTTAGAACAGCTAGGCGGTGTAACTGTCAGGAATTCATTAGTCTTAGACATGAATAATAATTCCGCTTCCGCCTTGATCCACAGAGAAAAACAAGGCGATTTCAAGCGCTTGATGAAAGAGTACAACGACTTCGCGACAATAGTGTATTCTGGTTAAGTGCATAGCATATAATTGGAATAAAGCAGCAACGCCAACAGTCAGTCTTGGATCATTCTCCGATAGCTCTATCAAGCCCAGCAGGCGCACTATAACTAGGCTTATTGACAAATGCCAATTTGGCATTCTACTACTATCTTACCAGACGAAAGTCTCATTGTCAAACTGGTTACCCTAGTTACGCTACCTCCCGGCACTACGTAACAAAACTATTTATCATTTCACTAAAATAGTTGAATGTTTTTGTGTTTTAGCCCTTAAATGTTCATCAGGATAATCCTCTGATCTTCAAGTCATGCTTGTCAAATACGAGGTCATAGCTTTCGTAATGGCTTAATGTCTTACCCGGTGCTTCAGTGACTACTCTCCAGTTAATTCTCTGTGGTTTATTATTCAAATATCTTAAGTCATTATATTTCATTAACTAGCTCCATCGGTCTTTAAAAGGCCGTACATAAGAGTTTGTTTATTTAGATGATTGTTGATATGGATGTTATGTTGAAAGCTCGCCAGCGAGCCTTTTAGAGCTGAGTAAATGGCTATTTTTTGATAGTCTCATCACCCGAATATATTCGTTATAATTCTTCAAGATATCTTTAGCTCTGGTGAGATTGTACATCCCATAAGAGTTAGGACCGCCATGATCCATAGGGTCTTCAGGATCATAATACTTGACAGACGTACTGCCGTCTTTCCACTGCAGTCTGTACATGTTAGGGTGCCGTTTGTCAGGAACGAGTTTAATAGCCTTTTCTTCAGATATTACTGCTTTCACATTTATTCCTTGTGAACGCTCTCTGCGTTCGCGTTAGTATAAAAAGACAACGGACCATATAACCTGTTGGCCACCATTGTTTCTAAGTACGTCCCAGAATGATAAGGGACAAGAGATTATGTAAATGGCTATACAGCGTTATATGGTCCTAATGATGATTATAGTCGCTAGTAGGCTGCCGTGGCAGCTATTCAGTAGAGTGCTAACCCCTAGACGTTTGTCCAGCCTAGACATAGTTGACCGTGTTCTTCTCTCTTTACGTTTACGCCTCTCTCTTTCAATTTACTTGGAAAGAACCGATACTCTTCAGGAAATTCGTCATTATTGATGCACCAGTCCTTATAGATATTATAGAAAACATTTGCAGGTGTCTTAGATACTCCGTCTTTGACCATGTGTTGTTTAATGAAAATGGACATCTTGTCATTTCCATCGCGATACTCTTGTGTTGCTTCTTTAATGACATAAGGATCAGGCAATAACGAACTAGGTTCGCGGTTTAGATACTTATGTGCGCCCTCAACTAACCAAGCTAATATACCGTCCGCTTCTTTCTTCAATTCTTCCTTAAGTTCTCTGTTCTGTTCATCGCCTAAGAATGTTCTGCCAAATGGGATTGCTTTTACTCTCTCCCACATTCCTGTAGAAGCGTCTTTGATAGCAGGTAAATGATTACATGCTAACCATATTGTATGAGTAGGATCAAATTCAAATCGTCCTTTACCGATGACGGTTCCGACTAACCTATTACCGCCAGTTAGTCGTTTGATTAAGGCAGCATCAAGCCTAGTGCTATCGTTGGTCTCTTGAGCAATAGCAAACCTCCGACCCTTTAGTGCCCCAATTGCTTCAAGAACACGAACGTTAGATTGATCCCGTTGCAGGAAGGTTTCAAATTGTGCAGTATGGAGGTAGTCGCCTAGCACATATCCGATAGTTTCTAGGAATACATCTTTGCCATTTCTACCGTTACCATGGCAGACAAAGAAATGGTGTTCCTTTGTCAATCCCATGATTGAATAACCAGCAGCTACCTGTATCCAGTCTATTAAGACTTGATTATCCTCAAATATCTCGCTCAAGAACTTTGCCCATTTCGGACATCTGGCATTTGGGTTGTAGTGGGCTCTAGTTCTCTGTAGATGCAACTGTGTTGGCGAGTGCGGGATTAGAGTACGTGTCTTCAGATCAACAACGCCGTTCTGGCAGTTAATTAACTCGGGCTTTACATCGAATTGGTTGATAGAGACGCCCATATAATGGGAAGCGAGATCGAGCATATTCCGTTGTGCTGACTTGTACTCGGAAGCCTTGGCCCATTTGAGTAGTTCAACTCTACGGTTATCGTCTTCATAAGTCGATGCTTCATTGCCGATACTCTGCACAACAGGCTTAGAGAGCATAAACATTTTGGCGTATTGCCAGCCTAGTCGTTCTGTCCAGAATACCCATTTGCCAGGTTCGTTTACGAACAGAACTCTGCCGTTATAGTATTCTTGAAACCGTTCGGCGTTGCCGATGTCGGTTGTATTAAATTGCTTCATAAATAAATTCCTTTTCGCAGTACCATGATTAAGTCAAATGGTAGTAGTTAAATTAAGATTAAACTTAAATGAGATATGCGCTCATCAAAATATATGTAATAATAACATGTCAGATAAAGGTATGTCAATACCTGAATAGACTAAATCAATGATAAATAACAAAAATCTTTACATTCGAAAGAAAGACAAACAGCAAAAGAAAGACACAACATGTCTTTAAGAAAAGACACAGGAATATAACGTATATTCTTTTCCTATTTAAGGCGGTGGAGGAGGTATCAAGTAGAATAAATGAGTTATGAATAGCGCGCGGCCATAATGAAAAGAGATTATGAATTGCGCGCGTAGACCTCGCTACGCTAAGCGGAGCTTAGCTCACTCGGTACTATGTAGACCTCACTACGTTCGGTATTCCTGTTGATCCTGTTGATAAATCCAGTCATAGAAATTATAAATTATATAGAAATATATAGGATTATTCAACAGGATCGTCAGTCACCTCCATCCACCTCCCCTATAATGAATTCATAATGAATATATATTATAGGAATGAAACAGTCATTATGAAATCACCTAGGGGTGTTTGCATTGTCCAGCAATTTCCTGCTTGATTACTTGCTTATGTCTCAATATGAGGATTTATAAGGCTCTTAAAAGCCGCAAGAATAGGTATATTAGCTCATGAAAAGCCGCATGCGTTACAAACGATGCGGCAAGTACGAAGATAAAAGCCGCAGGAATGCGGTACGTATCAAATTATGCCGGCTTAGCATGCGCTAAGCATGATCGTATGCCGGCTAAGCATCCTGCTCTATCTAGCCCAATGCCGGCCACGCATTGAAACGCATTGCTTACGCTCTCTAGCAAATCGAAGATTTGCGTCGACGCAGGCGGAGCCTGCTTGGCACTCCGATACGATTTGATGATAGGTGCAATGGCTTTGTCTCTCTGCGAGCGCAGCGAGCCAAGCAAGCGATAGCTTGCGCTATCTTCGGCTGCACCTGTCTTTTCCGCATCGAAGATGCGTGGTTGCGAAGCAATCTAAGATCCAAATCAACAACTTAGCTACTGAGTCAAAATGACTCACTAATTTAGGTATTTCTCAATACGTGTACGTTCTAAGATTTCATTGCTTATCAATCGCGATAGGCGCAGGACCACAAGAGGTGAAATCTCTCATGGTCCTGCTAACCACAACAGGAAAGCAGAGGTTCCCGTCATGGCTAAAGTGACATTTAGCAGAAGGGACGTTGAAGACCTAGCCCAACGTCTCTTGGATTGTGGATCGTCCCCGCTCATGGACGACATGCCGTCCGTCCAACGCAACATGCGAGCGGCTGCCGGTCTTCTCAAATACTTCACCAACGTCGGGGTGCCTGTCTCTCCAATCGAGATAGACATCTTCAATGGAACTATCTGACAGCTTTATGGCGCTAATCCTGTTTGCGTTAGTTGCGACGGGATTAGCTGAAATCATCTTCATCGTTCTCGTATCGAGGAACTAGACACATGGCTACCAATGGAAAGACCGACATCACGCAGATGACGCAGAGTGAAATTGAAGACTTCCTGAAGCAGAGGAAAATCCAGCAAGCCAAAGTTGCTCAAGAGAAGGGTAAAGAAGCACGCAAGGACGTAGAGGCCTACTTGCAAAAGAAATACGGTCTTACGCTTGCCCAAGTGTGGATGGCAGGTAGCAACATCGTATCCCGCACCTACAAGCATCCGACCACTGGCGAGACTTACGTCTACTCAGGACGAGGCAAGGTGCCTGTCTGGCTGAAGGGTACAGACAACAAGCCTAACCCTGCTTACCTCGTCAACTAGACCCTAGCTCAATACACACTACAGGGCCGGCCTAACCAGCCGGCCTTTTTCATGCTCATAGAGGCACGCCAGAGCGTCCGTAGTGCGTTGGCCGGATCACGGAGCTAGCTCGGGTAGGGTCGATCGCAACGCCTCTCTGTGAGCCTCCTAAACGCCTAGGACAATGGTCCTACGATAGCTGCAATAATCTTAACTTTCGCAGATTTTTATTGCATTGGGATCGCAAGCGAATTATCCTGCAAAAGTCGGCTGCAAAATGGAGGTAGCAATGCTCAAATTCAGCGCTGTCGCTTACGACACTCACGGCCGGACCTTTGTCTTTCACTTCACCAACGCCAACTGGAATGGTGCTGAGGCCGCCGCCCGTGCTGCTCTCAATACGCTCGGTTACGACAGTTGGTCTTTCCGTAGCATTGACCGTGCATAGGAGGCGACCATGATTGTATATGGCTATGCGCGTGTCTCGACTGAGGACCAGACCCTAGAGCTACAGCGATCGGAGCTACAGGGTAAAGGATGTACCAAGATATTCGCTGAGAAGATCAGCGGAGCTAGATCGGACAGACCACAGCTAGCCAAACTCTTGAAGGCATTGAAAGCAGGTGACGTTGTTGTCGTTACCAAGCTAGATCGCTTGGCTAGGTCTACTCATGATCTTCAAAGCATCTTGAGAGCTATCCAGACATCCAGTGCTGATTTCAAGGTACTGGATACGCCTAGCTTGGATACAACTAACCCGTACGGCAAACTCTTGTTTGATATCCTAGGTGCGCTGGCAGAGTTCGAACGTAGCTTGATCAAGACCAGGACCAGCGAAGGACGTAAGGCAGCTAGAGCTAGAGGCGTACATCTAGGTAGACCACGCAAGCTTAATCAGGATCAAAGACAGGAAGCGTTAGCTCGACTACAGAATGGTGAAAGTTTAGTATCTGTAGCTAGAACCTTTGATGTTGATCCCACTACAATAGGTCGGCTTTCATAACCTCACTAACTAACTAACTCTAATTAGCCCGCCATCACAGCGGGCTATTATTTTATCTATCGTTATATAATGGCATATATAGCGATTATAAGCTAGTTTCCAGAGGTATATAAATTTATCTTTGATAATCAGCAATTGCAAAATCTAGCGATACCCGTCAAGGGGGTAGGGGTAGGCGCTTCGCGCCGACGAATAGCAACTAATAAATATGTCAGAATTTTTTATAGACTGGGAAGTTAGTTCAAAATATCTGGGAATTTTTGAGTGTAGAGAGCCAGCTTAAGCCTGTCGTTGTTCTTCTTTCAATCTCTGTAGCTTCTGTTTTTCACGTTGTCTATAATTAGATTGCTTCTCGGCATTAGACATTGCAACAATTCCTTTAGGTTTTCTACCCATACATAATTCTCCTCAAAATAGGGTTATAACATAATATTACATTATAGTTGGGCTACGGGCCCTAGTGTCATAGTAACGTAATATTATATTATACCGTCCCATGACTTGTCAATGCGTTGTCTTAATTTCTCTATATGTCTAGCTACATTAACTACTTCTCCGTCGTATTGACTACCAAGCATACCTAAGAGTTTAACTAACGTACGTCTGTCCGCATCATTAAGTGTAGAATGGTGAGTGGCGATACTTTCAGCAACGGTTAGCTGTCTTCTCAGATCAAGCTCACTCATCTTCAATGTATGGTTTTCGTCTCGTAATTTCCTGTTCTCTCTATAGTTCGAGTTCTTTACTCTGTCGTTCTCTGCTTTCAGTTGTTTATATATTTCATCTGTCTCTTGTAAGCTAAGTATGTACTCTAACCTGTTTAACTCTTGTTCCGCCTCCTGTAGTGAACTAGCTGTTTCTCTGTATGTTATCTGTTGTCTTTTACGTTCCTGTCTCTTACGATCATGATATGACTTCTGCCTTTGCGCATTAGTCATTCTAACTAAACCTATAGGAGGTCGTCCCATAGCTCTACTCCATCTTAGATTTCAGGCAAAGAAAAACCCGCCTTTACGGCGGGCTATTCTGTTTTTTAATTATCACAGAGCACTACCAGCCAGTAGGACTAGCATCGCCTTCTAGAACATCAGCAGTATGTTGATCAGCCTCCGACATCTTCAGTTGAGACAAAGTAGGTTTCTGTCTAGGCTTCTGTAAGGCTGGTACTCCATCATTCATCGTACTACCTTGTCCAATAGCAAAGTTATCCTCATGTGAATGACTAAATGTCTTCTGTCTAAAAGCCATCGTCGCTATCGCTCCTCTGTCTCCACAAATTTAAGAAATTTGTTCTCGCCATTATTGTCCTGTCTGAGCCCCATCATAAGGCTCATTATGCTTTTTAAGTTGGTTCTCATGATGCTGTTTATATGCCTCATGTTGAGCCTCAGTAATATCCATAGCTCTCAATGCTTCCGCAGTAGCAGTCTTCTTCATTCTCGTACGTGTAGGGTTAAGGTCCATTATTATCCTTTTCTATGCTGTGGTATATCAACTTACCGTCTAGTACCTCTTTATCCTCTTTCAAGAGCCGTTCATACTCTGCTACTTCGAGTGGATATAACGCTCTAGCAGAATGGTGTATCTTATCTCCAGCTAGTTGTTTGTCTCTCAATCGCATTTATTTCTTTCGATTTCGTCTAGTTTCAGCAGCAGCATGATAAGCTTTCCATTCTTTAGTCTGTTCTACTTTAGCAAAGAGCTCTCTTTCAAGTGCTCTTTCGCCTTTAGTAGCCTTTGGAGTAGTAGTAAACGGAGCCACATAGTTATTACGTTGCTGTCTTTCAACAGTATCTTGCCTCTGCCTTTCCTCTAGAGCCTTTCCAAAGGCAATACGATCCTGGCGTCTCTGTTCTGCCTCAGCTTTATAATGCTCTAAGAGACGTTTAGAGAACTGTTCTACAGTCTGGGCCATTAGGACACGCTAGAGCTAGACTTACCTTTAGGAAGCGTACCTCCATAGATAGTCGTTGAAGTAGGACTAAAGGGCTTATCAATCTGTGAATTAGCAGCACCAACAATCTTGTATCCATCATTAGTGACTACCTGCATATGACCACGTCTGATGTTTGTATTGTCTTCCATCGCATGAACGGTAGTATCTGGCTGTTTATGAAAGCCTTGTGTCAGTCCAGTCTCTTTAGCGTAATTGATATTATCTTTGTTAGTTGCAACACCCTTGTCTTCTAACGAATATCCACTAACAGATGTCCATGGTGGTATATCCTCTTGCTGCTCATTGTTCTTAATGACAGTCTGGAAGTCAGCAGGAGTTGAATATTTAGTACCAGTGCTCTCCGGGATATCATCGTAATGAATAGCTTCAGGTTCTCCACCGCACGTAGCGACTTTCAGAGGTGTATTGCCTCCGCCCTTCCGGTTAGGGTTAGACATATCCATTTCTCGCTTATCTGTATTCAGCCTCTGCTTCGGAGGTGTCGTTGCGATAGAGCTACCAACCATAGTATTTTTATCATCGTTAGTTCTTTTATATTGGCCTTTTCTAGGCATTGTTATGTAGTTCCTTCTTATTAGCCCCAATATGTGTCTGTGGCTTTGTTGTATTCGTATTGATTAGTTACTGTATTATTTCTATCTGGCCTAGTATTAGGCGTTCCATGTGGATGCACCGCAGGTCTTAACCTCGATACACCAACGGTTACACTCTTACTTGTTCCATGTTTGATATGCTTCCTCACATTGACCTTATTATGAGGCGGATCATAAGGAGCCATCCTCTTTAAGCTTGGCTTAGTCCTTTCTGTTCCTACAAAAGATAATGTCACGAGGTAAGTTCCTCGATAGGTTTCTTGTGGGCTTTCGCGTAGCAGTAGTCTTTCCATCTCTTTTCAGCACTTCTCGAACCAGACCCATTGCCACCGAATGAACCTGAACAACCCATTATAGGATTGTCTTCTACATTCCTAATAACCCAATGTGTGGGATTATCAGGGTCTCTAGTAATGAGACAAGTAGGCAACTCTCCGCCCATTCCTGAATAGCGATAGCTGAGCAAGCCTTGTGCAGTGTAATCACCAAATTGAGCATTTCCGTATGTGCCGTCTGATCTCTTAGCAAGGTTCTTCTCATTGATAGTCGGCATTACCTGGCCCTTCCAAGAGTTGTATCAAAGTCACCGTCACGGAAAGCATCACCTAACTCTGTTGCATCTTTAAGCATTTGTGCATGTGTTTTAGGATCAATATATTTACGTTTGTCAGTCTTTCTCAAGTTCTCATAATAAGACCATGTACGTTGGTTGTCTGTTGTTGGTTCTTGATATAATGGTTTAAAGCGTTGTTCGTCTTTAGCCTTGATACGCTCTTTAGCCATAGCTGTTAGTTCGTTGATGATTTCTCTCTGGCTAGGCTCGTATGGTTCAATATTTCCTTCATAATCAAATGTCATTCTATTTCTTCTTTCCTTTAATCATTTGCAAATAGCCTATTCTGGCACTACCATATTACCACAACTAATAATAGTATGTCAAGCATTTAAATATAAAGAAAAAGAAAACCCCGCCTAAGCGGGGCTACTAGTTGGCAGTCTGGTTAGAAAAGCGTTTAACTGAATGACCGTAGCGGTTGCATCATATGTATTTCGTCAGGGGTTTCTTTGACTGTTATATATTTAATTTCTGCGGTCGTGCTCACAAGGAATAGCGTGGTCAATTGGTCCCGGTCCACGTCTAATATATGCTATATTATCCAAGTTAATGTCTAGTTGGTGTCCTTCAGCATCAGTCAGTCGTTTCCAAGTTGCCATAGCTACTTACTCCTCTTCACCGATATCGCGGAGGATGATGTATAACCTGTTTACTAAGCGTCTTCGCTCCTGCTCTGGGAGTTCCTTCCACATGAGAGATTGAAAACAGGCCTCTAATAGATCGAGACAGTCATCTACCGTAGCTACATCAAACCTACCGACTTTCATAACGACTTACTCGCCTGTCTTCTTAGGAACGGGATCACGTTCGAGATAGCTTCAGGTATTGATATCTGTTCATTTTCTTTGAGTGCCTTGTCCTTATTAAACAACTCTATTAGTCCTTTGGCGTCTTGTCCCATTGCATACACGGCACCATGGACTATGGTCTCAAGAAAACCTAATCCCTTATCCATTGCCTCTCTAGTAGCAGGATCGAGTAGGTTCTTATTCTGCTTCCAATAGTCATTTAGCTTCTTTTCTATCCTGTCTAGGTATGGTGCAATGTAGATACCTGCTATATCCTTGCTCTCATGCCCTAGCATCAAATCATGCTCTGCTTTCGTAAGGCCAGCTTCGTCAAACCGACTACCTGCCTCTCTACGTAAATCCTTAAACTCTAGACCCTGCTGACTTTCCTTGATACCTAGCTTGGCATCCTGTTCTTTAGAGTTAATACCTGCCCTGTCTCGCAGCCTAAACCACGCTTGTTCAAATGCATTAGTAGTCAACGGAATTATCCGCTTGTCGCTTTTAACAATATCGTTATAGAGCTTGCCAGCCGCCTCAGCAGGTATCATACCAATCACAGCAGATTGTCTTATTCCCTGTTTTTGCGCTACCTCTTTTGCAGCCTCCATCAATATAACGACTATAATCTGTTCGAGGTATATATCTGCAAAGATCGGCAAGACGATCGTCCTGCCTTCTGTCTCTGCTCTGTAATCTGTCTTTGATTTGAGTATTTCGATACGACAGCTATTAAAATCAACATCTTTCCATCTCAGTAACAATATCTCTTGCAGTCTCATACCTGTTGTTACGGCAAGATTGATTGCAAGCCTCATATATATTTTATTGATACCTTCACATTCCTTACAAGCCTCTAGCAGCCTGTCTAGTTCATTCTTACGGCTAGGCAAATCATCTAACCGACGAGTGCGTCTCTTTGGTTTCTGCCTAGAGCTAACTCCAGACCAGGGATTCCCAATATCCTTAAGAGCCTCGTATCCTCTCCAATCCTTAGCGGCAATATTCCACATATCTCGAAACACCGCTATCGTGCGCCGAACCGTCCCAGGTTTGATTGGCCTTGGTTTACGGTTGTTAGTTATGGTCTTACCGTTACGGATATAGGTCTTACCTTCACAGACGTACTCACGTTCAAGATAATTCCTATATTCAACCGCATCTGGTCGGCCGAATGAAATCAATGTCCTGTCTTTGAAGTTCTTATAAGCAAGGAAATTGTCTAGCCGATATCCCTCAGTGTCAGAACTGGCTTTGTATTGAGTTTCCTCTTTCTGATAGCGAGCAACCATATTGCCTATAGTGATCTTCCCCAGATCAGCAATATCAAAAGGCAACCCCTTAGCCTTACGTCTCAGAGCACCGCGTCTCATTTCCTCCCATTCTTTAGCTTCGTCTTCAGTCGGGAAATAAGCGTACTCTTCCTTGAAACCTGTCCTCTTAACCTTCCCTCTCCAGGGATTACGCTTTCGACCCTTAAGGAATATCGGCATGGTCGTTGCACTCCCTTCGCTTCGCTCGTTCGAGCTACTAGCTCCCGTATGGTAAGAAAATACCAGTAGAGGGAACCTAGGGTGCCATAAGGGGTGCCAGAATGTCAAACTGTCTAATTCTGTTGTTAATCAAATATGTTAGTATCACGCACAATCGCCGCCCATTTGCGATTCTCGGCCGCGAAAAACGCCGCGAAGTCCTGCGGCGTGCCGACGCTTGGCTGAATGCCGAGCTGCGCAAACCGGGCCCGAAGCTCAGCCGACGCCACGCTTTCGTTGATGACCGCATTGAGCCGCGCCACCACCGAGGCGGGAGTGCCCGCCGGTGCGACCACGCCCTCGAAGCTCGTCACCATGAAGCCCGCGACTCCGCTTTCGATCATGGTGGGCAGGTCAGGAAGGGACGGAAAGCGGTTTGCCGTGGTGACGGCGAGCGGGCGCAGCTTGCCTTGCTGTACGAGCGGCAGCACGCCTTCGATTGCGCCGAACACCATCGCCACCTGACCGCCGATGAGTCCCGTCAAGGCGTCCGACAAGCCCTTGTAGGGCACGTGCACGACGTCGATGCCGGTCTTCGACTTGAACCATTCGGCCGACAGATGGGTGGCGTTGCCGTAGCCGGATGACCCGTAGTTGAGCGTGCCCGGCCACGCCTTGGCGTGAGCAACAAGCTCGCCGACGGAGCGCACCGGCAGGGCCGGATCGATGACCAGCAGTTCCGGGCTGTCCGACACCTTGGCCACCGGCACGAAATTCCTGGCCGGATCGTATTCGCGATTATGCGTCACCGCCGGGATGACGGCGAGCGTGCTGACGTTGCCGAACAGGAGCGTGTACCCGTCGGGCTCGGCGTTCACGACCGTCCTGACGCCGATCACCCCGCCCGCACCCGCACGGTTCTCGATGACCACGCTTTGCCCCAACGCCGGAGCCATGCGCTGCGCCACCAGCCGGGCCACCAAATCGACCGGCCCCCCCGGCGTGAACGGGACCACGATCTTGATCATCCGATCCGGATAGGTCTCGGCGCTTGCTGGCACTGCAGTGCCGCCTGCCAATGCGGCAAGGACAGACGCGGCAAGGACAGCCAGGGTCGCGCGTGCCATTTTCCCCGCAGAGCTTCTCATCATCCTCTCCGTGCGGTCCGGCTTCGCGGCGAGTCTCGCGATTTTTACAGTCAGTCTTGTTTTTACAGTCAGTCTTGCGATTTCGCGAATCGTAGTTGCGGGAATCGTAACTGCGGCCGCCGAATGTGCAATCACAGCCGCGTGAGCTGCGCGCAAAAAAAGCCCCGGCCGTGGGGGGAACAGCCGGGGCCTCGTACGAAGCCCTTGCACGCAAGGAGGGGAGGAATTGCGCACGTAAAAATTGGGCTTCGCATTGCAACTGGTAACAGCGCAGCCATCCAGAAAGTGACCGGATGACGCACGCCACGCGGCCATAGGTCGCGCGCTTTTGCGGGCCTGAATACGGGACCGGGGAAGGCGGCCCCGAGCCTTCAGGCAGGGAGCGTAGGATGGGGTTGAGCGGCGCGAAACCCATCGACGGCCGTTCAGCATGGCGCGCCGCTTGATGGGTTTCGCTGCCGCTCAACCCATCCTACAAACGCCCAATTTTCGCCAGGCCGCTGAACCCCGCTGTCACAGGCTTGTTGTGGAATGAGGCAAGGAAAGAACACGGGGCGCGCGTGACCGGCGCCTTTGCATCCGGCTATCCAAGGAGAAGTCGAGGGGACGATGTTTCCATTTCCCAAAAGCGTATTCCTCACCCACGGTGTCGGCGTGCACCGCCACGCGCTCACGGCGTTCGAATATGCGTTGCGCGATGCCGACATCGAGCAACAGAATCTCGTCTCGGTCTCGTCGATCCTGCCGCCGCAGTGCGAGCTGATCGGCCGCGCCGCCGGGGTCGCCACATTGCGGCCGGGAGAAATCACGTTCTGTGTCATGGCGCGGTCGGAAACCAACGAGGCCGGGCGCCGGATAGCGGCCGGCATCGGCCTCGCTCGCCCCAAGGACCCCGCGCATTATGGGTATATCTCCGAGCACCACGCCTTCGGCATGTCGGATGCCGAAATGCGCGATTATGTCGAGGATCTCGCCGCCACCATGCTGGCGTCCACGCTCGGCGTGGAGTTCAATCCGGACGCAGCGTGGGACGAGCGCAAGCGGGTCTATGAAATGAGCGATCTTCTGGTCGACAGCCTTTCCATCACGGCGTTTGCCGAGGGCGCATCCAACCGCGACTGGACCTGCGCGGTGGCCGCCGCGGTGTTCCGCTTCGCGGCGCCGACGGCTGACGACGTGACGGGCGCACCGTGACGGGTCCCCCGACCTACGCGGTGCCGGCAAGTTTTCTCGGCACCGGCCGCCGCGATCCCGCATCCCGCTACTGTGTTGCCGGGATTCCGTTCGACATCGGCACCACCAATC
>WNFS01002258.1_pt1 | contig 14607 bp, 6 predicted proteins | sample 5400141 | NCBI WGS metagenome assembly WNFS01 (sample SAMN13153358, study PRJNA577476) | soil metagenome | isolation source: 60 cm saprolite under Madrone tree | place: USA:California | collected 2016-06-14
GGATTGGATAAAGAAATCAGTATCCCCGGCTTTGGTGAAAGGCTCAAGGCCCGTGATCTTTCTGTTTTCACTCGCCAGTTCGCTACGATGATCGACGCAGGCCTACCCATCGTACAATGCTTGGATATTCAGGCTGAACAAACCGAAAGTAAGTTGCTTCGCAATACATTACGTACGATCAAGCAGGATGTCGAAGGCGGCTCTACGTTGGCTGAAGGGCTTCGGAAGCATCCGAGGATCTTCGATGACCTGTATGTCAACATGGTCCAAGCCGGTGAAGCGGGCGGTGTCTTGAACGCGATTCTGAATCGGATTGCTTTATTCATCGAAAAGGCCAACAAACTCAAGAAAAAAGTTAAAGGGGCAATGATTTATCCCTGCACGATCATCGTTGTCGCAATCGTCGTCGTTGCCATCTTACTGATCTTTGTTATCCCTGTTTTCGCTGAACTTTACGGTAGCATGGGAAAAGCTCTCCCGGCGCCGACGCAGATAACTATCAACATCAGCAATTGGGTGCGTGCCAACTGCATTTATATGGTTTTTGCCCTCGTCGGAATCATCGTCGCAATTCGTTTCTATTACCGAACCGATAATGGACAAATGAACATTGATCGATTGCTGCTCAGGCTGCCCGTTGTGGGCGATTTGCTGCGAAAGGTTGCGGTGGCTCGTTTCTCACAAAACATGGCTATTCTCCTGAGCTCCGGCGTGCCAATCCTTGACGGCTTGGCGATTACGGCCAGGACCGCAGGTAACCGTGTAATTGAGAAAGCGATCATGGACAGCCGAGTAAGCATCAGTCAGGGGAGGACGGTGGCTGACCCTCTGCGGGAGAGTAAGATCTTTCCGCCAATGGTTTGCCAGATGGTGGCAGTCGGCGAGAACACCGGCGGACTGGATAACATGCTTAGAAAGGTCGCTGAGCTTTACGAAGATGAAGTGGATGACGCCGTGGCCAATTTGACTGCGCTCATGGAGCCCATGATCATGGTGGTTCTCGGAGTGATCCTCGGTGGACTGGTTATCTCAATGTATCTGCCGATCTTCCAGTTGGGTTCTGTCGTGTCTTAGGACAGACTCACAATCCAGAATCTCTTCACGTGTCGTTGGAGGTTAATCCCTTACCGCAATGGACGAGCGCAAGGATTTGGCAGAGAAAATAAGATGGTTGCTCTTTCTCCGAGTCGTCATCCTGTCCTTTTTTCTGGGCGCGACGGCACTCTTCCACTTTTTCAAACAAGACGGGGATCTTCATTTCTTTTACACGCTTTCGATTCCGCTCATCATTACCTACGCTATTTCCATTGGATCAGCTCTCGTCCTGCCTCATATCCCTGATCTTGGTTTCTTTGCGCATCTCCAAGTCGATTTCGATGTCGTCTTGATTACCGGCATCATCTGGCTCACAGGAGATTTCTTGAGCCCCTTCCCCTTTCTCTACGATCTCGCTGTGATGAACGGGGCCATTCTGCTGTTTTACCGTGGCGCGTTCTTCACGGCAGGGTTTTCCAGTCTGTGCTATGTGGCGCTCCTGAGTTGGACCAACGCTTTTCATCACGGCAGCGGCATGCCCGTCTCATGGTCGCAGTTGATGCCTGTCGTACTTAACATAGGTAGTTTCTTCGCCATTGCCGGCCTGGGCGGATTTCTTGCTAGTAAACTCAGCGAGACTGAAAGATTGCTCAAAGAGAAACATACGGATTACCAGGAGCTCGAAGCGCTCAAAGAAACTCTTCTACAGGGGGTGGGTAATGGGGTCGCGATTACGGATGCGGAAGGGCGCATAAACTACTTTAATACCCAGGCTCAGAATTTGACATCGCTCCAGGAGACAAGCGTCAAAGGAAAGAAGTTAGACCAGATATTTCCAGGGATGACGTACAACTTTAATGGCCCACGGGAAGGGCGAAGTGTCTTGACCGACGAGATCATTTTTGTCACCTCTCAGGGAAACCAGAAACAGTTACGACTTACGCTGGCGCCTTTGAGCAACGCAAGCGTACAGCTCATCGGTTATGTCTCGATCTTCGAAGACATCAGTAAGCAAAAAGAGGTTGAGGAGAAACTCCGACTTGAGGACCAGTTGCGCCGGGCGCGGGAGTTCGACCTGGAGCAAAGGCCTGCCGCAGTTGGCGATGCGGATTTCTATTTCGAAGGTATCATTGGCAAGAGCAGCGGAATCGAAAAGATCTACCATCTCGTTCAAAAGGTGGCGAGAAGTAGCACGAACGTTCTGATTACAGGTGAAAGCGGGACCGGCAAAGAACTGATCGCGCGCGCGATTCATCTTAATGGATCAAGGAAAAACACGCCTTTCGTTGCCGTCAATTGCGGCGCCATACCCGAGACCCTGATCGAAAGCGAGCTGTTTGGGCATGCCCGCGGCGCCTTTACTGGTGCTGTTGCTGAACATCTGGGGTTATTCAAACAGGCTGATCAAGGCACGATCTTTCTTGATGAGGTTGGGGAGCTGCCGCTCCATTTGCAGGTGAAACTGCTGAGGGTTTTACAAGAGAAAGCTTTTACGCCGGTAGGGAGCAGCAAGCAGATCAAAGTTGATGTGCGGGTTATTTCCGCGACGAACCGAGATTTGCGAAAGGAGATGGACGACGGACGATTTCGAGGAGATCTATTTTATCGGCTAAACGTCGTTCAGATAGTGATGCCGCCGCTTCGCAACAGAAAGGAGGATATTCCAACGCTGGCCCATCATTTCATGCGTAAGTTTGCCGCTTCCCATGGCAAGCAAGTTGAGGAAATATCGAGCGGGGCACTGATGCATCTAATGAGCTATGGCTATCCAGGGAATGTCCGTGAGCTGGAAAACATTATCGAACATGCCGTCGCGGTAGCGAATAAGAATATTATGACCGAAGAAGATCTACCAGCGCATATCAGAGGAGTGCCTATTAACGAGGAGGCCGAGGTTTTTGAGCGATCCGCGCCAGGTGGCGCGGATCTGTTTTTCGCCAAAGGGTTATCCTTGGACGTCGAATTAGAAACACATGAAAAGTGTATACTCCTGGGGGCGCTCAAGAGAGCGAACGGTGTCCAGAAACGGGCTGCTGAAATTCTGGGCATTAATTACAGATCGCTACGTCATCGACTGGAAAAATACGGCTTGCTGAATCCTAAGAACATAAGCTTTGCCGAGGATGCAACCGAAGGGCGGTAACAAATTTTGTTACTCAGGTCAGTGTTCTTTTACGTAAAGTAGATCTTCAAAGTCTCGCGCCTCAAATTGCTGATAATAGCTACACGTCTTCTGATAGAGATAACATACTATAAAAATTGAGATATTTACTTACCTTGACTGCGAATGTGACATCATTTAAGAAAATCCCTTTTTCCAGTTTGTGGATTCTGAGTGGCCCTGGATTTGCTCTCGAAGCAACTCAAGTTTTACGCTTCCGAACGCACTTCCAAGGAGGTGAGGATGGAAAGGAAGTGTTATCCGTGATCGAGTTGCTTGTGACCTCCATTCCCGTAGGAGGCCGCAGCGAAGCTTAATAACAAACGGGAAAATATAACGAAGGGAGTATTTCACAAGTGGATAAATTAAGGTTACGGAACGAATCCGGGTTTACACTTATCGAACTTCTCGTAGTGGTAGCCATCATCGGTATCTTGGCTGCGATCGCGATTCCTCAGTTCTCGGCTTATAGAAAGCGTGGCTATGAAGCACAAGTAAAATCAGACCTTAGGAACGCGGCTACGGCGCAGGAAGCCTACTTCACCCAAGCCTTCACGTACAAGGGTGGAGCGATGACTAGCGGAATACCGACAGGATTTAACAAGAGCAATGACGTAACGTCGACAGCGACGGTAGCAACGAACGCCTTCTCGATAACAGCTAGGCATGCCAACTGTGCTACCGACACGTGGACCTTTAGTAGTGGGACCGGTCAGATCACGGGAGGTCCCTGTCAGTAAGAGGAACTATCATCCGTACGTGAAGTTGTCCGCAAAGGGGGTGAGTCGTGATCGACCACCCCCTTTTCTTTGTTGGCTACCCGATATTGCCTTCCGGCTATCAACAAACAACCAACGACTTAAGGGTGCGAGAATTGTTTGGCGAGATGGCTTATCCAGGCTCGTACCTTTTTTAATCTTATCCTCGTTAATTCTCTGGTTCTGCCAAGACTTGATTCTCCAAGAGCAAGTCCCGTTCTTCCGCGACCTAGGTCCATATTTTTATCCCTTAAGGTTCGCTCTCTATGAAAGTTTTAGAGCTGGAGAACTGCCGCTCTGGAATCGCCACATGGCGATGGGGTTTCCACTGTTGGCTGCCTTCCAGTCAGGCGTGTTCTACCCCCCGCACCTTTTACTTTTGGTTTTACCGTTCTTTTCAGCCATCCGGGTCATTTTCATATTGCACTTCTTGATAGCAGGGACCGGAGCTTATTACTTCTGCCGGAACTGGAGATTTCCTCCCTATTTGTCAATCGTGGGCGCCTTGCTGTTCGGTCTCGGAGGTACTGTTGTCTCTCTAACGAACTTGTCGAATCACTTTCAAACCGCAGTCTGGCTCCCTTGGGTAATATTTTTTTGGGAGAGGGTCCTTCGCTCGACGTCCTGGAAGAATTTTCTAGCATTCACCTTGATCACAGCGATGCAATTTGTGGCAGGTTCTCCCGAGCTATTTGCCATTAGCATGGTCTTGGTTCTTCTCGATGGGATGAGAGTCAAACAGTCTATGCCCACAATATCGTCTGTCAAGGTATGGTCTATTTTACTAGCCGCGAATCTTTTAGTCCTGGGACTCGTTATGGTGCAAGTCCTTCCCACAGTCGAACTTTTTTTGGAATCCCGGAGACAACAACCGATCCCGCCACAAGAGGCCTTTCATTGGTCGCTTAAACCCGCAAGTCTGCTAAACCTATTCTTCCTTGACAAGGAGATTGATCTCACTACCTCCAAGGGCATACGTCTTTTTTTTGGACAGGAAGCGCCGCTTTTTCTAAGTTACTACTTGGGAGCAATTTCTGTTTTTGGGATCAGTCTCTGGTCTTACTTCAGCTCTTTGCGCGAAAAAATTACTGTGCTGACTTTAGTTGCCGCCTCATTGATAGTCGCTCTGGGTAGCTACACGCCTATCTATCCTTTTCTGTTTCGTCATATACCGTTTCTCGGAGTGTTTCGTTTCCCGGAAAAATTGTTCTTTTTCCCTTACGTGCTCTTCCTATATATGGCGCTCAAGGGACTCGGCGATTTGCTATTGCACAATGAGGGTAGCATTAAACGACCCTTCGTCATCCTCGCTGCCGTATGTGTATTCTGGGTGGCGCTCTCGATTTTGTTTAATTTCAATCTGGATCTACTCGCCCGTTTAATAGCTGCGCAAAGCAGGAATCCGTTGTCGTCTTCGGACCATGCCAAAATGGTAGCCGCGGCGCTGTCAAATTTGGATCGGCAAGTTGTCCTATCTTTAGGATTCCTATTGTTAATTACCTTGGCAAAGACCAAAGCGATCCGACTACCCCTTTTTGGCGTTCTTATGGTATCGGCGGTTTTTGTTGATCTTGCTTGGGCGCATAAAGGGTTTCTATTTCCCGTGAATCCCGGCTTCGTTTATGAAAGCGAGCTTGTCGCACAGACACGAGAAACTGACCCCAATCGATTTTTTTACTTTCCGTCAGGTCGAGACCTACACCCGAGTTCGGTAACAGTCCTGGGGCGACCAACATTGCAAGAATCGATCGCGGTATCGTTCAAAAACCTTCTGCCTAATGCGGGGCTGTTATATGGCGTTGACTATTTTCAGGAAATCGATGCGCTGGGGAGGCAGCCGTATACGGATTTTCTATTCTTTGCCAATCAGCTCGATTTTACCAGTCAGTTGAAACTTTTGCGCACGTTCAACGTGAAATACCTAGTAGCGTTCCAATCTCTACCCGAAGAGGGCACGCGGCTGATCGGTCGTTTCCCTGACTCCTTTTCATGGCTGTATAAGATCGAGGGAACGATTCCGCGAGCTTATATAGTGGATAAGATCCTGGTGGGAAAGGACTCAAAAGAAGTCTTGCGCCAGTTATCCAGTGCTGCATTTGATCCAACGCGAGAGGTCGTGCTTGATAGTGAGATACCGATGTCACCAGCACGTCAGTTGAATGGGACGGCCAAAATTGTGCGGTATGAGAATGAACTTGTTACGATAGCGACGTCAACTCATAACGAGGGAATCTTGGTTCTCGCCGACTCTTACTATCCGGGATGGAAGGCTTTCGTGGACGGCAGAGAGGAAGTTATCCGAAGAGCGAACCTATTCTTCCGCGCCGTCCCGTTGCCTGCGGGTAATCACACTGTGGAGTTTCGCTATGAACCCAGGTCATTTATGATTGGGCTCATAGTTTCTGCCACTACTCTTATTACTCTCATTGTGGTGACTATCCTTTTCACTTTCGCAGGCCAAAGAAGAGAGTCGAGCTTTACAATACCAATCTCAATAAAACATAAAAAAAATCCGTCTGAGAGCCCATGGCCCAAATTTTTGAAAACAGTATGCTCTCTCGCTTGTCGGCTAACCAACGAAAACATTACCGGTGTTCATCCCGAAAGTTCGCCAAAGTCTTCGGCCTCGCCACATTGCTCTCGCCAATCACGTGGATATCGTCGGTCGCTTCTGACCAGACGGTTTTTGCGTCGGAAAAGGCTTCGTCTTCCTTGTTGCAAACCCGATAGCATAGTATCCTTCTTACGTTATTTTTTCAGAAAAGGGGTTTTTGTTATGCACATCATGAGAGCGTTAACGTTTGGGCTATGGATGGGATTTTTGGCTCCGGGTGAGCTCCTGGCTCAAGCCTTCGGTGAATATGGGCGAGTATTAGGAGGCGTTGGTCAGAGGCAGGGTGGTGCGAGTCCCGCCATCCCCGGAGGCCGCTCACAGAATGGTAAAAGCAGCAACATCTCTCAGGGCGTGCGAGATGTTGGAGATCGTCCTGTCCCATCTCGATTGGTTGTTGCATCAAGACAGGCTGTGCTCTACCCGCGGCAGGACGATGAGGCAGAAAAAATAGCCGATCTCTCCCAGGGAGATACTCTCGTTCCAATGGGCCAAAGCAACAGTGGTAATGAATGGTACATGGTAAAGACCCAGAAGGGTCTGATTGGGTGGGTAAAGTCCTCGGACGTTCGGGAAGAGACGGGGAAAAAGCAATAACGAAGGAAAGAGTCTCGCCCGCTACGGATCAAACCTTAAGGGCATCTGACGAGGGCCAGGTCCTGGGTTCGCTTTGCGAATGTGAAACGTAGAAGCATCATGCTGCCGGACTCGAGCAAATGCAGCAATTGCCATAGTTATTCTGTTTATCGGGCTGTGCGGTGACTCATTTTGGCTTTTGCACCGGATCAAGATCACGGCGGTGCCGCATAGATCATGGGTTCGTAATCGTCATCATTCGCTATCTCGGTTAGCCTGCCTGCCAATCACGGCGCGTAGCCGCCGAATGGGAAACTTTTGAAAATTGTTTGTCCGAGGGATCTCCGGCGCTGGGATAACGGTAGGTAGTGCGGTGCGGGGAAAATTCAACCAAGCATAACTAAGATACTGTTGATGTTATTAAGCCACTTTAAGCCGTCTTAAAACAGAATCGTTTCCGATAACGTGGTATTCTACATAGTCTATAAGACGGCGTGCAATAAGGAAATACCGTTGAAGCTGCTCTGGAGACGATGTTGTAGACCCAAGGGGTTCGGAAGGATTTGCTGAGCGGTAAGATTCTACTTCTTCCACTAAACCCTTTAGCGCCGGCGGGAGAACGTCCCAAACACCCGTTGTCTGGCAGAGGGACACAAGTTTTCTGTGATCATGTTGCTGCGGAATGCTTCCGTGGCGCTCCACTAGAGCAGCCTTGATCGCTTTCTCAACCGCCTCCGAGATTTTCTCAAAGTCGGCGGTGCTCCAATTATTTGCTCCAGATGTTTGCTCGGGATGAGCGTCTATCTTATTACGAGCCTCACGCAACCACGGATCTGCATAAAATCCCATGAATCCTCCCGCGCAGCTACTTTCTCCGGCTTATGATAAGGCCGCTACTCTTCTTTAGCAAGTATGGCTTGGAACGCGTTCGAAATTCAGGAAAGTGGACTAGCCAACAGAAAAGAGTAAGAAACAAGCTGGCAGCCAGCCTGCTGTTCAAATGCTTAATAATAGAGGCAAATAACCCCTGACGGGGGCCGGAGTTATCAATGTTAAGGTGTCGCCGCGCCGCTAAGGCTGAACAACCTATCTATGCTGCTGAGCGAGATCGCTGTGCTTCCACTAACGAGCGATATTTGGCGTTGAGCTTCATCCAGTGCTCGGCACGCCGTTTAGCCTTGGCGAGTTCGGCCTCAGGGAATGTTATGAAAGGTATACGAGTTGGCCCGACCTTACAGTAGTCCGCAAACTCCGCCGGGCGCTTGTTACCCGCACCTGGCACGGGTTTACCGCCGCTTCCATCGCCGACGATATCAGCGGTGACTTCCAGCGCCATTTCATCCTCGCCTCGTCGGACGAGGTCCAGCAAGTACAGTACTGGCCAGGGACCCATCCAGACTTCCGTCGACCAGCAGCCAGCGGCGCCAAGTCGGTAGTACGGATACAGTTGGGTTTGGTTCACGAAAACACTGATCTTTCCTCTAACGATCTTTTGCAAGTTGATGAATGCTTGCGTACTTCTATGGCTGTCTTTCATGCCGATGATAGTGGGCTTCTTCACCAGTTCTTTAAACGCTGAGACCGGTATTGTGAACTTGTGGTTGTCGGGATTGTGGTAAATAAGGATGTTGAGGCTCGGAAAAAGATCAGCGATGTCGTGGTAAAACTTGATTGCGTCTTGCACATGAAGTGTTTCGTAGTAAGGGACTCCCAGTAACACACCATCTGCTCCGAGGTCTTTTACAAAATTCATCTTCTGTATGACCTCCCGGGGATTGGGGCTTGTACAGCCAATAAAAAGCGGCACTCTTTTCTTAACGGTCTCTACGGTTGCAACCGCCAACGTCTTAAATTCGTCGAAGAGTAGGTTATAGCATTCGCCATAGGTGCCCGTCGTGGCGATGTTGTTGACTCCGTCTTTGATGATCTTATCAACGCCGTCCTTAAGATTGTCGACCGCGATGGTTTGTGTTGCGCGGATATCGACCGCATCTGTCGTGGCGAAGGCGGGCATCATACCGAGGACTCCTTTTAACTCACTAGCACTGATCATTGGGCACCTCCTCCTGTCAAACTTTCCTGCAGTGGGAATTCGGCTGACATCTACGGTTATTCCTCCGCCTTATTAACAGTTTCGCAAAGGTGTTGTCAAACAAAACGATTTGTAGCTTGGGAAGGATCGTGTACGCGATAAAGACGGTACTTTCTCGATGCTTTTCGTTAGAATACCGCCGAGCGTCTTACGATGTGTGAATTGCCGTGTCCTTGCAGCGCCAGTCCGGCATCAGTGGTCGCGCAAATGGTTTTAGAGATGAGCCCGCCAAACCAGATACCTTGGCTTTCTTAGGGCAGTCACGCCGCGGGATCCTGATCAGGAATCTGACCGATCTCTTGAAGCCAAGCTGTAGCCTCACTATCGCTGGGCGCCCGGTAATCTCCGCGCGGAGACAAAGAACCGCCGGAACCTACCTTTGGAGCATTGGGTATGCAACTCCTTTTGAACTGACTCAGCTGGAAAAAGCGCAAGGCAAAAACCGAGAGCCAACGCTTGATTTCAGGGATGGCGTATTGGTGTCGTCTTCCTTCGGGGATGTCAGGCCATTGTCCTAAGGTTCGATCTCTCCAAGAGCAGTAGCAAAGAAAAGCGATCTTGGAAGGTAAATAGCCAAAGCGCGTAGTGTAATAGAGGTTAAAATCCTGAAGCTCATACGGGCCGATAACATCTTCAGTTTTTTGCGCGGGCTGCTCGCTGTTGGGATCACCTGGAATGAGTTCCGGGCTGAATTCAGTGCCAAGGATGGAGCGCAAGACCCGGCTCGCCCTTTTACCCAGCTGGTTTGTGTCAGCTGCCCAGCGAATTAGAAACTGGATCAGCGTCTTGGGAACGCTGGCGTTAATGCTGTAATGGGACATGTGATCTCCCACGCCATAAGTACACCAGCCCAGAGCCAGTTCACTCAGATCGCTGGTTCCTAGCACCAATCCTTGGTGCAGATTGGCGAGTCGGAACAAGTGGTTGGTCCGTTCTCCTGCCTGGACGTTTTCAAAGGTGATGTCGTAAACCGGTTTCCCCCGCGCGTAAGGGTGATTAATGTCACGAAGCATTTGCTCGCACGCCGGGCGTATGTCGAGTTCATGCGCTGCGCAACCCACGGCTTCCATGAAAGCCTTGGCGTTTGCCATGGTGCGCTGGCTGGTTGCGAAACCAGGCATGGTGTAGGCGAGAATATTGGAGCGCGGTAGTTTCAGTACATCCATTGCACGGGCGGCCACGATCAGAGCGTGGGTTGAATCCAGACCGCCGGATATCCCAACAACCAGCTTCGCTACTCTGGAGCTCTGCAGCCGCTTTACCAGCCCCTGTACTTGGATGTTGTAAGCTTCATAACAGCGCCGGTCGCGCAGCGCCGGATCCGACGGTACATAAGGAAAGCGGTCATAGAGACGCCTGCAGAGCAAGCGACCGGTATTCGGAAGCGCTATGTTGAAGTTAACCCTTCTAAACCGGCTCAGCTCTTCTTGCTGACGCTGCATGCTCTGGCCGAAGCTGTTCTGACGCATGCGCTCTAAGGTAAGCCGCTCCAAATCCAGTTCCGCCACGACAAGCTGAGAGTCATACCGGAACCGTTCCGATTCCGCGACTAGGTCGCCGTTCTCGTAAACTATAGCATGCCCGTCCCAGGCGAGATCGGTGGTCGATTCGCCGGTACCCGCGGCGGTGTAGAGATAAGCGGCGAGACAGCGAGCGGACTGGTTGGCGACTAAACTGTGGCGGTATTCGTCCTTTCCAATCGTGATGTTGGATGCAGAAAGATTTAAGATGACTGTGGCGCCGGCTAAGGCGGCGCTAGATGAGGGTGCAACAGGCACCCAAAGATCCTCACAGATCTCCACAAAGAACGTAAAACGGTAGTCTTCTTGACAGTGAAAGAGAAGTCGCTCGCCGAAAGGAATCTCTCCCTGGCCGAGCACATCGACGGCAGAACTCCGTGCCGCGGACGCCGGAGCGAACTGCCGGTACTCGTAGAACTCGCGATAATTAGGCAGGAACGTCTTGGGAACGATCCCTAGTATCTTTCCCCGATGAATAACAACGGCGCAGTTGAACAGCAGATGATCAACTTGCAGCGGCATGCCGACCACAGCAATCAGGTTCAACCCTTCGGACGCCTGCAAAACCTCTCGAAGGTTAGCAAGTGCGCTATCCAGTAATGCTTGTTGGTGAAAGAGGTCGTCACACGAATATGAGGTGAGCCCCAATTCTGGAAAAAGAACCAGGACGGCTTTCTCGCGGTCGGCCTGTGCCATGAGTTCGATGGTCCGGGCTCCATTGAACACAGGGTCTGCGACCCGCACCTCAGGGGTTCCGACTGCGACCCGGACGAAGCCGTGGTTGTAAAGGTTGAAGAACTCCACATTTTCCTTCATACAGCTGCCTTCTTAGGCATGGACTATGGCCGATTTTTCAATGCCGAGCAATCCGACGGCTCGGTGCAGGAATAATACGGGCTAGTGAATGAATTCAAGGGCAAGGGATGCGGCGATCAAGATTATAATCACCCATTCAAGGATTTCCATCCGGCGATTCGTTGCTTGGTTGGAGATTTTTTCATAGATACTTTCCAAGGTTTGGAGCTTGCGTAAAATGCTCGCGTCCCATTCATCGAGGTGGAACCGCTTATTTATCAACCGATAAACCCGCGCTAGGTATTGATCGCCCAAAAGCTTGAGTGTGTTGTTGACGCCTTCGAAGAGAATGGCGTTATCCATTTGCAGCTCGCCGACGCGGCGCAATGCAGAACTGTAATAGCCGAAAACTTGCAATAGGTTCAAGGACGGGCGTGAAATAGCGTCGTAAGCCTGATCCAACGCGCGATCCAACCGCTGATCGAGATAGCGCATTTCCAGCAGCTCAACGTTAGCGAAGTCCAAAACGGCGCGAACGTCCTCACCCTCCCGGTCGATCAGTAGCGCGGCATTCCAATCCACGATGGTGAGATCCTCGGTCCCGAAGGATATCCGGGCCGCAATGGCATCGTCGACCTCTTGGTCGGAGAGATCCTGCCGCTCGGCGCGAAGAATCTGAGCGATCTGGCGGCCATGGTCCGAACAAAACCGGTTGGCGTTGAATAATTGGCTAAAGGATTCAATATGGAAAACAACATAATCTTCCACAAAGGGCGCCACTCTGGCTTGGTTGGCGGCCTCTCCCATAACCTGAAGGAACTGGTTTACCCGGAGCCGGGAATCCGAAAGCAGAAATTCATTGTCATAAAGTTCCTCGCTGAGCTGGAGGAGATCGGTAAACGCTCCATTGATCGGGAAACTGTAGGTCACGGTCACGGCGCCAAAATCGTAGACCAAAAGATCCACGCTAGCGCGAGCGGAGAACTGACCGACATGTACCGGTTCCGTGTCTTGGCTAACTCGCAGCGGCGGTGGCTGGTATTCGAAGTAACTGGGGGCGCGCCGCTTGCGCGGCATCGTTTGACGCTGAGTTGCCTCATGGACCCGCTGTTCCGCCAATTCAAGATTGATCGAGCGCGCTGCATCATAGGCGAAGATGACGAAACAGGTACCGTTTTGAATCGTCCATTCGGACGCAGTCGAGAACTCTCGTGCGGATTCCACTTTGGTCATCCCTTGAAGTTTATCACCCCTCGGCGACTGGACTGCACGCTCACTGCAGGCAACTTGCCAACCAGCCTCCAGGCGATTTGGGAAAGTCACATCAATCCCGGCCATCGCAAACAACTGCGCGATTCGCCTGGCTTCGGAGTTCCGTCTATTGGGGCTTACTGAGGACGAAGCTAACAATAAGCGATTTGAGTGGAACGAGAGAAAGGGTATTCAGCTTTCCCGCCGACGAATTGCGTAATGTCCCTATCGATACGGTTGTCGGGACGGTATCTTACGATTCTTCTGTCCGCTATTAGAATATGACTCGTGCCGGAAGTTCGTTGCAGATCATGCTGAGCCTTCTGCAGGGGCGAGATAAACCCCTTGAACGTCCAGTCTATCGACGTCCAAGGCTAGTCTAAAACGGCCACGGTGTCCGCTATGCGAGCGGATTGCAACGGTTTGCGCCGACTAGGATTGCGCAGTATCTGGAGAGACTTCTGCTCAATCTGACGAATGCGCTCCCTTGTAACGGTAAACATTTCCCCAAGCTCCTCCAGCGTGTAGTCGCGCTTTTCCTCGATCCCGAAACGCATGCGCAATACTTTTTCCTGCCTTGGGGTGAGAATCGCTAGCGCTTTCCTTACATCTCTGCGAAGGGTTCCCTCCATGGCCTCCTCCTCGGGGTGCCTGTTAATCCGGTCTTCGACAAAGTCTTCAAGTTCGTCGCCATCTTCCCAAACCGGAGTCTGCAGTGACACCGGCTCTCCCTGAACTTGGATGACTTTAAGCAGTTCGGAAACCGACATTCGCATGGCTTTGGCGAGCTCTTCAGGCCGAGGCTCACGGCTGAGCTTTCGCTGCAAACGCTGGGCCGTCTGGATAATTTTGTTGCGCAGCTCCACCCGGTGAACTGGAATACGGATCGTCCGCCCCGTATCAATGAGACCCCGCGTGATACCCTGGCGAATCCACCAGCTCGCATAGGTAGAAAACCGAAAGCCGAGCCTATAATCGAATTTCTCGACAGCTCGCATCAATCCAAGATTGCCTTCCTGGATGAGGTCCAAAAAGCCCAAGCCGCGGTTGATATATTTTTTGGCAATGCTGACCACTAGACGCAAATTGGCTTCCGTGAAATCCTTCTTTGCGGCGTTGACGAGAGCTTCACCGTCTTGGATGAAACGTACTTGGCTTTTGATCTCCGCCACGGGAAGACCGACCTTCTCCTCCATGATCTTTATCTCGGCAAGCATTGCATTGCGATTTCCTTTGGCGGAGGCCCCCTCTTGCCGCTCAAGAAACGTGAGCCGCTCCGCCGAACGTTTCAGCTGTTGAACCATTTCTTCAACCCGGCTCGACGAAAGGCGGAGTTCCTTCATAACCGCATAGACCTTTTGGCTCAGATGCAATTGTTTGCGAGTCAAGATATCCTGGCGTTGTTTCGACAGTCGGCTGCGCTTCAATTCCCGGCGATGTTGTTCTTGAGCCTCGTGCAACTTGCGTAGTTTGCTAATCAGCTTGAGGAATGGCTTCGGATCGAGGGCCTCTTCGCCATCGTCCGCCTCGTTATCCGCTTTCTCCACAACCCCGCGGATATCGAGTTCCCCGTTTGAAACGGCATTTCCCAGTTCAAGGACGTGACGCAACGCAGTCGGTATCGACCAGAGCGCTTGAAGGATCTGGTTCTTGCCCCGCTCCATCTGAATCGCGAGTTCAGTCTCGCGCTCCCGGCTAAGAAGAGGGACGGAACCAATCTCGTGTAAATATTGCTGAACGGAGCTGAGGCTTGCGCCCGGCTCGTCACGATCCGCATTCGCTTCCTCTTGGGATTCATCGCTGGAATC
>WNFS01002259.1_pt1 | contig 14606 bp, 18 predicted proteins | sample 5400141 | NCBI WGS metagenome assembly WNFS01 (sample SAMN13153358, study PRJNA577476) | soil metagenome | isolation source: 60 cm saprolite under Madrone tree | place: USA:California | collected 2016-06-14
ACGAGACCTAGAATCCCGGATGTGCGATGAGACCCGTTTCCGCCTCGATTATCCAATGGTCAGCCTTTGGCGTCGGCGTTCTCTTGGCGGGGCTGCTCTGGGGGGTTGATGTCCAGGCGTTCTTGTGGCCGCCGGGAGCCGACCAGATCATCTGGTTTCCAATCGTCGTCCTGTGGATTGAAATTGGGATCATCGTGGGCGCGCTGATTCGGCGTTATCTCGCCGGCCGCCCGGCGCTGGGTCGTAGCCCAATTGTCTTAGCGTGGGGAGCCGCCGTCATCAACTTCACGTTCATGTGGATTCTGGCGCCCGGGTTGATCTTCGCGCCCTGATGACCAGGCCGCTATTACGACGATTCCTCGGGATCGCGATTCCCATATTCGTCCTCATTTTTGGAGGCGTTGCATTGACGGTTCCGGTTCTGACCCACGTCTACTTTCCAGGCCCGCCCTACGCGGAGGGCGCACTGTCGTGGTCGCACCCCGATCCACGCACGGGCACGAATCCGTCGCTGGGCGAGATGCAGTGGACCGCCGACGAGTTGAATCGGATGCATCAGGGCCATGAATGGGGGCCGATCACTTACGTGCCGGCCGACGTGCCGTCCACGCGACCTGACATGGTGTCGGTCAACCCTATCGATCAGTACACATGGGGAGCCGCGGCCTACTCGGTTCGGTCGAACCGTTGCTATCTCATCCTGACTGCTCATGACGTATCGAATCCGCAGTACGGCAACACGTTCTACGGGCGATTGGCCCAAGGCGCGCCTTGCGTGGGCTTGGCTGCAACGCGTCAAACCGTGACGTCGCCAACTGAACCGTCCGAATAAAAGAGCCCTTAGCATCTAATGGCAGCCGTCGCCGTCGTCTTTGGACTTGCTTCCGCAGGCGTGGGCCAAGCGACAGCGACACCAGACCGGTGCTGAGGTAAATGGTCTCCGCCGAAATCAACCGACGGAACGAAGATCAGCTCGAATTAGCCAGGGACTGAAGACAACTTGGTAATTAAGTGGTCTCTGTCCAGGAAGCAGTGTCAGCTTGAACAGCTAACTTTCTGCCAGCGCCTTGCTGAGCAGGTTCGAAGACAAACCACGTCCGACCACTGGGGCCGCTAACTTCATCCACGCTGACTATTTCTTTCATTGCCCGGAGAAGGAGTGGAAATTCTTAGCCATCTCTCGAACCTGACCGCGTAATGATGTCCAGAGTCGTCAGCCAACTCAACGTTGGCGACCATGGGCTCCGAATGCTCGAGCTTGACAATCTGGGTGCGGATCAAATGCCTGGCGAGGTGGCGAACGTGGGTCCCTTTAGTCAAGTCTTCCTCATCGTCCTCTAGCGAGTACCGCGGCCCGGGAAGCGTCCGACCGTGGAAGGCGAGAACCTCATCGAGGGTCTCGTTTAAGTAAATGGCCCAACTGCGCGACTGGTCCGAAATGATCAAAAGGGTGACTCGCTGTTCGCCAAGCTCGGCGAGGCGCCGGCGCGGCTCGGCTTCTCCCGAGCGGCCTGCGCCCTCAGCTGGGTAGGTTGGTTCGTGCGCGACATAAAGGTTGAGGAAAAACGATGCTGGCGCTTGGGACACTCCGTTGCGCATCAGAAGTGGGATACCGGATGTTTGAAGAAAGGCGGACATACATGACGCCCAAGCATCACCTGTAAACGAAGCGCGGGCTAATACCTCACGGAGGTGGTAGCGGAGGATGAACTGTTGGCCGCTTGGCGGCTGCGGCTCGACGATCTCGACGAGACGAGGTTACGGGGCGGCTGGCGGTGTTCTTACGAGTTAAGAGACTTGCGCGGGTTTGAGTGAGTCGAGGTAGGATCGAGCCGAATACGGTAGGCCGACAGGTCCGGTTTGGGACCAGGAGACCGCGAGTTCGAATCTCGCCCGCCCGACAATCGACTCATCGCCGCGCCTGCGGAACCAACCATCAGGACGATACCGAGCGAACCTCGGTCCACGTTGCACCTCCATCCATGGTCCTCAAGAGCGACTGCGACCATTGGGCACTCGGTGTCGGGCTCGGACCGACAGCGAGCACCGGCTGGCCCGAGTCGCGAAGGATGTAACCGATCGCAGAGTTCACGAAATGCAGCGACTCAATGTTCGTAACGAAATGTTGTGAGATCTCGCTTTGAGTCTGCGTGTCCAAATGTAGGTGGACAACCCGCCAGTGCTGGCCGCTGTCAGACGTACCAAATAGGCTCTCCGAGTAAGGGTTGCTAATCGAGCCCAAAGCCCAGCCCGTGTTTACATCGAGAAAGAAGAATTCGCAGCAGCCTGGCGATACTGACGGCCGCCAGCTGGCGCCGCCATCGGTCGTGGTGTACACAACGGAGTTTCCGGCAAGGACCTCGAATTCACCGGATGTCGGAGAAAAGAATCGAGGTCGTGAGACTGCATGGCCTCCGGGCATATCGATGCCCGGCATGTCCGGGTATGCAACTTGAGACCAACTCGTACCGGCGTCATGCGTGACATAGAGGAGAGGCTTCGAGCGGTAGGTCGTTGCGGTAAGCCATCCGTTCCTCTGATCCACGAATGTGATGCCCGTCTTGGCGCCCTGCCAAGGGATTGCGCTGCCACCACCCCTGTTGGGGTCAGTCCTGGAAGCAACTGACCATTGCCGGCCGCCGTCAATCGTTTTGTAAACGGCACCCGCCTCATCACCGTCGTAGCCGTAGGAGACGAACAACCAACCGTGATTCGCGTCGACAAAGCTGAATTGGGCTGAGCCAGTTTCGCTGAGTCGCTCCACGACCTTGGGGTCGTGGAGGATTGTGTCCTGCCAGTGAGTCCCGCCGTCACTCGTTCGCATCACCCGGATCTGCCCCGGTCCCGCCAAGGCCATTACGAACGCACGGTCTTGGTCCAAGTATTCGCTGGGAAGTTCACCCGCCATCTGCGCCGACAGTGCTGGCGGAGTCACGTTCTGCCAATGGTGTCCGCCATCCGCCGTGCGCAGGACGAGGCGCTTCACGAGTGGGCCTGGCGTGAGACGCGGCTCGAACGCTTCGCCCCAGCCGATCGTGGCTGTAATCATGTGCAGAGTTAGTAGGCTGCCCGACCACTCGGCCCATTGCGCTGTCCCGGTGGTCGCCGATGGTCGTGAGGTCGGTCCAGTTGGGTTGGCCTGACACGACACCACGAACGAGCCAGCCAGGGCGGCGACCAAGAAAGCCGTCGTGCGACCAACCGTCTGTCGGGCCATTTCGCGCATGCACATGATGGGCGCGTAACGCGCCATCGCGTGCGGCGTTGGGAATCATGTGGGCGCCAAATGTGAGCCCTGCAAGCATGCGCGGTCGGGGACTTGCGCGGGTTTTCGGTGGTCGCGCTAAGTTCGGGCCGAATACGGTAGGCCTTAGCCTCCGGTTTGGGACCAGGAGACAACGAGTTCGAATCTCGCGCCCGACCAGTCTGCGCAGCGACTCATAGCTGTAGCGTTGGGAATCACGCAGGTGTCGACCTGAGCCTCGTTGATATGCCGCGTCGGGATTTTGCGACCCTTTTGGTCGTCTTTCTCGTAGCTTGTAGCGCGCCTCAGGTGGCTTCCGACGGACCAAACTCTCCTGCCCCCAGCGCGAGCACATGGTCGGGATCACCGAGCCTGGGGCCAGTGGAACGAGCTGCATTCCCGAACTGCCGCCTCCCATACCTGAAAGTTTCGCCAGGCGGATTGCACTCGACTGGTGGTTTTGTCGAGGGATCGCAGGGACTCTGGACGGCAGACGCGCGGGGTGGGATCACGACGTCGGGACAATACCTATACGTCTCAGAAGCGACGCCTGCGTTGATTGGGGATGGTGTCAGGATCGAAGACGTAGGAGGTTACGACTCGGCTGTCGGGCGTTGGCTCCCTGTTCGACACACTCAAATCCGAAACGATGGCTTGGCATACGCATACGCCGAGCCTTACAAAGCGAATCCCACAGATTCATTCGCGAACTCAACACGCATACACGTGGTCTCGGTTGTAGATGGAGGCGATCGGGTCATCTACTCAGGAGCTCCGCGAGCCGTGATTTCCTTCGAGCCCGAAGGCATATATGTCGCCGTTATCAAATACGACAGTGACAACACCGTCTCGGGTCTGTGGCGGCTTGATCCCACGACCGGCGCCGGCGTAGAGATGTCAACTGCCCAAGTGGGCTGGATCGAGGTTATGGACCATGGCATTGCCTGGACCGATGGTGGGCGGATTAGCGGGCTCGCCCGACTGGATTTGTCTTCTGGGAACCAGCAGACATGGGCAAATGTCGGTGGTTTAGGCTGGATCTGGTTCGTGGGGCTCGACAGCCGAGGGAATGCTCTCGCCGTTCTTTTTTTGTTTGGGCCGCGAACAGCCGATGGCGGACTGGTTGCTTTCCGCGCGCCAGCGGTCAAAGTTCCGATCGCAAACGTTGACTTCCATCAGCACAGCATCACAGACAACCACGGCACGTGGCTGGCTGGCCCCGACGGAATTTACCTCGTCGACGCTAACGACAAGGTCACGAAGGTTTCCGATGAGACTGGCGGCACCATCGCTGGTGCATGCGATTGAGCTAAGTGCAAGAGCCTGCAGGCGTCACGAGCGTCCCTTGCATGTACGACGGCATCGCCGGCCCTGCGCCCGAAGGCATAGGCCCTTTTTGCAGGTTCATCGGCGGCGGACTCGGGCTCGGGAACACGCCGGCGGGAATGGTCGCAACCTGTCGGAAGCCAGCTCCCTGCGTATAAAGCCAGAGCGAGTTCCAGCTGCCGAACCAGATCCCATGAGAATCAGCTGAAGGCGAAGTGCCTGGATGGAAGTCAGGGTTGGCAGTGGTGATTTCGGTCGTCTGGCCGGCTCCGGTCAAGAGCAGCATCCGCACCGCGGGTGGCCCATTGAGAGCAGCTGCGTCGTTCTTGAAAGTCGGCTGGAACAGCGCCAAGATTGGCCGCCCTTGCTCGTCGAGACCCGCTAGTGATACCAGTTCAGTAGTGCTGACGGAGTACCACGTGCTCACGCTGCCATCGCGCAGATCCATACGGATGATCCGATCAGGTCCGAATGTGCCCGGCGCGGGCGGCTTGTCGGGAGAAGCGGCCCCCGTTTGGATTCGCTGTCCAATGGCCCATGCAGCACCACCACCGACAAGGGTGAACACGTCGGGGCCCGAGAAGTTCGACTGGCCTGGGCTTGGCGGCTGCGGCGCCGGGTTGGGGCCCACCCGACGGGGAGTGCCCGGTTTGTTGGGGTCGGCCACATAAATGGCGGGGAAGACGGGACCAATTGGGCCGGTGGCATCGCCGAGCACCGTCGAGAAATAGATCCCGCCTGGGAGCCAGGTCACAAAATTGGGCCCCATCGGGGAGCCGCCGCCTTCCCACAGGACGCGATCCTTGCTGGACGCTATCTCGTGCGTGTGCAGGCTCATGCTGGCCGTCTCGCCTGGCACTCCTGTTGTCTGCGCCAGGTAGGCGTAGTAACGACCGTCAGGTGACAGGGCGGACTTAGGCACCGGCACCCACTTCCCGACCTGCGCGTCGTACGTGAAGCCGTACCCACCTTTGTAGAAGTTGACATTGACTTTGGGATCGACGGTGATAGCGCCGTCTGGGAAGCTGATGAAGCCGCCCGAGGCACCGGCGATGACCGGCAAGCGGCACTTGAAATCAATCCCGGTGACCGTGCTCACTCCGCGTGTCTCATCGGGGCGCTTGCTTGCTCCGAGTCGGAGGTAGACGAGCCCGCCGACCACGGCCAGCGTCAGAATCACCGCCATTCCACCGGCCAGCCAGCGCCACCGGCCCTGGAGTTCCTTAGGCTCGCTCACTGTCGAATCGGTCGGGTCCATCAGATTTGCACCTCCGTGACACCTGCCCCCAGCCGCGACTTTATGCGCGGTCGAGCACTATCGCAAGGGGGTAAAGCCGCACGATGGGTAGGGGCTAACCCCGACTCTGCGGTGTCTTAACGGGAACCCACCACCGGGAATTCCTCGATGACGGATGTGGATGTGGCCCGCTCCGGCTGCTCAACGCCAGGACCACCTGGTGGGATGCAGCATCGTCTCCTGGGGTGTGAACGTCGATTGGCAGCTGAGGTCGGATCGGCTACAACGCTAGGGTGGCGAGTTAAAAATGCTTGCGGCCGATTCGGGATCAAGCGCGAACATCGGGCTGATTACGGTAGGCCGATCTCGTCGTAACTAATTGGCGGTACCGGTGTTCCACCAACGTGGCGCCCACGGGTTCCGGTCAATACGGCCTTATCCGATTCGTACTCTCCGTTGCGGCTGTCGCGGTTTTGGTCGGATGCGGAACCACCACGGTCACCACCACCGCGTCAAGTCCCACGCCGACCCCGGCCGACGTCGCGAGCGCGAAGCAGGCCGCGCTCGGGTTGTTCGTGGCCGATTCGTCGACCCCGAACCACTGGACAGCATGTTCAAACACAGACAACTGGGCCGCATGTCCTCTCTCGCCTGCAGTCAAAGCACGTCTCGCCGACCTCACCAGCAAGGGTTACTTCGGCGACCTTGGGGGCTGCGGCGAGGAGTACATCAGTGGCACGCAGAACGGCTTTAACAACGCACCACAGGCGTTATCTGCGGTGGCGGGGGCGAATGGCGCTGTCGCGGTCGTTATCCAAAGATCCACTGCTAACCCTCGGAGCCCAAACCTCACCTCCATAATGACCCTCGAAGGCGGTAAGTGGCTCGCCTCTGATCTAGCCTCCGGAACCGGAGCCAACGCGTCGATCTTCGCGGCAAAGCCAAACTGCTGACAAGGCGCAGTGCGTGTTCTAGCCTAGCCACGAGCCATGGGGCGGAATGCACGTAAGCGTGCGGCTGAACGGGAGAGCCATAAGGCCCACGGGGTGTCTGGAGAATCCCAAGAGCAGGAAGAGGGCATCAAGAGGTGTCCGAGATGCGGGTCGACCAATCTAGTCACCGGTCCGTACATGGCCGGCATCACCCAGGGCGTCGACGTCGTTTGTGGGAATTGCAACTGGCACGGCATGATCGAGCCGGGGATCTGGTAGCCGCCCGTTAGCGGGAGCCGACCACCGGAAATTCTTCGATCACTTTCCCGAGCTCTTCCAGGGTCGTCGCAAGAAAGCCCTGCTCGAGCTCCAGCACGAAATAGAAGACGTTGTGGCTGTCGAAGAAGGGCTCGGTCTGGGCCCGGCCGTTGACCCGCATGTGTCCGTGCCGATCCGATCGATGAACCGAGAACCGCAGCCACGGCTCCATCGACTCGAACTCGGCCGGCGGCGATTCATGGTCGTCGCTCAACCGGTGAAGCTGGTCGCGAAAGTGCACGAACTCCTCTGCGCGCAAGGCCGCGCGGTAGTTGCCGTGCCATGGCCCGCTGGCGACGTCGATCATGGCCGTCAGCCAGTTCCCATCCCAGTAGTCCGACTTGTCGGGATGCTCCCGCGCCAGCACCTCAACGGCGAGGTGCTCCGCGGAATCGGTACCGATTCGGAAGGACCGGCTCATGGCTCCGACGAAGGCTAACCGCTCGGCGACGCTAAGCGATTACTAAGCGCCCCACGCCCGGCCTAAACTGCAATCGCTGGTGGAAAGGGCGTGAACGCGGCCGACCTCGTATTCGGCGCCTGCCTCCTCTTCGGGGGCGGCCTCCTCCTGCTCACCCTCATCGTCGACGACATCTTCGGCGGCTTGCTTGGGGCCATCCACATAGGCTTCGACGTCGCCGGCGTATCGCCGACACCGATGCTGCTCGGCTTCATCGCCATGTTCGGAGTTGGCGGCCTGTTCGGGCTCCACAGCCTCAACGCAGGGCCCGGCGGCGCGACGGTCGTCGGGGTGATTTCGGGATTGCTCGGCGCCGGCGTCGTTTTCGGCGCCTTCAAAGCCTTACGGTCGGCTGAGTCGACAGAGACCTTCAGCCTCCAGGACATGATCGGCTCGACGGCCCGCGTTTCGGTCGGCATCCCCGCCAACAAGTTCGGTTCGGTTTTGATCAGCTTCGCCGGCGCCTCCCACAACCTCACCGCCACCGCGGACGTCGAGATTCCCGCGGGGCACGAAGTAAAGGTGATCGCCGTCGCCGGCACCAACCTAGTGGTGGAAGCCGTCCCCACGGCGACCAAAGAAGGAGCAAGGTCCGATGCCTAGTTTTGCGACGTCCACGCCATTCCTGACGGTCGTGGGGGTGATCATCCTCGTCTTGCTGATTGCGTTCGTTGCCAGTCGTTACAAGGTGGCGGGTGCGAACGAGGCGCTCATCATCGCCGGCTCGCGCGGTGCCAAGGTGCGCAACGAGAAGGGCCAGGCGATGGCGGTGTCGGGCGACAAGGGCGTCAAGGTCGTGGTCGGAGGCGGGACGTTCGTGCGTCCACTGCTCGACCGCGTTGGGCATTTGAAGCTGACCGCCCGCCAGATCAACGTGCAGCTCAGCGACGCCGTCACGAGCCAGGGCATCAAGGTTCAGGTCCAGGGCGTGGCCACGTTCAAGATCGGCCGCGACGTCGAATCCCTCCGCAACGCCGCCGAGCGATTCCTCGACGCCAAGGCGGAGCAGGTCGACTCCATCGTCAAGAACGTGCTCGAAGGGTCGCTGCGCTCGATCGTCGGCACGCTGACCATCGAAGAGCTCATCCGCGACCGCCAGAAGCTGCTGCAGCAGGTGCAGGACGCGGCCAAGGGCGACCTCGCCACCAGCGGTCTTCAAATCGACGCCTTCACCATCCAGAGCTTTTCCGACGAATCGAACTACATCGGATTGCTCGGCCAGCAGAACCTGGCCACGGTCGAGCGCGACGCGCGCATGGCCCGAGCGAGTGCGGACCAGACGGCCGCCGTCCGGGAGGCCGAAGCCCAGCAGGTGAAGATCAATGCGAGCCGGGACGTCTCGCTGCGAGAGGCGGAGACGAAGACCCAGGTTGCCGCCGCCCAGGCGCGCGCCGACCAGGCCGGTCCGCTTGCCCAGGCAGAGGCGCAGCAGGAAGTCGTGCGCAGGCAGACCGAGCTCGCGCAGCTGGAAGCCGACCGTAAAGAAAAGGAGCTACTTTCGTCGACCGTGAAGCCGGCCGCGGCGGAAGCGCAGGCGGTGATCGCGCGCGCCGAGGGTGCAAAGCGCGCACGGATCGCGTCGGCCGAGGCGGATGCCGAGACCACGCGGTTGGAAGGTGGTGCCGAAGCGCAGATCGTCCTCACCAAAGGCGAGGCGGAGGCCAAGGCGCTCGCGATGCGGGCCGAGGCCTACAAGCAGTTCAACGAAGCGGCCATCATCCAGACCGTCCTCAGCGCGCTGCCCGACATCGTGCGTGCGGCGTCTGAGCCCATGGGCCATATCAATTCTTTGACCGTGATGAGCGCGGATGGCGCGTCGGACCTGGTCAAGAACGCCACACGCGCGGTGGTCGAATCGTCGACCGCGATCAAAGGTCTCACCGGCCTCGACGTACCAAGCCTCATCGGTGGGGCGATGGGACGCGGTTTCGGGGACCGGCTGCGAACCGGCGAAGGCGCCCGTGAAAAGGACGGCGGAAGCGAGGTGGGGACTGCCGCCGAGGAGATCATGCACAAAGCGGCTTCGGGTCTGACGACGATGCCGGCACGTGCGTCGGCCAGCGCCGCCGAGGTCGAGGCCAAAGCCAAGGAAGACGAAGCAGCGGCGGCCGAGGCCGCCCAACAGGCGACAGCCAAAATCGCCAAGGCCACCGCGACCGCTGAGGCCAAAGCGACGGCGGTGAAGGCAGCTCTCGACGCCAAAGTCGCGCCGAGCGAGGGCAATGCGGCTCAGTGGGCCAAGTGGCTCGCCCAGCAGCTGAAGCAGGTTCCGCAGATTCAGCTGTTTGGCTCGATCCCGCTCTCGCAGCTGGCTGAGCGTGGCCCGGCCCAAGCGCAGATGGTCTGGCACACCGCCGAAACCGTCTTGGGCAAGGACTTCGGGAAGATGACCGTAGCCGAGCTGATCTCGAAGTTCGGCGCTTAACAAAGCATCGTTGGGCCATAAAGCGGGAAGCCCGCTTGCGCGAGCTTCCCAAGGCTGGGGTGGGGGCGTGGAGTCGAAATCAGAGCCGGGTTTACCGACCGGCGATATGGTAGCACAGGGTTCGGTCGTCCACAAGATATAGACAAACTGGGGATAAGTGCCTTCTATGAAGCTTCCGATAGCGCTGGATATGGAGCCGATGCTGTCGGCCCCAGGCGAAGGCATTCCTAAGGGCGACAGTTGGGAGTACGAGCCCAAGTGGGACGGGTTCCGCACGCTTGTCTTCCGTGATGGGGACAAGGTCGAGCTGCTCAGCCGCGGGGCGCGCCCGATGACGCGGTACTTTCCCGAAGTCCTGCCGGCATTCCGCAAGCTGCGACCGGAAAAGGTCGTACTGGACGGCGAGCTGATCGTGGTCGGCGAGAACGGCCTCGATTTCGGAGCCCTCCAGCAGCGCATCCATCCCGCCGACTCGCGGGTGCGAATGCTCAGTGAGGCCACACCCGCGTGGTACGTGGCGTTCGACATCCTCGCGGAGGGCGACACGGACTTGCGCTCGGAGCCACTCGGCAAGCGGCGGAAACGGCTCGAGACCTTGCTCAAGAGCGCCAAGGCGCCGATCTTTCTGACTCCGTACACGCGTGACAGCGCGACGGCAGCACAGTGGTTCGAACGCTTCGAGGGCGCTGGACTCGATGGGGTGATGGCGAAGTCCTGGACCGGCGCCTACGTGCCCGGCAAGCGCTTGTGGGTGAAGGTCAAGCATCAACGGACGGCCGACTGCGTCGTCATCGGCTGGCGTAAGTCGGCCGACGGCAAGTCACTCGGCTCGCTGCTCCTCGGTTTGTATGACAGCAAGGGCACTCTCCAGTACGTCGGCCACACGTCGTCGTTCAGTGCCGCCGAGCGCAAGGAGCTGATCGCCAAATTGAAGCCGCTGCAGGTCGACGTTCCGCAGAGCGAGTGGGATTCGTACAGCTCCGGCCGAATGCCGGGCGGACTCAGCCGCTGGTCGCGGGGAAAAGACCTCGAGTGGGTGACGGTGCGTCCGGAGCTGGTGTGTGAGGTCGCCTACGACAAGCTCGAGGCCGGCGAGCGCTTCCGGCATGCGACGCGCTTTCTTCGCTGGCGCCTCGACAAGCCGCCCAAGAAATGCCGATTTGATCAGATCGCATCACCGGCGCAGTTCGACGTGCGGGGAATCTTCGCCGGCAAATAGCACTTGTAAATGAAGTGCCGGCGGCGGACGCCGGGCTGTCGCAATTGCGACGAGTTTGAGATGGGCTCGCATTTGCAGGGGATCGGATTGGATACACAGTTGCGACTAAGTCGCGATAGCAGTTAGGCTAGCGCTCGTGGCCTCCCCCTGGACTTTGATCGGGCGGTCCTTCGATCGGGGCGAGCGCGCCCGGCTGGGCGGCTTTTATGGATTGGTCGGCCTGCTGCATGTCGCCGGTTGGGGCTTGCTCCTCGCGTATGGGGCGCAGCATCCGAGCTTTCTGGCGCTGGGTGGCCTCGCCTACACATTCGGGCTGCGACATGCATTCGACGCCGATCACATAGCGGCGATCGACAACACGACGCGAAAGCTGCTCCAGCAGGAGCGCAAACCTGTCGGCGTCGGCTTCTTCTTCTCGCTCGGCCATTCGACGGTGGTGCTGCTCATCGCGGTCGCCCTCGGCCTCGCGGTGAAGTCGATCGTGCAAGGAGTGGTCGGCGGCAACGGGGCATTACGGAGCGTCGGCGGCGCCGTCGGCACGACGATCTCCGGAACCTTCCTCGTCTTGATCGGGATCATGAACTTGCTGATCCTCATCGACATCGTTCGCGTCTATCGCAAGATGCAGCGCGGCGAGTACGACCGTCAGGGTCTCGAGACGGAGCTGGTGGCGGGTGGGTTCATGACCAGGGTGTTCGGCCGCATGTTCAGGTTGGTCGAGCAGAGCTGGCACATGTACCCGATCGGGTTCCTGTTCGGGCTTGGTTTCGATACCGCGTCTGAGGTCGCGTTGCTGGCCATCTCGGCCGGCGCGGCTGCGCAGGGGCTCCCATTCACGGCGGTGATCTCGCTGCCTTTGATATTCGCGGCGGGCATGTCGCTGATGGACACGACCGACGGCGCCTTCATGTCTAAGGCCTACTCGTGGGCCTTTGCGAGCCCGGTCCGGAAGGTGTTCTACAACCTGACAGTGACGTCGCTCTCTGTTTTTGTCGCGCTCTTCGTAGGCGTCGTCGAGCTGGCGCAGATCCTCATCCAGGTTCTGGGGCTTCGCGGCGGCGTTTACGGAGCGATCGCGAATTTCGATTTCATCGGCAAGGCCGGCTATGTGATCGTCGGCGCGTTTGTGATCGCGTGGGTGGGAGCCTTCGCGATCTACAAAGTGCGGCGCATCGATGAGCGATGGGCCGCGCTGATCGACGACGTCGCTTAGCTCAGCCCATAGATCCGCGCGGCCACGCCACCAAACACATCGGCGTTTTCGCCAACGAGCGTTTTCATGGTGGTGACGGTCCGCGCATAGTCCGACGCGAGGAGCGACACCGGCCAGTCAGAGCCGAACATGCATCGTCCTGGACCGAACCAATCGATGACGCGAGTGACGTATGGCTGGAGATCGTGAGGAGTCCACCTTTTCCAGTCAGCCTCGGTCATCATCCCTGACAGCTTGCAGGCGACGTTTTCATTGTCTGCAAGGGCACCATGGCTTGTTCCCACGCCAGGTCTCTTGGCCCCGCCGCGATTCCTGGCTTGGCGATGTGGTCGAGCACGAAGCGCATATCGGGAAAGTCGCTCACCAGCTCGACGGCGGCCGGAAGCTCACGTGTTCTGACGAGGAGGTCGTAGACCAGACCTGCATTGCCGACGGCGCGAATCCCGCGCCGCACGTCGGGGCGCAGGAGCCAGCGAGGATCAGGCTCGTCGTGGACCTGGTGGCGGATGCCCACCAGCGTGCTGCCGCCCGCGCCGGCGCGCAGCGCTTGTAGGGTGTCCGCCACCGATGGGTCGGTTAGGTCTACCCAGCCGACCACGCCGGCGATGAAGTCGGTGCTCGCCGCGGTCTCGAGAAACTCGCGTGTCTCGTCCAGGCTGGAGATCGTCTGCACCAACACAGTGCGATCGATCCCGGCGGACGCGAGGAGGGGTGCCAGCTCCGCCGGACCGAAGCGTCGGCGAATCGCGGCCAGCCCTTCACCCATCCATGGGTAGTCGCGGCGTGAGGGATCCCAGAAGTGGTGATGGGAGTCGACGACCACTTAAGGTGTGGGCGCTTCGGCGGGCAGCAAGCCCTCGGCCTTGAGGTCGGCCCACAACGCTGGCGGGATCTCGAACTCGAACATCTGGATGCTCTCATCGACCTGAGCGGTCGAGCGGCAGCCGATAACCACGCAAGTGACCGCGGGGTGGCCGAGCGGAAACTGCACCGCTGCCGCCTTGAGCGGGACGCGGTGGCGGCTGCAGACATCGCGGATCCGTTGCGCGCGCTCGACTAAGTCAGCGGGCGCGGTTTGGTAGTTGTAGTACGCGCCCGGTTTGGGATCGGCCAGGATCCCACTGTTGTAGACGCCCCCGGCGATGATCGAGATACCGCGCTCGACGCATTCAGGCAGCAGCTCCTTCAGCGCAATCTGGTCCAGCAGTGTGTAGCGGCCCGCTAGCAGGAAGCAGTCGAAATCGCCCTCGCGCGCGAATCGCGTGAGCATCTCGGCCTGGTTCATGCCGGCACCCATAGCCGAGATGACGCCTTCGGTTCGCAATTGGTCCAGGGCGCGATAGGCGCTCGCAAGCGCCTCGTCGTGGTGATTGTCGGGGTCGTGAATGTGCAGGATGTCGATGCGGTCAAGGCCAAGTCGCTCGAGGCTCTCCTCGACCGACCGCATGACTCCGTCGTAGGTGAAGTCGAACATCGGATTGACCGGTGGCACGCCCCGAAACTGCTGCCCCGGTTCCGGCGGCACGTCGGCGCGTAAGAGTCTGCCGACCTTCGACCCGAGCGTGAATTCGTCACGCGGCTTCGGCTTCAGCACCTTGCCCAATCGCGTCTCGGCAAGGCCGTGGCCGTAGAGCGGAGCGGTGTCGAAGGAACGGATCCCTACCTCCCAAGCGTGCTCGACGACGCTCAGGAACTCGGATTCGGCGACCACATCGAAAAGACCGCCGAGTGGAGCGGTGCCGAGGCCCAAGCGCGTGACACTGAGTGCGGTGCGTCCGAGCTTTACGCGCTCGCGGGGATTCACATCGCGTATCTAGAAGTCGAAGATAAGCGACATGCGGTCGCTGCCCTTGCCGCTGAAGTCGTGGGCCACCGTCGTCATGGGCGCCATCTCAGCTTCCCAGCGCTGATTCAGCGGGCTGGCAGCCAGTTCCGCGATCGCGCGGTCGTAGTCGTCGCATTCGATGTAGTGGAAAAGGTCGAGGCCGTCGCGAAAGATCACGTAGCTTGTGATGCCGACGCGCCGGATGGCTTCCAGCACCTCGGGCCAAATTGCGCGGTGGTACTCCTCATATCGCTCCTCGGCGCCTGGCTTCAGCCGAGTGTGCAGTCCGATCTTCATGGTCTTCCCCTGAAAATTAGCGTTCAAGCCGGCATGGCTTCGACTGTCACCTTGTAGCCGAGAGCTTCGAGTCGGTGCAGGGAGCGCCGCACGATGGCTTCCTGGTTGCG
>WNFS01008663.1_pt1 | contig 14606 bp, 13 predicted proteins | sample 5400141 | NCBI WGS metagenome assembly WNFS01 (sample SAMN13153358, study PRJNA577476) | soil metagenome | isolation source: 60 cm saprolite under Madrone tree | place: USA:California | collected 2016-06-14
GCAGTGATAAAAACGCAGGCCAGGCGGGAACGGAGCATAGTAGATGAATACCTTGTTAGAAATTTAGTGGGCGTTGAATATTATCGCACGGCGCCGTGGCATGGACGCTAGGGAGCCTGTCTGACTAATGATGCGCCTGCTGCGGCCGCCCCACATCGGCATATTTCTGCGATCATTTCACTCACATAGTACCCACTATGCTCGCGAAATGATCGCAGAAATCTGCTCGATGTGGAGCGCCCTCGCGACGGCGATCATTAGTCACACAGGCTCCTAGTCGAGCGCGAGATGCGCATCGTTGATGCCGGCCCGCTCCAGCGCGGCGACCACGCGGTCGAACTCCGCGACGCTGGGTACGGGTCCGATCCGCACTCGGTACATTCTACGGCCCGCGATCTGATCGTCGCGCACGATGACCTTGCCGTAGTTGCCGCCGCGCAATTTCTCCGCCAGGCGTTCCGCATTCGCAGGGTCGGAGAACGCGCCGGCTTGCACGAACAGCGCGGTAGCGGCGGCCGCGGGGCTCGTGACCCCTGAGCCCGCGGTCGGTGTGGCGGTGCCGGGTGCCGTTGCGGCAGGCGCCGCCGCCGGTGCCGAGCCCGCCGGTGCCGAGCTTGCAGGTGCCGCTGCCGCAGGTGCCACAATAGTGAGCGCCGTGGCTGCCGGCGGCGCGGCGGCGGGAGCGGGTGTGGCCGATGCAGTGATCACGGGCGGCGGCGCCGATGGATCGATGGTGCGGACCTCGACCATGGCGGTGCCATTGCGCAGCATGTCGAGCTTTGCGGCGGCCGAGTAGGAGAGATCGATGATTCGATTGCCGACGAAGGGACCGCGGTCGTTGACCCGGACCACGACACTGCGGCCGTTCTGCAAATTGGTGACGCGCACGTACGCGGGCAACGGGAGCGTCTTGTGAGCAGCCGTCATGCCGTACATGTCGTAGGGCTCGCCGATCGAGGTCCGCACGTTGTGGAAACCGGGTCCGTACCAGGACGCGACGCCGCGCTCCCGGTAGCCGACGCTCGAGGACAGGACGTAGTAGCGTTTGCCGAACACATCGTAAAACGGCGGATTGCCGCTGCGCGCGCGCGGTTCGATCCGCGGGATGACCTCCGGAATGGAGTCCAGTTTCGGCGGCGCAGTCACCGGGGCCGTCGGAACGGTGGGAGCGGACCGCGGGGGCGCACTGAAGCATGCGGTGAGCCCGACCGCGACAGCCAGCCCTAGCGGGAGGGCGAGTACGCGGCCGACATTCACCGCTGCAAGGCCGGTTGCACGGTGGAGGCGCCTTGCGCGGCAGCACTCGGTGCAGCGGCACCGGGCGTAGCGGGACTGGGCATAGCGACTCCCGGCGCGGCGACGTCTTGAGCGGCAACGGCCGGCGTGATGCCGCCGGCGGCATCATTCAACAATACCCGCTGCTTGACCGCGGCCGCCAGTTCGAACACCGCCATTGCGTAGAGGGCGCTGTGGTTGTAGCGCGTAATCACATAGAAATTGTTGAAGCCGACGCGCCAATGCACGCCGTCCGTGTCGTCGGCGGCGATCAGTAGAGCGGGCGCATCCTCCGGCAGGGAACTGTCGAAATTTACGCCCTTGGTGCGCAGCGACCCCACGGTCTCGGACAGTGCAAGCTTGTGGCCGTCCAAATCCGACGCCTGGTCGGGAGCCACGGTGGCTTCGCTCAGCACGGGCTCGCCGGCATTCCAACCGTGTTCCTTGAGGTAATTGCCCACGCTGGCGCATACGTCCGGCCAATTGGTCCATAAGTCGATATGTCCGTTCGCATCCGCATCGACGGCATAGCGCCGGTAGTTGGACGGCATGAACTGCGGCGCACCCATCGCGCCGGCGTACGATCCCTTCACGCTCAAGGGATCGAGTCTCATGTCGCGAGTCAGCAGGAGATACTGTTCGAGCTCATCGCGAAAAAATTTCGCCCGGGCGGGGTAATCGAAAGCCAACGTGGCCAGTGCGTCGAGCACGCGGTAGGAGCCCGTCAGACGGCCGTAGTAGGTTTCGACGCCGAGGATGGCCGCCAGGTATTCCGGCGCCACTCCGCTGCGAACGCTGGCACGATCCAGCGCTTGGCGATGCGCGATCCAGAAATCCGTGCCCTCGCGGATGCGTCTTTCGCTGACGAAGATCGGGCGATATTCGAACCACTGCTTGGCCCTTTCGGCGGGCCGGTCCATGGCTTCGATGATCGCCGGTTGACTCTGGGCCGCTTTCAGCAACTTGCGCAACTGCCGCTTCTTGAATGACGAGGTGTCCGCCATGTGCGCGATGAAATCCTTGACGTCGGCGCGCCTCACGTCGATCGCGGCCGCGGGCTCACGGCTCGAACACACGACGAGGGCGACCAGGAACAGATGCTTCAAGCCGAACCGGGTGCGCACGCGTAGTGTCCTGTCCCACCAATAACTTGCTCGCTGCGCCGCGTCTTTTCGCGCCGGGCGGCGTTGCGCCTCCTCGCCATAGTGGCCGCTATGACTCGTCGGCGCGCCTTGCCCGGCACGAAAATCCGCGGGCGGATCGAGCAAGTTATTGGTGGGACAGGACACTATGACCCAATGAGCTTGCGATGCGAGTGCAGCGACATCAATATGCCGAATCCCGCCAACAGCGTGACCATCGACGTGCCGCCGTAGCTGATCATCGGCAGCGGCACGCCGACCACCGGCAGAATGCCGCTCACCATCCCCGAGTTGACGAACACATAGACGAAGAAGCTGAGCGCGATGGCGCCGCCCGTCAGGCGCGCAAAGGTATCCTGCCCCTGCATCGCGAGGTACAAGGCGCGGCCGATGACGACGCCGTACAGGATCAGGAGCACCAGGCACGGCAACAAACCGAGTTCCTCGCCAATGACTGCAAATATGAAATCGGTGGAACGTTCGGGCAGGAATTCCAGCTGAGCCTGACTGCCCATCATATAGCCCTTGCCGAACATCCCGCCGGAGCCGATGGCGATTTGCGACTGGATGATGTGGTATCCCGTGCCGAGCGGATCGTTTTCGGGATTCAAAAACGTCAGGATGCGTTGGCGCTGATAGTCGTGGATGAAATGCCACGCCGCGACGGCGGCGGCGCCGAGCAGCGGTATCGATATCAATATGATCCGTAGCTGCATCCCGGCAAGCAGCATCACGATCAGGCCGGAGGCCGCGATCAGCAGGGCGGTGCCTAAGTCCGGTTGCTTGGCGATCATGGCCGTAGGAATGGCAATCAGCAGCCCCATCACCATGAGATCCTTGAAAGTCGGCGGCAGGGAGCGCTCGTGCATGTACCAGGCGCATATCATGGGGACGGCAAGTTTCATGATCTCGGAAGGCTGGAAGCGCATGAATCCGATATCGAGCCAACGCTGCGCACCCTTGCCGATATGACCCGTCAGCTCGACGACGATCAGCAGCAGAACGCCGAGGGCATAGGCAATGGGTGCGAACAGGCGCAGGTATTGCGGTGTCGCGAGCTTGGCGAGGGCAATCATGGCGGTGACCGCAATGGCGATATTTCCCAGATGATGCTCGACCATTTTCAGGTTTTGTCCGGAGGCGCTATACACCACCAGAATCCCGAAGCACACGATGATGGCCAGTACGCCGGTCAGGGGGCCGTCCAATCCCAAGGCACGCAAGGTGCGGCCGCCGGCGGTCAGGGTGCGTCGGGTTCGGGACGGCGAGAATTCGTCGAAGATCATAAGACTCTTCCCAGGGCGGGTATCTTATCCGCGGCCGGTGCCTTATCCGGCAACAGGTAGGCGTCGAACATCTTGCGGGCAATCGGCGCCGCGGTGCTGCCGCCGTGCTTGCCGTTTTCGACAAATACGGCCACCGCAAGTTTCGGGTCTTCGGCGGGAGCGAATGAGATGAACAGCGCGTGATCGAGCAAGCGCTCGGCCAGATCCTTTTCGTGATATTTCTCGCCCTGAGCGATCGTAAAAACCTGCGCAGAGCCGGTTTTGCCGGCGATCTTGTACGGCGTTCCCGCGGTGGCAACCGCCGCCGTGCCGCCGGGCCCGGTCGCCAATTCCATGCCGTCGACGACAACCTGCCACTGATCGCGGGTGACCGCGGTCAGCGTAGGCTCAGGCTGAATCGGTCGCGGCGCGAGCGTCGTCGATCCGGCGGCCCGCACGGCCGATACCAGCCTTGGTTTGTAGATCTCACCGCGCGATGCGATGGCCGATACGGCATGGGCGAGTTGCATGGGTGTTGCCAGCATATAGCCTTGACCGATGCCTACGCTGATGGTTTCGCCGGGGAACCACACCTGCTCGGCGGCTCGCTTGTAGGCATGGCGTTTCCAGTCGGTGGAGGGCATCAAGCCCGGCTTTTCGCCCGGAATGTCGATTCCGGTGACCTCGCCGAATCCGAATATGCTCATGAACTCATGCATGCGGTCGATGCCGAGCTTGCTCGCGACCGTGTAGAAGTACACGTCGCACGATTGCATGATGGCGTGGCGCATCGCGAGGACGCCGTGACCCTTGGGCTTCCAGTCGTGGAATACATTCCTGCTGCCGGGAAGGCTGAAATGGCCCGGGCAGAATAAGGTTTGTTCGGGGGTCATGACGCCATATTTCAATGCGGCCATCGCGAAGAATGGCTTGACCGTCGAGCCGGGCGGGTAGGCGCCGCGCAGCGCGCGGTTGATGAGCGGCTTGTCGATATCGTTTTGCAGGGCGTCGAACTGCTTGGTCGTGAGGCCGCGTGCGAACGCGTTGGGATCGAATCCCGGCGTGCTGGCGAGGGCGACGACGTCGCCCGTGTGCGGATCGATGGCGATGGCCGCGCCGCGTTTGCCCGTCAAAGCCTCCTCTGCGGCCCGTTGCACGCGCATGTCGATGCTGAGGATCAGATCCGCGCCGGCGACGGGCTGGCGTACATTCAATTTGGGCGTAAAGGCCCCCTGGCGTTCGACCGGCCGGCCGGCCGCATTGACCAACACTTCGCGGTATCCCGGGGTTCCGTGCAGCAGGCTCTCGTAGGCGCCTTCGACCCCTAATTTGCCGATCAGCGTGGTGCCCGCGTACGCGGCAGAATCGATGTGCTTGAGGTCTTGCTCGCTGATCGCAGCGACGTAGCCGAGCGCGTGCACGGCCATTGGACCGAAGGGGTAGTGCCGGGACAAGCGAGTGCGGATGTCCACCCCCGTGAATTCGTAGCGATGCACCGCGAAGCGCGCCATTTCCTCATCGTCCAGCTGCAGCTTGACCGGCACGCTTTCGTAGACATGATGCGACAGGATGGTGCGTTTGATGCTGTTGGTGTCTTCAGCATCGAGCAAACCGATGGCCACCAGGCGAGCCAGAGTGGCGTCGATCTCCGGAATGCCGCCGACTTGTTCTCGGACCAATTCCAGCTGAAACGCCGGAAGATTCTCGGCCATGACCACTCCGTGCCGGTCGAGGATCAGGCCGCGGCTGGGCGGAATTGGATCGGTGCGCACCCGATTTCCCTGCGAGAGTTCCGCGTAATAGTTGTGCCTCAGCACCTGCAGATAGAAGAGGCGCGAGGCGACGGTCAGGAGCAGCACGCTCACGCATACGGCGGCGACGATGCTGCGAATCGTGAAGATCCGCTGCTCACCCCAGTGGTCTTTGATGCGGACGCGGCGAACCACGCTACCGGCTCCGTTCGGCGTCAGCGTTCATGCAGACGCCTCAATATGCCGGCCAGCACCGGCCACAGCAATGCCCCGATGACGGGAGCGAGCCAGCGGCCGAACGCGGTCACGGGATTGCCGGTGGCGCCGTCGACCCAGAACAGGATGAACTGATACCCGGTCAACAAGGCGAATATGGTCAGGCATTGCGATAGCATCGAGAATACTCGCAGGCGCAGCCGGAGGTGCGTCGCCCACGCGGCCATCAGCGTGAGCGCGAGCGCGTGCTGACCGAGCACCACGCCGTGGATCACATCGAGCGCGAGACCCGCCATGAATGCCAGCGTGAGCCCCCCGGCCCGAGGCAACTCGATGGACCAGTAAAAGACCACCAGCACCAAAAAGTCCGGACGAAGCGATTCCAGCATCGAGGGCAGGGGTAAAACCGCCAGCGCCAGCGCGACGAGCGCCGACAGGGCCATGGGCAACCGACGGATGCGAGTATCGCGCATCATTCGTCGTTCGCTCCCGCAGGCGGCGCTGTCTTCGCAGGCGGCGGATTTTTAGCGGGCGGCGGAGTCTTGGCGGGCGGCGGAGTCTTGGCGGGCATTGCGGCCGTGCTTTGCGACTGCGGCTGCGCCGGCGCGGCGGATGTAGCGGGTGCGGGCGACGATGCCTGCGTCTTGAGCCAGACGAACATCAGCTCGCGCGACCGATCGAGTGCGGCGGCGGGTTTTACATCGACGTCCGCAAGGGACTGGGCGGAATCTCGCTTGACTTCTGCCACGGTACCCACCGGGTAGCCGGCCGGGAATCCACCGCCGAGCCCGGAGGTCACCAAGAGATCCCCGGAGATCACATCGGCGCTCGTCGGAAGGTAGGGCAGCTTGAGCCGGCCCATATCGCCCGTGCCCACGGCAATGGTGCGCAATCCATTTCGATTGATCTGCACCGGTATCGCGTGCGTCGCGTCGCTGACCAGGATCACCTCTGCGGTCAGTTGACCCACGCGGGCGACCTGCCCGAACACTCCACCCGAGTCCAATACGGCTTGCCCGACGAATACCCCGTCCTGCGCGCCCTTGTCGACCAGCACTCGCTCGCGGAAGGCGTCCAAATCGAGGTCCATGACATCGCCGATGAGGAACCGGTCCGTGATCCCCGCGGTATTGTTCCGCAGCCCACGCAGGCGCTGGCTCTCCGCCTCCAGCGCCTCATAGCGCTGCAGGCGGAATTGCGCCACACGCAGCTCCGCCTCGAGCTTGGCCTTGTCGGCGCGGAGGGCTCCGCGGGACGACACGCTTTCGCGAAACCAGTCCCAACCCTCGAAGGGGCTGGCGACCGCGATTTGCACGGGGTAGGCGACGATCGAGAGCAGCCGGCGAATCCTGCCCAGGTGATCGTAGCGCTTGTCCACGATAATCAATCCCAACGCCAGCAGGGAATACAGCACGCAGCGGAGCAGGAGTCCCGTCGTTCGACCGGATGTGTCGGCGCTACGAAAGGCGACCATGGGCGGAAGTATCCCTAGTCGCTTGCATTACTCCAGTCCGAAGATGCCCGGACCATGCTCCTCGGTAAGCTCGAGGATACGCCCGCCGCCGCGCGCCACGCAGGTCAGCGGATCATCCGCAACCACCACGGGCAGGCCGGTCTCTTCCATCAGCAATTTATCCACGTCGCGCAGCAAGGCGCCGCCGCCGGTGAGCACGATGCCGCGTTCGGCGACGTCGGCGCCGAGCTCGGGCGGCGTTTGCTCGAGCGCTTGTTTGACCGCGCCCACGATGCCTTGCAGCGGCTCCTGCAGCGCCTCCAATATTTCGTTCGAGTTCAAGGTGAAGCTGCGGGGCACGCCTTCGGACAAATTGCGGCCCTTGACCGAAATTTCCCGCACCGTCTGGCCCGGATAGGCGGAGCCGATTTCCAACTTGATGCGCTCAGCCGTCGCTTCACCGATCAAGATGCCGTAGTTGCGCCGCACGTAGTTGGTGATCGCTTCGTCGAATTTGTCGCCGCCGATGCGAACGCTGGCCGCATAGACGATGCCGTTCAGTGAGATGACCGCCACCTCGGAGGTGCCGCCGCCGATGTCGAGCACCATGGAACCGCGCGCCTCCTGAACCGGGAGGCCGGCGCCGACCGCCGCGGCCATGGGTTCAGGGACGATATCCACGCTGCGCGCGCCGGCGCCCTCGGCCGATTCTTTGATGGCACGCCGCTCCACTTGGGTGGAGCCAAAAGGCACGCACACCAGAACCCGGGGGCTCGACGATGATTTTGCCGCCTCGAGTGGGTTCGTCCTGCACCGCGACCACCGACGGCTCGTTGAGAACGATGCCGCGTTCGCGAACGTAAATCAGCGTGTTGGCCGTTCCAAGATCGATTGAGAGGTCATTGGAGAAATAGCCTCTAAGGCGTTTGAACATGGGGTATTTTTTCTTGCGAAAGGGGGTAAAAAAAGTTGGGCTAATGTAACAACCGACACGACATTCAGCAAGGCAACGTGTATCATTCGTCACGCTTATTTTGCGTGAGATGGCACGCACTTTTGGGCAATCCTATGAGCCTGACCCGCCAAGACGTCGAAAAGATCGCGCACCTCGCACGGCTGTCGATCACCGAACGAGAGATGCCGGTCTACGTGACCAGCCTGTCCAGCATCGTGGATTTCGTCGACGAATTATCGCGAGCGCAAATCGGCAATGTGGAACCCATGGCACATCCTCTCGATGGCCAGCACCAGCGCCTGCGGCCCGACGTGGTGTCGGAGACCGACGAGCATGAAAAGTACCAGGCCAATGCGCCGGCCGTGCAAGCCGGCCTGTATGTCGTGCCGCGCGTGATCGAGTAGGGGCAGGCGATTCCGGTCAGGCCTGCTATTCTTAGGTGACGATGTTGCACACTCTTTCCATCGGCGAGCTTGGCCGAAGCTTAAGTTCGGGGGAGATTTCGAGCGTCGAGCTCACGCGCCTGTTTCTGGCCCGGATCGAGCGCCTGAATCCTGCCTTGAATGCGCTGATCACCCTCACGGCCGAGCAGGCGCTGCTGGCGGCGGCCGCAGCCGATCGCCGCCGCGCCGCGGGCGAAAAGGGCCCCTTGCTCGGCATCCCCCTCATTCATAAAGACATTTTCTGCACCGACGGGGTACGCACCAGCTGCGGTTCGCGCATGCTGGACAATTTCGTAGCGCCCTACGACGCCACGGTCGTCGCGCGGCTGAAGGCGGCCGGCACCGTCATGCTGGGCAAGGCCAATATGGATGAGTTCGCCATGGGTTCCTCCAACGAGACGAGCTTCTACGGACCCGTCAAAAATCCCTGGGATACGAGCAAAGTCCCGGGCGGATCATCCGGGGGGTCGGCGGCGGCGGCCGCGGCGCGCCTGGCTGCGTTCACCACGGGCACCGATACCGGCGGGTCGATCCGTCAGCCTGCCGCGTTGACCGGCGTGACCGGTGTGAAACCGACCTATGGACGCGTGTCTCGCTACGGGATGATTGCCTTCGCATCGAGTCTCGACCAGGCCGGAGTCTTTGCCAGGAGTGCCGCGGACGCCGCGATCGTCCTACAGGCCATGGCCGGATTCGATCCTCGAGATTCAACCAGCATCGATGCTCCGGTTCCCGACTACCCCGCCGCCCTTCGGGAGCCGCTCAAGGGCCTGAAGATCGGTCTGCTGCGCGAGTTTTTCGACGGCTTGGAGGCTCGCAATGCGTCGCTGATCGGCGACGCGTTGAAGATCTACCGAGGCCTCGGGGCGGAAACCGTCGAAGTCAGCTTGCCGCACCTGCCGTTGTCGGTGCCCACCTATTATGTGGTCGCGCCGGCCGAGTGCTCGTCCAATCTGTCGCGCTTCGACGGCGTGCGCTTCGGCCATCGTTGCGAGAACCCCACGGATTTGTTGGATTTGTACAAGCGTTCGCGAGGCGAGGGTTTCGGCGCCGAGGTCAAGCGGCGCATCATGACGGGCACGTACGTGCTGTCAGCCGGGTATTTCGATGCCTACTATTTGAAGGCTCAGAAGCGCGAAGATCGACGATCCGGTCACCATGTATCTGAATGACATCTATACCATCGGCGCCAATCTAGCCGGGCTGCCCGGGCTGTCGTTGCCCTGCGGGTTCATCGAGGGATTGCCGATGGGTTTGCAGTTGATCGGCCCGCATTTTTCCGAAGCGAAACTCTTGAACGCAGCGCATCTATTCCAGCAAGCCACCGATTGGCACAGTCGTTCGCCGCGAGGGTACGAGTGATGGCCGACTGGGAAGTAGTCATCGGGCTCGAGATACATGCGCAGCTCGCCACGAAGTCGAAGATTTTCTCGGGGAGCGCGACGGCATATGGCGCACCTCCGAACACGCAAGCCAGCTTGGTTGATCTGGCCTATCCCGGCGTGCTGCCGGTGCTGAATGCGGAAGCGGTGCGCATGGCGGTCAAATTCGGGCTGAGCATCGGCGCCGAGGTGGCGCGCCATTCGGTATTTGCCCGCAAGAATTATTTCTATCCCGATTTGCCGAAAGGCTACCAGATCAGTCAGTACGAGCTGCCGGTGGTCAAGAAGGGCAAGCTCAAGGTCATGCTCGACGATGGCGCCGTCAAGATCATCGGCGTCACGCGCGCGCATCTCGAGGAGGATGCCGGAAAGTCGCTGCATGAGGGCCTTGCCAATGCCACCGGCATCGATTTGAATCGCGCCGGCACACCGCTGCTCGAGATCGTCTCCGAGCCCGACATGCGCGGAGCAAAGGAGGCGGTGGCGTACATGAAGAAGATCCATACCTTGGTGCGCTACCTCGAGATCTGCGACGGCAACATGCAAGAGGGGTCGTTTCGCTGCGACGCCAATGTCTCGGTGCGCCCCAGGGGCCGCGAAAAATTCGGCACCCGCGCGGAGATCAAGAATTTGAACTCCTTTCGATTCGTCGAGAAGGCGATCAACTACGAAGTCGCGCGGCAGATCGACTTGCTGGAGAGCGGCGGCACGGTGGTGCAGGAGACGCGGCTGTACGATTCGGACAAGGACGAGACTCGCTCGATGCGCTCCAAGGAAGAGGCCAACGACTATCGCTATTTCCCCGATCCCGATCTCTTGCCGGTGCAGATCGACGAGTCGTTCATCGACGCGGTGCGGGCGACGCTGCCGGAGTTGCCCGATGAGAAGGCCGCGCGCTTCGCGCGGGATCTGGGCCTCTCGGCGTACGATGCCGGGGTCCTGAGCGCGAGCCGCGAGCTCGGCGCGTATTTCGAGGAGGTCGCGGCCCTGCTCGATGCCAAGACCGGCAATGGCGCTGCGCATGCCAAGCTGGCTGCGAATTGGGTCATGGGCGAATTGTCGAGCGCCCTGAATCGAGACAATATCGAGATCACGGCCTCACGCGTCACTCCCGCGCAACTGAGCGGCCTGCTGGCGCGAATCGTCGATCAGACCATCTCCGGCAAGATCGCCAAGGAGGTATTCGAGGCGATGTGGTCCGAAGGCGAGTCCGCGGACGCCATCATCGAGGCGAAGGGTCTCGAGCAGATCACGGACTCCGGCGCCATTGAAGGAGTGATCGACGCCGTGATCGCCGCCAATCCCAAACAGCTCGCCGATTACCGTTCGGGCAAGGATAAATTGTTCGGCTTCTTCGTCGGGCAGGTGATGAAGGCGACGGAAGGCAAGGCGAACCCGGCGCAACTCAACGAATTGCTGAAGCTCAAGCTGGGTGGTGGCGCTCGAGATGCATGACCGCGACTGCTTGCATCGCTTCATGTTCGAGCGATACCCGATTCGTGGACACTTGGTGCACCTCGATACGGCCTGGCACGCGTTGATCGAGCATCGCGAGTATCCGGCACCGATCCGCGACACCTTGGGCGAGGCGGTGGCCGCTTCTCTGCTCCTGGCGGCGACGGTCAAGTTCGAGGGCGTTCTATCGCTGCAACTGCAGGGCGACGGGCCCGTGCATCTTGTATTGGCGCAATGTACCGACGGCCTCGGAGTCCGGGGGCTCGCTCGATACCGGGAAGGCGCTCATCGGAGCGAGAGCACCGGCATCGACGCGGGCCCTGAGCGGATCGCCGATCTGATCGGCGCCGGCAATATCACCGTCACCTTGGAAACCGACGACGGCGCGCAACGCTATCAGGGAATCGTGCCCATTACGGGCGGGCGCCTGGCCGAATCCCTGCAGGTCTATTTCGAGAACTCCGAGCAGTTACCGACGCGGCTCTGGCTGCATGCCGATGCGCTCGGCGTGTCCGGGATGCTGCTGCAGAAGCTTCCCGTTGCAGACGCGACGCCCGGGGCTGACGCCGTGGATGCCGCGGCTGTCGAGGACGCGTGGCGGCGCGTGCAGCTGATCGGGGAGACCCTCACGCCGGAAGAGTTGCGGACGCTGGCCGACGCCGACATTCTGCACCGGCTGTTCAATGAAGATGACGTCCGCCTGTTCGAAGCGGCGCCGGTTTATTTTCGTTGCCGTTGTTCGCGCGAGCGCGTCAGCCGCATGTTGCAGAGCCTGGGCGACGCTGAAACCCGTTCGGTGCTGGCTGAACGCGGGGAAGTTGAAGTGCGCTGCGATTTCTGCAACCGCGCCTATGTGTTCGATGCGGTGGATGTCGCGCAATTGTTCAATACGGGCGTCACGAGCGACAGCGGTAGCTCGGTGCACTGAGTCGTCGGCGGGACCGCGTGATGCAGTTTCCCCGCCACATCCGCGACTGGTGCCCGGTAAAGCGCCGAAGCTCCATCAGATTTGGCGCCGTGACGGCGGGGGCCGCATGGTTGTGCGCCGTTGCGGCCGGAATCGGCGTTGCCGCCGCCGATGCGCCCTTCTACGCCAATACCTTCGAGAAAGTTCCCTCGGCGGCGGCGCTGACGGATATCGGGCGTGCGCTGTTCTTCGATGAGTCACTGTCCGCGTCGGGCAAGATGGCATGCGCCAGCTGTCACGATCCGGCGCGGGCCTTTGGTCCGCCGGACGATTCGCCGGTGCAGCGCGGCGGCAGCGACGGGCGGCGCCTCGGCATGCGCGCCGTGCCCTCGTTGATGTACGCGCAAAACGTTCCGCCGTTCACCGAACATTACTTCGACGATGAGGGGGATGACGGCATCGACCAAGGCCCGGCCGGCGGGCGCACCTGGGACGGTCGCGTGCAATCGGCTCATGATCAAGCGCGGCTGCCGCTGTTGTCGCCCTTCGAGATGGCCAACGCAAGCGCCGACGCGGTAGTGGCGAGAGTGCAGCGCGCGGCGTATGCAGCGCAGTTTCGCGAGACCTTCGGCGACCAGGTGTTCGATGACAAGGCATTGGCGTTCAAGGCAGTGCTGATGGCCCTGGAGACGTTTCAGCAAAGCCCCGCGGAGTTTTATCCGTATAGCAGCAAGTACGACGCATGGTTACGCCATGAGACATCATTGAGCGGCGAGGAGATGCGAGGTCTAGCCGCGTTCAACGATCCGGCAAAAGGCAACTGCGCGCGCTGTCATCCGAGCGCCGTGCGAAACGGCGCGTTTCCGCAGTTCACGGATTTCGGTTACGCCGCCGTCGGCGCACCGCGCAACCCAGGGGTTCCTGCGAATTCGGACCGGCGCTATTACGACCTTGGACTGTGCGGACCGCTGCGTACCGATTTGGCGGATAGGAAGGAATACTGCGGCTTGTTCCGTACTCCGTCATTGCGCAATGCCGCGGCTCGCCGGGTGTACTTCCATAATGGGGTGTTCCACCGCTTGGCGGACGTCGTGCGCTTTTATGCCGAGCGCGACACGCAGCCGCAGAAATGGTACCCCCGCGGGCCCGGCGGGATCACCATGAAATTCGACGACTTGCCGGCGCAGTACCGGGGCAATCTCGACACCCAGCCTCCCTTCGATCGAGTACCCGGCGCTGCGCCGGCGTTGAGCGAAGCCGACATCAAGGACATCGTGGCATTTCTGAATACGCTCACTGACGGCTACGAGCTGCAAGCGCCGGCGAGAGGCGCCGCGCCCCCGAATCCGGCCTCGAACTAGGACTCGTCTCCAGCGCCAGCGTCTTGATGTCATTGAACATCACCTGCGGCTGTAAGAATGCCAGCGAATAAATCTCCCGTACCTCGCCGCGGGCGTCTATCAGAAACATTTTCAGCATGTGATGCAAGGTGCGAGTCGCGCGGCCGTCTTGGTCCAAATCCACGCTCACGTCCTGCCCGAAGTCGTCGAGCACGGGCAGCAGCTCCGGCACGCGGCGCGCCGTCACGAAGCGCCACTCGAATTTCGGATCGGCCGTGAATTCTTGGCCATAGCTCGCGATGGCCGCGGGCGTGTCGTGGGTCGGATCCAAGCTGACACTGACGAAACGCACGCGTCCCGCCAGCCCGCGGTCGCCGGCCACGCGATCGCGCAAATCGGCCAGTGTCGTGTGCGCGAAGGGGCAGCCCAAGGGATCGACGCAATACGTGTAGAAAAAGGTCAGCAGGGTGATCTTGCCCTGCGTCAGCGCCGAGAGTCGAACGGTAAGGCCCGTGCTATCGAGCAATACGGCGTCCGCTATCGGCTGGATCTTCTGGAGGTGATAGCTGCCCGGCGGCGGCGGCATGAATTCCAAGCGCGGCGCCGCCGCCTTGCCGGGGTCTTCAGTGCCGTTCGCCACCCCCGCGGCGGCGAACAGCACCGTCGCTATGGCACCCGCCGCGACCCGGGTTCGGTGCATCAGCGCAGCGATGCGCCCGTCAGCGAGGCCACGCGCTGTGGATTCGCGGTGAACTTCATGTGATGGGCACGGCCGAGCCGTTCCTGGGTGAAGTCGACCTCGAACGCTAAGTTAAGTTCATGGCCGTCCCAATGGAATGCACGCAGGAACTGCTCGTTGTCCTTGCCCGTCTTATCCCACTTCGACAGCAAGCTCGAGGTCATGTAGACGCGGCGCCCGTCCCAGCTCTGCGACACCATGTTCACCTGTGCGCCGATGTGCTTGGCGTAGGTTTGCCGCGGATGCTCGGGGTCGGTGAGATCGAAATAATGCGTGGTGCCGT
>WNFS01008080.1_pt1 | contig 14600 bp, 13 predicted proteins | sample 5400141 | NCBI WGS metagenome assembly WNFS01 (sample SAMN13153358, study PRJNA577476) | soil metagenome | isolation source: 60 cm saprolite under Madrone tree | place: USA:California | collected 2016-06-14
CGGACTATCAGTCTCTTCTGTTCGATCCACAAACATCCGGCGGCTTGCTGATCGCGATACACGCGCAAGCTACGGAACTGGCTGGTCAACTGCTGCAGCAATATGGCGCATTGGCGTCGCCAGTCGGAATTGTGACGCACAAGAAATCTCCGTTGATTCTCGTAAAATGAGTAGACGTTCGCCCGCCTGGAGACGCTGACTTCATGGACACGATTACGCATGGCATTGCCGGCGCATTGATAGGCAAAGCGTTGTTTCGTGGCGATGACCTGTTTTCGCGCCGGACAATGAATCGCGCGCGAATCGTAACGTGGACGTTGATGTTTGGCGCGATCTTTCCTGATTCAGACACGCTTCGTGACATCCTCTCGAAGAACGACATGCTGATGATTACGTGGCATCGCAGCATCACGCATTCGCTGCTCTGTTTGCCGATCTTCGCGGTCGTTTTGGCGTTTGCGTCTCAGCAATTTGCACGCTGGCGCAAGTGGGAAACACCTTCGCTGCCCGTGCTCACGGGAATTTACGCCGCGGGGATTTTGAGTCACATACTGCTAGATCTCGTCACGACCTTCGGCACGATGGTGTGGTCACCGGTCGAATGGTCGCGACCGGCGTGGGACCTGCTCTTTATTGTGGATTTTTCATTCACCGGAATTCTGTTGATTCCACAACTGTTGGAGTGGGTGAATCGCGATGTGCCACACGCGAAGCGGCGCGCCCTGGTGATGTGGGTCATTTTTGTGCCGTCGCCATTCTTGATCGCGGCAATTGCGCGAATTGTCGGCGCGCCGATTTCTGATGGCGCAGTTCTGTCGGCCTGCTTGATCTTTTCGCTGCTTTTTCTGCTTCCGGCATATCGGGGCTGGGGCGCACGAATCAAACCGGCGAGCTGGACTCGGGCTGGGTTTGCCGCCGCGTGCCTATACATTGGTCTGACGGCTTATGCCCACCATATGGCGCTCGAACGCGTGAAGAGCTTTGTCAGTTTTGAAAAACTCCAGCCGGAGGTGCTTGGCGCCCTGCCGTATCCGCCGTCGCTTTTGAACTGGGATGGCCTGGTGCGAACTTCGCGCGGCGTCTACGAATTTCAAATCGATCTCAGCAAGAAGAACTCGTTCGCAGCGCAGACGGAATCGTCCGTTATCGATGCGTCGGCTCCTGCGATCGAATACAAGTACTTGCCAGATGCGCCGGAGAATTTTTGGATCGCCCGAGCGAAACAATTGCCGGAGGTGCAAAAAGTTTTCTGGTTTGCGCGGTTTCCCGTCACGCGCTTTCATATGGAGAGCGGGCAGGCAGTGGTCGAGATTTCCGACGCGCGTTTTCCGAGAATGCGGCCAGACCGGCCAGGTGGATTCACCTATCGCGTGCGCTTTGACGCAGCAGGAAACGTGAGCACGAAAGGCTGGGCGAACCGCTAGGTGGTGGTTTTGGGGGGAACTGTCGCTGGGTAAATGACTACCTGCCGCCGTTCGCCCGAGCCGATGCTCTCGGTTCGAATTCCCGCAAGTTCTTTCAACGCTAGATGAACGATGCGGCGCTCGCGAGACGACATGGGGTTAAGTTCGAACGGTTGGCGCGTTGCCAACACGCGCTCCGCGGCGACTCGGGCAGTCATTCTCAATTCCTCAAATCGCAACGCCCGGTAGCCCGCGCAATCGATCTGAATCTTTTCATGCCATTGCGGCTCGAGCTGCAAAACGCAGTGTGCCAGGTGTTCGAGTGACTTCAGCACTTCGCCGCCGCGCTCCAGGAGCAATTCTTTGTCCGGACCATCCAAGTCGGCCAAAACTTCCGCTTCACCCTCAGCAGCAGGCGCATTCTCCGGCAAGATGGACACCTGTAGCGTGAGCCGGAAGCCACCCGTACGAATCGTGTCGGCGAGAAAATTCCGCAGCGCTTCAGCCGCGGCAGCGCGGTCGAGCTTGCCTTCGCGAATAGGCGGATTCTTCATGTGTCGCTCGGACGCGTATCGTATGCCAGGCGCGCGGGATTCGCTTACGCTTTTTTCGCTTTGGCCGGCTTGCCGACGGGTGCAATCGGATGCGTGCGGTTCAAATAATACTGTTGCACGATGCCGACGAGGCTGCTCGTAAGAATGTAGACCGCGAGTCCCGAAGAGATCGGGAAGATAATGAACATGCCGGCGAAGGAAAGCGGCATGAATTTCATCATTGCCTGCTGCTGTGGATCGGTGGTCGTCATCGGCGTCATTTTTGTGGCGAGGTACATCGAGGCCGCCATGACGACCGGCAAAATGTAATAAGGATCTTTCGCGGAAAGGTCCGTAATCCAACTGAACCAGGGAGCGTGGCGCAGTTCGATCGCGTTGCGCAGCGCTGTATTCAAGCCAATCCAGATAGGCATTTGGACGAGCATCTGGAAGCAGCCGCCGACGGGATTAATGCCCTCGCGCGCGTAAACAGCCATTACCTCCTTGTTCATTTCCGCTTTACGCGGATCGCGCATGGAATATTTCTTGTAGCGTTCGTTGATGGCTTTGATTTCCGGCGCCACGCGCTGCATTTTCAGCGTGGTTTTGTAACTGGAAATGCGCAGCGGGAAGAGCAGCATGTTGATGACGAGCGTCATGGCGACGATCGCCCATCCCCAGTTCGGGATGTATTTCTGCAGCCATTTCATTCCGTGGAAAAGTGGGTCGGCAATAATCTCGAGCCAGCCGAAATTCACAAGCGAATGCAACGGCGGCGACATCCTTTTCAGAACGTCATAATCTTTGGGTCCGACGTAGATGCGTAAATCGGTCGGAGCATTTGTTGCAGTGGCGATTTGCGGAACAGGCTCGGCCTCATTTTTGCCGTCAATCTGGACGGGATGCCAGACCTTCCAGTACCGCGTTTCCAGTTTTCCCGAGGACGCGTTGGAGTCGGGCAAAAAGACCGCGGCGAAATAACGGTCCTCGATACCGGTCCAATCTTTTCCGCCCAGCCACAGGCCGCGTGCCACTTTGTCCCAATCGTCAACTTTTTTGTAGGGGAGGGCGTTGAGTTTTCCGCCTTCGTTGTAGACGACGTTGAGCGTTTCAATCGGCCGCGGATTCGTGACCGTCCGGTCACCGAATCCACCCAGCCAGGCAAGTCCCACGGTGATAGGTTTGCCGTCGTATTTCGCGGTAACTTCCGCTTTCGAGACGTAAGTTTCGTCAAAATGAAAGCGCTTCGTGATTTCCAGGTGGCCGTCGCTCCAGGAAAAAGTCAGATCGGCGGGAGCTGTCAAATTGCCGGACGCCGACGAAACGTACAGCGCAGAGTTTGCCGTATTCTCCAGACCTTGGTCGTCCAGCGCCACGGCGAACGGCCAGGCATCGAGTTCCTTTGACGTTTTCTGCACGAGGTCCAGCGTTTGTTGCTTCGGCTTGTCATCATCCAGATATTTCTTGAGCTTCCAGCTCTTTACCACGCCGCCGCGATTCGAGAACTCCACGCGATATAAATCGCTTTCGACGACGATGGTGCGTTCGTTCTTGTCACCGAGCACGGCGGCCGGCGCCGCGGCCTTAACGACAGCGGGCGTGGCGTTGACGGCATTGCTTTGAGCTCCCGGCGCGGAAGGTGCTGCAGCCGCGGGCGGATTTGTTTGCTGCGTTTGTGCCGGCGGTTTCGGCGCGAAGAATTTGGCCCACAGCAGAATCACGATGATGGAGAGGGCCGAGGCAATAAAAATGCGCAGCTCGGGCTTTAAATCTTTCTTCTGAGGAGCTTCGCTCACGAATGTACCTCGGTCTTTTCGTCAACTCGATTTGGATTCACTTCATCCCACGTTTCCGGAACGGAGTCGTAGCCAAATTTTCTGGAGAGCGGATGGCAGCGCAGCAAACGCTTCGTTCCCAGCCACACGCCGCGCAGTATGCCAAATCGCTCGATTGCTTCGTACGCATACATCGAACAAGTAGGCTCAAACCGGCAGCTTCCCGCGAAGAGCACGGAGAAATACGCTTTATAGCAACGAAGAGCGAACAACGCTGCGCGGACTCCTGCGCGCTGCGTTCTCACTGGCTTTTCAGAAGCCGAAGAAAATCCGCTTCCAACGCCGCGAAGGGCGCTTTCGCCACAGAACTCTTCGGATGAATGACGATGTCCCATCCCGCGGGTAACTCCTCCCGGTGAAGCCGCGTGATTTCTCGCAAGCGGCGCCGGATTCGATTGCGCACAACTGCGCCACCAAGAGCCTTCTTGATGCTGAAGCCGAAGCGGCTCTGCGGCAGGTTGTTCGCCTTTAGAAAAGCAGTGAAATGGGAACTCGAGCGGCGTTTCCCGGCTCGATACACGGCGTCAAACTGTGCCTTTTGCACCAGCCGCGCTGCGCGCGGATACTCCAACCCGGTTTTACTCGGGCGTAAGGCGATGGCGTCCCTTCTTGCGGCGAGCCGCCAGGACCTTGCGGCCACCTACGGTCTTCATGCGCGAGCGAAATCCGTGCGTTTTGGCGCGGCGGCGCTTGCGCGGTTGATATGTGCGCTTTGGCAAAGCAATCCCCCTCTTGAGTTACGCGTCGCGCCGGGCAAATCTTTCAGTGCAAAACCCAAACGCCAGCTTACTGGCCGCTTTTCGCGGCTGTTTGCGAAACTACAAGTGTACTTGCCCCACGCTCGCACGGTCAAGAAAACTGGTTCGGCGCTCGTAGAGCGTATTCAGCCGAGATGAATCTCAACAATTGCCGTGCTTCTTTGAACAAAAGCGTTACGCTTGCATGAGTTCAGGAACGTAAACTAGAGGCATCGTGCTCGAGCAAAAAATCAACGAATTCTTTGGTGACGCTGATTCCACCGGCTTCGGAACGGGCTGGTGGAGTGGGATATTGTCTGTCTTTTTTGGATTTCTCGCGTTCGGCGGCGTTCTGTGCCTGCATTTTCCCCAGTTCCTAACTTCTGCTGAATTCCGGCCGTTTTACTCGCTGCACGCAATCCGCCTCTTAATCCAATTCCTCATCGTGGCAGCAGTTGCGTTTGGAGTGATCTCTTCTCTGCTGCGCAAGAAAAAGACCCTGGCGTTGGCGGGAATGCTGCTCGCCATCGCGGCAACAGCCTGGGGCGGCTCGAGCGTAAAAGTTAATGGGAGCCAACTCAATGGCATGACCATCGGCATGGACTGGTTTTTGCTTGATTTGTTATTGATGGCTCTCATCTACGTACCGCTGGAAAGAATCTGGCCACAATATCCAGAACAAGGAACATTCAGAAAAGGGTGGACTCAGGACGTGGTTTATTTCATGTCCACTCATCTGCCGATTCAGATTTTATCGTTTCTGGTCTTATTGCCCGCCACCCAAGCCACCAAATATTGGGGTGTTCCGGTTCTCCAGCAACTTATCGCTCGACTGCCCTGGCTTTTGCAATTTTTCCTGGCCGTTGTGGTTGCGGACCTTGCCGAATACTTCATTCATCTGGCTTTGCACAAAGTTCCGTTTCTGTGGCGATTTCACGCCATTCACCATTCTTCCAAGGCGCTCGATTGGATCGCGGGCTCGCGCTCCCACTTTGTGGACGACACACTTGTCCGCGGATTTATTCTTGTTCCCATGATGATTGGATTTTCGCAAACGATCATCCTGGCCTATTTGGTTTTCGTCACTCTTCACGCTACCTGGACTCATTGCAATTTCCGTCCCAACGCCAAGTGGCTCGAAAAGTTTCTGGTCATGCCCAGATTCCATCATTGGCACCATACTTCTCAAAAAGAATCCATCGACAAGAATTTCGCAATCCATTTTCCGTGGATTGACAAAATTTTTGGGACTTATTACTTTCCGGAGGAATGGCCGGAGAATTACGGCCTGGCTGGCGAGGAAGTTTCGCCCAGCTTCCTTGGGCAAACGATTGAACCCTTTTTAGCAAAGAAACAACAGGGAAGTTAAGAACGGGAAATTCGCGCCCTAAAAACCCAGCGCGTCTAATGGAACGTCTTTGGGTATCTGTCCGCCCGTGTTCGTTGCCTTCACCAGGCCCAAATACTTCATCGCCCTGACCGTTATAAAGCCAAAATCGTATTCGGATTTATCGTGGCTCAGTCGCAAAAGTCCCTCGTAGTGGTGATGGTTGTTTTGCAGGCACGCGCTGAAGGTCGCCGTTACCGGCAGCCACTCGCCGATGTTCATGGCGTTGTCTTCTTCGTCGTGATACCGCCGGTATCCGAAATCTCGGGTGTGGGTCCAATAGTTTTGGATCATATTTACCCACAGCGAAAAAATTCGTATTCCAACCCACATCACCAGCGCAAACTTCAGACTTCCAACCAGTTTCCACAAGAGAGCGAAACTAAGGCTTTGCACGACGATTGCGAAAACCGGATTCGCAACCACGCGGAAAGTCCGCGACTTCAGAATTGCGTCACCCGCCACATTTTCTTTGCATTGATACGGCATCAAGCAGAGATACAGCGTTCGCCAAAAACCATCTTCGGAAAGTTTATTGGGATCCCCATCGTGATCGGAATGTTTATGATGCAAGCGGTGCCGGTTCACCCAGGCGATCGGATCTACATATATCGCGAAGGTGCAATTCACGATCGTTACGGCTTTCATAAACCATTCTTTATAGTCCAGCGAACGGTGCGCGATTCCCAGGTGAAGAACGTCGGCCAGATACAGCCCGCCCATAAACCAGCAAAAAATAAAGTAAGCTCCGCCGATCAACATCCCCATCCACGGTCCCAAATGAGCAGGCGCGGAATACACACAAGCCAGCATGTAGGCCAAAATGATCAAATAGCCATAGAGGTTGTAGATTTTCACGTTGATTCCCCGTGGCGTTATTCAAACAGAAATCGGAGCTCCGTTCAAACAACAAGTTGTTGGTACACCGCGGTTGCACGACGCGCGGCGCAGCGGACTGATCGCGGCTGCACTGATCATTTTTTTAGTTGGGAAGGCCGACGGGGTGAAAATCAGTACGGCCCCGCCCTTGCTGCTTAATGTGACTGCCCGGCGTCTGCATTGGGTGACGGCATTGCAAACTTCGCATCGTCGACCGGTGTGTTGAACTTCACGTCTTCGATCTTGATCTCCAGGCTGACATTCGGTGCATGGATCCGAATCCGGTACGGGATTTGCACATCGCCGACGGAGCGATAATCTTCGAAGAACAAATTTGTCTTCGCGACGGTTCCGTTCTCATCTGGTCCTTCCGTGTCCTCAGCGATGCGCAATCCAGTTTGCTCGTCAAGATACATCGTGAGGGCCCTCCCGCCCGGTTCGGTGGCCGTCGCCGTATAAGCGTCGCGATCCCCGACCTTGGTGCGCCCCGTGACTTTCAGGTCTGGATAGACCTCTTTTAACCGTATATCGGTGTCAAAAGTCGCCTCGACTTTTGTTTGCTCCAGTCGGGCCCCGGTGACGGCCTTTAGACCCTGTTGTGGGTCGGACGCCCATCCGGCCTGGCCGTCAAAGGCCTCTTTGCGTACAAATTGCCCGTCCCCCACGTTAGTAATGCGTAGGACCTTGTTCGGACGTTTAGCAAGGATTTCGACCGTTCCCGAGACGCCGAACGTCGGAATGTCCACCGGGCCGGTTAAGACCATGGTCTGGAGCTTCGCCCACGCTTCTTTGCCGCCGCTCGCTTTTGCGCATTTTTCGGAAAGTTCCTCCGCGCTGGGCAGCTTCGATTCTGCAACCGGAGGATCTTTCGGCGGCGGAGCCGTTTGGCAATAGGCCGGCGAAATTCCAATTAGAACGAGGGAAGCAATCCCGAAACGGGCAAGTCTGCGATTCATAGCGATCCTCCGCGTTGTGGAAACGTCGAACAGCTGGTTTCTCTATATACGGAATTAGACCGTCTTAAATATCAATGAAGTTTCGCTTCGGCTTAGTCACTTCTGGGAAGGCTGTTTCGGCGTCCTGCATTAATCAAACGCGGCGGGGAAGTCGTCGCTTAATCAGCTGCAAAAAAAAGACGGGAGCCCAAAGGCTCCCGCAGTCGAACGCAAACTGTGTCAGCGACTAAGTTCGAGCTATGACTTTGAGTCGCTTTCCGCCTCGTTGATATCTGCGTCGGCCTGCTTCGTCGCGGATTTTTCTTCCGTCTTGGCGCTGGCGTTCGGCGACAGCGTTTGGATGGACGTGCCGAGACTCATTTTGCTGGTTCCCGTCCCAGTCGGACAAGTTGAGCCGGTGGCTGGAACCCCGAACACGCATCCTTCAAATCGGTTCCCTTCGCAAGAAGTCCTTTCGATTGCAAAAGATTCGTAAGATGCGTATCAAGCTTGGTGTTTTTCGTCAGTACCGTGCCCGGCGAGCTGGCAGCTGCGCTCTTTCCTCCGCCAGCCATCGAATTTGCGGAACTATTTGCGTGGTCTCCGCTCGCGCCGTGCATCGCGGCGCCCGTGGCGCCCGAGTTGCCGCCGCCCGCGCCCCCTCCGTGAGGGCGTTGTGCAAACAGCGGCGCACCGCCGATTGCCAGTATCACGATCGCACCGCTCAATATTGCAAGTAGACGTTTCATACCTCTCTCCTCCTTCGCCGTTTTTGCGGCAGAAGATCTTTAGCGGGACATCAATGGGCCTGCCGCCTGCCGAGCAGCGGCGTCAGGTTAAAGTTGATGCCGAATGAAACTGTATCCAGTTGGTAGTGGACGCTGTGGCTGTAGGCCAAATCAAAATCGACATATTTAATCGGATTGAAATCCAGATCCGCGTTGAATCCGTTGTCGCGGTCAATTGATGAATCGCCTGTCGTCACCGCGTTGTCTTGAAAGACGCGGCCGTGCTTGCTTGAACCTGTTCCTGCGCCCGTCGGACCACCGCCTGCCCGCGTCACACTCCTGCTATATACCTTTTGCGCGCCCCACGGCGCGACGTCGTAAGCAGATGCGGTGAGCGTCAACGCACGGCCCACGTCAAATGCAGTGCCTGCTTCGAAGTGAGCCACGTCGCCCAGCGTCACGAACGGGCGGTGCCAGTATTTTGTATCCATCAGAGAATTGCCGACGCCGAGATTGACGAACGGCGTCCATCGGCCAAACTCTCGTGCAAACGCATTGCTCCAATCGAACGTGACGCGGCCTGTGCTAAGCCCCTTGGAGGAATCCCCTGTCGGCAGTCCGAAGGTGAAAGATGAGCCGTAGTTCACTGCGGGATTCTTGAATGCAAATAGGAACTGGCCGAAGGTGTCGCCAACTCCGTTGGAAGAAATAGTCGTCCCAGTCGAAGTTGTTCCGCGCACAAAGAGAAAAGGCACGCCGGCATTCACCGCAAAATGTTGATTGAACACATACTCTGTCGTGGTCGTCCAATCAAAAACCTTTGAGCCGGTGTCGAAGCTGCCGTCAAAAGAAGTGTTAAGCGTCATGCCGCGGTAGGTGTCGTCTTTAGGGGCCGGAGCGCTGCCCGCAGGCGATTGCGCCAGTCCAAGGCGGGAGCAAACGCAAAGCATTGCAAACGTGCAAAGGAATTTCGGCGTCGCGCGCAAGATTCTCTGTCCTCGATTTTGGATTTCGCGATGCTTTGGGCGATAAACTCTGTCGCTGGGCGCCCAAGCAGACCTGACAAGCCAACACTTAGCCTAGAAGCTGCAAACCGAGCTCCAGGATGCCTGCTCTTTAAGTCATGTATTATGTGTCTGTTAGGATCCGATTCTTCGTAACATCGACCGTTGAGTGGGTAATTCTTACCAACATTGCGTTCTATTTTGCTCGCGTTTTACGACGTCGTAACCGCTTTACGAAGCTCGTCAAAACTGGAAAGAAAGCGGTCAACATCCTTGCGAAGCAAATAATAAGGGGTAGATAGGCGGATCTTGTGCGGTGCTGCTCCTCTGATGCGGACTTTTTTCTCTTTCCATAGAGCCTTCTCTAAGTCCGGCATTTTCACGGGTGCGACCGTCACGGTAGCAATCGCGCAGCGCAAAGCTGGATCGGGGGATGTCCACGACAGCGCGCCTCGTTTGAGCATCTCGCTCAAAATGTAATCGGCCATCGCGCGGTGGCGTTTTTCGATTCGATCCATGCCAATTTGATTCGCGAGCTCGACTGCGGCGCGCATCCCCGCGAGTGCCGGAACGTTTGAGCTGCCAATGCGCTGAAAGCGTTCCGCGCGCAACTTGGTGTCGTCCCAGCCTTCCGTCGCGACGGTGCACCAGAGGCGGTCCATTACTTCATCGCGCACGAATAAAAAACCGCTACCCTTCGGCGCTTGCAGCCACTTGTGTGGGCTGGAGGTGTACATGTCGCAGCCAAGCTCGTGAACGTTCACCTTCATCATGCCGGTAACGTGTGCGCCGTCGACCGCGCTCAAAACACCTTTCGACCGCGCCAGCGCACACAATTCCTTCGCGGGCAGCACAACGCCCGTAAGCGTCGTGATGTGGCTGAAGAAAATTACACGCGTCTTCGGCGTGATCGCGTCGTTAAAAAGATTCAGCACTGCCGCGGCGTTCGGAACCGGTTTTGGCAGCGTCACTTTTTTCAAGACGATTCCATAGCGTTTGGCTCGCAGGTCCCAGGGATGTTCACCGCCTGGATGTTCCTGATCCGTGATCAAGACTTCGTCGCCGGCTTTTAGATCTATTCCGTTCGCGATGTAGCTATTTGCTTCCGTCGCGTTGCGTAGGAGCGCCAATTCATCGCGCTTGCAGCCGATAAACGCCGCAAGCGGATCGCGGAATTCGTTCCAGGGGCCATATCCCCAGATTGGATAGTCTTCCGGATCATCCTGCGCCATGCGCTCCGTGTCGGTGTATGCGTCGAACACGGCCTTCAGCACCGGCCGTGGTGAAGAACCGACCGTTCCGTTGTTTAGATAAATCTCGTCGGGTGGAATCAGGAATTGCTTTCGTAGCTCCGTCCAATAAGCTTCTTCGTCTTTGGCGTAGAGCGAAGAGTCCGGCAGATTCGCCGGCGACTGATTCAAAAGCGTTTCGAAATTCGGCGAAATTCCAAGAGCGCCTGCTACCCCCGCTACCGAAGACAAGAATCCGCGACGATTCACCATGGTTGCCTCCCACTCGCGATGTGTGCGGATTCTACGCGCTCCCGCGGCGGGCAACAACGGTTCTCACAAACAATCGCGCTTGCCACGCTGGGCCGACCGCACTATCGTACGAAGGTTTCAGATTCTTGCCTGGAGAATCCATGCTCTCTCGTTCCGCAATCGTTCTGGTCGTCGCGACGTTCGTTTTACTGCCGCAACTAAACGCGCAGACGACTCACGCCGCTACTCGCAAGGGCTCTTCACACGCGAAATTGACCAGCGAAAAGAAGCCGCTGACTCCGGTCGAAACAGCCATCGCTACTCTCACCGCGGCACGGACTTTTGAGCAAGTCGCTATTTCGCCAGATGCAAAAAGCGTCGCCTGGGTGGAAGCGATTTCTGGGAAGGGCGGAATCGAGACCGGCAATTCCGCGATTTATCTTTCCCCCGCCGATGGCAAGACTTCTCCGCGCCGTATCACGGCCAGCCCTGGCGTCCCCCGCACGGAGGGTGGTATCGCGTGGTCACCCGACGGCAAGCAGCTTGTGTTTCTGTCTGATGCCGCAAAAGCCGGTCAATCACAGCTCTACATTACTAATCTTGCCGGCGCCGCTAAAAAGCTGACTAACGCCAAAGGTTTTCTCGATGCGCCGCGTTGGTCGCCCGACGGCAAGACCGTCGCGATACTCTTTATCGAAAATGCTCCGCGCGCATCGGGGCCGCTTGTCGCTGAAACCGCGGAAACTGGCGAAATCAAAGACAGCTTCTACGAGCAGTGCCTTGTGGTCGTCGACGTGGCGACGGGCAAGCTTCGTCAAGTTACGCCCGCCGACATGTATGTCTACGAATACGACTGGGCGCCGGATAGCCAGCATCTCGTCGCGACCGCCGCGCGCGGCAATGGCGACAACAACTGGTATATCGCAGAGTTGTTCACGATTGACGCCGCGAGCGGAGCGATGAATTCCATTTACAAGCCCGCACTACAGATTGCGCGGCCAGTTTGGTCGCTCGACGGAGAATCGATCGCGTTTATCGAAGGGCTGATGAGCGATGAACCATCTGTGGGGGGCGACATTTTTGTGATGCCAGCGTCCGGCGGGAAACCGAAGAATCTGACGCCCGAAAAGAAATTCTCAGCGTCATGGCTCGCCTGGACGACAAAACAAACAATTATTTACGCGGCTGAGATTGGCGGCGATTCCGCAGTCGGCTCGGTCGACCCGCGTACCGGAGAGGTTCAAGACATTTATCAGGGCAGCGAATCGATCTCGGCGGGGCTGTGGAATCCAAACATCTCTCTCTCCGCCGACGGAGAGACGGCGGCTCTAACGATTAGTGCGTTTGATGCCCCACCCGAAGTCTGGGCCGGAAAGATTGGCCATTGGACGCAGCTCACGACGCACAACAAAGGCGTGAAGCCGGCATGGGGGCAATTGAAAAGCCTTCAGTGGAAAAGCGACAGGTACGACGTGCAAGGCTGGCTGATTTATCCGCTGCATTTCGATCCGGCGAAAAAATATCCACTCGTCGTCGATGTGCATGGTGGACCGGGCGCAGCAGTGCAATCGGGTTGGCCCAGCATCGGTGGCTTTGCGATGGCGTTGCCCGCCGCGGGCTATTTCGTTTTGCTGCCGAACCCGCGCGGAAGCTTTGGGCAGGGCGAAGCGTTTACGCGCGCCAACGTCCGGGATTTTGGTTATGGTGATTTTCGCGACATTCTCGCCGGCGTGAACGCGGCCCTCAAAGCCGCTCCGATCGATCCGAATCGTCTCGGGCTGACCGGCTGGAGTTACGGCGGATACATAACCATGTGGGGCGTGACGCAGACGGATCGCTTTAGAGCGGCCGTCGCCGGAGCAGGCATTGCAAATTTGCTCAGCTATTACGGCGAAAACAAAATTGACCAGTGGATGATTCCGTTCTTCGGCAAATCGGTCTACGAAGATCCGGAGGTTTACGCGAAAAGCTCGCCGATTACCTTCATAAGAAAAGTGAAAACTCCCACCCTCGTTCTGGTTGGCGATAGCGACGGCGAATGTCCGACACCGCAGTCCTACGAATTCTGGCACGCCCTTAAGACGCTCGGCGTCGAAACGAAACTGGTGGTCTACGACCACGAAGGCCATCACTTTGCCAAACCCGAGCACAACCGTGACCGCGTCGTGCGCGTGGTCGAGTGGTTCGACTCGCACCTTCACTAAATCGCCTGTGTTCTGGCTCGGAAACGCACTGTAACCGCGTGCCCGCTGCGCGCGTCTATCCCTCTAATAATCGGGTGTTGGCCGACTGCTCCATTCCAACGCTTCGCCGGGGGTACGGTCATCATCCTTTTTTTTGCTTTCCCTCGGCGAAGCTCTTCTTCACAAATTACAGCCTCGATTGACCGCGCTGCTGCGTGCCCCTAGAATGAATTGAACGGACAGCGGGCGGAACTCCATGTTTGAGAACCTCACAGAAAAACTTCAGCGCACATTCAAGAACCTGCGCGGCCAGGGCAAGCTCACCGAAGAGCATCTGGACGCTGCGCTGGCGGAAATTCGCGAGGCCATGCTGGAAGGCGACGTCGCCCTCAGCGTCGTGGACGAACTCCTTGCCAACATCCGAAGTAAGGCGCTCGGCAGCGAAGTGATGCTGCAGCTTTCTCCGGACCAGCAAGTCATCAAGATTGTTCGCGATGAGCTTGCTGCGCTTCTCGGCAAGCATGCCAAGCCACTCTTTGCTTCTCGGCCGCCTTCGGTCTGGATGATCGTCGGTTTGCAAGGGTCCGGCAAAACCACGACAACCGGCAAACTTTCCAAATGGCTGACGCAGCATGGCCATCGCCCCCTTGTCGTTTCGACCGACGTTTATCGCCCGGCTGCTCGGGAACAGCTCGCCCAAGTCGCCAAGGCTGTCGGCACCGCCGTATGGCCCGGCGCCGGCACTGATAAGCCGCTTGAAATTGTTCGTGGCGCGATCAAGGAAGCCAAGCTTTCCGCGTCCGACGTAATCCTCGTCGACACCGCCGGCCGCCTTCACATTGACGACGAGCTCATGAACGAGCTCTCGACTCTCAAGAAAGAGTTGCAGCCGAGCGAAATTCTGTTTATCGCGGATGCGATGATTGGTCAGGACGCCGTTCGTTCCGCCGGAGAATTTCACAAACGGCTCGGCCTAACCGGCGTAATTCTCACCAAGCTCGACGGTGATGCCCGCGGCGGTGCGGCGCTTTCCATCAGCAAAGTAAGCGGAGCGCCAGTCAAGTTCGTTGGTCTGGGTGAAAAGTACGACGCATTAGAAGCTTTCTATCCAGAGCGCATCGTTTCCCGCGTCTTGGGAATGGGCGACATCCTTTCCCTTATCGAACGCGCAGAGCAAGCCGTCGACAAAAAAGCCGCGATCGAGCTCGAACGCAAGCTGCGCAAGTCCGAATTTACACTGGAAGATTTTCGCGATCAGCTGCGGCAGATTCGTAAGATGGGCCCGCTCGACCAGATCATGGACATGCTCCCGAAGATGGGCCCGCTGCAGAACCTGCCAAAAGATGCGAAAGTCGACGAAGGAAAATTGAAGCAAGTCGAAGCGATCATCAATTCGATGACGAATCAGGAGCGCAACGACCACAACGTCATCGACGGAAAACGTCGCAAGCGCATCGCAAAAGGAAGCGGCACCTCCGTGCAGGACGTCAACCAG
>WNFS01002263.1_pt1 | contig 14596 bp, 10 predicted proteins | sample 5400141 | NCBI WGS metagenome assembly WNFS01 (sample SAMN13153358, study PRJNA577476) | soil metagenome | isolation source: 60 cm saprolite under Madrone tree | place: USA:California | collected 2016-06-14
AGGATTTCGTCGGCCAACACTCTTTTGATCTCGTTCTGAATCAACCGTGCCATTGGACGCGCTCCAAACGACGGGTCGTAACCTCGTTCGGCAAGCCAACGGCGCGCCTTGGGAGTGAGCTGCAAGAAAACTTTCTTCTCGTTGAGCTGGTGATCGAGCTCCACAATAAACTTATCCACCACCCGTTCGATGATTCCCATATCCAATGCATTAAAAACGATCATTGCGTCGAGCCGGTTGCGGAATTCGGGGCTGAACATCTTTTCAATGGCCTCTTTGCCTTTACCGGCCTTGGACGGTGCACCGAAGCCCAGCGGCGCGCCACTCATTTCCCGCGCTCCCGCATTGGTTGTCATAATCAAGATGATATTTCTAAAGTCAGCCTTTTTACCATTGTTGTCCGTAAGCGCCGCGTGATCCATCACCTGAAGGAGAATATTGAACAAATCGGGATGGGCCTTCTCTATTTCATCGAGCAACAGCACAGCATATGGATTTCTGTTGATGGCGTCAGTAAGGAGCCCCCCCTGGTCGAAACCGACATAACCTGGTGGCGCGCCGATCAAGCGTGAGACAGTGTGTTTCTCCATATACTCGCTCATGTCGAAGCGAATGAATTCAATGCCCATGACCTGGGCCAGCTGCTTCGCCACCTCCGTCTTGCCAACCCCTGTCGGGCCGGAAAACAGGAAACAGCCGATGGGTTTCTCCGGATGGCCAAGGCCCGAACGAGAGAGTTTTATCGTGCTAGCCAAGGTCTCGATAGCCGCATCCTGGCCGAAGACGGTCAGCTTTAGATCCCTCTCCAGATTTTGCAGTTGCTCCTTGTCGGACGTTGAAACACTGCGCGGGGGAATTTTAGCGATCTTCGCGACGATTCTCTCGATGTCTTTCGGGCCAATCATTTTCTTGCGCTTTTCCGGCGGCTGGATCTTCACTGCTGCGCCGACTTCATCGATGACGTCGATGGCTTTATCCGGCAATTTTCGATCGTTAATGTGTTTGGCCGATAGCTGGACTGCCGCACGAATAGCTCCGGCGCTGTAATGCACTCCGTGATGCTTCTCGTAGTGCGGCTTCAGGCCTTCAAGTATTTTGTAGGCCTCGTCTTGGCTTGGTTCCGGAACTTCGATCTTCTGAAAACGGCGTGCTAAGGCACGATCTCTTTCAAAATAGCTCTTGTAATCATGATACGTGGTCGAACCGATGCACTTCAGTTCTCCGGACGCGAGGGTCGGCTTGAGAATATTCGAGGCGTCCATCGAGCCACCGCTAGTTGCACCGGCCCCGACGATGGTGTGAATCTCATCGATGAAAAGAATCGAATTGGGTTGTTTCTTAAGACCGGTTAGAACCCCTTTGAGACGCGCCTCGAAATCACCGCGGAACTTCGTGCCTGCGAGTAACGCGCCCATATCGAGCGCATAGATTACCGCATCCTTAAGGACGTCAGGAACTTCACCGTGATGGATTTTAAGAGCCAGTCCCTCCGCCAGCGCCGTCTTCCCGACACCCGGATCGCCGACGTAAATAGGATTGTTCTTACGCCGCCGACAAAGAACGTGAATCGTGCGTTCGATCTCATCGTCTCGTCCGATGAGCGGGTCGATATTTCCCTGTTGAGCTTTCGCTACCAAGTTGACGGTGAAAGCCTCAAGCGGGTTGACCCGCCGACCCGGTTTTTCCTCTTCGCTTTGCTCCTCATCGCTTTGAGACCATTCCTCTCTCGTCGCAATCTTTGAAATCCCGTGGGAGATATAGTTGACCACATCGAAGCGCGTGATGCCCTGCTCCTCCAAGAGATAAACTGCGTAGCAGTCCGGCTCGCGAAACATCGCAACAAGTATGTTTCCCCCGTTGATCTCCTTTTTTTCCGCCGATTGAGCATGGATAACCGCGCGCTGTAACACCCGGTGAAAACTGAGGGTCTGCTGCGGTTGCTGGTCCGAGCCTTCAGGAAGGGCCTCTAAGTGGGTCTGAAAAAATTCTTCCAAGCCCTTTCGGAGCCGGTCGATATCGCCGCCGCAATTGACGATCGCACCGGTGGCGTCTTTGTCTTCGAGCAAGGCGTACAGGAGATGCTCCAAGCAAACGTATTCATGACGCCTGCCCTTTGCTTCCTTCAAAGCCGTATTTAGAGTTCGTTCGAGTTCCTTGCTGATCATCCTAAGCCTCTTCCATAGTGCATTTCAGTGGATATTCGTGCTGCCGGGCTAGACCTTCCACCAAAGTCACTTTGGTTTCAGCGATCTCATACGTATAAACGCCAGCCACTCCGATGCCTTTCTTGTGGACATGGAGCATGATCTGAACCGCTTCTGTATGTTCCTTGTGGAAAACATACTGCAATACCTGCACAACGAATTCCTTGGTAGTATAATCGTCATTGTGCAGCAAAACTTTGTAGAGGGGGGGTTTTTTTAACTTTTTCTTGGTCTCAGTAACAAGCTCGTGATCGAATTCGGTTTCCCTGCGGCTCATGAAATGCCTCCCTCGGAAACAGTATATATCTAACACGCTTTTCTGCCGAGTCGCAATCCTCCTCGGGCGCCTACTTAACTTGCTAAAATATTTCTAACTGCTTATGCCCTAAAGGAAAAAAGTGATATATTGTTAGAGTGCTCGCCGCTCAGTTATTAGAGCCTTCAAATAGTTCGCCAGCCCGGAGAGGTGTCCTATGCTTTCTAACAAAGTCAGCGAGATAATGACCACGCACTTAACGACAGCCCCGGTCGCCAGTTCGATTCATGAGGTATTGGAAATGATGGTAACGGCAGATGTCGGGCGCGTCATTATCACAAATAGGGAAGTACCGGTTGGAATTTTTACTGAGAAAGACGTCATGAAGCGCGTCGTGAACGAAAATATCGATCCCGGAAAATCGCGTATCAAAGACGTTATGACCTCACCGCTACGCGCTGTACGTGAGGAGACTCATATCGTCGAAGCTTTTGCCAAAATGTACAAGGGGAAATACCGCCATCTTTTGGTGCGCGGCCGGAGAGGGAAAATCGTGGGAATCGTCTCTATGCGCCGCATCCTTGGACTCGCGGTCGAATTGGGACAAGGAATCAGCGAAACCAAAACACTCGGCGGCCTCGTGTCCGGCGGGGTTTTGTCCGTCGATGAGGGCTCTTCGGTCTATGAAACCATCGATTTGATGATTCAAAAGGGCGTTCCTTCGGTGGTCGTCACAGCCTCAGGCAAACCGAGTGGCATCTTTACCGAACGAGATATCCTCAAACGGGTCGCTGCCAAGGGGATCAATACGAGGAGCACCCAGGTGAAGCAAGTTATGACTTCGCCGCTGGTAACCATGGCAAGCACAGCGCTCGTTGGTGAAGGCTTGATGGAAATGTACAAGCGCGACATCAGAAACATGCCGGTTATGGACGCAGCGGGGGAACTTATAGGCATCATCTCTATGCCCGATATCTTACAGTATGCCGCCGCTTTCAACATCGATGAAAAGGTTCGCCAAACTTGGAAAGAAGTCCAGGAATACTATGATTCTGAGGACCAATATACGCCGGGGTAGGTCGACTAACATGTTGTCTTCTAAAGGGAATATGCTAGCATAATAGGACTGGAAAGAAGTTTTAAGGAGGATGCATTTTGGACACCGCAACGATTAACGATTTAAACATCTGCGTCGCCACAGAGAATGGATCAGGGAGCGCGTCTTCGAACAACATACTATTCAAGGCGATTTTTAAAATGGGCATTCCATGCTCATCGAAAAATATGTTTCCGTCGAATATTCAGGGCCTGCCCACTTGGTACCAAATTCGGGCTTCTGCAGAGGGTTATCTGAGCCGCAAGGACGTTATTGACGTGATGGTCATGTTCAATGACGCCACGGCAGCCAAGGACATCTACCGGGTACGTGATGGCGGCGTAATTCTTTACGACGATTCCGCTCCTTTGCCGGCTCATCTGAAACGGGATGGGGTTCAGTACATAGGAATTCCGGCTAATAAATTAATAGCGAAACTGGTACCCGCATCACCATTACGCGCCAAACAGCGTAATATGATCTACGTTGGGGCCTTGGCGTATCTGTTCGGCATCGACATGGAAGTCATAAAAGCGGTTCTCGAAGATACCTTCGGCAAGAAGCCGGCCGTCATTGAATCTAACTTAGTTTGCATCGATGCCGGGTACCAATACCTGAAAGAAAAAGGGACAACTCAGAATATTGCCCGTCTTCAGGAAATCCCCAACGGCAACAAAGGCAAAATCATCACCGAGGGTAACACAGCGGCCGCATTGGGAGCGATTTACGGCGGGGCCTCGGTCATTTGTTGGTATCCCATTACCCCATCGAGTTCCCTCGCTGAAGCCATGGAGCATTATCTGCCCAAACTGCGCAAGCCTAAAGACGGCAAACGAACCTATGCTATCGTACAGGCAGAAGATGAGATCGCGTCAGCAGGCATGGTTGTCGGTGCTGGGTGGGCCGGAGCTCGTTCAATGACCTCCACTTCCGGGCCTGGGGTTTCTTTGATGAACGAGACCATCGGTCTCGCCTATTATGCCGAGATTCCGTCCGTGTTTTTTATCATCCAACGCGGCGGTCCCTCGACAGGCTTGCCGACACGGACACAGCAGGCGGATATCTCTCTGATGTACGGTGCTTCCCATGGCGACACCCGGCATATCATCTTAATCCCTCATGACATGAATTCCTGCTTTGATTTTGCGCGTCGGAGTTTCGACTTCGCCGACCGATTTCAGACGCCGGTTTTCGTGGCCATGGATCTCGACCTCGGTATGAATCTTTGGCCATCGGAACCTCTCAGACTGGAAAAAGAACCCTACGACCTCGGCAAACGATTAAGCGCGGAGCAACTTGAGGAATGGACGAAAGCCGGCAAAAAGTTCCGCCGTTACTTTGACCAGGACGGTGACGGCATACCTTATAGAACCGTCCCCGGAAATCAGCACCGCATGGCTTCCTATTTCACACGTGGATCGGGCCACGACGCCGACGCCAGGTATTCTGAAGATGAAAATGACTATAAATACATTCTCGATCGACTGAAAAAGAAGTTTGAGACTGCTCGGAAATTTGTCCCCAAGCCAATCGTAGAAAAGGAAAGAGGCGTCAAGACCGGAATCATTTGTTATGGTTCTAGCTATGAGGCAGTGCGCGAGGCCCGCGACAGGCTGAAAGCTAGCGGGTTGAAAACCAACCACATGTTAATCCGGGCCCTGCCACTAACCAAGGAAGTACGGGATTTCTTTGTGGAGCATGACACCATTTACTTCGTGGAACAGAACCGCGACGCGCAAATGGCCGCGATCATCAAAGACGAAAATCCCGAGCTGGGTGCGAAGATTGTCAGTATACTCGTTTACAACGGGTTACCTATAACGCCAAAGGCGATCGTGGACCAGATCTTCGATGCGGCACAATCGGCCGAATTAAAAACAGCACAGATGTAAGGGATAGAATCATGGCAGAAGCAAAAATTAATCGGATTAATCTAACGGAAAAGGACTATGAAGGGGCGCCGTCGACCATGTGCCGAGGCTGTGGTCATGACGCGATTTCAGCATCGGTCATGCGCGCGTATTTCGAAAACAGCATTGATCCTCGTAAAGTGGTTAAGCTGAGCGGTATCGGCTGTTCTTCCAAAACGCCCGCCTATTTTCTCAGTCAATCATTCGGCTTTAATGCCGTTCACGGGAGAATGTCAGCGGTGGCAACCGGCTCGAACCTGGCCAATCACACATTGATGCCCATCGGGGTTTCCGGCGATGGGGACACCTCCGCTATCGGCCTCGGGAATTTCTGCCACATGATGCGCCGCAACGTGAATATTACCTATATTATCGAGAATAACGGCGTCTACGGATTGACGAAAGGACAGTTCTCGGCGACAGCTGATGTGGGTTCCGTTATGAAAGGCGGGAAAGTCAACGATATTCCAGCCATCGATATGGCCGAGCTGGCGATTACCCTGGGAGCGACGTATGTCGCGCGCAGTTTTTCCGGCGATCGCAAACAGCTCACCCCGCTTGTGCAGGGCGCTCTGTCACACAAGGGCAGTGCAATTTTGGATGTAATCAGCCCTTGCGTTACTTTCAACAACCACGAAGGCTCGACCAAAAGCTTAAAGTACGCTAAAGCCCATCTTGATCCCATCCACGATATCGATTTTATTCCGCCATACGAAAATATTGAGGCGGACTATGACGAAGGCACCGACCATGAGGTCGAGATGCACGACGGCTCACGCATCATTCTTCATAAACTGAGCAAAGATTACGATCCCACTAATAAAATGCAGGCGATCACAGCTATCCACGCTGCTATCGCTGAGGGAAAATTTTTGACCGGCCTTATCTATTACAACCCAAACCGCAAGGAATTTGCCGAAGAATTAGAACTCTGCGAGACGCCGCTATCTGAGCTGACCCAGGATGATCTTCAGCCACCACTGGAAGCTCTAGAGAGAATTAACGCCGAAATGATGAAATAGGTTCGTAACCACCGGTTCCCCGTTTATAAATCTGAAACGCACAAAGCCTGGCAGGAATCCTGCCAGGCTTTCTATTGAACCCTTTGAACTTATTGGGAAGTAATTATAGTCCCGCCACTTGTTTTTGTAGCCCGCTCCAAGTCTCGATGATCTCACTCGAAGACGCCACCAATCCAAAATGGCGTCGCATGTTTTCCAGCGTGCCCAGGTGCAGCTTTGCTTCGTAAGCTGCGGAGCAGTCATCGATCATGGTTACGTAATAGTCATATATGTAGGCGTCACGCGCTGTGGTCTCGACACACACGTTAGTGGCGACCCCGCACACGAGAACGCTCTGAATATTGCGTGCCTTGAGAACCGTGTTCAAATCCGTGTTGATAAAAGCGCTGTAGCGATGCTTGATCACCACTCTCTCGGTGGGTCGCGGTGCGATGCCGTCATAGAACTCCGCGCCCCAGGTTCCTTCGCGGCACGTGTTCAAGCCGCTCTTTTGTGAACTACGATAAATCCAAGAAGGAGTGTCCGTCCATTCGCTATGCGTCGTCCTGATGTAAACAATCGTCAGCCCTACCCGGCGTGCTTCGTCGATCAGCCGCAAAAGATTCGGCACCATGGCTAACGCCGCGCTCACATCCTCGCCGCGCTTGCTTGCACTTCCTTCCGGACTGACGAAATCGTTCTGCAAGTCCACTACTACGAGCGCCGCCAGGCGGGGATCGCATCGTTCTTTTAGACTCTTTAGAATTTCCATAGTGGCCTCCTAACTAATGGTCATGCTTCTTTTGCAAGCCACCATGACCTAGGGTCATGATGTCTGCCCGGGAGATTTTCTCTCCCGCTAACAGCCGCGGCAACAATAGGTCAAAGGCGGTGAATGGGTCGTGCAATACGCAACCGGAAAGGCCTAAAACCGGAGTTTCGTTCAAATACGCCAGAACAAACATCGAACCAGGCAGAATAGGGAATCCGTGGGACTCCACTTTCGCGCCGCTTCGCCGTATACCTTCCGGGGTTTGGTCGTCCGGATCGACGGACATGCCGCCGCTGACTAAAATGATCTCAGCGCCTGCTTGGTTAGCATCCCTAATAAGTTGAGAGATCTGTTCTGGGTCGTCCGTCGCCAGTTTCTTGTCCGCCAAATCGGATCCCATTTCATTCACTTTCTTCCGTACCACCGGTTCGAAACCGTCTTTGATTCTTCCGGAATAGACTTCGCTGCCGGTTACGATCAGATGAATACGGCGCGCTGGAATCGGCAAAACGTTCACGATCGGGTGATCCCGGCACAGGGTCTCGGCCTTTTGAATCAATTCTTCTTTCACGACCACGGGGATGGTTCGCGTGCCCGCCACTACGTCGCCTTGCTTCACGTAACGATTCGACGGCAAGGTGGCCATCATCAGATCGCCCAATGAATTGAAGCGATAGAGAAGATCAGCATCAATCTTCAGCAGGCCCGATATCTCCGCTACCAGATTGACTCGCCCCTCCACCGGGTCCGTCAATTTGAGATTCGGACCGGCGGCCGCTTTGGCTAGTCTCCGCGCTGCGTCCTCTTCATGCACGTCATCCTTTTCAAGCTCCATAACGTACAGATGTCGCTTCCCTACGTCGAGGAGTTTCGAGATATCTTCCTTCCGCACAATGTGGCCGCGCCGAAAAGCAGGACCCTTATGCTTGCCCGGGACGATCTCTGTGATGTCGTGGGCGAGTGGCATCCCAACGGCTTCTTCCACGGGAATGACTTTTAGCATTGCTGCGATCTCCTTGAAACTCGTCTAACAAATACGGTTCAATTTTTCCAGCGGCGACAACTTCGTCCAGCCGCTTATCACAACAGCAAGACCCGATTCGCCGACTAAGCGCAAATTGCCGAATCAGTCTCGGTGCACAACCACAGATTCGACGGGATTGTCTGTTGCTTTTTGAACAGAAGTGACAAGCACTTTGTCGATCCGCTTTCCATCCATGTCTACCACCTCAAAACGCAAATCATTCCATTCAAAGGATTCGGATACGGACGGAACTCGACCCATCTGGGTAAACACGAAACCGCCCAAAGTTTGATAGGCGTCTCTCTTTTCACCAGGCAAACTTCCCACGTGAAAGATCTCTTTAAACTCGTCCACCGTGAGCATTCCATCCAAAAGCCAAGAACCGTCGTGACGCTGCACGGCCTTCGGATCGCTGCTTTTCGCGCCGAAAGGCATGTCACCGGCGATAGCTTCAAGAATATCATGATGCGTTAGCAAGCCCTCGATGCCGCCGTATTCGTCGACCACGAGCGCGATATGTTTGCCGGATTTTTTGAATGATTCTAACAATGCCAAAGCCGAAATCGTTCTTGGTACAAAGAGAGGTTGTTGAATTGGAGTTTTCAAATCCAAGGGCTTACCGGCTAGGCTCGCCTGCAATAAATCTTTCGCTTGCACGATACCGGTGACGTTATCAAGACTTTCCATTCCCACGGGGAAGCGGGAATATCTACTGTCAATAATCTTTTCATGAATCTGGTCGATGGAGTTTTTGAGATCGAGCCACACGATGTGTGTGCGCGGTGTCATCAGCGACCGCGCGGTCTTGTCCCCGAGTCGAAGCACAGCTTCGACCATATCCTGCTCCGATTCCTCGAAAACACCCGCCTTTGTGCCTTGTTGAACCAAAGTTTTAACTTCCTGCTCAGTCACCCCTGGTTCTTGAGCGTACTGCTTTCCAAAGGGACGGCAAACCGCGTCGGCGGAAACACTCAGGAGATGAATAATCGGCAACGATATTTTCGAGAACCAACGCAGCGGGGCGGCTACGACGGTCGCAATTGCCTCGGGATCGCGCATAGCAAGACGTTTGGGAACCAATTCGCCCAGGACGAGGAAGAAATAGGTTATTCCGATGACAACCACTCCCAGGGCAATGGTCTGGCTATAGACCTCAATGACGGGAATCGAAGCTAAGAGTTTGGCTACCTCATCGGCAAGAGTTCTCGCGCCGAACGCCCCCGCCAGAACGCAAACAAAGGTGATACCTATTTGTAACGGCAACAGAAAACGGTTCGGTGTGTTGGCAAGCTCCACAGCTGCTTTTGCCTTCGTGCTGCCCTTGCTCGCCCAGTCCAAGAGCCGCGACTTTCGCGCTGTAACCAAAGCCGTTTCGGATAAGGCAAACAGAGCGTTCGTGATAATAAGCGCAGAAATGATGAAAATCTCCAATTCTACTTCCGACATTTCTTATTTACTCCTCTTCCTAATACCTATCGATAGGAAAGTGAGTCGATGCTCCTTCTGTGCAAAGCCTAGGACCGTCTGCAGAACCAGTCGTATCGTTGCATATGCCGGCCGGAAAAGCGAAATACCGCTATAGGAGAGCTCTAGGCTGTTTATCCAACCGAATTCCTCTTTTCCGTTTTAAGTAATTCTCTCTCAAGGCTGTCATCAATCGGCCAACGCGCAGGGCAAATATAGTTGACAGAATGCCTGAGGGCCGATATATCGGATTTCGATAACGAAATGCAGAATCCTACAGAGAGAGAAGGTCAAAATAGACGAGACCAAGACCTCTACGGAGGCTTGATCCGTCTTCATATCCTGCATCATGCCTCGAAGGGACCAGTCTTCGGCCTGTGGTTCATCGAGGAACTCGCCAGACACGGCTACAAACTCAGTCCGGGCACTCTCTATCCGTTGCTCCACGGACTTGAACGGAAAGGATATTTACGATCAACAAGCGAACGCTCGGGAAAGAGCGCGCGCCGTATGTATCGGGCCACGCCTTTTGGGCACAAGGTTCTGGCAGCCGCCAGAGAAAAAGTTAGCGAGCTTTTCGGCGAACTGTTGGAGGATGAATGAAATTCGACCCTTGAGCGAACAGCAGGCACTGAGGCGAATATGCGAGGGAGGATAGCATGAAGTACGAAACTTACCTTTGGGGAATTGTCGGGCTTTCTGTGGTCCTGATCGTTTTTCTCCTTGTAAGGATCGCTAGTTTGGGAGGTGAAATCCAAGGGCTTAGTGATAGGAATAGCCGTGAAATGGTTGCCCTTCAAGATTCCCTCAAGCGCACACAAGCCGATCTCGTAACCGCCAAAGAATTGGCGCCGGGCTTGGGGGAATATATGACCACGATCCAACTACACGCGGGAAAACTCTGGTTTGCGGCCAAGGCGTCAAATTGGGACCTCGCACAATACGAGCTTGATGAGCTGAAGGAAACAATGGAGGCTGCGAAAGCCCTAAACGCCGAGAAAAACGGCGTCAAAATTTCCAGCGTCTTGGATTCAGTTCTTCAGACCCAAGTCGCCGAATTGGATAAATCCATAAAGAGTAAGGCCCAAAACGAATTTCAAAAATCCTATGACGAGACTCTAAGCGCGTGCAACGGATGCCACGCGGAGGCCGGCTATAAGTTTATTCACATTGTCCGCCCCACCACCCCACCCGTTACCAATCAGAGGTGGGAGATGTCACCGAAATAACGAAATACCAAACCAAAAGGAGGAACCCGAAAATGACTCAACTAGGACAAGCTCAAAAGAATCGACTGACAGCGCTGAAGAAGGAATTCAAACGACTTCAAAAACAGCTACAGTCAATCCATGACAAAACCGGTTACGAAGACCTCGGCCATGGAGTGCTCGCGCTCCAAATCGCTGAACACACCGTCGAAGAAACTCTCGAACACACCGGCCTAGGCGGCGAGATTCGCCACACGCCAAATCCTTCAGCGCACCGTCAGGCTAAGCAGTGGCAGAAGATCGTCAAGGCGTTGCGAGCACAGGCCGGCAAGTTTCTTAGAAGTCATCCTAGCGAGGATTTAGAAACCGCTTTAAAGGCATTGGAAATCGTCGAGGGCTCGCTCGAAGAAGTCGGCGAGCACTATGAATAAAAGCGTTACTGATCAGATTGCTTGTGATGTGAAACCTGGCCAGGGCTCTGTCGGCGAAGTCGCCAACGTTTTTCTCAAGCTCGGCACTATCGCTTTTGGCGGGCCTGCAGCCCACGTCGCATTAATGCATGACGAGGTGGTCAACCGGCGTCAATGGGTGAGCGAAGAGCGCTTTGTAGATCTCTTAGGAGCGGCGAACTTAATTCCCGGGCCAAGTTCCACCGAATTAGCGATTTATCTGGGATACGAGCGATCCGGATGGAGAGGGCTCGTCTTAGGTGGAGTCTGCTTCATCCTGCCAGCCATGTTTCTGGTGCTCGTGATCGCATTGGCCTATGTGGATTATGGGGCAACGCCTCAGGCTAACTGGCTCCTCTATGGGATCAAGCCTGTGATTGTCGCTATTATCCTCCAGGCGCTTTGGGGACTTTTTGGGACTGCGGTTAAAGGGCCCCTATTGGCCGGTGCCGTCGTTTTTGTACTGGGGTTGTATCTGGCAGGATTCAGTCCAGTCGCGCTTATTTTCGGCAGCGGGTTGTTGGTGGCGTTAATTCAAAACGGGTGGCGTTTTTTCCGCAAACAGAAAATCACCGGCGCCAGCGTGGTCCTTCTCTCGAGCATTGGAGCTTCTGGCGCCGTCGCTGGAATGGTTCAGGTTCCGTTCAGTCTGCCGACTCTGTTTGTGACTTTTCTAAAGCTCGGCTCGGTTGTCTTTGGCTCCGGCTATGTGCTTCTGGCATTTTTACGCAACGACTTCGTTCACCGCTTGGGCTGGCTTACCGATCAGCAAATCCTGGATGCTGTGGCTGTGGGCCAGTTCACGCCCGGACCGGTTTTTACGACCGCCACCTTTATCGGATACGTTGTCGGCGGGGTTCCCGGAGCTATTCTTGCGACTGTGGGTATTTTCCTCCCGTCTTTTGTGTTCGTCGCTGCCGTTTTTCCCCTGGTGGGAATGCTGCGCCGTTCGAGCTGGGCGGGCGGATTCCTTGACGGTGTAAACGTGGCAGCACTCGGCCTTATGGCCGGAGTGACTTGGCAGCTCGGCCGCGCCGCGGTGGTCGACTGGGTCACTGCCGTTGTGGTGCTCGCCTCAGCCGTGCTTGTCTTCCGTTTCAAAATCAATTCCGCTTGGCTCGTGCTCGGAGGTGGGGTCGTGGGATTGTTTTCCAAGTTACTATAGCGCCGTGAAAATCCAAATTGCGGGAGCAAAAGCTTCGTATGGCTGTCTACTCCGGTATGACGTTGAAAGCTTGATTCCGATGGAAGAGTCGGCGAGGGCCGCTACAACGGAAAATGAAATTGAATGCAAACCCGAATGAAAAACCGGTCTTGTCTCTTTGCGCTTCGTCATCGAATTTTTGTAAGCTATTAACCATTGGCGCAGCACCGAGATCGAAGGAATAGTCATGAACCGTAGAGAATTTCTTCAGTTGGCCGGTCTATCCGCGCTATCCAGTGCTTCGATTTTTTCCCTGAGTTGTTCTTCGACAGTTCACCGAAACATTGCGCCTTCAGCTTTGAAGACGGCGGAAGATGCGACCCGTTTTTCACTTCGCATCGCTCCGGTCAAACTTGAACTTTCGCCGGGTCAGATAATCCAAACGATTGGATACAACAGCAGTGTGCCCGGGCCTTTGCTGCGAGTGAAGGAAGGGCAGCCAGTCACCGTCGACGTCCAAAATGACAGCGACGTGCCTGAGCTGGTCCATTGGCACGGGCTCTATGTACCTTCGGAAGTGGACGGAGCCATGGAGGAGGGGACGCCGATGGTGCCGCCGGGAAGCTCGCGCCAGTATTCCTTCACGGCCCAACCGAGCGGAACTCGTTGGTATCACACTCATGCGTTCGCCGGCAAAGACCTGCGCCGTAGTCTTTACTCCGGACAGTTTGGATTCTTCTATATCGAGCCTAAGAACAATCCCGGCCGTTACGATCAAGAGGTTTTCATCGCGATTCATCAGTGGGATCCTCATTTTGTGAGTATGCAGGATCTCAGGAAGGGTCCGCCACCCGATAACGGCCTCGAAGTCATGTATCGAGCCGCTTCCTTTAACGACAAAGCGCTTGGCTATGGTGAGCCGATCCGCGTGAGGACCGGCGAACGCGTCTTATTTCATCTCCTCAACGCGAGCGCAACGGATGATGTTCATCTGGCATTGCCGGGGCACTCATTCGATGTCGTGGGCCTCGACGGCAACTCGGTGCCGACCCCCCAGACCGTATTAGTTCTGGTGCTGGCTCCTGCAGAACGCATCGACGCGATAGTCGAGATGAACCGACCGGGAGTGTGGGTATTCGGCTCGATCGAAGATGATATGCGTGAAATGGGTATGGGTGTAGTGATCGAATATGCTGGTCAGCAAGAAAAGCCCGAATGGTCCAAGCCTCCCTCAAGCGCTTGGGATTACACCGTCTTTGGCACGAGCGCCGCGACTCCTGAACCCGACGAGCGCTTCAACCTCGTGTTTGAGAAAATCCCCGGTGGTCACGGAGGCTTTAATCGCTGGACGATCAACGGTAAGTCCTGGCCGGATGTTGATCCGCTGGTGGTCAAGGCTGGTCGGCGTTACCGGATGGTGATGGAAAACAAGAGCGGGGATGATCACCCAATTCACCTTCACCGCCATACGTTCGAGGTAACGCGGATCGGAGCAAAAACGACTTCAGGAATTCGCAAGGATACGGTCAATCTCCCACGCCGTCAAAGTGCTGAAGTTGATTTTGTCGCCGATGACCCGGGACTCACTCTCTTTCACTGCCACATGCAGCTCCACCAGGATTTCGGCTTTATGGCGCTGATGAAGTACACGTGAGCTAGGACCCCCGTGGCTCAAAGAGCGAATTGGTAGGCTCTGGTTATGTTATGCGAGAAATCACCCCAGCCTGTACTATCTAGCGGTGGAATAGTGCTATTGACCCCGAGCCTGTGGAGTATCAGCAGCGGATCTTTTCTTATCGAAGGAGGAACCATGTCGAAAACATTACTTTCACCCCTGGCGGCGTTAGTTTTTCTCTGCTCGGTCGTTTCCGCCTGGAGCCAAAGCGAATTGCCCGAAGGAAGTGGCAAGCGAGCGGTCCAGACTTATTGCGTTCAGTGCCATGACCTTAGCACCGTAACCCGTGCCGGCTATAGCGAGCAGGACTGGCGAAACAATCTCGACATGATGATCAATGTCGGTGCTACGTTGCCTAGGGAACAGCTCGCCGAGGTGACGCAGTATTTGGCC
>WNFS01002382.1_pt1 | contig 14584 bp, 11 predicted proteins | sample 5400141 | NCBI WGS metagenome assembly WNFS01 (sample SAMN13153358, study PRJNA577476) | soil metagenome | isolation source: 60 cm saprolite under Madrone tree | place: USA:California | collected 2016-06-14
TCGACCACAGCACCACGGGCTGGGCCTTGACGGGCTCGCACCAGCTAGCCCCGGCGGGGAAGGTGGTGGCCTGCACGGACTGCCACGTAGGGAACAACTACACCTTTACGGTAGCGAACACGGACTGCTACGGCTGCCACCAGGCGGCTTGGCAGAGCACGACGACGCTCGGTGGAGCGATACCGAATCACATCACGGCCGGCTTCCCGACCTCCCAATGCTCGACGTGCCACAACACGACTACGTGGACGTCAACCTTCAACCACGCGACGACGGGTTTCCCGCTAACCAATGCGCACCAGTTAGTGGCCAACGGGGGCAAAGTACCGACCTGCGTTTCTTGCCACGTCAACAATAACTACACGCTGACGATTGCACCGACCGACTGCGGGAACTCGGGATGCCATTTGACGACTTGGCAGCAGACCAATAATCCGACGCACGCGGCAGCGGGAGCGCCTTTTGCGGCAGCGAACTGCTCGACATGCCATAGCACGATCACCTGGACCACGGCGATCTTCGACCACAGCACCACGGGCTGGGCCTTGACGGGCTCGCACCAGCTAGCCCCGGCGGGGAAGGTGGTGGCCTGCACGGACTGCCACGTAGGGAACAACTACACCTTTACGGTAGCGAACACGGACTGCTACGGCTGCCACGCACGTGACCACACCCTGCGCTTCGTGCCACGTCAGCAACGTCGCACTAACGGCCGCGAACACGGATTGCTATGGTTGCCATCAGGCGGCCTGGTTGAGCACGCAAACGCTCGGCGGCGTCGTGCCGAACCACGTTACTGCGATGTACCCGACCACTTGCCTGACCTGCCACACTACGTGGGTCACCACGGGCTGGCTGGGGGCAACCTTTAATCACACCTGGTTCCGCATTCCGCATAATGGCTCGGTCTGTTCGGACTGCCACCTGGTTGCGACGAACTATAAGACGTTCTCTTGTGAGGATTGCCATACGAGGGCAACCGCGCACCGGGCCGGAATGTCGCATCCTAACGTTTGCACGCCATCTCCCGCATGCTGGTTCAATCCACCGACTCGGTGCTACGACTGTCATAAGAATTGACGAGGGAAACGCTTCGCGGGCTTCTGAGGTCTTGGCAGTTGAAATGGTGCAAGAGCAAACTCCTCGGGGAACTGTAGTAGGGGGAAGGAAAGCAAGTGTATCGAACGACTTGGCGGACAAGACTAGCCGCGAGACTCTTTTCGAAGCCATCCTGGGCTTTCGCGGTGTTGCTTTGCTCAGCCGTCCTTCCAGTTAGCGTCACTCGCGCGCAAAATCCGCAGGCGGATCAATCCAGCAACAAGCCTTCCGTTTTTCGCGTCAAGTATGTCGCTGAGGGCTCGCTGTATATTGATGCCGGGCGCAACGCCAATCTGCAAGAAGCGATGAAGCTTTCTCTGGTCAACCCACCCCCTGATGGCGTGGTTTCTGATGCCGTGCGGTTCCGGGGCTACGAACACATCGCGGAGCTCAAAGTCGTTTCGGTGGCGGATTCCTCTGCGGTCTGCGAAATCGTCAGCTCCAACGGTGAGATTAAGGCAGGTCAATTGGCGTTTCTCACCCCCGATAGCGTGGTCGAACGTCGTCAGGCCGTAGAGGCCACCGAAGAAGAGCGGTATCCCATCGTCATGACCTTCACCTATGGCGATCCTCTCGAGGAAGAAGTTCGCACGGTACAAGAGCAAAAGCAGCTTCGAGAATCACCCGTCGGACGGGTCCGTGGCCGGATCGGCATTGACTACGGCGGGATCCATGAAGCTGGCGGGCTCAATTCCAAGCAAGTGGGGCTGTCCATCTCGTCGGACATCAGCAATATCGGCGGAACCTACTGGAATTTCAAGGGTTACTGGCGCGGCAACATGAACGTGAGCAGCTCCACTCCGCCGGGCGCCAATACTACGACGCTCACGGACCTGCTCAACCGCACCTACCAAATCGGTTTATTCTATCAAAGCCCTTATTCGCCGGTCACCATTGGCGTGGGGCGCCTGTTTCTTCCTTGGGCGCCGAGTCTGAGCACGATTGATGGTGGTTACCTGGGAAGGAAAATCACGCGGCTTGCGACGGTGGGTTTCTTCGCGGGATCCACTCCGGATGCGTCCTCCTGGAGCTATAACCCAAACCAGCATATTGCGGGGACTTTCGTGAATTTCGAGGCTGGCGACTTCGAACACACCCGCTTTTACAGTACTGCCGGCGTGGCCGTTACCAGCATCCAATGGAAGGTGGCCCGCCAATTTGCATTCTTCGAGAACAACTTGTCGTGGAAGCGCTACATGACGCTTTACAGCTCTTTGCAGGCGGACGAGGCCAGAACATCTCCGTTGCCAAATGGCGGAAGCAATCCCACGGGAATCTCCCAAAGCTATTCTTCGCTGCACTTTCAGCCATTTCACCACCTGGGGCTCGGTGTCAATCACAATTATTTCCGCAGCCTGCCGACCTACGATCCTCGGTTGCTCGGCACCGGTCTGTTAGACCAGTATCTGTTTCAAGGCTTTAGCGGCGACGTGCGCGTAGAGCTCGTCAAGCACATCAGCGTCTACGCCAGTTTGGGCCGGAGTAAGGCCACCTCGGACAAGAAGAATTCGCTAAATCAGGCTTTTGGCATCACCTTGCCCAACCTGTTGAAGACTGGACTGCTCGCCGACGTGCATTACTCGAAATTCAATAGCTCGTTCGGAAGCGGCAAATACACCTCCGTTTCACTTTCCAAGAATCTTACCGATTCGTTCCGGCTTCAGCTCTTGGGTGGACATCAGACATTCGATTCCAGCTTTACGAACAATAACCACTCCAATTTCGTTAATGCCGTCGCCGATTGGAACGTTGGCCCGCGCTATTTCGTGGAGGGCAATTTCGGCTGGTATCGCGGCACCAACATGAATTACCAGCAATGGTCCACGGTTTTCGGCTATCGCTTCGGAGGATATCGCAAATGAGAAACCGCTTCCGGCGCGAAGAGCTTCCAGGTTCCCGAACTTCGTTGACGGTGATGTTTGGGCGGCTCCCGGTTGTCTCCATGGCCCTGCTGTTTTGCTCGGTCACGGCGTCTGGCCAAGCACAGGTGGCGGCCCAACCCGCTAGCGAGACACCTGCCGCTCCCGTTTCGCCGCCGATGGAGGCTCTCTCACGCGCCCGCGCCACGGTCGAAAAGTTCTTTGAACAGGCTACCAATGTGGTGTGCACGGAAAATGTAACGCAGGCGGTTGTGGGAAAGAACGGGAAAGCCAATTATCGTGAAGAATCGGTCTTCGATTATCAGCTTCAGGCCAATACCAACAGCGGAGCACTGAAGCTGGTCGAATCCCGAGATACGCGCAAAGCCGCCTTCCGTGATTCGGCGCGTACCTTGCTCATCACCAACGGGTTTACCAGCATGCTCCTGATTATCCACCCGTCCTATGAGAGCAGCTACACGTTTGAGCCCGCAGGAGAGGAAACCGTCGACGGTGTGAGTTTTGCTAAAGTAAATTTCAAGGCCATTCCCGGTGCTTCTTCGCCCGCGGCGCTGCAACTTCGTGGCAAGAACTATCCAATCCCTCTTTCAGGTACAATTTGGATCGAGCAGCAGAGCGGCTCCGTCGCTAAATTAGTCGCGACCATGGATTCCAGTCTGAGCGATGTCGGTCTTCACAACATGCGCAGTGAAATTCACTACGCCACGGTGCATTTTCATGATCCCGAAGAGGCGTATTGGATGCCCGTATCTGCGATTATCGACGTTGAAACGGCTCGCCAGCATTGGCGCAATATTCATCGCTTCACCGGTTACAAGAGATTTAGGGCCACCATTCAGGTGGAGGAACTCGAGACAAAACGATGAGCGCATCCGCAAGCGTAGGCACGGCAGTCCTGGCACGCGACGACCCCGAGAAAGGGCATCGCATTCGCCTGCTCCTTGCTTGGCTGCTGGCCGCCGCCGTTGTTCTGGTGATCGCCGGCTATGGCTTTAACTATTACATGCTGGGTGCCGCCCAGCGTCCTTTCTCACCCAAGCACGAACTCCTTCGGCCCAGTGGAACGATTGGCATCAAGCTCGGCATGTTCGGCGTGTTTCTGTTCTTTCTCATCTATCTCTATCCGCTGCGGAAGTACTGGGGATGGCTCGGCAAGCAGGGCAACTCCCGCCACTGGCTCGATTTTCACGTTGTTCTCGGCACCGCCGCCCCGCTTATTGTGGCGTTTCATTCCTCTTTTAAATTTGGAAATATTGCCGGCATGGCCTTCTATAGCATGCTGATGGTCACACTCAGCGGTTTCGTCGGCCGCTACCTCTATTCGCAAATTCCTCGCGGCCTCAGCGCCGCGGAACTCTCCAAGAAAGAGATGGAAGAGAAGGAAGAGAATTTCCTAAAAGAGCTCGAGGAACAAAAGCGGACCTATGGTTTTTGTATAGAAGCGTTGTACCATCTGCCTTCCCCGCAGCACGTTGCCAGCACACCCTTGGTCGAGGCGCTCTTTTCCATGATTCTGATTGACTTCAAACGTCCCTTTCAGGCGTCAATGGCGAGGCGGCAGGCCGTGGGACTCGGCCGTTGGCTGTTCTCTTTGGGCGGTCTTCTGCACACGTCAGACCGGAAACTGGAGCGTGCCATCAAGGTCGCTCAGACTCAAGCGGCGCTCTCCAAACGCATTCTCTTCCTCCAGCGCACGCAACAGGTTTTCCACCTCTGGCATGTCATCCACCGGCCTTTTAGTTATGCCTTCGCCATTCTCGCCGTTTTGCACATCGGCATCGCCTTGTTCATGGGCTACAGGCTGTAGGCCATTGCGATGAACAGCCAGTTTTGACAGGATATGTTGGGAGCGCTCCCAAGGAAATCGATACATAAATTACCGGTAAGCCGGTCTCGATGTACCTGGAAAGGATTTTCGCATGAAGCGTATTGCCCTGGCACTGGGGTTGGTGGCCGCGTTTTTCGCCGCCAGCGGATGCAAAAAGCAGCAAAATGACAACGATGCCATTCGCTCCGGAATCATGCAACACCTCACCGGAGTTGGCACGCTGAATATGACCGCCATGGTGATGGATATCCGAAGTGTTTCCATCAACGGCAATCAGGCCCACGCCGAAGTTGAATTCCGACCGAAGAACGGCGCGCCTCAGGGGCCGGGCATGCAGGTGGCCTATAACCTGGAAAAGCGCGACGGCGCGTGGGTTGTTCTCAAGACCCAGGCGACTGGCGGCATGATCCAGCATCCGGATCCGAACCAAAACCCGCACCAGAAACAAGATGTACATGCAGGTGGCCTCCCGAGGTTCAACGAGGTCTTGAATCCGGCTGCTGCCCCGGCTCAAGGGGCCCTGCCGCCGGGCCATTCCCCGGCCAATTCACAATCCCCCGCTTCGCAGCCGGGCGGACAAGATCAAGCTTCAGCAAAAAAACCGCGCTGATTTTATGGATACCTTTAGCGCTTTCATTGTCGCCGCCATCGTGATTGGTCTCTTCGTGCGCGGCTATTTAAAGAAGCAAAAGAAAATAGAAGCACTAGCCCTCGAGTCTGAAGAAAAGGGGAAGCTGCGTTCCGACGGCCCCCAATCTCAGCACCCGCATATCGACACAAACAATTGCATTGGCTGTGCCGCTTGCACGATGGTCTGCCCCGAAGGCGATGTCCTGGTCATGCTGGGCGGCAAGGCGGTCATCGTGAACGGCTACAAATGCATCGGCCACAGCCTCTGCGCGGAGGTTTGTCCTGTCGGCGCCATAACCATGGTCATGGCTAGCCCCAGCATGGGCGGCGACATGGCTTATTTGACCCCTCAATTTGAGACCAGCATTAACAACCTGTTCATTGTCGGGGAACTCGGCGGATTGGCTTTGATCAAGAACGCCATAAACCAGGGTCGCGATTGCATCGACAACATCGCCAACAGGATCGCGGCACTGGGTTCTCGCCGGTCCGTGTCGAATGTTCTCGATGTGCTGATCGTCGGAGCAGGTCCCGCGGGAATCAGCGCCTCTCTCCGTGCAATCGAGAAAAAACTCAGTTACATCACCGTCGACGAAGGCGAAATGGGCGGCACCGTCGCGAAGTATCCCCGCCAGAAGCTGGTCATGACCAGCCCGGTGGAATTTCCGATGCACGGAAAATTCAAGAAGACCGAGCTTTCCAAGGAAGAGCTGATCGCTTTTTGGGACAAAGTTTTGCAGCGCTCGGATTTCAAGTTTCGCAAGGGAGAAAAGGTAGAGGACATCAAGAAGGGTGAAGACGGCATCTTCACCGTCATGACCACCAACACCCAACAGTATCGCGCGCACACGGTGATCCTGGCACTCGGCAAGAGCGGCAGTCCGCGGAAGCTCGGGGTCAAAGGCGAGGAATTACCAAAGGTGATGTACCGGTTGATTGAGGCGGACCACTACATCAACAAGAAAATCCTGGTTGTGGGCGGAGGCGACAGCGCCATCGAAGCCGCCATGGGCCTCGGCCACCAAGTCGGTAATCAGGTCACCCTCTCATATCGTAAAGAGGTCTTCAGCCGCATCAAGGAGCGGAACTCGCAGCGCATACAGGAATCCATTCGCAAAGGCAAAGTCAAAGTGATCTTCAATTCCGCCCCCGTGGAGTTCAAAGAAAAATCCGTGCTCTTGGACGTGAATGGCAAAACCGAGGAGATCCCTAACGATTACGTCTGGATCTTCGCCGGCGGCGAGCCCCCCACTGCATTCTTGAAAAAGATCGGCGTCGGTTTCGGAAACCAAGACCTCACATCGACGGGGAGCAAAGAAGCAAAACAGGCCAAAGCGGAAAAACAGGCTGCGCTCTCCAGCGTTGGCTCGCTGGTTTCTGTCCAGTAAGCGAACTGCAAAGCTCATCGATTCCGCGTTCTTTCCCTCGTTTTCCGCGCGATTGCCTGGGTGGTGTCTTGATCCGCCGCTGGAATAGCGCTTCCTTTCTTTCCTGCGGGCTTCGCGGATGGTACCGGCGTGGGTGTCCAGAAATTCGGATCTCCGGCCGCAAACTCTTTTGATACGTGAGATATCTCGCGGTCGACCGCGTAGAGGTTGCTCTCGGTGTTGGCATACGATTCGCGCGCAATCTGTTGCAGCCGTTGCATGGCTTCTTCGCCTTCCGCTGCCTGCAGGTTCTCCTTCCCTGAGAGTAGGTCGTCGTTTTGCTTGAGGGCGTACATGGGCATGAAAATGAGGAAACCCGGCGACTGCATACCCAAGTTCACCTGATAGACAACCCACGGCGAGTCTGCTTTGATCTTCTCGAACGCCTCGCCGAGGATCTTAAACGTTTCCACAAATTCGTTCTCCCGCCCCGGCGCCAGGCGCACTTCAACCACGCGCATGAAGCGCGTTTCCGACAGATCGATGTTGTCGGCGTGGTAGCCCAGGTCGTCGCGACGTACCGCGACGATCGTGCGCTCGTTGATTAAGAGCGCGTCGATCTCCTCCTGCATCCGGGCGAGGTCGGGATGGGCGGCATAGATCTGCTTCCAGCCGTCGAAGGACTGCTCCAGCTGCTCGAACGATTCAAACGGATCGAAGAATAGCGCCTCCCGCGGGCCGGTAAGGGATTCGAGGCCAATCCAGGAATTAGGAACTTCTAAGCGATTGCAGGCGCGCGCCATTGCAACCCCTAACTTCTTCCGGGCGTTTGCCTTACCGTATTGGATTTCCTGGTGCACGAGTAGCAAGAGACTTGGCGGGGCGGAAGCCGGATTCACGCTTTTGGTATCCTGCCCCGAAGAAATCGAAACGTATGCCAGTGAGATTAAAATGATCGCTGCCCATCGTCGGATTACAGTCATGCGGCATCCCTCCAAGAATTGAAAACCGCCACGGCGTGCCGGGTCACTCGATGCAAAACTCAACACCAAGGAAACCTTGTTGGCCCGGTAAATGACACGCCGACCCGCGTGGCCTTGGCAAAAGATGGGTCAGCATCGCGCTCGACGTTCTGAATCTTGTGTGAGCAGTCGGCATCGTGTTCTCGGAAACGCGTGCCTTTCAAGTCTGCAACTTTTTCGTTCCGTTGGATATACCTGACCGTGGTCGATGATTCCGGAACCAGTTGTCAATGGTTGCCTGCCGTTAGCTTCGCCGGGACGTCACAATTCTACTCCAAGTCCTGTTTGGTACGCAGTTTGTAACGTGGCATGTACTACTGAGGGGCTCTTGATGCTGGCGAGAAGCTTCTCTATTTGTGTCCCGCATGCAGGATGATCCAACGACATGGGGTATTCTCACGCCGGCGGAATAGGTCTTCAACGGAACCCCGAATTCAAGGAGATCCCGTACTGTGACTCTAGATGGTAGTAATTTCCGTGAACCGTTCCTTCGCCATTGGCGATGGTTAGCTTGCGGTTCTGAACATCGGCCACCCAGCGCGGATTTGCCGACGCCGCCGAGCGTGCAGCAATGATGCGAAGGCGAGCAACTTCCAGTGGCACTTCTCCGTCCCCGGGTTGGTCCAACTGCTCAAAGTCGCTGAGAATTTGCGATTTCACCCAGCTCTTGATCCCGCCGGTCTGGACTTTGATGTCGAACAGAAGCGCCGCGCCGCGCTGCGAGTTCACCCCAAACTCATTGCAAAGCGCCAGCGCCTGCCGAAAAAGTCCGGCGGCGCTTTCCGCTTCGATATCCTGGAATTCCCTTAGCCGGCCCAGCGTCTTGAACTGCCCCTGCCAGGGCTCAAACAATACGTGCCGGATGGGATCTTGAATGGATCTGGCCCACACCAATTGTTCTTCCCGGGTCTCCCCGAGCACCGCCACGAACGTAGCATAGTTGGGGCCGAATACCTGTCCCACAATGTCCGGATGGTTCTGGTTCATTTGCATGAGAAGTGGTTGCAGGCTGCCTTGGCCAATATTCCACTGCAGCACGCCAAAGCTCATTCCTTGGTCATCGAAGTCGCCGGACAGCCCGGCAAAACAATCCGGAGGCGGATGGTCGGTTTCGAGGCCTCCGGTGAGCGCCAGACACCGACGGTCGAGTGACTCCTTGGTGACTGCGGGAACGGGAACGTCCGCCCCGTTGAATAGCGCACCCCAGGTTCCCGGACCGACCTTTCCGTCCACCTGCAGTTGTTGGGACAGCTGAAAGGCGCGAACCGCTGAGTCCGTCCCGCCTCCAAAAACGCCATCCGGCGGACCAGAGTAGAATTGCAGCTCACTCAGCTGCTGCTGAATCTTCAATACTTCCGGCCCGCGAGATCCAAGCAGATAAACCGTCATAGACGCCTCTCACGCGAGTTCTGAGAAATCACATTTTTGCTCCAGGAGCGGCCCCCAGAGTCTCTGGCCGGCCTATGCAGTTAGCATCCGGCCAAACCATGCGCATCATGCTCCACGATTTTCGGTTTCCTGGGAGGTGTTCCTGTTTTCCGCCTTGCATCATCCCCCAGCGCGGCAATTAGGTTTTGGCCTTGTCGGGCCGAAGGGAGGCCAGAGCTTGAAGTATGTCGTGCCAGTAGGGCGCAGCAATGCTCACGAGGATCCCGGTCAGCAGCGAACCAAAGAACTCATAAACAAACACCCGGATGGGGGCCCGCTGCTTTGGATCCGCATTGTCGCTCGGAGGGTTTGCTTGCCAAATCCGGCCGATGCCAAATCCGACGTCGGTGAGAAAACCCCGCATGCCGGTTTGAAAGTTTTTGAGCTTTGCGTCCGCGTCCTTTTGATTCGCTTGCTCCTCGGCAAGTCTTGTGGCTTTCTCGGCATAGGAGCCGGAAAACGTCGCGCGCAATTGCTGATCCGTGTACAGAGACCTCCAGATCGTGAACGCGTTGATGTTCAATAAGAGGCATAGGGCTAACCCCACAGCCAGCGCCAGGTTCTTCATGCGCATTTCGAATGTGTATTTCACGCTGGCAACGTGAATCTTGAGGCGGGAATCAATGTCGGATACCCGTGCGTTTTGATCCAGCTGTTTGAGAAACCAGCTCATGTAAGCAGGAGTCAGGAACTCGTCGCCGAGCCGCTCCCAGAGGATGCTCCTCACCCAGTCGGGTGCCATGGGATTCTGAACCAATGTCTCCCAGGTTTTCCCGGTGGTTTCGAGGGCCAGACGTTGAACCTCGTGTTTCAGGTTGTCCGAGTAATAGTCCCACTGATTCTTAATCACCGATGTCAGCGTCTTCACCAGTAGGCTCAGCATCATCATGATGGCGGCAAATCCCGTCAGGGTCTCAATCAGGGAAAGCATCTCAGTGACCTCCCTGCGGCGCCGGCGGTGCACCGGGCCCTGGCCCCGGCGGTTGAGGCGCGCCACCCGTTTGCGGGGTCGAAGAAGCAGGGGAAAACCTAGGTGGCTCGAACCGCGACCAATTGCCTACTCCCCAGATGTAGACGGCCAGCGCTATCTCCGAGGAGAGAACCGCGTATGCCACTTGGATGCCGCTCAGCGGAATTCTCCCACCCTCATAGATACCGAAAAATGGGGCCATAAATGGCAGCACAAACGGAAGGAGAACGGCGGCGACTACAAAGCCTATTTTTAATCTAAATCTGGTGGTCTCAAATTTGTTCACGGTGAGGCCCTTTCAACCGCACGATCTTCATTGCCGATGCTCCTGGCACGCGTCAAACTGGCGTAATCGATGAGCGTTGCTTGCCGGCAATCTGCCTGCCTGACAGCTGTATCTGCTTGATAGAACGGTTTGCTTCCACACCTTCAGCCAATCGTGAGGAACGGAACTGAAACGATAAGGATGGAGCCAGAAGTTACGCTTTCGTTCGAAGAGATGTCAAGTGAAAAGTCCAGGTGGAAAATTCCAGCTCAACGGCGATTTCGGAGTGCCCAGGTTTAATCGGCGGATCGCACTGCCTGAACATCATCATCTGTGATAAATCGATTTTTTCTGCCGATAAACTAGCACAAGGGAGGAAGGGTCTCCTTGGCATGCGATTCCAGTTAGCCGCTCGACCGCTACATCTCCGTCGTCGAGGGGACCGGGAAACGCGAGCAGCCGCCGCGAGCCGCGATCCTCGGCGTTTGTTCGTCGGCGGCCCAGCAATCTATTTGGCTAGGTAGCCTTCCTGCAAGTGGTGTGTGCTTTCGGCGATACTCCGCAGCTGACGGATGTGGGCGGGTCCTGTGGACCGACGAATCACAAACTCCGGTTCGATGGCGATCTCCGGCACGTATTCACCGCGTCTTTCAATTAGATCGACGACCGTCTGCGCTGCGATTTGACCCATCTTCACAAGTGGCTGCCTTACCGTAGTGAGTCCAGGATCGGCGAACGCCGCTCCTGGAATATCATCGAAGCCGACAACGGAAATATCTTGCGGCACACGCAGGCCCGCTTCGCGAATCGCCCAGATCGAGCCGATTGCCGAGATGTCGTTGTAAGCAAAAAGTGCAGTGAAAGGATGTTTCCTTGCCAAAAGTTGTTTAGCGAAGGGATATCCGACGGCGGGCGTCGAGTCGATGCCCTCCAGTTGGATGGTCAACTCGGGACGAATGCGAATGCCGAGCTGCTGCGCCACTTCGCAGATCGCGCTCCAACGCACGGCGGAGTCCGAGCTAATGGTCTGTCCCTTAATGAAGGCGATTTCTTCGTGACCGAGATCGCGAAGATGCTCGAGGGCCAGCCGGGCGGCACGCCGGTGATCCAGGACGATGTTGGTCAAACCTTTGACTCGCTCGTGTCCTGCGACCGCGACGGTCGGCAGTGGAAGCGTCTCCTTTAGGGAAGTGTCAGTGGTAATGAAGCCCTCCACACCCCGCGTCAAAAGCATTTGCGCGTAGGTTTGCAGAAGCTTCGGATCGTGACGATGGATCACGGTGAGGAAGAAATAATTGTTCTTGCGCAGATATTCTTCGATGCCGCTGATCACCATCGATCCATAGGCGTCGCCGATTTCTTCGGCGATCACGCCAATCGTGTAGGTGCGTTTCAGGCGCAGAGTACGAGCAAAGAAGTTGGGCCGATAATTGAGCGCTTGCGCGGCTTCGATGATGCGATTCTTTGTATGCTGGGGAATGGAACGCGCCGCGGGGGAGTTGTTCAGGGCGGCTGAGACCGTTCCGGGGGTCAGCCCGAGATGCTCCGCAATGGTCTTAAGGGTGACCTTATCCTCGTTGCGCGAACCAGATTTCTCTCTCGGCGGCGGCGTCATTCAGAGAACCCTCAGAGTATCTTCCAAAATTGGGATATGGGAAATGGCGTATCCGAGCGCGAGAGTGCCTCCTGCCAGGTTCGCCCGACGTCCCGTAAGCCGCGATTCTAGCTCAACATGGGCTTTGTCAGACGAGTTTTCTGCGCACCAAACGAGGACGAGGTTTCGCTCGAGAACCGGCATGGCGTGCCCCATTCTGCCCAGCTGGAGAATACCATTATTGTTCTTTAGAATATCATTATTTCTGCTTGACAACTGCGCGACCTGATGGCCGACGCGATCTACACCATCAGTGAAGGCGAGGGCGCCAAGGACACAAAGCCTCTGCCACCTAGTGAACGACAAAGAACGCCGCAAACGCGGCGAAAGGAACTGAAACTTTTCGTTTGGCACTCGAAAACGGCACTCAGAACCACACAGGGTGCGGTTTGTGGGCCCTTCGTGCAAAGCCATCCCGTATTGTTGCGGATTTGCGTGCGCGCAGCCAACCATTGCATGCGTTGCTTTGGGTCGTTTTTCTTTCGCGTGCTGGAGGTGATGTAGACTCTCCCAATGAACCTCGTACAAAGCCCGGCTCGATCACAGGCATGAGGTGGGTCCAAGCCATCAGCGCAGGTCTCTTTGCCACTTTCGTGGCCCAGCCGCCGGTGGCTGCCCGAATTACTGCGGGGCAGGAACAAACGTCGGTAGGATATAGAAATGCCCCTGCCGGAGTGGCGTACATGGGGGACGAAACGTGCCGCGAGTGCCATGAACCGCAATACAACGATTTCAAGAAAACAGGGATGGGGAGATCTCTCTCGATCCCCGGTCCCGGCAACTGGCCTGAATTTACGAAATCTGTCACTCTCCTCAACAAGAAGTTAGGTCGCAGGTACACCGTCTCCGTGACCGGCGGCAAGATGTACCACACGGAATCGGGGATGCGTGCGGACGGCAAACAGGAATATTCTGAAAAACACGAAGTAGCTTTCACCGTCGGCTCAGGTGACCTGGGGCGAAGTTATTTGGTGGCAAAAGGCGATGCACTCTTTGTGTCACCAATCTCGTATTATAAAGGGATTCGCGGTTGGGGCCTTTCACCGGGGTATGAATCGGGCCAGTTCTTACGCTTCACGCGTCCCGTCTGGAATCTGTGTGCTTCCTGTCACGCCGGTCTGTCTCTTCCCGTTCTCGGCACGCGAAACCGGTATCAAGTACCGGCCTTCCGTTTTCTTAGCGTTGGCTGTGAACGATGCCATGGGCCCGGAGAACTTCACGTCCGCGAACGTCGAGAGAATCGTCCGCTCAGTGGTGCCGTTGATTTTTCTATCGTTAATCCTGCTCGCTTGCCGCCGCACCTCCGCGATGATGTTTGCAAACAGTGCCATCTCCTTGGGGATGCCCAGATCCTCCGGCCCGGCAAGACCTACCTGGATTTCAGGCCGGGGACGTCGCTCGATAACGTGGTTTCCATCTTCAGCGCGCCAGTGACGGCCAAGGTTGATGTCATCAGAGCGCTCAGCCATCCGGAACAGCTGGAGATGAGCCGCTGCTCCATCCAGAGCAATCGCCGATTGGGCTGCATCACGTGCCACGACCCCCATGTTCAACTGAGAGGCGTAGAGGCGGCAGCTCACTTTCGCGGGAAATGTCTGAGCTGTCATGCCGTGGAGAGCTGCAGCTTCTCTGCCAAGCGAAGGCATTCAACTACGCCACCGGACAACTGCATTCAGTGCCACATGCCGAAAAGGGCCGTGTCTAACTTGGGCCACTCCGCTCTGACAGACCATCGCATCCTGCGAATTCCCTCCCAAAGCCCGCTGATGGCTGATGCAGCGCGGGAATCCCCGGACGATTTGATCTACCACACAAAACCTTCCCCAAAGCCAGATGCCGCACCGGATCTGCGGACACTGGCGCTCGCCTACTTTGAAGTGAGCCAGCTCTACCCAGCATTCCGGCAAAAAGGGTTCGCGCTTTTGGAACAAGCCGCCCGAGAACTTCCGGACGATGCTGAGGTTCAAGCGGCTTATGGAATGGTTCTTATGTTGGCTCGCCCCCGAGCGCTGTCTGAGGCATCCCAAGCGCTGCAAAAGGCGATCGACGCGGGGTCTAGATCTGTCGAGGTACGCACCCGTCTCGCCAAATTGCGGCTCAGAGACGGAAAGTTGGCGTCAGCGATCCAACTCTACAACGAAGCCATAGAAACCGACCCGTACTACACGCCAGCTTATTTGGGACTGGCATATCTCTACACGGTCGCGGAGGATCGTCAAGACGCAATCGAAACACTCCAACGAATTCTGAAGTATGATCCGGGCAATGAGACGGCACGCACAGCCGTGACTGATGCCAAAGTGGACGCCAAGGAATGATTGCATGCGGGGACGAAGTTGCCAAAGCGAGCTCCTTCCTCGCGTCCGACGAAAGTAGTTACGTCAATGGCATCGAGCTCATCGTCGATGCTCGGGCAGTCGCCATGCTGAACGTGAAGCGTTG
>WNFS01002433.1_pt1 | contig 14581 bp, 10 predicted proteins | sample 5400141 | NCBI WGS metagenome assembly WNFS01 (sample SAMN13153358, study PRJNA577476) | soil metagenome | isolation source: 60 cm saprolite under Madrone tree | place: USA:California | collected 2016-06-14
TGGATCATCGACGAAGGGTTGAAACCGGGCGAACGGGTCATCGTGGAGGGAATCGACAAGGTGAGAGCGGGTGAAAAGGTAAAGCCGCTCCCCGCGGAGCCCGAGCCCCAAGGGCAAGCGGCCAAGCCCGCCACGGCGTCTCCTCCGGCCGCGCCGGCTGGGGCGAGCGCGCCCGCCGGCCGCAGTCCGTCCAAGTAGGCGGCTGATGGCCAAGTTCTTCATCAACCGGCCCATCGTGGCGATGGTGATCTCCATCCTCATGGTGATCATCGGGCTCGTCGCCATGGTCCAGCTGCCTGTCTCGCTCTACCCGAACATCGCCCCGCCCGAGATCCTGCTCCAGGCCAGCTATCCCGGCGCCGATGCGCTGACGCTCGAGGGGTCGGTGGCGACGCCCATCGAGCAGCAGATGAGCGGCGTCGACAACATGATCTACATGTACTCGACCAACCAGTCGAGCGGCAGCCAGATGAACCTGCGCGTGGACTTCGACATCACGACCGACGCGAGCACGGACCAGGTACTCACGAACATGCGCTATTCGCAGGCCCAGTCGCAGCTCCCGCCCGAGGTCGTCAGCCAGGGGGTGACGGTCAAGAAGTCCACGACGAGCCCGCTGGGGCTGTTCGTGCTGTCGTCGCCGAAGGGCACGTACGACGCGCTCTTCCTCAGCAACTACGCCTACGTCAACATCAACGACCCGATGACGCGCGTTCCCGGCATCAGCCAGGTGACGATCTTCGGGGCGGGACAATATGCGATCCGGCTCTGGGTCAATCCCGACACTCTCGCGAAGCTCGACATCACGGTCAACGAGATCATCAACGCGCTCCAGGCCCAGAACACGGTCAACCCGGCCGGACAGGTCGGCGGCAAGCCGGTGCCGGCCGGGCAGGAGTTCACCTACACGGTGCGGGCGCAGGGGCGGCTCCAGAGCGTCGAGGACTTCGAGAACGTGGTCGTCAAGGCGCATACGGACGGCTCGCTGACCCGGGTGAGGGACGTGGCCCGCGTCGAGCTCGGGGCGCAGACCTACTTCCAGGAGGGCCGGTTGAACGGGAAGCCCGGCGCCATCATCGCCATCTACCAGCTGCCGGGCTCCAACGCGATCGACACGATGAAGGCTGCGACGAAGCTGATGGAAGAGGCGAAGTCGCGGTTCCCGAACGATCTCGATTACGTCGTGGCCCTCGACACGACGCTGGCGGTGAGCGAGGGCATCAAGGAGATCGTCAAGACGCTCTTCGAAGCCCTCGTCCTGGTCGTGATCGTCGTCTTCATCTTCCTCCAGGGCGTCCGCGCGACCCTCATCCCGCTTTTGGCCGTCCCGGTGTCGCTGGTCGGCACGTTCATGATCTTCCCGCTCATGGGTTTTTCGATCAACACGCTGTCGCTCTTCGGCCTCGTCCTGGCCATCGGCCTCGTCGTGGACGACGCCATCGTCGTCGTCGAGGCGGTCGAGCATCACATCGAGGAGGGGATGACCCCGCACGACGCCGCCTTCAAGGCGATGGAAGAGGTGTCGGGACCGGTCGTGGCCATCGCCCTGATCCTCGCCGCCGTGTTCGTGCCGACGGCGTTCATCCCGGGAATAACCGGGCGGATGTACCAGCAGTTCGCCGTGACCATCGCCATCTCCGTCCTGATCTCGGCCTTCAACGCGCTGACGCTGAGCCCCGCGCTCTCCGCGCTCCTCTTGCGGCCCAAGAAAGAGATGCGCGGGCCGCTCGGGGCGTTCTTCCGCGGCTTCAATCGCGTGTTCGCTCGGGCGACCGACGGCTACGTGGGAACCTGCGGCCACCTGATCCGCAAGTCGGCCTTTTCCATGCTCCTCCTGGCTGGCTTCGCAGCCCTGACCGGCCTTATCAGCCTCCGGCTGCCGGGCGGCTTCGTCCCCAACGAGGACCAGGGATATTTCTTCCTCAACGCGCAGCTTCCCCTCGCCGCGTCGCTTCAGCGCACGGGGGCGGTCAACGACAAGCTGGACGCCATCCTCAAGGAGACGCCGGGAGTCAAGTACTACACGGGCATTGCGGGCTTCAGCCTCCTCAGCAACGTGAGCACGACCTACAGCTCGTTCTACTTCGTCTCACTCGAAGGGTGGGCCGAGCGCGACAAGAAGGGGCTGACCGCCGACGTCATCATGCAGAACCTGAACCGGAGACTCGCCGCCTTCCCGGACGCGCAGGCCTTTTCCTTCGCGCCGCCGGCCATTCCGGGCGTCGGCACCTCCGGCGGCGTCACGTTCATCCTCGAGGACTTGACGGGCAAGGACCCGGCATACCTGGCGGACAACACGACGAAATTCCTCGAGGTCGCGCGGAAGCGGCCCGAGTTCTCCCTGATCTTCTCCACGCTCCTGCCGAGCGTGCCGCAGATCTTCGCCGAAGTCGACAGGGACAAGGCGCTCAAGCAGGGGATCAGCCTTTCCGCGGTCTACCAGACCCTCCAGGCGTTCCTCGGGGGCGCCTTCGTGAACTACTTCAACCGGTTCGGGCGCGTGTGGCAGGTCTACGTCCAGGCGGAGGGCGAATTCCGCACCAAGGCGGACAACGTCGGGCAGTTCTACGTGCGCAACGCGGCCGGGCAGTCCGTGCCGCTGTCCACGCTGGTCACGATGAAGTCCATCAACGGGCCGGAGTTCACGATCCGGTTCAACGAGCACAGGTCGGCGCAGATCAACGGGGTCCTGGCGCCCGGCTACAGCACCGCCCAGGGCATGAAGGCCCTCGAGGAGGCGTTCAAGGAGAGCATGCCGCGCGACATGGGCTACGACTACATGGGCATGTCCTTCCAGGAGAAGCTCGCCTCGCAGGGCATTTCCCCCACGGCCGTCTTCGGCTTCTCCGTGCTCGTCGTCTTCCTCCTCCTGGCCGCCCAGTACGAGAGTTGGACGCTGCCCTTCGGCGTCCTCCTCGGCACGCCTATCGCCATGCTCGGCTCCGTCGGGGCGCTCTGGCTCTATCGCTTCGAGCTGGACGTCTTCGCGCAGATCGGCCTCGTGATGGTCATCGGTTTGGCAGCCAAGAACGCCATCCTGATCGTCGAGTTCTGCAAGGACGAGTACGACAAGGGCAAGTCCCTCTACGACGCCGCGCTGGCGGGAGCCCGGGTTCGGCTCCGTCCCATCCTGATGACGGCCTTCGCCTTCATCTTCGGCGTCCTGCCGCTGGTGATCGCGCACGGCGCCGGCGCCAATTCCCGGCGCATCCTGGGGACGACGGTCATGGGCGGCATGCTCGCGGCGACGCTCCTCGCCATCTTCATCATCCCGGTCACCTTCTACGTGGCTGAGCGCTTCTCGCCCAAGAAGCCGGAAGCGGCGGCGAAGCCCGGCGCCGCGCCCGCGCCGATCCACGGCAGCTCCAGCGGGGACGGCCCGCGAGAAAGAGGACATCCATGACGTGGAGCACGGCGTGCCGGGTGATCCTCGGCCTCAGCATGGCCGGATTCCTCGTCGGCTGCGCCCTCGGTCCCGACTACAAGCGGCCGCCGGTGATGCCGCCAGAAAACTTCCGCGGCCAGGCGACTCCAGGGGAGACGGTTTCGCTGGCGGATACGCCGTGGTGGGAGGCGTTCGGGGACGCGACGCTCAAGGGGCTGATCCAGGAGGCGCTCGCCGGCAACTACAACGTGCGCATTGCCGCGGCCCGCGTCCAGCAGGCCCGCGCGCAGGCTGGGGTCGCGCGGTCGGAGTTCTTCCCCCAGATCGGCTACATCGCGACCGCTGTGCAGACCAGAGGCCTCTCGAACATCACCGGCGTCCCGCCCGTGGCAGGGCAGTCGCCGTATTCCACTGTGTACCTGGGCGGCGCCACGATGAGTTGGGAAATCGATTTGTGGGGCAGGATCCGCCGGTCCACCGAGGCGGCCAACGCCCAACTCCTCGCGTCGGAGGAGGGGCGCGCGGCGGTGCTGCTGAGCCTCGTGAGCGACGTCGCCCAGGGCTACTTCGAGCTGATCGAGCTGGACGCGAGGCTCGTGATCGCGAAGGATTCGACCGACGCGTACCAGAGCACCTACAAGCTCTTCAAGGATCGCGTCGAGTTCGGCATCGCCTCGCAGCTTCAGACGTCGAGGGCTGAGGGCGCTCTGGCCCAGGCGGCCGCCTCGATTCCGGATCTGCAGAGCCAGATCACCGCCAAGGAGAACCAGCTGAGCACGCTCCTCGGCAGGAATCCAGGCCCGATCCCCCGCGGCACGCCGCTCTTCGACCAGGCCGTCATGCCGACGGTCCCTGCCGGCCTGCCTTCGGCCCTGCTCGAGCGGCGCCCGGATCTCCGCCGGGCCGAGCAGGATCTCGTGGCGGCCAACGCGAAGATCGGCGTCGCCAAGGCCAACTTCTTCCCGCAACTGAGCCTGACCGGTCTCATCGGCAAGGCGAGCCCGGCGCTCTCGGCGCTCACCGCAGGCACGTCGACCATCTGGCAGGCGGGAGGGATGATAGTGGGCCCCATCTTCGAGGGCGGCAAGAACATCCAGAACTACCGCGCGAGCGTCGCCGCGTGGGAAGAGGAGAAGTGGCGGTACGAGCAGGCGGTGATCCAGGCCTTCCAGGAGGTGTCGTCGAGCCTCGCAGCGCTCGACAAGCTTGCGAGCTCCGAAATCGAGCAGATCCGGTCGGTCAAGGCGCTCGAGAAATCCGTCCAGATCTCGAACGACCGGTACCTTTACGGGCTGTCCAGCTACTACGAGGTCCTGGAGGCTCAGCAGCGGCTCTACCCCGCGCAGAACGCCCAGGCGCAGATCCGGCTGGGGCGCCTGACCGCGTACGTGCAGCTCTACAAGGCGCTCGGCGGCGGATGGAACCTGAAGGATCCGCAGGTGCCGCCGTCGACGGCGGACGCCACGACGCAGCCGGCCTCCTGCACCGACAAGAAGTGCTGAGCGGTTGAAGTGCTCGCGTTCGGTCGCGACATCACCGGTGACTTCGCCCTCGCCGAGTCGCGCGAGTGGCTCTGCACCAACGGGATCGGCGGCTTTGCTTCCGGCACGCTCGCGGGCTCACTCGCCCGGCGCTACCACGGCCTCCTCGTGGCCGCTCTCAAGCCGCCTCTCGGCCGCACCCTGCTGGCCGCCAAGCTCGAGGAGACGCTGACCTACGGTGGCGCCACCTGGGAGCTCGGCGCCAATCGCTGGCAGAGCGGCGCCGTCACGCCCGAGGGGAATCGGTTTATCGAGCGCTTCTCCCTGGAGTCGGATGTGCCCGTGTGGACGTACGCCATTGCCGATGCGCTCCTCGAGAAGCGCGTGTGGATGGAGCAGGGGGCCAATACGACGTACGTCCAGTACCGGCTGCTCCGGGGCTTCGACCCGGCCGCGCTCTCCATCAAGGCCCTGGTGAACTACCGCGACTACCACGCCACGACACGGGCCGACGGATGGCGGATGCAGGTCGAGGCCGTATCCGGCGGTCTCGTGGTGACGGCATTCGAGGGCGCCCGCCCGCTGAGGCTTTTGTCCGACGGCGCCAAAGCAGAGCCGGCCCAGGAGTGGTACCGCGGCTACGAGCTCCGCCATGAAGCCTTGCGGGGCCTCGATCACAGCGACGACCATCTCCACGCCGGCACATTCCACGCGTCGGTCGCGCCGGGCGACTCGATCGCCATCGTGATTTCCGCAGAGCCCGAGCCTGCCCTCGACGGCGAAGCGGCCCGGCGGCGCCAAGGCAAGTACGCCGCGGCGATCCAGTCACGCTGGGAGAAGGCCGTCCCAAGCGCGGCGCAGTCGCCCGCGTGGGTGAAGCAGCTCGTGCTCGCCGCCGACCAGTTCGTTGTGAAGCGGCCGCTGCCGGATTCGCCTGACGGGCTCTCCGTTATCGCGGGATATCCCTGGTTCGAGGACTGGGGGCGCGACACCATGGTCTCGCTGCCGGGTCTGGCGTTGGCCACGGGCAGACCCGACGTGGCGAAGCGCGTGCTGGCGACATTTGCGCGCTTCATCGATCGCGGCATGCTGCCCAATTGCTTTCCCGACAAGGCGACGACGCCGGAGTACAACACGGCCGATGCGGCGCTTTGGTATATCGAGGCCGTGCGCAGCTATCACGCCGCGACCGGGGACGACGCCTTCCTGGCCCAGATGTACCCGGCGCTCGCCGACATCATCGACTGGCACCGGAAGGGAACCCGATACGGCATAGGACAGGATCCGGCCGACGGTCTCCTGCGCGCGGGCGAGCCGGGCGTCCAGCTGACCTGGATGGACGCGAAGGTGGACGGGTGGGTCGTGACGCCGCGCATCGGCAAGCCCGTCGAGATCAACGCGCTCTGGCACAATGCGCTCCGAGCCATGGCTCTCTTCGCGCGCAGGCTCAAGCGCCCGCCCGGAGAGTGGGAGACGGAGGCGGCACGGGTCGCCGTGGGCTTCGACCGCTTCTGGAACGAGGCCGAAGGCGGCTGCTTCGACGTGCTCGAGGGTCCTTCGGGGAACGATGCGTCGGTGAGGCCGAACCAGATCTTCGCCGTTTCCTTGCCGGCAAGCCCCCTGTCGGCGGAGCGGCAGCGAGGTGTCGTGGAGATCTGCGCGCGTCACCTGCTGACCTCGTTCGGGCTCCGCAGCCTCGATCCGCGCCATCCCGACTACAAGGGGCGCTATCGCGGCGGGCCGCGCGAGCGCGACGGCGCCTATCATCAAGGCACGACATGGGGGTGGCTCCTCGGTCCGTTCGCGCTGGCTCACTTCAAGGTCTACGGCGACAGGACGGCCGCGCTGGCCCTGCTCGAGCCGCTCGGACGACATGTCGGCGTCTATGGCGTGGGCAGCCTCGGCGAAGTCTTCGACGGCGACGCGCCGTTCGCCCCGGGAGGCTGTCCCGCCCAGGCCTGGACCGTCGCGGAGACGCTCCGGGCGTGGACGGAGCTGTCGGCCGGACCGCGCCGCAGGGTGAAGTAGGCGCGCGAGAGTGGCCCCCGCCGCCTCGCGCGTTGCCCTCTGCATCATGGCCAAGGCGCCCGTGGCCGGGCAGGTCAAGACGCGGCTCTGCCCGCCGCTCTCCGCCGGTGACGCGGCGGAGCTGTCCCGCTGTTTCCTCGTCGACAAGATCGCGCAGGTGCGGCAGGTGACTCGCGCCGAGCCGATCGTCGCCTATGCTCCCGAGGGCGCGGCGGCCGTCTTCGAGTCGCTGGCGCCCGGCTTCCGGCTGCCGGAGCAGCGCGGTGGCGATCTCACGGCTCGGATCCTCTCGATTCTCGAGCGCCTCTTCGCCGACGGCTGTGACGCGGCGATCCTGATCGACAGCGACACCCCGACGCTTCCGGTCGGGCTCCTCGAAAGCGCGGTAACGCTGGTGGCCGCGGGCAGCCACGATCTCGTTCTGGGTCCGAGCGAGGACGGCGGTTACTATCTGATCGGCCTGCTCCGCTTCCGCCCTGAGCTTTTCGAGGGCATGCCATGGAGCACGCCGGCGGTGCTGGGAGAGACCCTCAGGAGGGCGGGGGCGCTGGGACTTCGCACCGCACAGCTTCCGCCGTGGTACGACGTAGATACGGCGCCGGATCTGGTACGGCTGACGGCCGAGCTCGCCGCCGGGTCTGGCGGGGCCGGCCAAACCCGCAAATTCGTGCTGGAGCGCCTCGCCAGACGAACCGCCGAGGCACAGGAGGGCGTCTAAGTGGCGATGTTCCCGGAGCAGCAACGGCTGGTCGAGAGCGAACAGCGTTCCGCCCACTGGCGGCGATGGGGTCCGTACCTCTCCGAGCGCCAGTGGGGCACGGTGCGGGAAGACTACAGTCCCGGAGGCACCGCATGGGACTACTTCCCGCACGACCACGCCCGCTCCCGGGCGTATCGCTGGGGCGAGGACGGGATCGGTGGCATCTCGGACAACCACCAGCGGCTCTGCTTCGCCCTTGCGCTCTGGAACGGACACGACCCCATCCTCAAGGAGCGTCTCTTCGGCCTGACCGGCCCGCAGGGCAACCACGGCGAGGACGTCAAGGAATACTACTTCTACCTCGACTCGACGCCGACGCACTCCTCCATGAAGTTTCTCTACAAGTACCCGCACGCGGCCTTCCCGTACGAGCGCCTGGTCGAAGAAAATGCCAGGCGCGGAAGACGCGAGCCGGAGTTCGAGCTGCTCGACACAGGCGTCTTCGCCGAGAGCCGCTACTTCGACGTCACCGTCGAATACGCGAAAGCGGCGGTCGACGACATGCTGATCCGGATCACCGCCGTCAACCGCGGGCCGGAGCCGGCCGGCCTGCACCTGCTGCCGACGCTCTGGTTCCGCAACACCTGGGACTGGGACGTGGGCGCCCCGAAGCCGCGGCTCTCCGCGCCCGGCGGAGTCGCGGGAGCGGCGGTGATCGCCGCGGAGCACCAGATCCTCGGGCACTACCGCCTCGCAGCGGAAGGCGCGCCCGAGCTCCTCTTCGTCGACAACGAAACGAACTACCCGCGCATCTTCGGCTGCGCGGGGCCTTCGCGCTTCCCGAAGGACGGCATCAACGACTACATCGTCGGCGGGCGGCACGACACCGTGAATCCGGCGCGCGAAGGCACCAAGGCCGCCGCGCACTACCAGTTCACGCTCGGGCCCGGAGAGAGCGCGACGGTCAGGCTCCGGTTGAGCGATGTGGCGTCCGGCCCGCGTGAGGGCCCTTTCGCCCAGGACTTCGACGCGACGATGGCGCTGCGCCTGCGCGAAGCGGATGACTTCTACGGCCGTGTCATCCCGCGCACGCTGTCCGCCGAGGGGCGCAGGGTAATGCGCCAGGCCCTGGGCGGCCTCCTCTGGAGCAAGCAGTTCTACCACTACGACGTCAAGCGCTGGCTCGCGGGGGACCCGACACAGCCACCGCCGCCGCCCGAGCGGCTCCACGGGCGCAACCACGACTGGACGCACCTCTACAACGAGGACGTCATCTCGATGCCGGACAAGTGGGAGTACCCGTGGTACGCGGCCTGGGACCTGGCGTTTCACATGATCCCGCTGGCCCTCGTCGATCCCGAGTTCGCCAAGTCCCAGATCGTCCTGTTCCTGCGCGAATGGTACATGCACCCCAACGGCCAGATCCCGGCTTACGAGTGGGCGCTGGGCGATGTCAACCCGCCAGTGCACGCGTGGGCCGCCTGGCGCGTCTACAAGATCGACCGGCGCATCCGCGGCGTCGCCGACCGGCAGTTCCTGGAAAAGGTGTTTCACAAGCACCTTCTGAACTTCACCTGGTGGGTCAACCGCAAGGATCCAGAGGGGAACAACGTCTTCGAAGGCGGCTTCCTCGGCCTCGACAACATCGGCGTGTTCGACCGCTCGGCGCCGCTGCCGACCGGCGGCCACATCGAGCAGTCCGACGGCACGAGCTGGATGGGCATGTACTGCCTCAACATGCTGGCCATGGCGCTCGAGCTGGCGCGCGAGGACCCCGCCTACGAGGACGTCGCGAGCAAGTTCTTCGAGCACTTCGTCTACATCGCTCATGCCACGCGGCACGTCGGCGGGGAGGAGATGAGCCTCTGGGACGAGGAGGACGGCTTCTACTACGACGTCCTCGCGCTCCCGGACGGCCGGCGCGAGCGGATGAAGGTGCGGTCACTGGTGGGCCTGATCCCGCTGTTCGCCGTTGAGACGTGGGACTCGGAGGTGACGGAAAACCTGTCGGGCTTCAGGCGCCGGGCCCGATGGTTCATCGAGAACAATCCCGAGTTCCGCGAGCACCTCGCCCTCGTCGACAAGCCGGGCGGCGGGCGGCGCTACATGCTGTCGATCGTGACGTGCGACCAGCTTCCGAGAGTGCTCCGGTACATGCTGGACGAAGCCGAGTTCCTCTCGGACCACGGCATCCGCGCGCTCTCCCGCTACCACAGGGACCATCCCTACATCCTGAAGATCAACGGCGAGGAGCACCGCGTCGACTACGAGCCCGCGGAGTCCTCGACGGGCGTGTTCGGCGGCAATTCGAACTGGCGCGGGCCGGTGTGGTTTCCCGTGAACTTTCTCCTCGTCGAGTCGCTCCAGAAATTCCACCATTTCTTCGGCGACAATCTCAAGGTCGCGTGTCCCACCGGCTCGAACAACCAGGTCAACCTCTGGCAGGTGGCGACCGAGCTGTCGCGGCGGCTCGCGCACCTCTTCCTGCCGGGCCAGGACGGCCGTCGCGCGGTCAACGGCGGGGCGGAGGTTTTCAACCGGGATGCGCACTGGCGCGACCTCATCTTCTTCTACGAGTACTTCCACGGCGACAATGGCGCCGGCATAGGCGCCAGCCATCAGACCGGCTGGACGGGGCTCGTGGCCAAGCTGCTCCAGCAGAGCGGGGAGTAGCCCCGGGGGCGCCATGATCCTGGCCGGCGACGTCGGCGGCACAAAGACGCTGCTCGCCGTCTTCGACACGGCGGCGATGACGATCGTCCGCGAGACGACCCTGCCCAGCCGCGAGCTCGAGAGCCTCGAGAGCGCGGTCGAGGCCTTCCTGCTCGGCGCACCGCGAATCAGGGTGGAGGGCGGGTGCATCGGCGTCGCGGGCCCCGTGATGGACGGGCGCTGTGTCGCGACGAACCTGCCCTGGGTCGTCGACGAGCGTCATATCGGGGCGGCAGCGGGCGCTCCGGTCAAGCTCATCAACGACCTCGAAGCGGCGGCCCACGGTGTCCTGACGCTTGCGCCGGACAAATTCCTCGTCCTCCAGCCGGGCTCGCCCAAGGCGGGAGGCAATGTGGCGCTGATCGCGGCGGGCACAGGTCTCGGCCAGGCTCTCATCGTCACGGACGGTGAGGGCTATCGCGTCGTGCCGTCTGAAGGCGGGCACGCCAGCTTCGCGCCTGCCGACGAGCTCCAGGTCGATCTCCTGCGCTCCCTTCGGGCCGAGTTCGGCCACGTGAGCTGGGAGCGCCTCCTCTCGGGCCCGGGCCTCGCCAACATCTACCACTTCCTCCAGGCCCGCGCGGGGCACGCCGCGCCGGATTGGCTGCGCGCCCGCCTCCAGCGCGAGGACCCGGGCGCGGTCATCGGCGAGGTGGCGCTCGCAGGCCGCGACCCCGTCTGCGTCGAGGCCCTCGATCTCTTCATCTCCATCTACGGTGCCCAGGCCGGCAACCTCGCGCTCGAGACGCTTTCGATCGGCGGACTCATCGTGGGCGGCGGCATCGCGCCCAAGATCAGGCCGAAGCTTGAGGATGGCCGCTTCATGTCGGCGTTTCGCGCCAAGGGACGCATGGAGCCGCTGCTCGCCTCGATGCCCGTCAAGGTGGCGCTCGAGGCGCGGGCGGGGCTCCTGGGCGCGGCGCACGTAGCGTCCAGGTTGCGCAAGTCATGATCACGGTCGGCGCCGTGCTTGACAGCCAGCGCGCGGCATACCTAGACTGCGAGCACGGAGCGATGGCACACGCCGACGGCGAAGCGCACCTGATCGAACGGCTCAAGGCCGGTGATCCTGACGCGCTCGAGCCGCTGATGGCGCGTCACGGCGGGCGCGTCTACCGGGTGGCGTACGGCATCACGCGCAATACCGCCGACGCCGAGGAAGTCGTGCAGGACGTCTTCGTGACGCTGGTCCGCAAGATCGGCGACTTCGAGGGACGCGCTGCCCTCGGCACCTGGCTGTATCGCGTCGCCACGAACGCCGCGTTGATCAAGCGGCGCGGCAAGCGGATCCAGGTCGAAGTCAGCCTCGAGGACCGGCTGCCGGCTTTCAAGGAGGACGGCCACCGCGACGGGGAGCGATCGTATCTGCTCCTCGACTGGTCCCTCCGACCGGACCAGGAGCTCCTGTCCTCGGAGAGCCGCGCCACGCTCGAGCGCGCCATCGAGGCGCTGCCGGAGCACTACCGGGCGGTGCTGGTGCTGCGCGACGTGGAGGAGCTGTCCAACGAGGAGACCGCCGAAGCGCTGGGCGAGTCCGTGGGGTCGGTCAAGTCGCGCCTTCACCGCGCCCGCATGGCGCTGCGCGAAGAGCTGACGCGGCACTGGAGCCGCGCATGAGTCGAGGTGCCCGATGAACTGCAAGGACGCGATTGGCGTGCTCGCCGACTTCCTCGAGCAGAGCCTGAGCCCCGAGCTTCTCGCCGAGCTCGAGCGCCACCTGGGCGACTGCGCGCCCTGCCGGGCATACCTCGAGACCTACCGGAAGACCGTCGAGCTGACGGGCCGCGCGGGACACGTGGAGATGCCCGCCGAGATGAAGAGCCGGTTGCGGAGCCTCCTGCTGGATCAGCTGCGGAGCGGGGGAGACTAGCGCCGTGGCCCGGTCGACCGGCCTCAGGCCCTCGCCTCCCTGTGCCATCGTCATCTTCGGCGCCGCAGGGGACCTGACGAAGCGCAAGCTCCTGCCCGCGCTCTACAATCTCAAGGCCTCCGGGCTCCTGCCGCGCCAGCTCGCCATCATCGGCGTGACACGGAAAGAGAAGAGCCACGAGCAGTTCCGCGAGGAGCAGTCCAAGGACATCCGCGAGTTCGCGACTCGCGACGTGGACGACAAGCTCTGGGATGAGCTCCGCCGGGCGCTGTACTACCAGGCCGGCGAGTTCACCGACCCGGAGACCTACACGAAGCTCAAGGCGCTGCTCGAGGAAGTCGCGAAGACGCACGGCACGGGGAGCAATGTCCTGTTCTACCTCGCCACGCCCCCGAATTTTTTCGGCGAGATCGTCTCTCGCCTAGGGCAGGCTGGAATGGCCCGCCCGGAGGAGGGCGGCTGGCGACGGCTCGTCGTCGAGAAGCCTTTCGGCCGCGATCTGGATTCGGCCCGCGCGCTCAACGTCGAGCTGGGCCGCGTGCTCGACGAGAGCCAGATCTACCGGATCGACCACTACCTCGGCAAGGAGACCGTGCAGAACATCATGGTGTTCCGCTTCGCCAACGGGCTCTTCGAGCCGGTCTGGGACCGGCGCTACGTGGACCACGTCCAGATCATGGTCGCCGAGACCGTCGGCGTCGAAGACCGCGGCAACTACTACGAGACGGCGGGCGTGGTCCGCGACATGGTCCAGAACCACATGTTCCAGCTCCTGGCCCTGGTCGCCATGGAGCCGCCGACCTCCTTCCACGCCGACGCGGTTCGTGACGAGAAGGTCAAGGTGCTGAGGTCGATCCGCACCATGAAGCCGGAGGACGTGCTCAACCGCGCCGTCCGCGGCCAGTACGGGCCGGGCGAGATCGACGGCCAGCCCGTGCCCGGCTACCGGAGCGAGCCCAAGGTCTCGGCGACTTCCAACACCGAGACGTACGCGGCGCTGCGGCTCCAGGTCGAGAACTGGCGCTGGGCCGGGGTGCCGTTTTACCTGCGCTCGGGCAAGCGCCTCCCCCGGCGCGACACCGAGATCATGATCGAGTTCCGGCGGCCGCCGCTGCTGCTCTTCGACGAGCGCGTGGAGCAGGTGGAGCCCAACCGCCTCGTGCTTCACATCCAGCCCGACGAAGGCATCGAGATCCGCATGAAGGCCAAGCACCCGGGGCCGAGCATGGAGCTCAACACGGTCAAGCTCGAGTTCAGCTACAAGCAGTTCGGCGAGACGAGCGCGGCGACCGGATACGAGCGCCTGCTCTACGACAGCATGGTCGGCGACTCGACGCTCTTCCACCGGGCCGACATGGTCGAGGAGGCCTGGCGCATCGCGACGCCCATCGTGGACGTGTGGGCCTCGCTGCCGCCGCGCGATTTCCCGAACTACGCGGGCGGCTCCTGGGGACCGGCCGCCGCCGACGGCTTGATCCAGCAGGACAAGCGCAGCTGGTGGCTGCCCTCGTAGCGGTCCAGACGCCCCGATCTAGCTCCCGAGATCGCGCAGCAGCCCCGCCGTCGTCCTCACGCCCTGGAAGAGGTGATCGAGCCTCAGGTGTTCGTTGGGGCTGTGCTGGCGATTGTTGGCGTTCGCGTAGGGGACCAGGAGGGTCGGCAGGCGCAGGATGTCCGTGAAGGCCCAGATCGGCACGCTGCCTCCGGCCGTCGGCGTGACCACGGCAGGTTGTCCGCCGTGCGCCCGCTCGACCGCTTCCACGACCTCGCGGCAGACCGGCAGGTCGGCGGGCGTCTTGGCCGGGTCGTAGCCGCCCTTGTCGGATACGCGCACGGCCCGCCCGCGCAGGCCGTCGGGCAGGGGAGCATCCGAGCCTTCGATGACCTCGAAGGTGGAACATGATCCTCTCGAGGTAGTCGTGAGGAAGCGTCACGCCCAGCTCGCGCTCGAGACCGGGCAGGTCGAGCGGGTAGCGCGACATGAGCTCTCGCTCGGCCTGGGTCGGCGGCGCGACGCTGTCCTCGAAGCCTTCGATGAGCGGCGTGCCGTCGGGAGCGGCCATGCTCGACAGGAGCCCCGCCAGTCGCCAGTTCGGGTTGGGCGCCGCGAAATTGCCCGAGTGGACGTCACGCCGCGCGGACTCGAGCGTCAGCTCGAACTTGAGCACCCCGCGCGCGCCGAAGGTGATGGTCGGCCTGCCGCTGCCGTGCTTCGGGCCGTCGGTGACGAGGACGAGATCCGCCTGGAGCAGATCCTTGTGCTTCTCCGTGAAGGGACCGAAGAAGGGGCTGCCGATCTCCTCCTCGCCGTCGAAAACGAACTTGCAATTTACGGCTTGCGGCAGGCCGAGCTCATCCATGAGAGCCAGGGCTTCGAGGTGGCTCCAGATTGGGCCCTTGTCGTC
>WNFS01012589.1_pt1 | contig 14579 bp, 11 predicted proteins | sample 5400141 | NCBI WGS metagenome assembly WNFS01 (sample SAMN13153358, study PRJNA577476) | soil metagenome | isolation source: 60 cm saprolite under Madrone tree | place: USA:California | collected 2016-06-14
TTGGGAACTGTCGCGTCGCGCTGATCCATTGGATGCCAGTCCTGCCAGTAGTAAATCGCAACACGAACCGTGATGCCGCTGTTGGGCAGGACGATCTTTCGCGAGTCGCCATAGGCATTTCCCCTTGAGCCGGTTGGCTCGCCAACAAACAGGATATTGGTGTATTCCTCCAGGGCATCGGTGAGATTCTGCGCGGCAGAAAATGTTGCTGGACCGATGATTCCGAAAAGATGACCTAGTCGATCAATGCTCTCCGACTGGATAATGCTACGAATGAGCGACGGTATGAGGGTGTTGTTGCCACCGCGATTTTGCCGCAAATCAATCGCCACTTTGTCCGGCTTAGTGGCAGCGATCTCATCATGAAGACGCTGAGCAAAATGGGCCAGTGTCTCATCCTTACTGTCACCGACGGTATTGATCTGTACGTAGAGTAAGTCTCCATCATGCCCAAAGTGGAATGGGATATTGACCTCGCGCAGCCACCGAGGGTCCGATCCGGGGTACGAATCACGCACATCGACCCAACCCTGGCGCCGGTAGAAGAGAGTTGAGATGTCGCCAGACATCACCTCAACTGGCGCGGATGGATGAAAGGTCACCTGTGTCGCGCCGCGCTCAGTAACCAAGGTGAGGGGTACATCCTCGATTCTGGACGTAATATGCAGCGCCTCCAGCACCTCCGGCATGGCTAGCAAATACTCCGCCCAATAGCGCGCGCCGCCTTCATTCTCATGGCCAATCATCCTTATTACGGCTGTGCCCGCATCTTCAGTACTGAGATTGCCGATGCGCAAAACCTTTGCGCCGAGGAGAAACCGCTGCTCCTCCTGGGTTGCGCGAATATAAAGTTGGTCGCCGAAGAAGGTGAACTCCACTGGTAACGTGTGGAAGCCAATCTTCGGGTCACGCGTTGGATAAATGTTGGTGTGGCCATCGCCGACTGCGGCAACAATTTTGGCCATTTCCACGATCACTTCCGCTCTTGTCAGCGACGGGATTTTTGCGTCGAGTGTCTGGACCATGGCCGCAAAGGTTTCAGCAGAGATCGAGTGATACAGGTTCTTGTGCGTGCGCTGCATCTCCTTGACCATAAACCGGAGATCCTCTTGCCACGCACGCGCCTCCGTGGGAGTCATGGCCGACGCCGAGGAGACGAACAACAACAAAGCTAAAAGAATTCGGCCTACCAAGTACATAGATTGGATTTAGCCTACCATCGCGTCAACCGAATTTGGCTGGCAATTCTTTTGTTCCCGATTCGAGTGTGTGGTCGACAATCCGGCAGTTGGCCAGAAACGACGTTCTAGAAGTGACGGAGGAGATTGCGGTTGAATGGTTGGCCACCCGGAAATTATCCTGCAAAGTTACAAATCAAGCTGTCAAGGCATGGTAAACACTGCCGTTATCGGAGAGGTGGAGTCCTGGTGCCGCACTCGTCCGGTTCTACGGCCTACTAAGCACTTACGCGCGTGCGGACGTGGGAAGACTGGAGCAACGTTCTCCGTGATAGACTCCGCCGATTAGGACGCAGAACAGGATCGACGCACTGATTTAGGGCATAACGAGGGAAAAGAATCGCCGTGAGCGACATCTTAGTGAATTGCTCGGCAGCCATGGTTTTCCTCGCCATTCCCAGCACGGTGATTTGGTCCTACTGTGTTGGTGGAGTGGTTCTTGCGGTCGGGCTGGTCACGATTTTTCTTCGCGGCGATTGGCAAAAGGCTCGAGGACTCGACAAGCTGATTCTGTTCGGGCCGCTCTTCTACGCGGCACCGATCGCGGCTTTCGGCACCGAACATTTTACGTTGACGGCGGCCATCGCCTCGATCGTGCCGCAATGGATTCCCTGGCATCTGTTTTGGGCGTATTTCGTTGGCGCTTGCTTTATCGCCGCGGCACTGAGCCTGGTGACGGGGATTCAGGCGCGACTCTCCGCGGGCTTGTTGGCTTTGACGTTTTTTCTTTTCGTGGTCCTGATGGACGCTCCGGCCTGGGCGCACCATCCGCGCAATCAGATTGGGCGCTGCGGCGCGAACGCGGCAAGCACGTCCTTATGACAATTGCGCGATACTTCGTTGCGATTCCAGTACTGTTCTACAGCTTCGAGCAATTCCTGCGCAGTGATCACGTTCCCGGCGTTCCGCTGGAACCGCTGACTCCTCAGTACGTCTACGGCCACGCCATTTGGACGTACGTGGCGGCTGTGGTTTACGCAATCGCGGGAATCCTGTTGCTTGTTGGCAAGAAGACCCGCGTAGCAGCGACGTGCCTGGGCTTGACTGTGCTCATGCTAGTGTTGGTCGTCTACGTGCCGATCGCGGTAGTAGAACGCGCGAGTCTCGATAAAGGCCTTAATTACTTGGGGGATACACTGATGTTTTGCGGGACCGTTTTTCTGCTCGCGGGCGCCATGCCGCGCGAAGCGTCGCGACGGGAATCATCGGCTGATCAGTAGTCCCATGAAAACGATCACCTCAACGGTAGCAAAACTTGATTGAACCAAAACCGTTTCTTTCAATTTGTGACCCACGAAAGGGCCTAATTAGCGTTGCGGGCTCAACCGGGCCGGTGCTCCTGAAATCTAATCTGAGGTGACGCGCATCCGGGCGGAGCCATGGCACAACAAGCTAAGCTGAATGCTTTCGTGATTCCGCCCAATCCGCTGTTGGTTCATGCAATTGCACGCCGAGGGCAAACGAATGACCGTCAACAGGTTGGCAGTAAGCGACGCGCGCGTGCGAATACAGATTCCCCTGCACTGATCTAACGGTAAGGTGCTGGTTCGACTGCCACGGGCTTGTGGTCAGGACGCGGGCGCCGTGAGGACTGACGTCGACGGTGTAGGCATGTTCGTACGTGACATTGTCAAAGCTGCAGAGTTCCACGAGCACCTTCATGGGGGTGCGGATTTCCATACGACCTGATTGCGGCCCGGTTGTCATCACGTGCCTTCTCCAACTGGGAGACGCGGTGCTGTCCATCGGGCTGGGTAGCTAAAAATTAGAATCGGACGATGTCTGGATACCGCCCATTCGGGCCCGCGCCAATCGGGTCAAGACCTCGGTTCTTTGTCAGGTGACCGCCTTAGTACTCCTAGACGGGCCGCCTGCGGTCGTTTTTTCGGCGAGCATTGCGGGACGGCCCAGATGCTCGCCTCCGGAGCACGGAAAAGTTGAGTTGTTCTTCTTGGCGGCGAAGGAAGAGCGAACAGAGGGGAGTATGCGTGGAATCAGGTAAACACTGCAGTAACAATGAAAAATTTTCCTCATTACGGTACTCCCTAGCGTTGGCAGGCGTCCAGCAAAGCTTGATTTTTTAAGCACTTGCGACGCCGGCGCGAGTGGCACTTTATTCGCATATGTTTAACGTGTTCGGCTAGCGCATTCCGTTTCTTGTCCCCGGTAAGCGGAGGCATGGGGCCTCCGAAAACTGGGATTGGAGATCGCGGGCAAGACCAATCCTTCAAAATATTATTGTTTCGCGGGGGTTGGTGGTGTGCTTATATCTCCTCGCGCGGGCCAACAGCGAGGAAGCATGAACCCGGCGATCATGCTCGTGGATGTTGCTTCGGCGAATCGCGAAGGATTGAAATCTTTCCTGCAGAACCAGAAGTGCGACGTAGGCACGGCGGCAGACGGCCAATCTGCGGTCAGATACTGCCGGGAGATGCAGCCGGATCTAGTGCTCCTGTACGATGGCTTGCCGGACATCGGTAGTTTCGAGCTTTGCCGACAGATCAAGAACCATCCTCTCAATCAGCTTACGCCAGTCGTTTTGCTGAAACCCTCCCCTGATCTATGGGACATCCGGAATGCACGGGATGCGAGCGCAATGGACATCTGGCCAAATCCCACATCGAATTGGGATTTGGTCGGCCGCATCCAGACCGTGTTATTGCTCAAGAAATACATGGATGACCAGGCGAAGTCCGCAGTGTTTGCGCTGGCGCGCAGTGTCGACTCTAAACAAAACTTGCGGAATGGCCATTCGGGGCGCCTTGCGGCATACGCGGAGCACTTGGGAGAAAGCCTCGGATTTGGCGACGAAGACCTGCACGACCTCCGCGTCGCCTGTTGGCTTCACGACGTTGGCAAAATTAGCGTGCCAGAAAACATCCTTCGTAAACCCGGGCCGCTGGACGCGGAAGAAAGAAGAATCATGCAGGAGCATCCGCTTATTGGCGAGAAAATCTGTGCGCCCCTCAAGTCGCTTCGCAGCATCCTGCCGGTGATCCGGCACCATCACGAAAAAATGGATGGCAGCGGCTATCCGGATGGCCTTCGGGGAGAGGCCATTCCAATGAAAGCGAGAGTTTTCCAGATCGCGGATATCTACGATGCACTGACTACTGATCGTCCTTACCGGGGAGCGCTTCCGCCTGAGGAAGCGTTGCAGATTCTCTTCACGGAAGCCCAGAACGGCTGGCTCGATGCTTCCGTGGTGCTGAAGTTTTCCCAGATCTGCCGAGACGGCGAATACTTCCCCCCGATTGGTGGAACACTGCCGGCCTCCTACAACGCGTAGTCCTACCGTTCATTTTGCCGAAGTTTCACGTCACCAGAAATCAGCTCAAACTCAGATTGGTTGCGGGACGCGATCGGTAATCTCTTCCTTCGCTGCGTCCCAGTAGAGCTTCTTGCCAGAGAAGTAGGATTGCGCGGCCATTATGCAGGCGACCGATTGCGCAAAGCCGTCGCGGACGGTGGCGACCGGCTGATGGCGCGAGCGCATGCAATCAAACCAGTTGCTCATGTGACCGGTCGACATGTCGTCGATGCCCATGGGCGGGAGAGATTTGTCCGGCAGAAGCAGGAAATGTTCCTTGCGCTGCTTGTCGACATCGGGATTGTCTTCGTGGTTGCCCTTTTCCTCGATGAACTGGTAACGCGGGCTTCCTTCACCGCCGAGGTTGAACAGGGTAGCCTTCTTTCCCATATAGCGAGAAAAGCTGGGTGCATCATTTCCGAAGCTGGTGGCGTAGCTGACGAGAAAGCCTTTGGGATATTCAAGCAGCGCCTGGAACGTGTCGGGAGTTTCGCGGCCATCTTTCCAGGCGAAGATGCCTCCGTGCGCGACCACCGAGGTCGGAAAGTGGTCGCCAGTGAACCAGTGAACCAAGTCGATGCCGTGACTCATCCACTGATCCGCGATCCCACTCGAAAAATCCTTGTAGAGGCGGAATTCGAAATAGAGGCGCGGATCGAAAGGACGGAAGGGCTTGGTCATCAGCCAGCGCTTCCAGTCGGTGTCCGCTTCGCGGAGGCGCGAAACCTCCGGGCGACCACGCCAGCGCGGTCCGTGATAGTTCCAAACAATTTCGATTTTACTGAGATCGCCGAGCGTGCCGCTCTGGAAAACGTCGTACGCTAATTTCTGATACGGCTCGCTGCGATGCTGCGTGCCCACCTGCACGATGCGATCGCTGGAGAGGACGGCATCCCGCGCAGCTTTGACTTCGGCGAGGACATTGCCCATAGGCTTTTCCACGTAAACGTCTTTCTTCGCTTGCACGGCGCGCTGCAGGATCGGCGAATGAGAATGTTCGGGCGTGGAAATCAAGACCGCGTCGACATCTTTCAGCCCGAGGATGTCTTCGAGGTTCTGGAACGCTCGTGGCGCGCGCTCAAAATACTTCTCGTTCGTTTCACGCGCGGCCTCCCGATTGACGGACCAGAGATCGCAAACGGCCGTCATTTCAACGTTGTGCGTTTTCTGCAGGATGCAAGCAATTAGTGCAAGATTCCTGCCGCGGTTACCGAACCCGATATGCCCAAGAGAAATTCTGTCGTTGGCGCCAAGAATGCGTCGATAGGACAACGCCGTCGACGAAAGCGCCGCTCCGCCAGCCAGAACGCTTGCCGATTTATTCAGGAATTCTCTGCGGTCCATGCGTCCGTCGTTCTGGCTCATACTTTTTCTCCTCAACGGCAGCAACCTGAAAGGTCCTTGATACCACAAACCCAAACCGAGTTACCAACTGCAAAAAGAGATTTGGTTTAGAGTGCAGAATCGCGCGCTGGTTGATGGAAAGACATGCTGCCGCTCGCTCGGGTACAATCGCTCTTCAAAATGGATACAAAGGGAATCGTCAAATCGGTGTTTGGTGTGCCGCGAGCGCTTATCGGCGTGATACACGTCGGCGCGCTGCCTGGGACTCCTTCGAGCCGGAAGAGCGTTGCGGAGATCGCCGAGGAAGCGGTTCGCGAAGCGCGCTTTTACGGGGCGGCGGGCTTTCACGGACTGGCGATTGAGAATACGCACGACCGTCCGTACTTGAAAAGTTCGGTTGGGCCGGAGATCGGCGCAGCGATGGCGGTGGTCGGCTGCGAGCTGCGACGCGCGGTTTCGCTCCCTTTGGGAATTCAGGTTTTGGCAGGAGCGAATTTGTGGGCTGTGGCGATCGCACACGCGTGCGGGGCGAGCTTTGCTCGGGTGGAGGGATTTGTTTTCGCGCACGTGGCGGACGAAGGGCTGATTGAGTCCAGCGCTGGAGCGCTTTTGCGATACCGCCGCGCGATCGGTGCGGACAACGTTCGCGTGTTCGCGGATATCAAGAAGAAGCACTCGGCGCATGCGATCACCGCGGACGTGGACATTGTGGAGACCGCAAAAGCCGCGGAATTTTTCCAGGCGGATGGCGTAATTGTCTCGGGCGTATCCACTGGCCAGCCGGCGGACGCGAGGGAAGTGGAGGCCGTGAGCGGTGCAGTGTCCATTCCGACGCTTATTGGTTCGGGCATCACACCGGAGAACATTGGGAGATATGCGGCGGCAGGTGCGTTTATCGTGGGTTCGTCGGTGAAACAGGATGGGCTGTGGGCAAATCCACTTGAGGAAAGAAGAGTGCTGGCAGTGGTTCGAGCGTTTGAAAAGTTGCCAGCAGCTTGATTTTAAGAAATTCAAACTGGACCACTACTTGGCGTTATACTTGGGGCACTCAACACATTTGTTGAGATCGGCGTCCACGCCGAGAAGGAGGTGATCCAGTGAGGTACGGTTTACGTTGATGTAGTAGAAGAGGCGCTCGTGAGTTACCGAGCGCCTTTTCTTTTTTTTCGAAACGGGCAGACGCGTCGTTAGTGGGCTTATAGCCCGATGCCACTCTCTTGAGGACCCCTTGTCCCTTTCTGAGCCAGCCAGCTGGTTAAAAGAACACGTTGAGCTTGCCAGCGCAGTGCTGGGTGTTTCGACGTCCCTGTTTGCCGTCGCGCGACCGGCGATCACGGCTGCGTACAACAGAACCCTGCGAAAGCAGCGGAAGCAGGCTTCCGAAGAAGTGGAAAAATGCCTCGCACTGCTTCGGAGCTTGGACGAGGCCAAGGAACCAGTCCTCAAAGCGCAGAATCTGGACACTTATAAAAGTGAATTACTGGACAACTTAAATGGTGCGTTGGCCGAGCTAGAATTCGCGAGAGGGCAGGCTGCTGAGAAGAAAGCAAGACGGCTTGAGCCCAGGGAAGGGTGGGCGAAGTGGTTGATCCTTTATCCCCCATTGAACGTTGACGGTTTGCTAGCGCAGAGTTGCTTGCTTGGGCTCGTTGCGGTGTTTCTAGTTCTTGGCGTTCGGTGGATCTATCGATTTTCAGTTCCAGGAGATTTTGTCGGTGCAGCCCTCGCGGTTTTTGTGATTGGCGGTTACCTGAGTTCAGCCGCGGCGCGCATTCACAGAGTCTCCGCACTAGAGGTGAAGCTGAAGAGCGCGGTTCCAGACGGCTTGAGTTTCTTCGAGCGGAATTTGCTTCTCTTTAGCCAGCGAGGCGGAGATGCGTTTTACGATCGCCTGTTTTTTTACGGCGCAGGAGTCTTTCTTTTGATAGTGACGGTTCTGCTTGCGATTGTCGCTCCAGAGCTAAAGCCCAACGATCTCCTGAAGGTAGCCGGGCCCGCGGTTGCCGGGATGATTATCCTGCGAGTGACGCGGGCGAGCGCGCTGGCGAGCAGAAAACTGGAAGTAATGAAAATTGCTTTGGATGATCAAGTTTCGCTGTCCGCTGAGAAGAATTGAGAAAGCGGGCCGAAATTCGGAATACAAACAATGAGTAGCGCCGGGATGGTTGAGCGAGAGGGAAGCGCGTGCTATGTTTGTAGGAGAAAGCCCGGAGTGGCGGAACTGGCAGACGCGCTGGACTCAAAATCCAGTGGAAATCCGCAACACGCCGTCCGAGCATGTCTCCCCGAACGCAGGACGTTCGGAAATGGATGCCTCCGAATACGCGAGCATCGGCGATCTCCGATGTGGCAGCCGAAAAACTGGAAAATGTTCTGGTTCCCGGCCGCGCATCTGAAGTCACGCTGAAACCTGTTGCTTCGCCAAACTCTCCGGCAAGGATGAATGCCGCGGCCCCACTCACCGTTGAATGTCCCGACGGATATTCAGGATGTGCCGGCGTTCCAGTCGGGAAGAAATCGAGCCAAGGTACCCAAGCCGGGTCCGGACCGACTCCAGCACTGCCGGCGCGAATCGCGGTGATCGGACGCCAGAACACGAATCGATACTTTCCGTCCCAGCAGGCTATCGCCGCATCGGCCATGGACACATTCAATGCCGCAAACAAACGGGCATTCTCTGTCATAGAGAGGCTCCGTTCCACAGAGATTTGTGCTGCAATACGATTCCAATAGAGCGGGGTATTGCCTGCCCAGAACAGCGCCAATTCCGACTGGTCGGAATTTCTTCCCGAGCCGGAGTAAACACCCATCGTATTGATCTCAGTGATGTCAGATGTGAAGTCCGCGCTGTTCAAAGCCGGAGGTGCCGGAAGCCTGAACTGCGAGGGCCGCGTCAGAACCCATGGCGTCATGGTTGCGTACTGCGGACCTGCTCCGGAGGCGTTCAGGAGCGGCGTCGGCCGCCACACGCCAACGACATTTGCGCCCAAAAACGGAGGAGGAGGTGGCGCGTTTCCATCGGTTAGCCGCAAATTCCAAATAGCGTCGGCAACGGTCTGGCCCCACGCCGCTCCGTTGCTGATCGCCAAGGCACTTTCACTCAAAGCGCCCAACGAAGCATTGCGATGCGCCGTGAGATTAACGCTTTGTGCTGGGTACACATGCAGCAGGATGGCAAAGGCAGCCTGAATGGCCGCTGCCCGCTGCGAAGCTGGGTGCGGCGCATTGGGCATTACGAATTGGCTCCGGTAGCGGGGTGTGATTCCATTGACCGCGTCGAATACTGACGCGGAAACCATTGCCGCGACTCTGCTACTGACGAGCGGGCTGGTGCCGCCGGCTAGCACCGCATCGTTCATAGCTCCAATCCATTCCAGAACAGGATCGGGACTGGCAGCGGAAGTTGGCGCAGCACTGACGGCAAGAAGCGCCGCCAACGTGGCTGCGGTCACCATTCGAGAGAAACTGAGGCCCAGAAGCCGCCGTTTGCTACACCGGATCATTATGTCCTCCGTTGAACGGCAGCGTTGTGGGGCCGGCGAAGCCGCTATCTGACCTGGCAAAACGCTCGACAGCAGAAACCGCTACCGTGGGTCGATTACTCGTTGGAGAGAGAAGCGAGTGCGAGAACAGTTCTACAACCGGTTATACGCGTGGTCAAGTAAATTCCGGCCGCAATACTTCACACAATAAGGTAAGCAGTTTCTAAATCGCAGCGCAACAACGGCGGTTTTTCTAAGTGATTTGAGGGCGGCCTTGTGGCAAAGAGGTCCGTGGCTTGGGCGGTTTAACTGATTCGCGCCACCTGACCTTCGACCGGCTGGACGCGGAGCACTCTGCTCCAATAAGCTCAACAGATGTACTCAGACCGCCGAGGATTGAGATTTACATTTCAGGGGAGCGCCGAGCTCGCTCTAAAGGACTCTCCCAGGGCGATTGTGCCCGGGCAAGTGACCGAGTTGAGCCTGCAGGGATGTTTCGTGGAGACATCTGCGGCGTTTGAGGAGCAACGGCTTGTCCTGGTGAAGATTTACGATTCACAGGAATCGTTCGAGGCCGAAGCGATTGTGCTCTATGTAAGGCCGACCGGGCTGGGACTGGTGTTTCGTGAATTTACGCCGGAGTCTACGGCGATTTTGCAAAAGTGGATGATCAAGGCGCTAGACAGCCAGATGGCGCCGCTGTAAAGCCCGTGCCGAATGAAAATGCGCCGGTGACCTTCCTTTGCTCGTTTGTTTCCATCGTGTAGTTGAACAATCACGCTGGTAATTCAAATCGAAGACCGCTTCTGTTTCGCCGATTCGCGCTGGTTACGGTGCGCAACTGGCCGGGAGTTTCGGCTTGCATGGCGTTTGAAACGGTTTAAGATTGGGCGAAGCAGGTTCGCACACCAAATCTGAGGCAAAGATGAACTCCCTGCGCCGCTTTGTGCCCGTTTGCTTGGCTGTATTCCTTTTTGGTACCGCAATGACGCTGCGCGCTGCCGAAACTCCCGCGGCGACTGCGAATGTTGTCTCGCTCAACAGCGGCTGGCAGATTCAGTCGTCGTGCGAGGTAAAGGCTGCTGGCGAGCAGATTTCTGCGGCAGGATTTGTGGCAACAGGTTGGCACAAGACGACGGTGCCGAACACCGTTGTCGGATCGCTGGTCGATGACAAGACATATGCCGACCCGACTTACGGCACGAATTTGAAGGATCTTCCCGGAATGAATTATTCGAGCGCAACTTTTTTTGCGTTGCAGGACATGCCGGAAGGAAGTCCGTTTAAATGCTCGTGGTGGTGGCGGAAGGAGTTTTCTGTGCCCAGTTCGGCAGCGGGGAAGCACCTGGCACTACATTTTCCGGGATTGAATTATCGCGCAAACGTTTGGGTGAACGGGAAAAAGACTGCGGACGCGAAAGATGTCGTGGGGACGTACCGCATTTTTGAATTTGATGTGACGTCGGCGCTGAAGCTTGGCGCAGTGAATACGGTGGCGCTGGAGATTTTCCCCCCGGGAAAAGACGATCTTGGGATTACGTGGGTCGACTGGAATCCGACTCCTGCCGACAAAGATTTGGGTATCTGGAAAGAAGTGTCGCTGACGGTGAGCGGACCGGTGGCGATCCGGCATCCGTTTGTGAGTTCGAAGCTCGATTCGGAATACAAATCGGCGGAGCTGACGCTGAGCGCGGAGTTGCGCAATGATTCTGCCACTGCAGCGAAGGGCACGCTTTCCGCGGAAGTGGATGGCAAGCAACTGAAGCAGGCGGTGGAACTTGCCGCGGGAGAGACGAAGGTCGTTCGTTTTGACGCGGCGACTTATCCGCAACTGAAGCTGGCAGCGCCGAAACTGTGGTGGCCGTACACGGTGGGAACGCCGAATCTTTACACGGCGAAATTTTCGTTTGTTGTCGATGGAAAAACGTCGGACTCCGCTTCGATTAAGTTTGGGATTCGCGAAGTGACCAGCGAGCTGACGGATAAAGGCCATCGACTGTTCAAAATCAACGGACACAAAATTTTGATTCGTGGAGCGGCCTGGGCCCCGGATATGTTTTTGCGGCCGATGCCGAAGAAGCTGGACGCGGATTTGCGCTATGTGAAGCACATGGGGTTGAACACGATTCGGCTGGAAGGCCGCATCGACCGCGACGAATTTTTCGACAAGACCGACGAGATGGGAATTCTGGTGATGCCCGGTTGGACATGCTGCGACGCGTGGGAAAGATGGGAAGTATGGACGGATGAAACGCGAGCTGTGGCGGCGGGCTCGATGAAGGATCAGGCGCTGCGATTGCGGACGCATCCGAGCGTGTATGTTTGGCTTTATGGAAGCGATAATCCGCCGCCCGCCGCGGTGGAGCGCATGTATCTGGATATTTTGAAGGATGTGGAGTGGCCGAATCCTTCGGTTTCGAACGCGAGCGAGCAGCCGACTCCGGTAACGGGTTCGTCAGGCGTGAAGATGACGGGACCTTATGAATATGTGCCGCCCATTTATTGGTATGCAGACAAGGAAGCGGGTGGGGCGCACGGCTACAACACGGAGACGAGTCCGGGGCCGGCGATTCCGACGCTCGAAGGCGTGAGGAAATTTATTCCGAAAGAGCATTTGTGGCCGATGGACGACGTCTGGAACTACCACGCGGGCGGCGAGCGATTTACGAACGTGAATGTGTTCACGGATGGATTGACGCGGCGGTATGGGACGCCGAAATCGCTGGAAGACTACGAACGCAAAGCGCAAGCGATGACGTACGACGGCGAGCGCGCAATGTTCGAAGCGTACGGGCGGAACAAATATGTTTCGACCGGTGTGATTCAGTGGATGCTGAATAATTCGTGGCCGTCGCTGATCTGGCATCTGTACGACTACTATCTGGTGCCAGGCGGCGGATATTTCGGCACGAAAAAGGCCATGGAGCCGCTGCACGTCCAGTACGACTACGCGGATCACGCTGTGGCAGTGGTGAACGATACGTATGAAGCGCACAAGGGAATGAAAGTTTTGGCGAGAGTGTTTAATCTCAACGGAAAAGAAATCGCGTCGCACGAGGAGAAAATTGATGTACCAGCCGACGCGAGCGTGAAAGCGTTCGATTTGCCGAAGGGCGAAGGTTTGACGATGACGTTTTTCGCGAAGCTGCAGATGTTCGATGCAGCGGGAAAACTGGTGAGCGACAATTTTTATTGGCTCTCAGCGAAGGACGACACGCTCGACTGGAAACATCGCAGGGACACCGTATACACGCCGCAGGCGGAGTTTGGGGATCTGAGCGGTTTGGAGTCGCTGCCGGAAGTGCATATATCGCACACGAAAACATACGAACGCGGCGCGGAGGAGAGTAAAGCCACGATAACGCTAAAGAATACCGGGTCGGCTGTAGCGTTTATGGTGCGCGCGCGGCTGGTCAATGCGCAGGGCGATGACGTCGTACCTGTGTTTTGGAGCGATAACTATGTTTCGCTCTTGCCAGGCGAGTCGCGAACAATCGTCGCCAAGTACGGAAACATTTCAACGGGCGCCAAAGAACCTGACGTCTTGATTGATGGTTGGAACGCGGACAGCCTGCCGATGCATGTCGATCCGAAACCCATATACCACTAGAATCGCGCTACAATCTCGCGGATTTCCTGTCGAGGTCAATCTCTGTGCGTCGCTCATCCATTGTAAGTTGCCTGTTGCTCTTGCTTTGTTTGGCTAGCCCCACCCTACTTGCGCAAGATGCGCAGCTTGAAAGCGCAAAGAAGTCCGTGCTGAGCCGAGTTGAGAAGAGCGGCGCGGAAGTTGGCATTGCGTTTCTGACGCTGGACGGCAAAGAGGAATGGCATTCGCGGGCGGACGATTCGTTCCATGCGGCGAGCACGATGAAAGTGCCGGTGCTGATCGAAATGTTTCGTCAGGTGAAGGACGGGAAGTTAAAGCTCAGCGATTCCCTCATCGTGCGAAATGAATTTCACAGCATTGTGGATGGTTCACGGTTCAAACTCGATGCCGCTGACGATTCGGAGGCCGATCTCTACAAGGCCGAAGGCCAAACGCGGACGATTTCACAGTTGGCGGAGCTCATGATTACAGTGAGTAGCAATTTGGCGACGAATTTGTTGATTGAAAAACTGGGCGTGGAGAATATTCGCGCGACGGTGCACTCTCTCGGCGCGGACGGCGTAAATGTCCTGCGTGGCGTGGAGGACGGGAAAGCGTTTGAAAAGGGAATGAACAATACAACGACGGCGCGAGGCCTGGCGACGTTGATGACCGCGATCGCGGACGGAAAAGCGGTGGACTCTGAGTCGAGCCAGCAGATGGTTGCGATCCTAGAACGCCAAAGGTTCAACGAAGCGATTCCAGCCGGCCTGCCGGCGGGCACGAGAGTAGCCCACAAGACCGGCGATATTACAAAGGTCCACCACGACGCGGCGATTGTCTTCGCAAAACGGCCGTTCGTCTTGGTGATTCTGGTGCGCGGCATCGCCGAAGACAAAGAAGCCTACAAACTGATGGCCGCCATCACCAGCGACCTCTACAAAGCAACGAATTGACAGACGAAGCGCTCCAACCCAAACTAACAACGCAACCGTACGCCGCAAGGCGTCATCCAACGCTGTAGCGGTGCACGGCCAGCGGTCGGCCGAACGATGTGAGGAGAGCGCGTATGAAGACATGGACGAAATGGATCGGCGCGGCGATATTGAGCGCGGCCTTGGCGGGCGCAGCGGCCGCAGACACATTGGAACTGAAAGATGGACGCGTCTTGCAGGGGAAATTCCTGGGCGGGACGCAGGCGATTCTGCGTTTCCAGGTAGACGGGGACGTGCAGACGTTTTCGACGAACGACATTGTGGCATTGACGTTCACGCGGGGGTCGAGCCAGCCGCAGCAGATGCCGGCACCGGCCGCGCCGGTGGCGCCCGCGCAGGCTCCAGCGCCGGCTGCGCCAGCAGTTTCGCAAAATAACTACGATTCGAGTTCGGTGACGCTGCCGGCTGGGCAGTCGTTGCTGGTGCGCATGGTTGACGGCGTAGATTCGTCGAAGAATCATGTCGGCGACATTTTTCACGCGACCCTCGAGACGGACCTGAACGTAAATGGTCAGGTCGTCGCACGGAAGGGAACAGACGTTTACGGCCGGCTGGCGACGGCGGAAAAGGGCGGCAAATTTGCCGGCAAGTCGGAATTGCAATTGGAACTGACACGCATGG
>WNFS01002788.1_pt1 | contig 14569 bp, 13 predicted proteins | sample 5400141 | NCBI WGS metagenome assembly WNFS01 (sample SAMN13153358, study PRJNA577476) | soil metagenome | isolation source: 60 cm saprolite under Madrone tree | place: USA:California | collected 2016-06-14
AGACGAAGAATGACTGCAGATTCCCTGCAGAAGCAGAGCGAGTGTCCAAGTGGCCACCTGTTCCAGAAGGGCCGGTCGGCCAATCCCGCCGGCCGCCGAGCGGGCTGCCGCAACCGGGCAACGCTCGCGGCGGAGGTCCTGCTGGCGGGCTTCGCGATGGAGGGGCGCTGATGCGGGTCATTCTCGAAATCCTCGACACCCCCGAGCCCGGCCCCGTGACTGTCATCGGCCGCGATGCATGGGCGCTGCTGGAGCTGCACCGCGCCGGCGACTGCGGCTGCACTCCGTTGACGCATCCCGGCCCGCGCTGGTCCGGCTATGTGCACAAGCTCCGCAAGCTGGGGCTGCGGATCGAAACCGTGACCGAGAGCCATGACGGCGCGTTTGCGGGCCACCATGCCCGCTATGTGCTGCGAATCGAGGATGCGAGATCTGCGACGGCTTATCGATGCGGACGACTAGAACTGACAACTTTGCCGCCGGGGCGGGTCAGGGATTGGTTCACCCGCATCAGGCCGGCGAGGCTGAAGCTTGCCGTTCGAGCTATGCAGCCCGACAACTCGCGCCAGCAAAATTGCCGGAAACAACTGGCCGCAGATTGCTTCGAGATTAGCGAGGCTGCGGGCGATTGGGTGTGCCGGCAAGATATCGCCGAAGCTACTGGTCGTGAGCGTGCTAAGGCTGAAATAGGTCAGCGCCTGGCGGATCTCGAACGGATTAGAGGGCAGGTGCGTGAAGGCGTCCGGCACGAACTGCACCAGCAGGATATCGAGACTGACAAAGATCATGCCGATGCCCAGATACATGGCAATCGCCCCGAGAATGCGGTGATAGGTCGTGCGGCCGCGGCTGAAGACGGCGGTTGAGATGACCCACAACAAAACGAGCTGGGGCAGTACCTGTGCTGTGGTGTTCACGGTGTCGGCGACCAGGTCCGGCCGCCCATGACGCCAGACAGACACCGCTATGGTCAGCGCCACGGAGAGGATCACCGTCGCCATGGCGCCCCGGCTACTGGCCAGTACGAGCGCCAGCACGACGGGTACGGAGAGCAGCCCATCGATGGCGATATGCGGCAACGGCAAGCCCGCCGCTCGTGCGGCAGGCATCACGAACAGAATGAGAAGCTGGATCGTCAACAGCATGCTCAGCATCTGCTCCCGCGATCGCCGCAGCCAGATTCGCATCGTCTTAAGCGCCTCGGAGAGAAGCTGCAGATTTGAGCTTGAAAGAAGGCAGCCTAGTTTGGGAGATCTTTTTCGCTTCTGTTCCGCGTTATTTCCTCGATCATTTCATGGGTCTGGCCCCAGAACATCGAGCCGTCGATATCGCCCTCGTCGAGGAGTTCGTCAGCCCGCTGCGCCGCTCGCAAGGGTGCACTCGCGCCATGTTCTTCTATTAGCAGCTTGGCGGTGCGAACGACGGAGCGATATGTCTTCAAGGCCATTGTCCTCTGACAAATATTGAACCAGCCATGCGCCGACAATTGAATGCAGGCAGGCTCTCGAAGCCACACGGACGGCGTATTGAATTCCTGCGCTTGGCCCCGCGAAAAACGGAAGCCGGCACATTAAAAACAGTTTAGATGTAGTTGCTTGACCAGTTGCATCATGTGCGCATAGTGCAGGCCGTCGCCGCTGGTCCCACCCTCGTGGATGAATGCGGTCTGCTTGACGAGGGCGATGTTGACGGGCCGTGGTATGGCGCCGAATCCTCGAAGCGATTGAGACAACCCCAGCGGCCGAGTATGGCCGTTCAACGACCCCGAGAGACGACGGACGGCGATGCCTTGATCTTCCGAGGGCCGTTGCGCCGCCGAGCCAGACCGGCTCAAATGAGAAACGCGCTGTACTCTTGAGGCTAGAGGGCAGCAAGCAGGTTAAAGGAGCACCCCCGCGCCCATTACCGGCCGCCTCACAGATGAGATCGCCGGCGACCGGGCCGCACCTGTGGCGGCGCCAGGGTCGTAACCCTTCACCATCGAAGGGGGCAGCACCTGCAAGTCGATTTGCCGCAGGCGTCCGGGTAGCGCGCCGTTGGGGCGGGCTGCCCGTTCAGCCTGCCTTCATGCCAGCAAAGGAGACGAAGAATGACTGCAGATTCCCTGCAGAAGCAGAGCGAGTGTCCAAGCGGCCACCCGTTCCAGAAGGGCCGGTCGGGCAATCCCGCCGGCCGCCGAGCGGGCTGCCGCAACCGGGCAACGCTCGCGGCGGAGGTCCTGCTGGAGGAGCTGCCTTAAGCTCTTGTGCCGTAAGGGTTTGCAACAGGCCGGCCCAAACTGCCGACACTTGGGATAGCATGGTGTCCGCTATGGTTCAGCTGAGCTGGGGGAATATCCGATGAAGCCCGATGAAGTCGCCCGGCGCCATGGCCTATGGCCGGCGTTTCTGGTCACCGCGCCGGTTGCGTACGCCAATCGATTCCGGACCGCCTTTCTAGCCACATTATTGGCGATGGCGGCCGTCCTGCTGTTGCAACCCCTGTTCGTATTCGCCCTGATACAAGTTCGTAGCCATACCGATCTCGCTTCTGCGCGCCTGCACGTACTCGCGGCGTTCGACGAAGGAGTGCTCGACGATGAGCAGCAACCCCGGCTGTTCATCAATCGCGGCGGTCACCAGTTTACCGAATGCACCGCGTTGAATCTAATGCTCGACGACGGCCAGAATTTCTTGACTACGGCTCTCATGCCAAGACTTCATTTTGAATTTGTTGATCCGTGCCCGGAGCTGCACAAAACGGCGGCCGGAATTGCCGCTCCGGTAATGACAGATTATTCTCGTTATTGGCACGGCTACCGGATCTACATGTGGCCATTGCTCGAGCGTTTCAATCTTCAGTCGGTTCGATTCATAAATGCTTTCCTGACGCTTTGCGCACTGACATTTTTCTACTGCGGGCTGCGTGGTGCGATTGGCCCAACGCCTGCGTTCATATTTTTCGTGGTGCTGATGAGCCTGACCGACATCTGGCGCATGTGGGTGAATACGCCGCACTTTATCGCCATGTTCATCATATTGGTTGGCTCCGCCGCATTCGTCTACGTACGCCGCAAGACGGCAAATGGATACGCTGCCATCGTCTGTGCGGCCGTACTTGGATCTGTCTTCAATTTTTTCGATTTTCTCAGTAGTCCGCCGATGATGCCGATGTTGTTGAGTTTTTTCGTGCTCGCTGCTCGGGATGATTCAGGCACTACGCAATGCGCGCGCGGCCTCCACAAGCTTCCGCTCGCAATGATGGTCGCGGCGAGCTGGTTTGGCGGCTATGCGATGACATGGCTCGTGAAGTGGATACTGGTAGCCTACCTTTCCACGGATGCCCATCAGACGATCCTAGGCATCACCGATCAGATCCTGTTGCGACTCTACGGTCAGGAACCGAACGGCCACATCTACTTCCTGCCGCTATTGCCAACTTTGACAATGATCATCCAGTCTTTCATCTCGGTCGGCAGCGTGACAGTGGCAGTGCTCGCTACCGCGATCGTCTTGCATCTTCACAAGAACTGGGCCTCGTTCGACAAGCGGGTTTTCGTGCGCCTGTTGCTGCCGACGCTGATCCCAATTATATGGTTCGAGTTGCTCAGCAACCACACACAGACGCATTCGCATTTTGCTTACAGAAGCGAATCTGCTGCGATCGCGCTGGTTTTCGCCGCCGCCATCATGGCAACAAACCCACCGACGAATGTCAGGTTGTTGCTGGGCAATCTGCGGGGCCACCTGTGGCGAGCGGCCCTTTTACGCCGCTTAAGCGGGTAGCGGGGAAACGGGCTAAACTCAAGGACCGCGCATTGACCGACGGTGGCAATCCGGTGGCAATCCGGGAGTCGGGTTCGGCCACCGGTCGGTCGCCGCAACAGCCGAGCCCAATTTCTCTGTTACTTCAAGTCATTGGCGGAGGGGGAGGGATTACCGCCTCGCTGGCGCTCGGCGTTGACGCTCATCCGCTCTGCGAGCGGCCTCGGTCCCGAACCGGGGTTCGTCCACCACTCCCGCCTGCACCAACCATAAGGCCCCCGGAACGGGGGCCTTATGGTTGGCGGAGGGGGAGGGATTCGAACCCCCGATGCCCTTGCGGGCATAACGGTTTTCGAGACCGCCGCGTTCAACCGCTCTGCCACCCCTCCGATGGGAAATTCGAAGGCTCCGATCTTGCATCGGGGCCCAGGCGAAACGGGCCGGGACCTTAGCGGAGAGGCCGCATGGCTTCAAGCGCGCCATATCCCATGAAAGAGGCCTATGCTGGCATCCGCCGTGCCCGCCCCCGGGCCCCGCTCCGACCCGGCCGAATCCCGTTGACAGCCGGGCTTTGGCGGCTATATTCCGCGGCTTCCGGCGGAGGCATTTCGCGCCGCCTGCCCCCATTATTATTGCGTTAGAACCATGTTCGCAGTGCTCAAAACCGGCGGCAAGCAATACAAGGTCGCCAAGGACGATGTGATCCATGTGGAGCGCCTGCCCGGCGAGGCTGGCGCCCAGATCCTGTTCGACCAGGTCCTGCTGGTGGGCGAAGGGGCCAATGCCACGGCCGGCGTCCCGCTCGTCTCCGGCGCCACGGTGGCCGGAACCCTGCTGGAACAGGTCCTGGCCGACAAGGTCATCATCTTCAAGAAGCGCCGGCGCCACAATTACCGGCGCAAGCGCGGCCATCGCCAGCCGCTCTCGGTCATCCGCATCGACGAGATCCTGACCGATGGCGCGGCCCCCTCGCCCCGCAAGGCGGTGGAGCCCAAGGTCAGGCCCGCCAAGGTCCAGGCCGACGACGATGCCGACGAGGCGCCGGCGAAGAAGGCCGCCAGGCCGGCCAAGAAATTCGCCCAGCCCAAGGCCCCGCGCGCCAAGAAATCCGCGAAACCCGCGGCTGCAAAAGGCGCGGCCAAGGGCAAGAAATAAGGAACAGAAGCCATGGCTCACAAGAAAGCAGGCGGCAGTTCGCGCAACGGGCGCGACAGCGCCGGTCGGCGCCTGGGCGTCAAGAAGTCAGGCGGCCAGGATGTGCTAGCGGGCAATATCATCATCCGCCAGCGCGGCACGAAGTATCACCCGGGCACGAACGTGGGCATCGGCAAGGACCACACCATCTTCGCCACGGCGGAGGGCAAGGTCAGCTTCCGCCGATCGACGGCTGGCCGTACCTTCGTTTCGGTGGAGCCGCGCGACTAGGGCAGATCCCCCGACATCCGTTTCGATGAGGGGGAATGGCTCGCCATTCCCCCTTTCGCTTTTAGGTCTCTTTTCGATGAGCCCCGGACCATGAAGTTTCTGGACCAGGCCAAGATCTATGTCAGCAGCGGCGCCGGGGGGGCCGGCGCGGTCTCGTTCCTGCGCGAGAAGTTCATCGAGTTCGGCGGCCCCAACGGGGGTGATGGCGGGCGCGGCGGCGACATCATCGTGGAGGCCGTCGCCAACCTGAACACGCTCATCGATTACCGATACCAGCAGCATTTTCGCGCCGGCACCGGCCACCACGGCATGGGCAAGGACCGCAGCGGCGGTTCGGGCAAGACCCTGGTCCTGAAAGTGCCGGTGGGAACCCAGATCCTGGACGACGATCGCGAGACCCTGCTCTATGACCTGACCGTGCCGGGCCAGCGCGTGCGCCTCGCCAAGGGTGGCGACGGCGGGCGCGGCAATGCCCATTTCAAATCCTCCACCAATCGCGCGCCGCGCCAGCATGAGCCCGGCTGGCCGGGGGAGGAACGCTGGGTCTGGCTGCGACTCAAGCTCATTGCCGATGTGGGGCTGGTGGGATTGCCCAATGCCGGCAAATCGACGCTGCTGGCCGCCTTGAGCCGGGCGAAACCCAAGATCGCGGATTACCCCTTCACGACATTGACGCCTCAGTTGGGCGTCGTGCGCCGCGGATCTCGGGAATTCGTGCTGGCGGATATTCCAGGATTGATCGAAGGCGCGCACGAGGGCGCGGGGCTGGGCGATCGCTTCCTCGGTCATATCGAACGCTGTGCGGCGCTGATCCATCTGGTGGATGGCACGGCGGAGAGCGTGGCCGAATCCTATCGCACGGTGCGCGGCGAGCTCACCGCCTACAGCCCCAAGCTGCTGGACAAGCCCGAGCTGGTCTGCCTCAACAAGATCGACGCGCTGGACGCCAAGGAGATCGAGCGCAAATACCGCTCGCTCGCCCGCGCCGTGAAGGCCGCCGACAGCAAGTCGAAGCTTTTCCGCATCTCGGGCGTCAGCGGCAAGGGCCTGCCCGAAATGCTGGAGGCGGCCTTTGCCATGGTGGAGGCCCATCGCGTCAGGCAGGCGGCCCGCAAGCCGCCGGCGGAAGTCCTGGAATCCCTCGAATGAGCGCCCGATCGCAGACTACGGGATATTTGGCCGCGGCCAAGCGGGTCGTGGTCAAGATCGGCTCGGCCCTGCTGGTGGACGATGCCACCGGCGGCATCCGCCGGCGCTGGCTGGAAGCCCTATCCGACGATGTGGCTGCCATGCGCAGCGAAGGTCAGGAGGTCCTGCTGGTCTCCTCCGGCGCCATCGCCGTGGGCCGGCGCCATCTCGATCTGCCGGCGGGATCGCTGCGGCTGGAGGAAAAACAGGCCGCGGCCGCCACCGGGCAGATCCGCCTTGCGCACGCCTATCAGGAAGCGCTGGCCCGCCACGGCCTGAGCGTGGCCCAGGTGCTGCTGACCCTGGACGACACGGAAGATCGCCGGCGCCATCTGAACGCCCGGGAGACATTGGCCACCCTGCTCAAGTTCCTCGCCGTGCCGGTGATCAACGAGAACGACACGGTCGCCACCGCCGAGATCCGCTTCGGCGATAACGATCGCCTGGCCGCCCGGGTGGCCGCCATGATCGGCGCCGATGCGCTGGTCCTGCTCTCCGACATCGACGGGCTCTACACGGCCGATCCCAAGCTCGATCCCGCCGCCCGCCATATTCCCGAAGTGGCCGAGCTCTCGAAGGAGATCGAGGCCATGGCGGGCGAGGCCCTGCCCGGCTACAGCTCCGGCGGCATGGTGACCAAGCTGGTCGCCGCGCGCATCGCCGTCGGCGCCGGCTGTCGCATGGCGATCGCCAATGGCGAGATCATGCATCCGCTGGCCGCCCTCGCCGAGGGCGCGCGCTGCACCTGGTTCCTGCCCACCGCCACGCCGCGGACGGCCCGCAAGAAATGGATCGCAGGATCGCTGGCGCCCGTGGGAAGTCTCACCGTCGACGACGGCGCGCTGAAGGCGCTGGCTGTCGGCAGGAGCCTGCTGCCCGCCGGCGTCGCCAGCGTCGACGGCGATTTCGAACGCGGCGATGCGGTGCGCGTGCTGGACAAGACCGGGCGCGAAGTCGCGCGCGGTCTTTGCGCCTATTCGGCCGCCGACGCCCGCCGGATCATGGGCCATAAGAGCCGTGAAATCGAAGCCCGCCTCGGCTACCGTGGCCGCGACGAGATGATCCATCGCGACGATCTGGTGGTGGAAGGATGAGTGCCGCAGTCAGTTTGTCCGAACACGAACTGGAACGCGCCGTGCGCGCCGTGGGCGAGGCGGCGCGCAAGGCCGCCTTCGTGCTGGCCGAAGCCGGCGCCGAGGCTCGCAGCCAGGTGCTGAGGGCCGCCGCATCCTTGATCCGCACCCATGCCAAAGGGATCGCCGAAGCCAACGGCTCCGATATCGCCGCGGCGGAGAAGCAAGCCATGAGCCATGCCATGCTCGACCGCCTGCACCTGAACGGGGAGCGGATCGAGGCCATGGCACGCGGCGTGGAGACGGTGGCGATGCTACCCGATCCGCTGGGCCGCACGCTCGCCCAATGGACGCGGCCCAACGGGCTCCATATCGCGCGGGTCAGCGTGCCGCTGGGCGTCATCGGCATCATCTATGAATCGCGGCCCAATGTGACGGCCGATGCGGCCGCCCTCTGCCTGCGTTCGGGCAATGCCGCGATCCTGCGCAGCGGGTCGGAGAGCCGGCATTCATCGGCGGCGATCCTCGCCTGTTTCCGCCAGGCGCTGAAGGAGACGGGGTTGCCTGGTGCGGCGATCGAACTTCTGCCTACGACCGACCGGCGCGCCGTCGGCTACATGCTGGGCTTGAGCGATCTCATCGATGTCATCGTGCCGCGGGGCGGCAAGGGCCTGATCGAGCGCGTGCAGCAGGAAAGCCGCATTCCCGTGCTGGCCCATCTCGACGGGCTCTGCCACACCTATGTCGATGGATCGGCCGATCCGGCCATGGCCCGATCCATCGTGCTCAATGCCAAGATGCGGCGCACCGGGGTGTGCGGGGCGACCGAGACCTTGCTCATCGACCGGCGCTGCGCGGCGGATCAGCTTCCCGGCATCGTCGAGGATCTGAGCGCCGCCGGCTGCGCGCTGCGCGGGGATGCCTCCGCGCGCGCCATCGATCATCGCATCGCCGCGGCCGATGACGCCGATTGGGATACGGAATATCTGGATGCGATCCTGGCAATCGCCGTGGTCGACGGGGTGGAGGGCGCCATCGCCCATATCGCCCGGCACGGCTCGCGCCACACCGAGGCGATCGTGACGCAAGACAAGGCGGCGGCCGACCGGTTCCTTGCCGGCGTCGATGCCGCCATCCTGCTGGTCAATGCCTCGACCCAGTTCGCCGACGGCGGGGAATTCGGCATGGGCGCGGAGATCGGCATTGCCACCGGCAAGCTCCACGCCCGCGGCCCCGTCGGCGCCGAGCAGCTCACCAGCTACAAATACGTCGTGCGCGGCAGCGGGCAGATAAGACCTTAGTCGAGTTCACCTCACCCGCGAAAAAATCCCCCGCCCCCTTGATGGCAGGGCAATCGCATTTGGGTTCTGCGACCTCTCTGTTGGCGTCATTCCCGCGCAAGCGGGAATCCAGGGGCGAGTGACGGGTTTTGGGGCGCTGGATTCCCGCTTCCGCGGGAATGACAGAGGAGAGAAAGGCCCTCCCGATATCGAGTTGGGCGGCGGGCGGTAGCGGCTATACTGGCGCCGGTTCAGCGGGGGAATTCGGCGGATCGATGGCGCGGCGGATCGGCATTCTTGGCGGCTCCTTCAACCCCGCCCATCGCGGCCATCTCGACATTTCGCTCGCCGCCATCCATCGCCTCGGCCTCGACCAGGTCTGGTGGATGGTCAGCCCCCAGAACCCGCTGAAACCGGTGGCCGGCATGGCCCCTTTCGCCGAGCGCCTGGCCTCGGCCCGGGCCCTGGCCCGGGATAGCCGGATCAAGGTGACCGATATCGAGGCAAGGCTTGGCACCCGCTACACCGCCGAAACCCTGAAACTCATCGTCCAGCGCTTTCCGGGCCACCATTTCGTCTGGCTGATGGGGGCCGATAACCTGGCCCAGATCGCCGCGTGGAAGGACTGGCAACAAATCTTTCATCTGCTTCCCATTGCGGTTTTCGCCCGGCCTTCCTATTCTTTTGTCGCACTCGCTGCCAAGGCGGCGCGGCGGTTCGTCCGGTATCGCTTGAAGGAAGGTGCGGGACGAAAGCTGGCAATGGCGGTGCCGCCCGCCTGGCTGTTCGTGCATGCCCGGCTCAACTCGATCTCGGCCACCGAGATCCGGAAGCGCCGAGCGAGGACCCGAAACGCAACAACGAAAGGGTGATCGCCATAGCACGCAAGGCACGGGCCGTCGGGCGCAAAGCTCCGGCCGCATCGAAAAAGCTTCTCGGCCTGGTCGAGAAATCCCTCGACGACGACAAAGCCGAAAATGTGGTCGCCATCGACCTCACAGGAAAATCCAGCATCGCCGACTACATGGTCATCGCCACCGGCCGCTCCGCGCGGCAGTTGGGAGCCATGGCCGAACATCTGCAAGTGAAGCTCAAGGCCACCGGCATCGCCAAGGTCGGGGTCGAGGGCGCCACGGCGGGCGACTGGCTGCTCATCGACGGCGGCGACATCGTGATCCACCTGTTCCGGCCCGATGTGCGAGGTCTCTACAACCTCGAGAAGATGTGGGGCATGGAACTGCCGGAACCGGAGCGCGCGCTCTCCGTGGGCTAGGCCCCGCCTTCGTTCTCTAGGTTTTGGGTCGACCGCGGACGATCCCGTCCGCGGCGCGGGAGCGCTTATGCGTCTTTGGAAAACCAAGGCGACGCTGACGCTCTAGGCGGTCTCGGTTTCCGCGAGATCGGCCGCCTCGCCCGTCGCCGCCTTCGAATGGTCGGCGGCGATCAGCATGTAAACGGCCGGCACGACGAACAGGGTGAAGAGCGTGCCGATCGAGAGCCCGGTGGCGATGACAAGCCCCATCTGGAAGCGCGACGCGGCGCCGGCGCCGGTGGCGGTGATCAGCGGCACGACGCCCAGGACCATGGCCGCCGTCGTCATCAGGATCGGACGCAGGCGTATGCCGGCAGCCGCTTCGATGGCCTCGCGCTTCGACTTGCCCTCCTTCTGCAAGGCGTTGGCGAATTCGACCATGAGGATGCCGTGCTTGCTGATGAGGCCCATCAGCGTCACCAGGCCGACCTCGCTGTAGATGTTCAGGCTCGCCCCCCCGATCCCGAGACTGACGAAAACCAGCGCGCCGGCAATCGACATGGGCACCGAAACCAGGATGATCAGCGGGTCGCGGAAGCTCTCGAACAGGGCCGCCAGGCACAGGAAAATGATGATCAGCGCCAGGGCGAATGTCGTCACGAAGCCGCTCGACTCCTGCACATACTGGCGCGTGAGCCCGCCATAGTCGATCGAGTAGCCCGGCGGCAGGGTCGTGGCCGCCAGCCCTTGCAGATAGCTCAAGGCGGTTCCCTGGGCGACGCCGGGCGCCGTCACGCCCTCGATCGTCGCCTCGTTGAGCTGCTGGAAATGGTTCAGCGACTCCGGCACGGTCTTGGTGGTGATGTGGGCGACGGTCGAAAGCGGGATCGGCGTCCCATTGGACGAGCGGATGTAGTAGTCGAGCAGCTGCTGCGAATTGAGGCGGGCATACTGCAGCACCTGTGGGATTACCTTGTAGGATCGCCCGTCGAGGCTGAAGTAGTTGACGTAACCGCCGCCCAGCATCGAAGCCAGGGCGCCGCCGACATCGCTCATGTTCAGCCCGAGCTCGGCGGTCTTGTCGCGATCGATCTCAACCGCCGATTGCGGCTGATCGATTCGCAGGTCCGAGTCGAGGTAGATGAACAAGCCGCTCCGGATTGCCTTCTGAAGCAGCGCCTGCGCCACGCCATCGAGCGGCCCGAAGGGATTCGTGGTGTTGATGACGAATTGCACGGGCAATCCGCTGCTCCCCGGCAGCGACGCCGGCTGGAAGGCCACGATGCGCTGACCGGCGATGTGGTTCACCGCCTGCTGCATCGCCGGCTGCAGCAGCGCCGTGGTCCGCTTGCGCTGATCCCAAGGCTTCAGCACCGCTCCGGCAATGTCCTGGCCCGCCACGTCGAGCTGGAAGATATGATCGGTCTCGGGGAATTTGCGAAACACCTTATAGACCTGCCGGTCGTACAGGAGCTTCTGCTGCAAGGTGGCGTTCGGCGCATTCGTGGCCAGTGTCAGGACGACGCCCTCGTCTTCCTGCGGCGCCAGCTCCGTGGTAGCGCTGGTATAGAGAAAATAGATGCTCGAGAGGATGATCGCCGCAAAGACGGTCGTGACCGGGAGATAGTTGAGGCTGCCGGCGAGCCAGCGCTGATATGTCCGGCGCAGTCCGTCCAGGCGCCGGTCGATGAAGTCGACCAGCCGGTCCTGCCAGCCACGGCGGTCGACGCTGTGCGGCCGCAGGAGGCGGGAACACATCATGGGGGAGAGGGTCAGCGCGACGACGGCTGAGACCGTCACGGCGCCAACCAGGGTGAAGGCAAATTCGGTGAAGAGGGCGCCCGTGAGCCCGCCCTGAAAGCCGATGGGCACATAGACGGCCACCAGCACCACGGTCATGGCGATGATCGGCCCGCCGAGCTCGCGCGCCGCCCGGATCGCCGCCGGAATGGGCTTCATTCCCTCTTCCAGATGCCGGTTGACGTTCTCGACGACGATGATCGCGTCGTCCACCACCAGGCCGATCGCCAGCACAAGGGCGAGCAGCGTCAGCAGGTTGATGGAGAAGCCAAAGGCCAGCATCATCACGAAGGTCCCGATCAGGGAAAGCGGGATGGCGATGACGGGGATCAGCACCGAACGCGGCGAGCCGATGAAGGCGAACACCACGAGGGTGACGATCAGCAGCGCCTCGATCAGGCTGCGCTCGACCTCCGTGATGGAGCTGTTGACGAAGGCGGTGGAATCGTAAACGACCGCGGCGTCGAGGCCGCGCGGCAATTGCGCCTGGATTCCAGGCATGACCTTGCGCACGCCGGCGATGACGTCCATCAGATTGGCAGCGGGCGCAACCTGGATGCCAATATAGACGGCTCTCTCGCCGTCGAAGGCGACCTGGGTGTCGTAATCCTCCGATCCGAGGCTTACATTGGCGACATCCTTCAGCCGGATGATCGCGCCATTGGTCTGCTTGATCACCATGTTCGCGAACTCCGCCGCGCTGCGCAGGTTCGTCGAGGCGGTGAGGTTGACCTGCACCATCTGACCCTTAGTGGCGCCGGCGCCGGAGATGAAGTCGTTCTGGCTGAGCGCCGTGCTGATGTCGGAGGCGGTGAGGCCGTAGGCCGAGAGCTTCTGCGGATCGAGCCAGGCGCGCAGCGCGAGCTTCTTTGCGCCCAGCAGCTCCGCCGTCTGCACGCCTGGCACGGCCTGCAGCTTGGGCTGTACTGCGCGGACGAGATAGTCGGTGATCTGATTGGGTGCCAGGACCTTGCTGTTGAAGCCGATATACATGGAGTCGATCGTCTGGCCGATCGCTACCGTGATCACCGGCTGCTGCGTTCCCGCGGGAAACTGGTTGAGCACCGAATTGATCTTGGTGTTGATCTCCGTCATCGCCTTGTCGGCATCGTAGTTGAGGCGGAGGTAGATCGTGATCGTGCTCTGCCCGCTCTGGCTGGTCGAGCTCATGTAGTCGATGCCATTCGCCTGGGCGATGGCGTTCTCGAGCGGCGTCGTGATGAATCCGGCGACCAGATCGGGATCGCCGCCGTAATAGGTCGTGCTGACCGTCACGACGGCATTCTCGGTGCGCGGATATTGCAGGATCGGCAGCGAGGTTGCTGCCCTGAAACCGAGCACCAGGATCATCAGGCTGACCACCGTGGCCAGCACCGGACGGCGAATGAAGATGTCGGTGAATTTCACGGGCGGATCGCCTATAGGTGATCGAGTGGGTGGGGGTTGGCTTGTGCAGCTTGACCTGGCCGGCGGTGACGACGACATCGCCTTCCTTGAGGCCGCTCATGATGGCGACCTGGTCGCCCCGCGTCGCGCCCGTCGTGACGAAGACTTGGCGGGCCAGCAGGCCGGCAGGTCCGCCCGCGCTGCTGCCCGCAGGTTCGACGATGTAGACCGTGTCGCCATAGGACGTGAAGGCAACAGCGGTCTGCGGCAGGGTGATGTGGCGCTCCGGCGCGCCAGCGACGATGTTGACGGTCGCGAACATGCCGGGCAGCAGCTTGTGGCTCGAATTCTTCAACGTGGCGCGGACCTGGATGTTGCGGGTCGCGGTATCGACGAGCGAGTTGATCGCGGTGATCGAGCCCGGAAATGCTTCGTTGGGGTAGGTGTCGACTTTTGCGGAGACCGGCTGCCCCACGCGCAGCTCATCGAGCGCCTGCTGGGGCAGGTAGAAATCGACATAGATGGGGTCCAGGGCCTGCAGCGCCACGACCGCGGTTCCTGCGGCCAAATACTGGCCGAGATCCACCTGGCGGATGCCGAGCCGGCCGGCGAAAGGCGCCTGCAGGGATTTGTAGTCGACTGTCGCCTGCTGCTGCGCGACCTGGGCGACGTCGCTCTTGAGAGTCTGGACGTCGGTATCCAAGGTCTGCTGACTCACCCCCTGGGCCTTGAATTGCTGCAGATCGCGGTTATAGGTGATCCTGGCCAGGGCGGCCGTGGCCTGCAGCGAATGCAGCTTGGCGACATCGTCGTCGTCGTTCAGATGCAGCAGCAGCGCGCCGGCCTCGACATCCTTGCCGGACTCGAAGCCGATTTGATCGACGATGCCGGAGACCTGCAGCGAGAGGCTTGCGCCGTTGACCGCACGAAGGCTGCCGACGGCCCGCAGCTGCGGCTGCCAGTCCTGATAGGTCGCTGTTACCGTCGCGACGGTCTGCGGCGGGTTGGCCAGGGCCGCCAGGGCCTTCTTGATCGCGCCCGCCTTGAAGTCCTGGAAGGCGTAGATGCCGCCGATCACGGCGCCGACCGCGATCAGCATGATGGCCATTCGCTTTATCATTGGGTTCGTCTCCGTTTGCTCTCAGGGCACAAGGTCGATCAGGTTCTTCGTCGTGCCGTTTCCGGGTGGAACGTCGGAGCGGTTCCACCAGCCGCCGCCCAGCGCCTGGAATAGGGCAGCCGTATCGGAGAACCGGTTGGCCTGCGCCTGGACCAGGCTGATGCGCGTCTGCTGATAGGTCTGCTCGGCGGTCAGCAGCGACAGATAGGTGATGGCGCCGGCGCGATACTGGTTGCGCGAGATGGCAAGGCTGTCGGCCGCCGTGCGTTCGGCAGCGAGCTGGGCCTGCAAGGCGTCGGCGT
>WNFS01002269.1_pt1 | contig 14549 bp, 18 predicted proteins | sample 5400141 | NCBI WGS metagenome assembly WNFS01 (sample SAMN13153358, study PRJNA577476) | soil metagenome | isolation source: 60 cm saprolite under Madrone tree | place: USA:California | collected 2016-06-14
TCCAAGAGATGCAGATCGAGTTTGGCCGAGGACTGGTCGACTACGGCGTGGCGCTGGGGCGGCGGTGGGCCGCCTGAACGCGACGTGTTCCGACGGGGCGAGGAGGGATCGCATGGCTGACGAGATCCGGAACGGCGGCTCCAAGATGCGAGTCGTTGTTCGCCTCCTCGGGCATCGCGACGACGCCGGTGCCTGGGAGATTCACGACTTCTTCGAGCGTAGTGTGGTAGGGGACGTGTGCTATCGCTCTATCAAGCGCGTCGCCACCGCAGCGGGCGAGGGGGCGATGGCCATCGCCTTTGTGCACCGATACTTGGAAGAAACAGCGTGATCCCGTGTGCCAACAACCATACCCTAGCGAGACTAGTTCGCACCTAGGCGACCACTCAGGCGCTAGTCGTTGGCCCGAGGTGTTTTCGCTGCGTCCGGGCGGAAAACCGGTCGACATCTATGTCGGTTCGGCGTAGCGTGCGCGGTATCACCGGCAATGGCCAACGGGCGCCGGTGGCTGAGAGACCGGTCGCGCTCCCGCCTGCCGCTGCAGGGGGTAGCGACGATGAGCACGACACGGGGCTCCGCACATTTCTACGCGGGCTTGTTGCCGGTTGAGCCATCAGACGAGCCACCTCCTCTTCGCCCGACCACCCTCGAAAATGACCCGTTCCCGAACGGGCAGCCGTCACTCCGCAAACGGGCTTCGCGCGCCCTCTCCCGTTTCCTGATCACGTTTTGCATCGGTGTAGCTGCTACGTTAGCTTGGCGGTCGTATGGCGACGCGGCGAGACAGATGATCGCAAACTCATACCCGCTGCTTGGCTGGTTAGCGCCGCGGCCCCTACCTACTGCGCAGAACATTCCCGGCATGATCGACTTGGCCGCGCCAGCCGCCCCTTCTCTCGATCTGCAGCGACTCAATGCAATGTCGCTCGACGCGATGCGGCAAAGCATCGACTGGATCGCCGCCGGTCAAGAGGAGATAGCGCGCAGCATCGACCAAATCGCCAAGGGTATCGCTGCCGGTCAAGAGCAGACGACGCGCAGCACCGAGCAAATCGCCAAGGGTATCGCTGCCGGTCAAGAGCAGACGACGCGCAGCACCGACCAGACCGCCACCCATGCCGTTCAGGCTCCGTCGGACAAGGCCATTGACATCACTGTAGAGAGCCGAGCCGACGAGGCTTCGTTGCACCCGACGGCGCGTTTGGACATAGAGCCGACCGAGGCGAGACCGCCACAGACATTGTCAGAAAGAGGAAAGCAGCTCGCCGCGGCGAGCGGGCATGATCGTTCCTGCTTTCCGTCAGCTTCGGCTGTGAGGGAGCAACACCAGGGAGCATGGCCGTCCTGGACCTTGCAAGCGCCCGATCATGAGGGAACCATGTGCTGGTACGCATCCGCGCGACCCAGGGCTAGGAACCATCGAAGTGAGATGGTGCCAAGGTAGTCGGAACAACGGAGAATGAGCTTTCCGCACCGCCTGCGCCGTACGCGCGGGGCTCCCGAATGATCGGACAACGCGAGAGCGTCCAGACACTCTACCGGATCAAGGATGAACCCTGCGGATTCTGAGGCTGCTTTGGGGCTGTAGGGCCGTTCGCTGCTTGGACCACGCGAACGCCCGCTGTCTCCAGACGTGATGGCCAGTTCGACGCTCAGGGTGAACAGGCCGCTTGCTTCTGCAATGGGTCTGTTTGCAACGGGTCCTTCTGCGGCCCGCGCACCCCACGCCTTTTCGGCAGGGCGATTTCAAAAAAATGGGATAAAGGGCCAAAGCTTGCGCGGCGGTATCGGAGGCCTGCCCTGATATTCCAATTGTAACGCAGTGAGACCAGAAAGCGGGCGGCTTTGGCTCTGCCACTCGCTGCTCAGCGCCGTTTTTCGCTTGTCTGCCGAGTGAGTGATGGTCCGACCATCAAGATAAAAGTACCACACGCTATTGAACGCACGGCGCCACTGGAGCGGTCATCATCTCGCGTCCGCATGCATGATCTGGATTGCCTCGTCGGTCGTTAGTCGCGTTTCAAGGAGCTGGCTAGCCGTCCAGCCCTTTTTCTCGATGAAGTACGTGACGAGCAGCCGGTACCGCGGATAGAACCCATATCTCTGCATCATGGGGACATCGACCGGGTGGTCGCCAAGCGCGTCCCGAAGTTCCTCGAACGATTGGCGGTTCTCGATACCCACATAGTCAGGCAGGCCTTCCCATACCCATTGGCGCACGAAAAAGCGTGCGAGACCGACGTGCTCACCTGCAATGATGTGGGTGAGTTCATGGGCACATAGAGCAGCGAGTGTGCGCGGCGGAGTACCGACGTATCCCCAATGCACAACCCTGCCGGTCTCAAAGTTGGCGCCGGTCAAGAAGGCGTTGCCTCCAAGAGGGTAGGAGTACGCAAGGCCCCAGGGATCAGGGCGCAGGAGAAAGAATAGCCGTTGTCGCCAGTCCGCGTTTGTAACGTAGAGCCGGTATTCGCGGCCTTGAGCTTTGAGCGGCGAGCGCTCCAGCAATCTCTCGCAGTCGTGAAGAAAACGCTCTCCGCCCGCGGGTGGGATGGGACGGTCGGAAGCGACAATGATTTTTCCAGCGCGCAGTGAAAACGCAAAAAGCGGGTCTGGCCAAAATATTAGAGCGCCAAATGATATTGCTGCGGAAGCCAAGGCTGCACACGCCCAAAGCAGAGTGCGTCTAATCATTATCAACATCAGCGCCTCCACAAGTTACTTTGCCTCTCTGCCAATGGATGAATACCACTGATGTGTCCACTTGTGAGTGCGACGAATACGCTCTACGGCCCGCTCATTCCTTTCGTCTTTATCGGTCCGTTAAGGTACGCCCTACCGAGTCAACGTGACTCATCGTCATAGCCGTAACGTACAGGTTAGATGCTGCCCAACGGCATGGGTTGCCGGGTTGCGTCTGCGTTACGGAGTTCTGCGTTATGATCGTCTTCTACGCCCGCGTATCCACCACCGAACAAACCACCGCCCACCAACGCACCCAGGCTGAGCAAGCCGGGTTCAAAATCGACAAGGTGGTCGCCGATGAAGGTATCAGCGGCGTGAGCACAAGGCTCGCCGGGCGTCCCGAGGGCAGGCGGTTATTCGACATGCTGCGCGCAGGCGACACGCTCGTCGTTCGCTGGGTTGACCGGCTTGGGCGTAACTACACCGACGTGGTGGACACGATCCGGAAGTTCATGCGCCGCGGAGTCATCATCAAGACTGTCATCAACGGCATGACGTTCGATGGCAGCACCACGGACCCGATGCAACAGGCCGTCCGCGATGCGCTCATCGCCTTCATGGCAGCCACGGCACAGGCACAGGCCGAGGCAACCAAGTCCGCCCAACGGGCCGGCATAGACCATAAGCGCCGAGCGCAGCCCAGCGCATACCTGGGACGCAAGCCGTCCTATGACCGGGCTACATTCGACCGCATCAGGCTTGCTCTCGACAGCGCCAGCCCGCCGAGCCTATCGGTCATCGCCAAGGCGGAGGGCTTGTCCAAGCAGACGGTATTCAGATTAAAGCAGGACCCGCAGGCGGCGTTGGCCGCGTTGGACGCATGGGGCATGTGACGGGTGCTCGATCAATCGTGAGCCTCGTTCATATGAGCCTCATGCTTTCCATCCCGTATCCTAAATTTTCCCGAACTGAACTTAGCAAGGCCGTGCAAAGGCCGCCGAGAACCGAGACCGAGCGAAGCGAGGGCAGGGGAACTGAATAGTGTTGTGCGCTCGCTCCCCGGCACATGGCCCGAAAGGCTGTGCTGGTCCCCGTAGTACAACGCGCGTGGGCCTTGATGCGGACCTAGGGAGAGCGGCTCAGCTTGATCAAGCGGCCTATCAGCAGGCACTACGTGCGCGAGGATATTCCCAGCAGCAGATAGATGAAGCCTTCGTAAGATTGCATGCAGAAAATCGCGCAAAAGGACTGTATCAATGAGCAGCGTACTGGATCTTTTGGGTCTCAATTACGAGCAGCTTGGCGCGTCCGAGGCGCTCAGGGGAGCGGAGATACCCGAGCGCGAGCGAATCGAAGATCAGAGCTATGTGAGCATCTTCCCAAAGGGCATCTCCTTCGTTCTGCCAAACCATATGTCTGTTGGCGCTATTCAGTTTCACGCCGCCGGCCACGAAGGGTTCCTTGGTTATGATCAGTCCCTACCATTCGATCTTGATTTCCACATGAGCCGCGAAGCTGTGCGTCAGCTTTTGGGAAATCCTAATCGCCCCAAGCCCCGGTCTGAGAGCGTTAGTAATGTTTCCTGATGAGGGACATCAAGCAGAGCGTCAGTTTTGGATCGACCTGTACTTTCGTGTTTTGCGCGAAATGGATAAGCAGCCGTTTTTCCGACGATGCGGGCTTTGGTACGATGGACTTACTCCAAAACGTTACTACCTCTTAGACGGCGTGCCAAGCCGCATAACCGGAGTCGTTTGGATGATGGGGACACGACATAACGAAAAGTGGAAGTTTTCGCTCATCTTGACTTTCTCCACATCGGGCCGAGCGGACATAGCATGGTCTGACCTATTGCCGGCCGAGGCGAATGTTGTTATCGCCCCTGAGAAGAAGGAAATAGAAGTTAGGCTCGGCCAATAATAGTTCGCACTGGCCTTGGAACGCTCGACCGGAAGTCCGGTTATGGCCCCACCCGGACGGAAGGATCGGCGCAAGCCATCGGCGGCTCATTGGGTCCAGCGGACCTGCCGGCGCAACAAGACACCGGCGCTGCCATTAGACCAGCAGCGAAACAGTTGTCCCTATCCACCGTTGGCCCCCCCCTACGTTGATGGCCTAACCGATCATCGCGTTCGCCGCGTTTGAAATGAGCCTCTACTGCGCAATCCCATTTCGGCAATTCCCGCCAGACCATTTCAAAAGGACGGTCTAAACCCGCCGGGGACCCGAGCCGACCGAAGGGAGGCGAAGGGGGACTAAACGTTGCTGCGTGCGCTCTTCATACCGCATGGTGTTTGGGTCCCTTTCTCCGCGCAGGGAGGTCAGAAAATTTGCTGCGTGTTCCTGACATCCCTGGGGTCGACTTCCCGGAGCTTGGGTCCCATACGGAGCGGGTCTCTTCTCGCCCCATTGCATGCCAATGCTCCCCTTGCTGCCAGCGGGTAGCCGCAACGCTGCGGGCGATTCGAGCGGGAGGCCGCGTAGGCGTCGACCTACCATCGACGACCAAATCGACCGAAGCCAAACCCGCGACCGAATCCACGGTGGAAGCCAAAGCCTGGTCCGAAACCGCGATGGAAGGCGAAGGCGCGGGGTCCGAATCCACGGTGGAAGCCAAAGCGAGGTCCGAAACCGCGATGGAAGGCGAAGGCGCGGGGTCCGAATCCACGATGGAAGCCAAAGCCACGATGGAATGCAAAGCCACGACCGAAGCCAAACCCACGTCCGAAACCGCGATGGAAGCCAAAGCCGCCTCGGCCAAAGCCGCCTCCGCCAAAGCCGCCCCGGCCGAAGCCGCCCCCGCCGAAGCCGCCCCGGCCGAAGCCGACTGTGGTAAAGCCGTCATCGCCAGAGTTCGCGACACCGAGGGTGCCCCCGCCTGGAAGGGCCGACGTAGTCAACGTTGAACTGGCTGTCGCAATCGTCACGGCGGCCAAACCGATCGCTATCTTGCGCATCATGATGCTCACTCCATACTCTGAGCACCCCAGCCTTTGTGAATCAAACTCTGCGTTCCTATCGGGGTTGCAACCGTGCGGCACAGTTGCGCGGAGTGCGCCAGACCGCCCGGTACGTAGGAAGGCCGCCTTCTCACCCCATTGCATGCCCCGAAGGGTGTGCTGGTCCCGTAGGGCGTACAGGGTGCAGCGTGGCAAGAGCCCGGCGTCCGCGCTCTTGCGCCTACGTCCCCGTGACTTTCCCAGGCAGCTAAAGCATCCGCAGGGTCGTCCTTGATGCGATAAACTCACTCGCTGTCCTTCTGCTTTCGAAGGCAGATCAGAGTTGACGGGTGGGCGTCCTCATCGCCGATGCGGACAAGATTCGAATAGGCTCTCCGGTGCAGTGGCCGGAGAGCCAGTTGCTGGCCAACGTCGAGCCGCCGGTGGTGATTTCTCGCTCAGCGACGGCCGTAGGGGACGTGACGATAGAGACGCTCGCGTTCGAGCGGAGTGAGCTACTCGACGCGTTCGCGCACGAACCCCCTGATACGCTCGCGTTGCATCGGGGTGAGGTCGGCGAAGCGTTCGCGCGCGAACTCCCTGACACGCTCGCGTTGCATCGGGGTGAGGTCGGCGAAGCGTTCGCGCACGATCCCCCGGAGACGCTCGCGTTGCGTCGGGGTGAGTTCGGCGATGCGTTCGCCCACGAACCCCCTGAGACGCTCGCGTTGCATCGGGGTGAGGTCGGCGAAGCGTTCGCGCACGATCCCCCTGATACGCTCGCGTTGGGTCGGGGTGAGTTCGGCGATGCGTTCGCGCACAGTCCCCCTGAGACGCTCGCGTTGCGTCGGGCTCAGTTCGGCGATCCGTTCGCGCGCGAACTCCCTGACACGCTCGCGTTGCATCGGGGTGAGGTCGGCGAAGCGTTCGCGCACGATCCCCGTGAGACGCTCGCGTTGCGTCGGGGTGAGCTCGGCGATGCGTTCGCGCACGAACTCCCTGACACGCTCGCGTTGCGTCGGGGTGAGCTCGGCGAAGCGTTCGCGCACCATCCCCCTGAGACGCTCGCGTTGCGTCGGGGTGAGCTCAGCGAATCGGGCGCCGCGTCCGCGTTCCTCGTCGTAGAATCCGAAGGTGCGGGGCCCGAAGCGGTGGCTCTTAACAGACCCGCTCATGCTGCCCTTCCTGATGCCGCTCTCCTGGCCATAAAGAGCCGACAAACTCAGCGTCGAACCGCCTATGGCGATGGTTGCTGCCGCCAAACCAATCGCTATGTTACGCATCATGATGCTGATACTCCATTAATCAGCACCCCAGCCGTTCGCTAGTCAAACTCAGCCGTTTCCATTGAGTTGCAGCGGTGCGGCATAGTCGCGCCCAGCGGGCTGCCGATGAACGCAAGATGAACGCGCCCGGCCTGCAGGGGTGTGGGAACCGTCGTTTTGCCTGCGATTGCTGCGGACTTTTGTCGTTCACGCTCATACGTCCCGGAACTTCCCTGTTGGTGGGCCCCTGTCCCGGCCGACGAACACGACCAACCCGACACGAACCCTTCGCGCCCTTTGTCTCGATGGATGCCTTAGAGTTCCTGCTATACCAAGGCCATGCTCATCGTTTTCACAAGCGGCCCACTCGCCACTCCAATCGGGCCTGAGCCGTAGGGCGAAAACAAATACCCTCCGAAGGTTTCCCAACGGAGGGCTTTGGCTGCCGAAGGGATCGGCAGAAAGTACAACTACGTTAGAAGCAATGAGTGTTGCAGAACTGCTGACGGCCGATCCACTGACACGTGGTCTGACAGTTGTTGCCTGCCAGCTTCTGACGAAGTAGCGACGGCTGCTTGATGATGTCGATGGTGCTGGGCTTCGGTGCCGAAGGCGCAGCCTGAGACTGCGGCGTAGCAACGCCAGTTGCACTGGCCTCGGCAGCAGCGATGAAGCAAACAGCGGTGAGCAGAGAAACGACGATACGCATAGATACACCCTCCATGGAGCGACGGCACTGTGCCGCCGGGCACTGACGGCTATCTCGCGAACGCCTTGCTAAGTCGATGAGTCAGGTTGACTCACGTTAGATTGGTTGTTTGTTTGTCGACTAACATTTGTGGGGCGAGAAGTTGCCGCGCAACAACATTAGCCGCGCTAACTCGATACTCGCCGCGTTTGAAATGGGCCTCTGCTGCGCAATCTCAGTTCGGCAATCCCTGCCGACCGCCTTCAAAAAGACCGTCTAAACTCCGCCGGGGACCTCTTCACCATTGACGAAGTAGTCGGCGACAACGGCGTATCAGGTCTTCACAGTCGCCTTGTCGAGCGCCCCGAGGGTCGCCGCTTGTTCGACAAGCTGAGGGCCGGTGACGTGCTCGTGGTCCGTTGGGTTGATCGCCTTGGCCGGAATTATGAGGACGTGTGCGACACCATCCGTGAGTTCATGCGGAGAGGCGTGGTGATCCGCACGGTGATCAACAACTTCACCTTCGATGGGGCGACCAAAGACCCGATGCAGCAGGCAGTCCGTGACGCGCTGATCGCGTTCATGGCTGCGACCTCTCAGGCACAGGCAGAGGCGACCAAGGCTGCACAGCGGGCGGGCATCGAGCACGCCAAGCAGAATGACGAGCGGGCCTATCTTGGCCGCAAGCCGAGCTTCACACGCGAGCAATTCAACAAGGTGCGCGCCCTGCTGGGACAACAGGCCGTGGGCATCGCTCAGATTGCGAGAGAGACTGGCCTGACCCGGCAGACCGTCTACCGGATCAAGGGTGACCCTGCGGGTGCTGAGGGGGCTTTGGTGGGTTGGGGACTGTAGATTTGCAGCCTATAGCGTGGGCGAGGTCGAAGCATGGGTATGACGTGTTCGATTATGGGGCTCACATCCGCGCAGATCGACGGGTTGGAAGCGACACCGGCGATTGTGAGCTATCTGACGATCTGGGACCGCAAGGTGCATTTCGACGAGGTCATCAGGCGGTTGCCGCCGGAACATCGGCAGCGAGCTGAAGAAGCTCGCGAACGGATCGCCCGTCTCGGCTCGTTTGAGCCGCCCCTCTACCTCGAAAAATGGTGGCATAGCCTGCACTATCTTCTCACCGCAGAAATAGGACCTGTAAGCGGAGCCGGCGGCCTCTTGTTGACCGGCGGGCGGGAACTGGGCGAGGACATGGGCTACGGACCCGCTCGGCTTCACAGCCCGGCGGAGACGAAAGACTTCAGCCGGTTCCTTGAGACGCAGGACTTGGCAAATCTTCAAGCACGCATCTCTCTCGAAGCCATGGGTCGCCTGTACCCCGCGATGAGCGAAGATCTAGACATCCTACGCAACAACGTCGGCCGCTATTTCGTGGATCTTCGAGATTACGTGCACAGGATGTCTGATAGAGGCAACGGCCTGCTGATCTGGGTCATTTGATCATCGGCGTTAGTCTGCCGCGCGACAGAGGGCGGCCTGCCATCAACCGGATCAAGGGTGACCCTGCGGGTGCTGAGGCTGCTTTGGTGGCTTGGGGGTTATAAGGGCTAAAGGTCCCCCTTGCTTACTCCACGTGCCTGTTTTCGTGGATGTGAACTGACGGCGGCAGCCCCGCATTGAGCCTCCTTTTTTTGCGCGGCCCACCCCCCCGGTCTTCTCAGCAGTCAATCTCCAAACTCCGAGTAAACCCCGCTGCTGGTGGCCATAATCGAAATTGGTGGCGATGAAGATGAGACCGAAGCCGACACCCGCGCCAAGATGCTCATCTACCTAATCGAACAAGAACTCATTCCTCCGCTTCCACCACCCTCCTCAAATCCCCAATCGTAATTTCCTTCTTGCCGTCACGAATGTCGTATCGCCAATTTATCCCCGGGTAGATTACCGGCCGTATCACTTCATTGTGTTTGTCGTAGCTCTCTATGGCTTCCTTCGCCGTATCGAATGAACCAATGAATAATCCACCGTAGCTCAGCCTGTATCGCTTGCTCGGCTCACCTTCTATCTTTATGCCCTCACTAGACATCCGCATTCCATTGCAAGCAAAACCGTTGGGAAGCTGCCGTTCTACCATTGAACTACGCCCGCCAATGCTGCCAGCCTACACCAAACCAGCGCAGGGTCCAGACCGGACTGGGACGATAGAACAGCAAGGCCGGGGCGGTCATTTGACCAACACAGTAGTTGACCACCGCACCCTTACCCCTTCGCCCCCTTGGGCAGGTAGGCAGCGAAGGAAGATCGGGCAGCCAAGGGTGCCCAGGCCAAGGGGTGATAGGGGTGGATAGGGCCGGCCCGAACGGCAGGCAGTTTGAACAGACGGGGGTTGCGCATGAGGCGTCTCATACCCTACGGGCTTGGCGTGGGGGCCGCTGCTGGCGCGGAGTATTTATTGGCCTATGTACTGTACGTTTATGTCCTCTGCGGTTCCCTCGCCTGTGTCCCCTACGGTTACCTGGCACATCGCCATGTCACCGGATGGGACGTTCTCTTCGGTAACTACTTTATGGGAATGTCGGGTGCGGTCGGTGGTTTGCTCGGTCTCGTTGTTGCTGCCCGATTGGAGCCTCGTCATAGCTGGGGATTGTCTCTGGCGCAGGGTATCATCGCCATGTTGGCGCCGCTCGCAGTTCGCAATCTGATAAGCTACTTGTTGCTGGTTGACATTGCGGTCTGGGCTTCGGCAGGCGCCATAAGTGCTTTGCTTTCGTTCTCTCTCTACATCGCAGGCCGTGCGGTCGTGCGTTGGGCGCTGCCAGCCATCGCGCCTGACTGAGCGCTGCTCAACAAGACGGTGCCGGGAGCATTCCCTGCCCCCTCGCCCCTTGGGCAGGTAGGGATGGCGAAGGTAGATCGGGCAGCCCAAGGGTGGCCAAGGGTGTGAGAGGGGGACAGCCGACCCTCTGCTGCCGCTCGATTGACAGCACCTGTATGCTACTCCGAACATCAAAGCGTTGCACGCTGATCGAGTTATCGACCCTTGCAACGGCCCCGGCAGGTCCGCTACAGCCAATGAGCCGCCGATAATTTGACGTCCAACCACCCGGTGGGGGATATCGTAACGTGTGTTCCCCTCAACCCAAGTAGCGAAGCGGATGAATAACCATGAAGAATGTCTTGATTATAGATGGAGCAGAAAACTGCGACTACTCCATCTTTGCAATGACGGAGGATGAATTTAGAGTGGCTTTTCCTGGAGATAGGCAAAATGTTGAGTTTATAGAAGATCTTGTTGAGAGAATTGGCGATAACGGCGTTGCTGCTTTATTCAAACCTGTATGGCAGCGCGAAGTCAAGAAGCCCGACGTAATGGGAATTCATGGGACCCTTTTCTTTCAGCTATACTGGAAGAAGAAATTCTATCCGACAAAAACCGATCAGGAAATGATATTTGCGCCATCGGAAGGAGGCACGCCGCGACGGTTCGACGTGGAGCTGTTCATTGTGCATCCAACGTTCGGCCCGGCAGACATCAGCAAGGCGCTTGGATTGGAGGCGCGCTTTGCACATCGTGTTGGAGACCGCAGGACGACCCCGAAAGGTACTCTTCTCCCGGGAAACTATCCGGACACCCGATGGAGACACAGTGTCCGGTGCAGTGTTACCGAGCAATGGTACGCCGCAGAGGTGACGAGGTTGGTGGATAGCCTTGAGCCTCACAAAGCGTTCTTTGCCAACCTCAATTCGACGGGAGGAAGGGCGAGCGTAATCATTCAATTTCTCGGCGACGGATATTTCGGAGACGAGATACCCCACGCCACTCTGGTAAAGCTGGTCGACCTTGAGCTGGCTCTCGCGATTGAGTGTTTCGTAGACCCACAGTCAGGTAGCCTGTAACCGTCCAGTACCCGGGGCACCTCAACAAAGTGGTGGACCCCCCCCTCGCCCCCTTGGGCAGGTAGGGACGCGAAGGTAGATCGGGGAGCCAAGGGTGGCGAAGGGGGAACAGCGGTCCCGCTGCTGCTCGACTGAGCGCACGGCAAGCCGTTTCGATATCAAACCTCCGGGTCGATGGATGGCCGGCACGAAGGTGAAAGCGCCTGGGCTTGCGGTCTCGTTGAGCCTCATCACTCTAGCGCCCACCCCGGCCTTTCCGGCTGAGCGTTTTCAAGAAGTGGGTCTAAAGCCCCAAGCTGCAAACCCGCGCTGCTGCTCAGCCCCGTCTGGAATTGGGCAACCCGCTCACACAAGCGACTTGCGTCTCTCATTGAAGATGAAGTCGAAATTCGTATCCTCCATAATCTTTGCCAGCGCCGCTGAGCTGTGCTCGATGGCGTAAGCCCGCTCGGCCTCGGTGATCGGCACGACCATCAGGAAGGCAACACGGTCGCCATCAAGGCTGAAATCCTCGAACTCCTCTGGCTCGCAGGACGGCGGACAGAAGAGGAAGCTCGTCAGCTCGGTTGCCTTATCGGTGATCGGCTGACCGTTCGGCACAGTGTGCCCCAAGTGCAGGCAGGTGGCGCGTTCGAACGGCATCTCGGCCAGGCGCTTGAGGAGGTGGCGCCGCCGCCTCCTGAGCGATGGTCGAAGGACGACCCGCCGCGGTCCGTTGCCTTGTCCATCCCGGAAGGCTTGTGCGGCGGACGCGGCGGCAAATTCTTTAACCGCGCAAGCTCGTCCTTGATGGCTTGATGTTCAGTCTTGAGCTTCGTCAAAGCACCGCTGAGCTTCTCATTCTCTGCCCGCAGACGCTCAACCTCGCCAATCAATTCGCGAACCACACCAATCAGGTCCGCCTGCGTCAGACGTTCAAGCGAATCAGGGATGCGGGTTGTCATCCCTAGCTTGAATCACATTTTTGAACCGTTGACTCCCCCACCCGCCCGGAAATTTGCCCCGGTTACGCTGGGGCGCCAGGATTCGAACCTGGGAATGGCGGAATCAAAATCCGCAAGCGGCCTTTGATATGCAAAGGTTTTCCGGTCTCAGTTGCATCTGTGTCGCTTTAGGCAAGCAGTGCGCGCCGTGCCTGCCCCAATCCTCGGTATGATTCCGTCGCCCCATTCGTTTGCGGATGATCGCAGCACCCCAGTACCGGACCGGTTCCAATCCGGCCGGGTGTAGTCGGCCATGGGCCAGAACCGGCCATCCGAACGTCTCGCACAGCAGTTTAGATTTCGATCTAGAGCACCGGTGCCGACACGATAGTTTCCTATTTTGGCTAAACGCTGGATGCCATCCCGCGGCTCCGGAACGCGGCGAAGCTGACGGTACGATTTCGAGAAAAGATCACAATCCCGCCATACAATCGCGCGAACGCGTTTGAGAATAATTTCAACCCAATGAGGTGCCTTCAACTCAACGGGGTGCCGTCGCGTCGAGAGGCGGCCCGCTAGCTGACGGGAAGGTGGGTGCGATCGAGCCCAGAATGGGGATGGTCGTGGCTGAAAGCCGATGGCGGCCGTACGGGGGCGTTCTTTATGGCGTCGTTCTTTGACGGCATCGACGACGGCAGTCGTTAGGGCCTTCGGGGCCGTTACAGCCTTCAGCGCCATTCCGAGGCACTTCAAGAGGCATTGATCCTCAGTTTTCCAAACCCAACGTTGCAACTTGATGCAGGCGAGGAGAGATCCGCCGCGAGACGAGCGAGCATATAGCGAACCGTAGGGTGGAGGGGATCATGAGTGCGCCGGTTCGACAGCCCGATGACTGTGGGTCACTAAATGATGAGTCATTGAATAATGATGAACCGTTGAAAGATGTGGCATCAAGTGATGGGCCATTGAAGTATGCCCCGAAGAAGGCGCGACGGCCGCGGCAGGATCAGAATCTGCACGGCGCGTCGAGAGAAGTTGACGTCGCACCGCCGCGCAGGATACCGGAACCGCCAGAACCGTCGTGGAGGCGGAAGACGCAACACGGGGCATTTGCCGGTGACGTCGCCGTCGCAGAGCTGCGCACCCGGCTTGCCCTGGAGCCCGACCGGATTCCGGAGCCGCCCTTGCCCGCTTCGACAGTCCCGGTATCTGCCTGGGCGGCGCGGATCATTGGCATCGTCGTGGTAGCGACGGCCGGCGTCAGCGGGTACCGGTGGAGCGCCCTGCCGACCACGCCGGCGCCGCCGCAGTTTGGGCTCGCCTCCCCCCGAGCGGATCCGCTGTCGCAAGAGTCGGCTGCCAATCCCAGGGCCTCCAGCCTCGATTCCGAACCGCCGCTGTCAGCCACCAGTGTGCTCGTACCCGGGGTGGCCGCCGATCGTGCGCGCACCGCGACAAACGGCGCGACATCGGCTAGCGCGGCACAAGGCGCCGTGCCGGCGACGGAACCACGAACCGTTGCGACGCTGGCCGCTCCTCCGTCGACGCCGGCGCAGCCGGCATCCTCGCCGCCGACCTCCACATCGCAGCCCGAACGGTCGGGCAAGCACGTTCCTGCGTCCGCCGAGTCTCAGCCGCGGCCGCTCGAAGCCACCGAAATCGCGTTGATGATGAAAAACGGTGCGGCGTTTATGGCCAATGGAAATATCGGTGCAGCCCGGATGATGTTCCGACCCGCCGCGGAGGCGGGCGAGCCCGCGGCCGCCTTCGCGCTTGCCGAAACCTACGACCCCTTGATGCTCAGGAAATTGGGCGCCAAAGGGGGAATCACGTCAGACATCGCGCTGGCTCACAGTTGGTATGAAAAGGCAAAGAACCTGGGCTCCACCTTGGCCCTGGAGCGCCTGGAGAGGCTTGCACGGATATCCGAGTGAACCGGCGGGCCCGCCCCCGGTGTGGATCGTCTCTCAAAAGGCATCGCGCCGAAAATCTGATGGGGGTGAAAAATGCTTAGGCCCGGATATACGTCGTTGGGATTAGTCGTCTCGTTGTTTCTTGTCCTGGTCGTGGGAACGAGGCCGTCCGAGGCGCAGACCGGACCGGCGTCATGGGCGGTCGCCGAGGCCCGCGGCGCGCCGACCGCCGCCGCTGCCGGTGAGCAGTCGAAATCTGCCGAGGTCAACAACTGGACCGTGGG
>WNFS01005477.1_pt1 | contig 14544 bp, 11 predicted proteins | sample 5400141 | NCBI WGS metagenome assembly WNFS01 (sample SAMN13153358, study PRJNA577476) | soil metagenome | isolation source: 60 cm saprolite under Madrone tree | place: USA:California | collected 2016-06-14
TTTTCGCAAGGTATTTCGCCGGCTCCCAGTACATCACCTGGCTGTCGTTCAACCCTGTCTTTACCAACATCGTAGGGTAGGACTTGCGCTCCAGGTTGGTATACGGACACCAAGACTTCATGTAGAAATAATCTTCTGCGATTTGCGGATTGCCCCATTCCTCATATTCGGCGATGGTCAGCGGAAGAGATGCGTCGAGCATGGTGTTCAACACGTCGACGAAGGGCACGTGGCTGATGACCATGCGAAAAAGATCGGGGCGCATGTTCGCCACCGCTCCCATGAGAAGGCCTCCGGCGCTGCCGCCTTCAATGACAAGTTTTTCCGGAGTCGTGTAGCGCTCGGCAATCAAGTATTCTGCAGCGTCGATGAAGTCCGTGAAGGTATTGCGCTTTTGTTTCATACGGCCGGCGTCGTGCCACGGCTTTCCAAGTTCACCGCCGCCGCGGACGTGAGCGACGACGTAGATCACGCCACGGTCCAGCAAGCTGAGCCGATGCGAGCTGAAATTGACCGGCACGGAGATTCCGTAGCTACCGTAACCATAGAGAAGAAGCGGGGCAGAGCCATCACGGAGCGTATCGCGACGGCGGACGATGGAAAGAGGGACGCGCGTGCCGTCGGGAGCGGCGGCATGCAGACGCTCGCTAACGTATTGGGCAGGATCGTATCCGCCGAGAACGGGTTGCTGCTTCCGAAGACGTCGTTCGCGTGTGCATACGTCATAGTCAAAGATAGAGCGAGGAGTCACGAGCGACTCATATTGGAATCGCACTTGCGCGGTGCCGAATTCCGGATTTTCCCCGATGGAAGCGTTGTAGGCGGGCTCGGCGAATTCGATGCGATGCGATGCCGCAAGAACAGTTGGGGCGTCCGCGGTCAAATCCACGATGCGAAGATGCGGGAGGCCGCCCTCGCGTTCAAACAGCACGAGGTGGTTCCGGAAAGCCTCCGCGGCAGCGAGCATGACGTCCGGGCGATTGGGGATGATCTCACGCCAGGATTCTCGGCCAGCGTCGGTCACCGGGGCGGTCACCAAGCGGAAAGTGCGCCCTCCGGAATTCGTGCGAATGTAAAACACTCCGTCATTCGCATTCGGAGACGGCCGGGAATGGTGGTCGGGGTAATATTCATGGTTGTCTTCGCGCGGACTGATAAGCCGGAATTCTCCGGTGGGTTGATCGGCACGCAAGAAACGGACTTCGCTGGCTGTATGACTCGCGATGGTAAGAAGTAGAAAAGCACCGCTGCGCGTGCGGTGTACTTCGATTCGAAAACGCTCATCGATTTCCTCGAAGAGCAAGGGGTCCGGTTCGGTGGCCCCCAGAACGTGCCGGTAGAGGCGGTGAGAGCGTTTCGTGATTTTGTCCTCGACGGTGTAGAACAGCGTGCGATTGTCGGAGGCCCAGGCGACACTGGAGACGCGCTCGATACGCTCGGGAAAGATGGTCCCGGTGCGCAGGTCTTTCATCTGCAGCGTGAATTGGCGGAATCCCGTGGTATCGGTCGAATAAGCGAGCAGGTCATTATCTTCACTGACTTCGAAGGAATCCAATCCAAGAAACGAATGGCCTTCTGCAAACAGATTCAGGTCGAGTAGCAGTTCTTCCGCTGCCCCTTCCCGATCGCGTCGCCGGCAATGGAACGGGTACTGCTTTCCCTCTGCGGTGCGCGTGAAATAGAGATAGCCGCGCAGGCTATACGGAACGGAAAGATCCGTTTGCAGGATGCGCCCCAGCATCTCCTGATAAAGCTTCTCCTGAAATGTCTCGGTGGGCTTTAGCATGGCATCGGTATACGAGTTTTCCGCCTGCAGATAGGCGAGGACTTCGGGGTTTTCTTTGTGGCGCAGCCAAGCGTAATGGTCGACGCGGCGATCGCCATGCAAAACATACTCCACGGGTTCGCGCCGGGCCACCGGGGGCTTCGGAATTGTACCCGCCGCAGGTTCCTGGGCTGGCGTCGCGGTATTGGCGTCCGGACTCATGCGCGTCCGCTATACTATCGGAACTCGGCGGCCGGAGAAAGCAGCCTCGGGCGGGTGTGAGAAACCCAATGGCCAGAGAGACTGAAATCAAACTGCGAATCAGCAACGTGCCCGCGTTTCATCGGGCGTTGAAGCGGATCGGAGCTCGCCTCGCCGGCCCCGGAACCTCAAAAGTTCATGAGGAAAATGTAATTTTCGATACCCCGCAAGGTGGACTTGCCAAGCACGGGCAATTGCTGCGGATTCGCACGGAGACGCCAGAATTGCGGGGGAAACCGAAGACGACTGGACCGCAGCAGCGCGTGGTGCTGACTTTCAAGCAGCCGATGGTGCAGCCGGGTGGTGCACAGACAGGAAGCGCATCTTCTGGGTCATACAAGGTCCGAGATGAGATTGAGGTGGAGGTCGCCGAGGGTGAAAATCTGACCAGAATTTTCGAGGGACTGGGGATGAGCGGCTGGTTCCGCTATGAAAAGTGCCGTACCACCTTTCGACTGCCTGCTTCCAAAGCCTGGGCCTTGGGTCTTCTGATTGAACTGGACGAAACACCCATAGGGACCTTTGTGGAACTGGAGGGGCCCGCCGCGGCGATCGATCGAGCTGCCGCGGAGCTGGGGTTTTCGAAGCACGACTATCTCTCGAAGAATTATCTCCGCTTGTACATGGAAGAGTGCCGCCGGAAAGGCGTGCAACCGAGTCACATGGTCTTTCCGAACCGCAAGAAACGCTGCTAAGAGACTTTCGAACAAAAAAACCACTTTTAAAGTCATTCTTTTCTTGACAAGGCGAAGCACGCAGCTTATCAATGCAACTGTGACTGCGGAGCGGTCAGACCACGGAGTGATTTTCCTCTCAATGAGTGCGGGCAGCGAAGTCGAACCTGGCCCTAGTTGGGCCGGGCAGCAGGGGAGCCTGGAGTTGGTCCATCGGCTGAGTGTACAGACGATATCGCGCGAGGCGCAAGCCACGGCGCGCGCGGTCGGATGGGGAGGGCTCACAGGCGGCTAAAGGTAAGTCCATTTGTGTGAGGTACTTGCCCGCGGCCGAGGTTCTTCGGTGTGCGGGTTTTTTGTTGCCGGGATGAGTTCAGCTGTTCGGGAAAGCCCGGAGACGCGCGAGGAGGGCGTACGTATGGATCTCTACGCGACAGAATTGATGGGCTCGAAGACTTACGACGCGGCGGGGGATTATGTCGGGCGTGTGCGCGAATTCTTTATCGAGCCCGCGGAAGCACCCAATCGCGTGTCGCATTACCTGCTATCGCGCGGGCACTTTCAACCGCTAGTGGCCAAACACAACCAGATTGCTTCGGTAGCAGCGGGGAAGATGGAGTTGAGTGTCAGTGAACGAGCCCTCGAGCTCTATCAGCCGAATGAGTCGTGGTTGGCGGTTCAGAAGGATTTGCTGGATCAACAGATCATTGATACCCGCGGGCGGAAAGTCGTGCGTGTTAATGACGTCGACCTGACCCCCTTCCGCACCAATGGCACCGTCGAACTGCGGCTGACGCAAGTCGATGTGGGGCTCCCGGGAGCCGTGCGGCGACTGCTCCAGGGAGTGGTGCCTTCCAAGGTCGTGCGCAAACTGCAGAGCAAATTGCCTCAGCGCGCGATTCGCTGGGAGTTTGTGAACCTCGTCGAGCCTGACCCCATGCGCCGCGTGAAGCTGCGCATCACACACGAAAAACTTGAGGACCTGCACCCAGCGGATCTTGCGGAAATCATGGAAGATCTGTCCGCAGCGGAGCGGCAAGGGATTATCGCGTCGCTGGATGAAGAGACCGCGGCTGCGGTTCTCGCCGAGCTGGACGAGCGGCTCACAACGCAAATTGTGGAAAAGCTAGATCCGGAGAAGGCGGCAGATATTCTGGAAGAAATGGCCCCGGACGCGGCGGCCGACCTTTTGGCGGACCTGTCCAGGGAAACTTCCGAAGAACTTCTGGATGAGATGCCTGGCCAGGAAGCTGACGAGGTTCGCGAATTGCTGGAATTCGATCCCGCGACGGCCGGCGGCATGATGAACCCTGATTTCGCATTTGTAGGTGAGCGGACAACGCGGGAGGAAGTTCTGGATTGGATGCGAGGACAGGAGTTGAACTTTGACCAACTGGACACGATCGTTCTGCTGGACAGTTCGGCGCAGTTTTCGGGTACCGTCCCTGTTGCGCGGCTCCTTCTGGCGGCCGCCGATCAACGCATGACAGAGCTGAAGACCGAGCCCCTAGTCAGCCTGCCTCCAAACGCGGACGACAAGGAGGTCTTCGAGCTTTTCGACAAGTACAACCTGCGGATGCTGACCGTAATTGATACAGAGAACCGACCGATTGGAGCCATCACCGTGGACGACGTGGTGTCGAGGCTGGTGAAGGAATAGGCAGGGGTTGCGAGCCGAACGATGAACTGGGACGCCATTTCGTCGAAGTTTGATCGCCTGAGGGCGGGCGACACGGATTTGCAGAAGAAGATCCGTGGGCTGCGCAGGCGTCTGACGCTGCTGTTGGCGGTGATAGGGCCGGGGCTGATCACCTCCAATGTGGACAACGACGCGGGCGGAATTTCCGTCTATACGCAAGCAGGAGCGCAATACGGCTACGCTTTGCTCTGGTCGCTCATTCCGATGACGATCGCGCTGTACGTCACCGAAGAGATGTGCGCGCGGATGGGTGTGGTGACCGGGAAAGGACTATCCGATCTGATTCGCGAGGAATTCGGGTTCCGGCCTACCTTTTTCGTAATGGTCATGGGCTTTCTTGTGGACTTGGCGAACGTGGTGGCGGAGTTTGCTGGCGTGGCAGCATCCATGCAGATTTTTGGGATCAGCAAATATGTCGCCGTGCCTATCGCAGCTATCGTCGTTTGGGTGCTGGTTATTCGAGGAACTTACCGCCAGGTGGAGGTAATCTTCCTCTTCGCTTGCATTCTGTATCTGTCCTATGTATTTTCCGCCATTCTGGCAAAGCCGGATTGGCTGATCGCCGCGAAACATACGGTGATTCCGAATCTTCGTCTCGATTCAGGCTATCTGCTCATGTTGACGGGACTCGTCGGAACCACGATTGCTCCGTGGCAATTCTTTTATCTTCAGGCTGGATTTGTGGAAAAGAAAGTGGGGCCGCGCCAATATCGGCAGGCGCGCGCTGACGTCCTCGTCGGCAGCATAAGCTGCATGGTGATCGTCTTCTTCATCATCGTTTGCACAGCAGCGACGCTCTACGCCTCCGGCCACCGGGACATCACCGACGCCGCACAGGCAGCCCAGACGCTGATTCCGCTTGCCGGTAAAGGCGCGGGCAAGCTATTCGCTTTTGGTTTGCTCAACGCATCGCTCTTCGCCGCCTCCATTTTGCCGCTTTCCACGGCGCATGTGATTTGCGAGGGGCTTGGCTTTGAAGCGGGACTCGACCATAAATTCAAAGAGGCCCCCATCTTCTACTGGCTCTATACCATCCTGATCGTGGTCGGAGCCGGCGTCGTTCTGTTGCCCCATGCGCCGCTTTGGAAGATTTTGATCTTCTCGCAGGTGGGCAACGGGATATGGCTCCCAGTGGTGGTGATTTTTATTCTGCTGCTGGTAAACCGGCGCGACCTGATGGGCGAATACGTCAACACGGTGACTTTTAACATTGTCGCTTGGGTCACAGCGATCGCCATGATCGCCCTGACGGTAGTGCTTACCTACACGGCGCTCTTTCAGCAAAGCTTGCCGCCGCCAGCCTGATGGTAAACACGGCACCATGCCGTTGCGTGACTGCCGAAACGTGTGTTAACTTTGCGGCGTAAAGAGGATTTGCAAGAAAGCCTGCATAGACACCGTGCCCCACAGCCCCACTCCCAAGACGCTGCAAGTCGCCACACCTGGTTCGCTCGGCCCGGTTACACCAGAAGAGGTGAGCCTGCTCGAGAAGCTGGACTTGGCGCGGCTGCCGAGGCACGTCGCCGTGATCATGGACGGCAATGGACGGTGGGCGCAGAAGCGGCACCTTCCGCGAATCGCGGGGCACCGTTCGGGAACGCAATCGGCGCGCACGACCATCGAAACCTGCGCTCGTTTGAAGATCGAAGCACTGACGCTTTATGCATTTTCCGTGGAAAACTGGCGACGCCCCAAGACGGAGATCGACTTCCTGATGGCGCTCCTAAGGGAATATCTTCGCAAAGAGATGCCGCTGATTCAGAAGAACAATATCCGGATGCGCTTCCTCGGGCGCATGGACGAACTCCCTGCCGGCGTGCAGAACGATGTGCGGGACGCCATGGAAAAAACCGCGGGGAACCAGGGCATGGTGCTGTGCGTGGCGCTGAACTACGGGGGGCGCGCGGAGATCGTTGATGCCATGAACGCCATTCTTTCCGAACGCAACGGCCACGGGACTTCCAACAAGATCACCGAGGAGCAGCTCTCGCGGCACTTGTACACCGAAGGCTTGCCGGACCCCGACCTGCTGATCCGCACCAGCGGCGAGATGCGCGTGAGCAATTTTCTACTTTGGCAGATCGCCTACGCGGAGATTTTTGTCACGGAGACGCTCTGGCCGGATTTCAACCGCGCGCGGTTGCTTGAAGCTTTGCTCGAATTTCAGAAGCGCGAGCGCCGGTACGGCGGCATCCGCGAAGGCCAGGCTTCCTCCGAGAAACCGGCACGCGCGGCGGGTCATTAGAATCGATTTCCTTGCCAAATAGGCATCCGCACGTTGAGTCACTGAAACATTTGAGAATGAGATTTTTCCCCCATTCTCAGGGAATGCCCTTCGAATGACACCCGCATTATCCCGGGCCATGTAGGTCCTACTTCTCGTGAGTGATTTATTTCTCGCAATGTGATGAGATGAGGGCAGCGATTGCTCAGGGGATTCCTTCTCTATGACCTGGAAGCGGGTGACGACGGCCGCGGTGCTGATTCCGTTTGCCGTGGGGCTAGCCTTGTGGAGCTCGACGGCAGTCCTGGCCCTGGCACTGGCACTGGTGGTGATGATTGCGTTGTTTGAGTACTTCAGCTTGGGCGATGCGATTGGCCATCGCGCCTACCGCTATTGGACCGTCACTTGCGCATGGATTCTTATTTATGCGCAGTGGTCCGCGGCGATCGCGCCGGACTATGGACTCCCACGGGGGCTGACCATCCACCGCGAGCCATATTCCCTTTTTGAAATTTTCCCGACCGTACAGGGCGTACTTTTCTTGTTTGTACTTGGCGTGGCAGTGCTGACGTTGTGGACCAAACGTCCACTAGTCGAAGCCCTGCCCGCGGCTGGGATCAGCGCCAGCGGATTGATCCTCATTGCTTTTCCGTTGTCGTATGCTCTGCGTCTTCATGGATTGCGGGTGCAAGGCCGGCCCCTACTGCTTTTCGCACTAGTCATAACTTGGGTGGGCGATACCGCGGCATATTTCGTGGGCCGAGCCATCGGCAAACACGCGTTAGCGCCACACCTGAGCCCTAAGAAAACATGGGAGGGAACGGTCGCCAGTTTTCTCGGTTCACTGATCGTGGCGGTCATTTTCGCGCGCTTCATGACGGTGCCGCTGCCGCATTTGCTTGGGATGGCGGCACTTGGCAACGTCGCGGGGCAAGTTGGCGACCTTCTCGAATCGGCGTACAAGCGCAGCTCGGGGATCAAGGATTCCGGGAGCTTGCTGCCCGGTCATGGAGGCGTGCTTGACCGAATCGACGCACTTATCCTCGCCATTCCGGTTGTCTGGTATTATTGGATATTGGTCTACTCGCCTCGGTCGTAGGTCAGAAGGCTTCCCACCGGCGAGCCTGTATGACCAGAAAAACGGCGACACCCTTTGGCTGCGCTCAGTGCCAGAGCCGCCGTACTCCACGAGGAAATCGAAGGACTCTTGAAACAGCTATCCATATTGGGGTCGACCGGATCGATTGGGCGGCAATGCCTGTCGGTCGTGGAAGCTCTGCCGGACAGGTTTGCTGTTGTTGCGCTGGCGGCTGGCGCCAACCTAGAAGAGCTGATCGGACAGATCGAGCGGCATCACCCGGAGGTCGTCTCCGTTGGGGATGCCAGGGGCTCCGATGAGTTGTCGCGGTTGCTGCGTGAAAAGGGAATCGCGCGGTTCCCTGAGATTCACCACGGCCGCGAAGGGATGTTGGCAGCAGGAACGCATCCCAAGGCGGACATCGTGGTATCCGCTGCGGTAGGCGTGGTCGGCCTGGAAGCGACCTACGAAGCGGTAAAACTAGGAAAGACAGTCGCGCTTTCGAACAAAGAGGTTCTGGTAGCCGCGGGCGAGCTTGTGATGGCTGCGGTAAAAAAAGCCGGATGCGAACTGCTGCCCGTAGATAGCGAACACAACGCCGTGCATCAATGTCTTCGCGGCGGAACACGCGGGGAAGTGCGGCGGCTGGTGCTGACCGCATCTGGCGGTCCCTTTCGAAAGACGCCACTGGCCATGCTGGCAAACGTCACCACTGAACAAGCCCTTGCCCATCCCAACTGGCGCATGGGAAATCGCATCACCATCGATTCGGCCACGATGATGAACAAGGGTTTCGAAGTGATCGAGGCCCGTTGGCTCTTTGGCATGCACCCGGACCAAATTGACGTGCTGGTTCATCCCCAGTCCACGATTCACTCCATGGTGGAATTTGTGGATGGTTCCGTTTTAGCACAACTCGGCCCAACGGACATGCGCATGCCCATCCAATATGCGTTAACCTATCCGGAGAGGGTGGCATCTAATCAGGTAGCCTTGGATTGGCCGAAATTAAAGCGCCTGGATTTTGAGAAAGCTTCGACGCGCCGGTTTCCGTGCCTTCGTCTGGCGCGAGAAGCGATGAAGAAAGGAGGCGCATGGCCATGCGCCTTGAATGCCGCGGATGAGATCGCTGTGGCGGCGTTCCTCGAACGGCGGCTTCCGTTCCTCGGTATCCCCGAAGTGATTGAGCGGGTGCTCGGCCGGACGCCGCGCTTAAGATTTGAAAAGATGGAGGATGTGCTTACGGCTGATGCTGAAGCGCGTCGAATGGCGAGGGAAGAAACACAGCGGCTGGGGGTCAAGGCCGGTGCGGCGTCAACAAGGTAAGGAGAATCAAAGCATATGAATTTGTTACTGGGCGTCGCCCTCGTGCTGGGCCTAATGATCATGATCCACGAGTGGGGCCACTTCATCGTGGCGCGCTTCTTGGGCGTGCGGGTGGATGTCTTCTCCATCGGATTCGGACCGCGGCTGTTTGGATGGAAACGCGGAGCAACGGACTACCGCGTGAGCGCGCTGCCGTTTGGCGGTTACGTGCGCATGGCCGGACAAGATTTGTCCGAAGTTGATTCCAACGACGTGGCTCCCACTGGCGCTCCAGACGAGTTGATGAGCAAGCCACGCTGGCAGCGAGCGTTGATTTCCTTTGCCGGGCCAGCCGTCAATCTGATTTTTCCAATACTGCTGCTCACGGCATTGTTTGTCGCCGTGGGGCTGCCTTACTCGTCCTTCTATGATTTGCCCGTGCAGGTCGTCGCGTTGCCCGCAGAGCGAGTAGGACAAGTGAGCCCTTTGCAAGTGGGAGACAAACTCCTTTCCATCAATGGCATCCGGAATCCTACTTGGGAGCAGGCACAGAAAGCCTTCAAACAAACTGCTCCGGGAGAGCCACTAAAATTGGAAGTCGACAACGCGGGGACCAAGCGCAACGTGGAGTTGACTCTGACCACGGGAATGACGCTGGAGCGCATCCTCGGCTATCCCCCGCTTCCGCCGATCCTCGACGAAGTCGCCCCATCCGGACTCAAAGAAGGCGACGTCATCCGCGCTGTGGATGGGCAGCGCATCGAATACTGGGGACAGTTCAGGGAGCGGGTGAGCGGCTCGAACGGGAAAGCCGTAAAACTTGACGTGGAACGCAAGGGCCAATTGATCCATGCCGACGTGACGCCTCAGCAAAGCATCGCGGAGTCCGGCGAAACCACTTATCAGGTAGGAGTGGCCGTGCTTGACCCGACCTCCTACCGCCGCGTTTCCTTCTCGGATGGCGTTCGCGATGCTTTCGTGATGACCGGCGAGCGCATCCAGGAGACCATCGGAGTAGTGGGAAAACTCTTCAGCGGGCGTGTTTCCGTCAGGCAGCTTCAGGGCGCGGTAGGGATTTCGCGCGCGGCTGGCGAAGCCGTCCGAAAGGGACCGCTGGCAGTGATTTCGCTGATGGTTCTGATCAGTGTGAACCTGGGCATCCTGAACCTGCTGCCCATCCCTATCCTTGATGGCGGGAACATACTTTTGCTCACCCTGGAAGGGATCCGCCGTCGCGATTTCAGCCTAGCCTTCAAGGAGCGCTTCGTACAAGTCGGCTTCGTGTTCTTGTTGGTCCTCTTCGCTTACGTTATGTACAATGACGTGGTGCGCATGCTCCCGACGCATTCGTGACTCGCGACGCTCGCGCACGAGCGGAGAACTGTAAATGGCTGCTTCACCCTCCCACCGGGTTTCCACCGGCGAGCGCCTCAATACCGCAGAGACAACCGGCAAGATTCAGCAGGCGGTGTCAGCCCGTGGGATCCGCATGACCCGTCAGCGCCGCGTCATTTTGCAGGTGATGGACGACGCGGAGCAGCATCTGGACGTCGATCAGATTCTCGAGCGGGCGCAGAAAATCGACTCTGGCGTGCATCTGGTTACCGTCTACCGCACGATTGATCTGCTCAAGAAGCAGGGTCTCATCGACGAACTGGACTTGCTGCATCTCCGTGGCGACCGGCACTACTACGAAACTCATGGGCCGCGCGATCACATCCACGTCGCTTGCCTGCGTTGCGGCAAAGTGCGCGAATTCGAAAGCCGCTTGTACGAACAATTGAAGGAACAAATTGCGCGCGACTTCCACATGAAGGTGACGGTGTCCCGCACGGAAGTCGGCGGCTACTGCGCCGAGTGCCTGCAGAAGACAAAAGAATAGCGCGGCTTGCCCGGGGCCCTTTCTCGGGCACTCCCCTTAGGGTCCGGTGTCTAATCGGTATGGACCTCCGATTTGAAACTTCACGATCTGCACGTCCCAGGCTTCTCTTCCTCGCTGGCGGTAGCACTGTGGCCGCTGCTTCAACACGTGATGGGCATTGTCTTGCCGGATCTCGACTCCAACCTCAAAACGGGAAGCAGTAGTTGGGATTTGCGCTCGATGTAGGTCCGCGGCTGCTCCTCCGGTGCACGGGATTTCGGGGGGGGGTCAGACCGGCTGGCGGATGGCGCGGAAACGGCGCAGTCGTGAAAAAAAATTATTGGCGCTCCCGATATCGCGGGCGATCTGCGCGCACAATTCTTCGGGGCCGCTGAATTTCTTCTCTTCGCGAAGGCGCTTCCAAAATCGCACTTCCATTCGCTGGGGTGCCGTCTCGAGCTGAGCGTCGAGCAAATGCGTTTCGACGCTCAGCGCGGAACCGTTGAACGTTGGGCGCGTGCCGACATTGGTGACCGAGCGATGGCTGCAGGTCTTCCCTTCAAGAAACGCGCGCGTGATGTAGACGCCCCGGGCAGGAAGCAACTCCTGTTCCGCTGCCAGGTTCAGGGTGGGGAAGGCCAAGCGGCGTCCCATCCCTGAGCCACTGACCACTTCACCCGTAAGAGCGAAGGGCCGGCCCAGAAGACGCGCGGCGTGGCATACGTCGCCTTCGGCGACTTCCCGGCGAATGATGGTGCTGGAGACCACTTCTCCGCGATAGACGACCGGTGGAAGAATCTCGACATTGAATCCAAATGTTTTGCCTAGCTCGGAGAGCAGCTTCACGTCGCCTGCCTGCCTATGTCCGAAGCGAAAATTCTCACCGACGAGAACGGCCTTTACCTGCAGGTTGCGGACAAGAATTTGCTCGACGAATTCTGCAGGGGAGAGCCGCGCTAGATGGAGAGTGAATGGGAGGACCACAACGGCTTCTAGGCCGAGCAGGTTGAACCATTCCATGCGCTGCGCGTTGGTAGACAGCCGCGGCGGCGCTGTCTCCGGTCGAAGCACTTTCCGTGGCGAGGGATCAAAGGTAAGCGCCGTGGCGACCGCTTTGAGGGCATGGGCGCGCTCGACGGTGGCGCGAAGAATCGCTTGATGGCCCAAATGGACGCCATCGAAGTTGCCGATGGCCAGTACGCCGGTGTGGCCAAACGTTGCATAGCGAGACGCCCAGGCCTCGGAGGACGACAAGACTAACAATCTCGTTGACCTCGCACCTGTGATCGCGGGTCGCGATTCTTGTGAATCCCCGCACTCGCGCGAAACCTCATTGGCAGGGTCCGCCTGCACTTCAAATTCGAGGCCGTCGTAGGCCAGTTGCACGTGCGGGTAGCCCTTTCTTCGAAGGCGCTCATTCGTCTCCGAGTGCGGCAGGTCGTGCGCGATGTGCGTGAACCACGCGTGGCGCGGCTGGAGTCGTTGAATGAGCGCGAGCGCTTGCTCGACTGTCTGGTGCATGGGATGCGGGATATCTCGCAGGGCGTCCAGCACCAGATCGTCGAGTCCTTCGAGCAGTGCCATCGAGGAGTCCGGAATCTTGCTGAAGTCGGTCAGGTAGGCGGCTCTCCCAAACCGGAAACCCAGTACTTCCATCTCCCCGTGCAGCATGGGCACGGGAACAAACGGAATGCCGAGAAGTTCAAACCGACTCTGGACGGCGTTCAGCGTTACGCTCGGTACGGTGCTGAGGGTCGGCTTTTCGTCGAAAACGTAAGCGAAGACGCGCCGGATGATGCGAAACGTTTCTTCGTTGCTATAGACCGGTAGCGCTGCTCGCTGACGGATGTTGAAGGGGCGAATATCGTCAAAGCCGAGGATGTGGTCGGCATGCCCGTGGGTCAGCAGGATGGCGTCCAGGCGTTCCAGCCCAACGCGGAGGGCCTGCTGGCGGAAGTCCGGCGTGGTATCAATCACCACGTTCTGGCCGCCACGGGAGATCAGCAGGGAAGGGCGCAGCCGTTTATCGTGCGGATCGTTCGACTTGCACACGCGACAAGGGCATCCCAGGGTAGGAACGCCCATGGATGTGCCCGAGCCGAGTACGGTGACTTTTAGCGAAGCAGAAGGCATGGTGAAAGCGTTGGAACCAATCTTCACGCGGAGTCGGGTCAGACCGCCGGGCGCTTCTTACGAGCGGGCCTTGGCCTTGGCTTTGGCGGTCTCGGCCGCAACCGCCTGATTGATCTCCAGATAGGTCATCTTCAGTTTGCCCAGCAGGTCCAGGAGCAGGTTGTCTTCTTCGGGCGCGAGATTGCCCTTGGTTTTCTCGTGCAGAGCGTCAAGCATGTCGATCAGCTCGCGTGCGGCTTCGGGATCGATCGCTGGCTGGCCGGTGCGCGGGTCGGCATACGCGCCAAGCACCATGGCAGCGTTGCTCCCGAGCATGCGGACGAGATTTTCGAACGCGGGGGCGCGCTTGGGTGTCTCAACCGGAGGCGCAGAAGCAGGCGCTTTTGCTGCCTCGGGCGGTGCGGCGGGAATCTTGGCCGCTTCCCGCTTGGCTTCCCGCTCCTGTTCCTCGACGACTTCCTTGCGCAACTCCCCTTCGGCCGTAAAAGGGCGCCGGTCGATAACGCGGAACGCTTCTTCCTGTTTGTGATCGGACAAGGTACTTTCCTCAGCGATTTGTCGCCCCTGCAGTTTATCACGGGTTGCCAGCTCGAGTCGCCCGGGCCCGAACTTTGAATCTGCGATGCTTGTCAAAGCCGCGGTTGCACCGTAGAGTGGAACGCTTGACGCAGAGCGGAAATAGTCGAACAAGCAATGCTTACACATCAGAAGCGCCAGAAGCAGAAGAAGAAAACAAGAAAACCGCGCCGCAATGGCAAGCCCGTGAAACAGAAACACTTAACGCCGGGCCAGTGGTTTGAAAAGCTCATCGACGTGCAGGCTAGATTGCGCGCCTCGAACGGATGTCCGTGGGACAGAGAGCAAACCCATCAATCGCTCCGAACCTACCTCATTGAAGAAGCCTACGAAGTTCTGGAAGCCCTCGAAAGCAGAAATGACGCCAAGTTTGCGGAGGAGATGGGTGATCTTCTCTTGCAGATTGTCTTCCATTCGCAGATCGCCAGCGAAGAGGGCCGATTCACCGTGGCCGAGGTGATTCGCGAAATTCATGACAAGATGATCCGGCGGCATCCGCATGTTTTCGGGAAGGTACAGGCGAAAGATTCTGTCGAGGTGTTGAGAAACTGGGAACAGCTCAAGGCTGAAGAGCGCCGCTCTAGCGACAAAAAAGCTGCTTCAAAAACCGGTGCAGGCGTCCCCCAGGAAGTCTCTTTGCTTGATGGCGTCTCCCGCGCCTTGCCCGCAACGTTGGAAGGCTTTCAGCTCACACGCAGAGCTTCTCGCATCGGTTTTGACTGGGAAGATATCGGCGGCGTTTTCGAAAAAATGCGCGAAGAAACCGAAGAATTGAAGAAAGCAGTGAAGGAACAAGACCATCTGAAAATGGAAGAGGAAGTGGGCGACTTGCTCTTCTCCGCGGTAAACCTCTCGCGATTCTTAAAGATCGACCCGGAGATCGCCCTCAAGAAAGCCAACGCGAAATTTTCGCGCAGATTCCGCGCCATGGAAAGGCTGGCCCTGAGGAATGGCCGGGAGTTCAAAAA
>WNFS01002271.1_pt1 | contig 14533 bp, 11 predicted proteins | sample 5400141 | NCBI WGS metagenome assembly WNFS01 (sample SAMN13153358, study PRJNA577476) | soil metagenome | isolation source: 60 cm saprolite under Madrone tree | place: USA:California | collected 2016-06-14
GAGGTGCGAGCTCTTGCGAGCCTCGAAGGATGAACGGCCCGGGCCGTCTCCTTCGAGACGCCGCTCCGCGGCTCCTCGGGATGACGGGTTTGGCTTCGCGAAGCGAAAGCTGGATTGCTTCGCGGAGCCTGTCATCGGGCGCGCATTCGCGCGGCCCGTTGGCTCGCAATGACGGTATCAAAACGCGCCACATTCCCAATCGTCATCGCCCGGCTTGACCAGGCGGCAGTTCGCGGAGCCTCCGGGTGAATTTACACCCCAGGGCCCATCGGTTAAGAGAGTGCCGGATTTCCCGTTCGAGGCCGCGATGTATCTGAAGCAATCGGAAGCTGCCGCTTCACTGCAGCTTTCCAGTCAGCGCAAGCGAGATCTGCTCGATCATTTCGAGACGAATGTCGATGAGCTGGATCGCTGGCGCGAATTCAACGCCGCCTATCACGCGGACGACCGCAAGTTCATGCAGTTTCTGATTCCGCCCGGCAAGCGGGTGCTGGAGCTCGGCTGCGGCCGCGGCGATTTGCTGGCCGCGCTAAAACCGTCCTACGGCGTCGGCATCGATTTCAGCGCCGAGACCATCGCCAAGGCGAACGCCCGTCATCCCGATCTGTATTTTGTTCTGGGCGACGTGGAAGACCCGCAGACGCTCGCCGAAATCGAAGGGCCGTTCGACTACATCGTGATCGCCGATACTATCGGCATGTTCGAAGATATCGATGGCACGTTAAGACTGGTGCATCATCTCTGTGCCGCCTCGACGCGCATCATCATCTCCTATTATTCGCATTTGTGGGAGCCGGTGCTGAAGCTCGCCGAAGCGCTGCATCTGCGCAGCAAGCAGCCGAAAATCAACTACATCGCCACCGCCGATTTCCTGAACCTGATGGATCTCGCGGATTTCGAGGTGATCCGGGACGAGCGGCGGCAATTGCTGCCGCGGCGCTGGCTCGGCCTCGGACCGTTCATCAACCGGTTCATCGCGCCGCTGCCGGGGATCAGGCAGTTGTGCCTGCGCACCTATCTGGTCGGGCGCGCCGTCCAGACGTTTCCGGATCGCAAGCTCTCGGTGAGCATCGTCATTCCCTGCCGCAACGAAAAAGGCAATATCGAGAACGCTGTTCTGCGGATGCCGAGATTCGGCGCCGCCCAGGAGATTTTGTTCGTCGAGGGAAATTCCAGCGACGGCACGTTCGAGGAATGCGAGCGGGTCCGCGACGCCTACAGGGACAGCTGGGACATCAAGGTCCTGAAACAGGACGGTAAGGGCAAGGGCGATGCGGTCCGCAAAGGCTTTGCCGCGGCGACCGGCGACGTGCTGACGATCCTGGATGCCGACCTGACGATGCCGCCGGAGGTGCTGCCGAAATATCATGCGGTGATCGAGAGCGGCAAGGCCGACTTCGTCAACGGCACCCGCCTGATCTATCCGATGGAGCATGAGGCGATGCGCCCGCTCAATTTGATCGCCAACCGCTGCTTTGCCTATCTGTTCAGCTATCTCGTCAATACCCGCCTGACCGATACGCTGTGCGGTACCAAGGTGCTGTTGCGCAAAGACTACGAGGCGCTGGCGCGGGAGCGCGGCTATTTCGGCAATTTCGATCCGTTCGGCGATTTCGACCTGATCTTCGGCGCGGCCAAGCAGAATCTCAAAATCATCGAGACGCCGATCCACTATAAAGCGCGCACCTTCGGCGAGACCCAGATATCGCGGTTTCGCGACGGCTGGCTGCTTCTGAAGATGGTGTGGTTCGCCTATCGCAAATTGAAGGCGATTTGAGCGGTATCATCGCAGTTTGTCGCCTGCGTCGTGTTTCTGACATGGATGCGGCGCGCGCGTGGCCATGCCAATCAATTAGGCAGCTGCGAGAATCAATTAAGATTGAGCATAATTCTGGGGACTGACAGCACGCGGTCTTTTTATTTTGCAGTGCAGCAACTATCTGTTGTCGTCAAGCGTTGGAAAGAACTCTCGTCAAGGAGCTGCCGGTGTCTCTCGCCAACAATATCGAATTCTTGCGACGTCTGCCAAAGCTGAACGGCATCTATGGCTTTGGGGATTTTGAACGAAACCTGCGGCCCGGTCACCGCAGCCCGCTGGTTGAGACCACGGGCTTCGGGTCGAATCCGGGCAGTCTCAGGATGTTTTCGTTTGTACCTCATAACCTGCAGCCGGCGCCCGGTCTTGTCGTCGTTCTGCACGGATGCGGTCAGACCGCGGCTGCTTACGATCTGGGCGCCGGCTGGTCCACCCTGGCGAAACACTACGGCTTCGCATTGCTGATGCCCCAGCAGCAGCCGTTCAACAACGCCAATGGATGTTTCAACTGGTTCAATCCGGAAGACACCGAGCGCGATAGCGGCGAGGCCTGCTCGATCAGGCAGATGATTGCGCATGCGGTGAAGGAGATAGGAATCGATCGGGAGCGCATATTCGTCACCGGCCTTTCGGCGGGCGGCGCCATGACGTCGGTCATGCTCGCGACTTATCCCGAGGTGTTCGCAGGCGGCGCAATCATCGCCGGCCTGCCGTATGGCGTTGCAAGCAATGTGCGCGAGGCGTTGAACGGCATGTTTCAGTCGCCAGCCCGCGACGCCGGCGAACTGGGAGACCTGGTGCGCAACGCTTCGAACCACAAAGGACCGTGGCCGAAATTGTCGGTATGGCATGGCAGCGCCGATCGCACGGTCAACCCGGCCAACGCCAATGAGATCCTCAAGCAGTGGCTCGACGCGCATGGTCTGCCGCCGGCACCGATGTCGGAGGCGACCGTCGACGGCTATCCCCGGCAGGTGTGGTGGAACGCGGATGGCGAAACCATCGTGGAATCCTACACCATCACCGATATGGCCCACGGCACCCCGCTTGGGATTGGCGACAATGACAAGAAGTACGGCGCCCAAGGTGCGTTCCTGATCGAGGCGGGTATTTCGTCGTCCTATCACATTGCGAATTTCTTTGGCCTGACCGAATGGATTCGTCGGCCGAAGGCGGCACCCAGCCCGGCTTTCAAGGCAGCTTCCAGGCCGGCTTCCAAGGCACCTGCAAAGGAAGCTGCGGAGATCGTTCCCACGGTTGCGTTGACGCCGGCTGTGCCGGGCATGATGCCCGATCTCGGCGCGGTGCTGTGGCCGCGCACGACTCTCAACCGCCGTCCGGAGCCGGACGCTCAGTCGCGGCGTCGCCCGATCGACGTCGGCGCCGTCATCACCCGCGCGCTCACGGCCGCGGGCCTCATGAAATGAGGGAAAAGAGCTATCGCTGCAGGCACCGGCCATTTTGTTCCGCGGAATTGAAAATAATTCGGAACGAAGTGGTTGGCCGGCGCGTTTGATGGGATTGTAGCAGGCGGTTAAGTTCCGGCTGACAGTTTGGGCTGAGCTGGCCACCGATCCCTGATGTTGAAGATCAACAGACCGACTTCTGCGGATTTCCTCGCCGGTGGCGGGGAGATGGGCGCGTTGACGCGCGGCTATGACTGGTCGAGCAGTCCGCTCGGCAAGCCGGAGAGCTGGCCGCAAAGCCTGCGCACCGCGGTGCGGATTCTGCTCAATACCAACCACCCGATGTTCATCTGGTGGGGTCCCGATCTCATTCAGTTCTATAACGACGCCTATCGCCAGACCATGGGGCCGGAGCGCCACCCCAGCGCGCTCGGTCAGGGTGGACGCGAGTGCTGGGCTGAAATCTGGGACATTATCGGTCCGCAGATCGAGCAGGTGATGAGCGGCGGCGGCGCGACATGGCATGAGGACCAGCTCGTTCCGGTCACGCGTCACGGCAAGCTCGAGCAGGTCTACTGGACCTACGGTTTCAGTCCGATCGACGAAGATGATGGCATCGGCGGCGTGCTCGTCGTCTGCCGCGACGTGACCGAGGAACACCTTGCTGCCGCAAGGCTGCGCGAACGCGAGGCCGAGCTCGCGCGCGTGCAACAACTGGGACGGATCGGCGGCCTCGAGGTCGATCTGAGGAGCGGTTTCCACAATCGCCGCTCGCCGGAATATTTGCTGATCCACGGGCTGCCGCCGGATGCCGCAAACGAATCTCACGACGACTGGGCGAAACGCATCCATCCCGAGGATCGCGAAGCCACCGAGAAAAAATTCCGCGATGCCGTCGCGGGCAACGCGCGCGACTACACCGTGCAATACCGGATTATTCGCCCCAGCGACGGCGAGACGCGCTGGATTTCGGTCAAATCCACGATCGAGCGCGACGAGAATGGAAAAGCCATACGCCTGATCGGCACCCATACCGATGTCACCGAACAGGTGGTGGCGGATATCGCGCTACGGCAGAGCGAGGAGCGATTCCGCAAGCTTGCCGATCAGCTCGCCGAGCTCAATGCGACGCTGGCGCAACGGGTCGAGGAAAAGACCCGGGAGCGCGACCGGATCTGGAACGTGTCGCAGGACCTTTTGGTGGTCGCCGATCGCGACGGCGTCTGGCGAACCCTCAACCCGGCCTGGACCAAAACGCTCGGCTGGAGCGAGGCCGAACTATTGAACCGCACCTCGGAATGGCTGGAGCATCCGGACGATGGCGGACTGGTCCGGCGAGAGGTCAACAAGCTGATCCAAGGCGACCTCACGGTGAAGTTCGAGGGCCGCTTTCGGCACAAGGACGGATCCTACCGCTGGCTGTCCTGGACCGGCGTCCCGGACCGGGATCACATCTATGCGGTTGCCCGCGACGTCACCGCGGAGAAGGCCGCAGACGAACGGCTGAAGGCCGCCGAGGAGGCGTTGCTTCAATCCCAGAAGATGGAGGCGGTCGGGCAATTGACCGGTGGAATTGCGCACGATTTTAACAATCTCCTGACTGGAATCGTGGGATCGCTGGATCTCTTGCAGACCCGCTTCAATCAGGGACGAACCGACAACGTTGCGCGCTACATCAATGCGGCGACGACATCGGCGAACCGCGCCGCGGCGCTCACCCATCGCCTCCTGGCCTTTGCGCGGCGACAGCCGCTGATCCCGGAAAACGTCGATGCCAACCAGCTCGTGGTGTCGCTGGAGGATTTGCTGCGCCGGACCATCGGCGAGAGCATCGATCTTGAAATCACTGCCTCTGACGATCTATGGCCCACACTCTGCGACCCCAATCAGCTGGAAAGCGCGCTGCTCAATCTGGCCATCAACGCGCGCGACGCCATGCCGGATGGCGGCAAGCTCACCATCTCCACCGCGAACGCACGCCTTGGCAACGTGACCGCGGACACCCCCGCGCTTTCGCCCGGCGACTATATTTGCATCGCCGTCAGCGACACCGGCGTAGGCATGACGGCGCAGGTGGCGGCGCGCGCCTTCGATCCGTTCTTCACCACCAAGCCGATTGGGCAAGGCACCGGGCTCGGGCTTTCGATGATCTACGGATTTGCCCGGCAGTCCAACGGCCACGTCACCATCGACAGCAAGCTGGGGCGTGGAACCTCTGTCAGGCTTTACTTGCCGCGTCACAATGGCGGCACCACGACTCAGCAGCGGTCAGCGGTCAGGACCGTCGAACACGCATCTACCGGTGAAACCGTGCTGGTGGTCGAGGACGAGCCGGTGGTGCGCGCCGTGATCCTGGAGATGCTCGCGGAACAGGGTTACCGGACACTCGGAGCCATCGATGGACCGTCGGGGCTGCGAATCCTGCGAACCAGACAGCGCGTCGATCTGTTGGTCACCGACGTCGGCTTGCCCGGCATCAACGGCCGCCAGCTCGCCGATCAGGCGCGCGAAACCAGGCCCGGCCTCAAGATCCTTTTCATCACCGGCTACGCCGAGAGCGTCGCGATGTCGGACGGCTTTCTGGAAGAGGGCATGGAAATGATCACCAAGCCGTTCGAGCTCGACAATCTCTCGCGGCGGATTCGCGCGATGGTCTCGGGATGGCGCTGAGCATCATTGGATCGAGGCGGCACACTCAAACCATCCCCGTCGTCCTTCGAGACGGCCTGTTGCGGCCTTCTCAGGATAACGGATGTAGCATCAGCCGCCTTACCCCTCGCTCACGCCGTCTCCGCGATCAGCTCGATCGGCGTCACCACGACCTCGCCGCCGGCGACCTGCCTTGTCTTTTCCGTATAATGCTTGAAGAAATCCCGCTGCTGCAAAGTTTTGATCGCCTGCTCATCGGCGGCCGCGGCGAGATGATAATAGCTCGTATCGTTGCGGTTCTTCATGCAGCGGTAGGTGATCTTGCCCTTCAGCTCTGGATCATTGTCGAGCGCGACAATGAACCGGCCGATCTCCCGATGCCAGTCCTCCGTGGTGCCGTTGGCAAACTGATACTTGATCATGAAGTGTTTCATCGGCTGCTCCCTGGCTGTTTACATCGGCGGTTCAGACCCGCGGAGGCGGCGCTTCGCCCCGGAATACCGCGGCGTTGCGCCTGGCAAATTCGTCAAACGAGGTCGGCGGCCGCCCAAGCAGCGCTCCGGCGTCGGGCCATACCCTTGCCTCCTTGCCATTGCGTCGCTCGGCGAACAATTCGAACAAGGCATCGGCCAGATAGGGCGGCATTCCAGCGCCAAGCTGGGCCTGCCGCGCAGCCTCCGGCGGGACATCGACATAGCGGATGGTCTTTCCGGTGGCGGCTGAAAGTTTTTCTGCGACTTGCGTCATCGTCAGCGCCTCCGGCCCGGTGAGCGGGTAGGTTTTGCCCTCGTGCCCCGAATGGGTCAGCACGTCAGCGGCGATTTCGGCGATATCGCCGACATCGATCGAGGCGATCCTGGCATCTTCCATTGGCAGGAACATCGCGCCCTTGGCGACGATGGCGGGGACCTGCCGAAAATAGGCCGGCATGAACTCGCCGGCCCGCAGATGGGTGAACGCCATGCCGGAGGCTTCCAGCCTTTTCTCGATCTCGCCGTGCATCCGGGCGAAGCGAAATGCCGAATCGAGCTCCGGCATGATCCCGGAGAGTTTGACGACGTGCTTCACCCCGGCCTTCCTTGCCGCATCGATGAAGTTCGACTGGACCTCGAGCATGTCAGGTGCCGACGAGGAAATCAGCATCGCGCGGTCGATATCATGCAAAGCAAGCGCAAGCGTCTCGCCGCGCGCCATGTCGCCCTGCACGATCTCGACATTTGGCAGCGCTGCGAGCGCCGCGGCCTTGGCCGGATTGCGCACCAGCGCGCGCACGGCAATGCCCTTCGCCGATAACCGGCGCAACAATTCTTTCCCGTTCAGTCCGGTGGCGCCTGTCACGAGGATCATGGTCCGTCTCCTGTGGCCTCTCCCGGCGGCTGGGGGCGATTTGGCGCTGTCAGGAGCGATTCCGCAAGTATGGACAAAAATGATACTATGGACTTTCTTGCGCCTGCTCGTATCCTGCCAAGCGGCAACGAAACGGATTATCAGAGGTGATGCCATGGCGAAGGCGAAATCAGCGCTGACCTGCGGCTGCCCGGTCGCAGCGTTCCAGAAGATGATCAGCGGCAAGTACAAGCTGCGGATCGTCTGGGATCTGAAGGATGGCCCCAGACGCTATGGCGAGATCAGAACCGGCCTGCTCAGCGGCTCGGACGGCACTTCCGAAATCGCACCCCGCGTGCTCTCGCGCGAATTGAAGGCGCTCACCGAATCGGGGCTGATCGAGCGCAGGGATTACGGCGTCGTTCCCCCCAAGGTCGAGTATCGCCTGACCCGCAGGGGCAAGAGTTTTGTTCCGGTCATTGCCGCGATTCGCGACTGGGGCGCGCGTCACCTCGCGCAGGCAAATCCGATGGAAATGGTCGCGGCCGAATAGAAGGTGTCGCAATCAAAGCATCGCGCAAATTGCCGAGCCGACGGAGGCGATCGCCAACCCGATCGTCACATCGCGCCGGTGAGAAACGGATTGGTCATCCGCTCGTGGCCGATGCTGGAACCCGGGCCGTGGCCGCAGATGAAAGCGACGTCGTCGCCGAGCGGCAACAGCTTATCCTTGATCGACTTGATCAGGGTGGAGTGATTGCCGCCGGGAATGTCACTGCGGCCGACCGAACCGTTGAACAGCACGTCCCCGACATGCGCAAAACGCATTTCGTTACTGAAATACACCACGCTGCCGGGCGAATGGCCGGGGCAATGCAGGATGTCGAAGGTCAACTCGCCGATCGAGACCTGATCGCCCTCATTGAGCCAGCGGTCCGGCGCGAAATCGCGTACGCCCGTGATGCCGAACCGTGCCCCGCTCATCACCACATTGTCGAGCAGGAATTTGTCCGTCCTGTGTGGCCCTTCGATCGGCACCTTCAGCGCGTCGCGCAACTCGGCCGCGCCGCCGACATGGTCGATGTGGCCGTGGGTCAGCCAGATTTTTTCCACGGAGACGTTGGATTGCTTGATCGCCGCCTGAATCTTCGGAACGTCGCCGCCGGGGTCGATCACCACGGCCTTCCTGGTGGCTTCGCACCAGATCAGGGTGCAGTTCTGCTCAAACAGCGTCACCGGGACGATGATAGCGCCAGCTTTTGCCTTGGTTTCGGCTTCCTGAGTCATGTTCACTACAATGCCGGTTTTTTACGCCCCGCCAAGGGCAAGATTGAAGCAATTTGATCGAGATAGGATCGCTCGCGGGTTCCGGCTAGGTCCCGGAGGCACAATCCGCGGCGCTTTTTCGCGGTCTTGTCCGCCTTGTCATGGCGGTGTCGCCGGTGTCATGCGAGGTGCGCTCCAGGGATTCGCTGGCCTGAACCTGTCGGCGGGTGCGGCGTTACCTTGGGCACGCGATCTCAAAGAATGATTTTCCAAAATGAATCAGCACGACAAATTGTGGTGGCGGCACGGCATTTTCTACCAAATCTATCCGCGCTCGTTTCAGGACACCAATGCTGATGGAGTAGGCGATATCAAAGGGATCATCGAGCGGCTGCCTTATCTGCAATCGCTCGGCGTCGACGCGATCTGGCTGTCGCCGATCTTTCCCTCGCCGATGGCCGATTTCGGGTACGACATCGCCAATTATACCGGCATCGATCCGCTGTTCGGCACGATGGGGGATTTCGACGCGCTGGTATACACCGCGCATGCAAGCGGGCTCAAGATCATCCTCGACCTCGTGCCCAACCATACCTCCGACCAGCATCCCTGGTTCGTCGAAAGCCGGGGTTCGTGCGATAATGCAAAGCGCGACTGGTACATCTGGCGCGATCCGGCGGCGGATGGCGGCCCGCCGAACAACTGGTTGTCGGAATTCGGCGGCAGCGCCTGGCAATACGACCCCACCACGCGGCAATATTACTATCACGCATTTCTTGCCCAGCAGCCGGATCTGAACTGGCGCAACCCGGAAGTGCGCCGGGCCATCTATGACGTAATGCGCTTCTGGCTTCGCAAGGGCGTCGACGGTTTCCGGGTCGACGTGATCTGGCATTTGGTCAAGGATGCGGAGTTTCGCGACAATCCGCCCAATCGGGACTACCGCGAGGGCCGGCCGCCGCATGAGAGGATTCTGCCGCTAAATTCCACCGACCAGTCCGAAGTCCAGGACGTGATCGCCGATATGCGGCGCGTGATCGATGAATTCGATTCGCGGGTGCTGATCGGCGAAATCTATCTTCCGCTCGAACGGCTCGTCGTCTATTACGGCAAGGATCTTGCGGGCGCGCATCTGCCGTTCAACTTTGCGCTGCTGTCGGCGCCATGGAACGCGCGGGCAATCGAGAAAATCATCTTCAAATACGAGTCGGTATTGCCTCAAGGCGCGTGGCCGAACTGGGTGCTGGGCAATCATGATCGTCCGCGGGTGGCAAGCCGGGTAGGGCGGGCGCAGGTGCGCGTCGCCGTGATGCTGTTATTGACCTTGCGAGGAACGCCGACGCTCTATTACGGCGACGAGATCGGAATGCATCAGGTGGCGATTGCGCCGGAGCAGGTGCATGATCCCTTCGAGAAGAACGTTCCGGGGATCGGCGTCGGCCGCGACGGCTGCCGCACCCCGATGCAATGGGACGCGACGCGTTATGCGGGCTTCTCGACATCCAGGCCATGGCTGCCGCTGGCCGATGATTTTGCCCACGAAAATGTGGTCAATCTCAACGCCGACGCCGCCTCGATTCTGAGCCTCTACAAGGCGCTGATCGGCTTGCGAAAGAAATTGCCGCAACTCGTGTCCGGCGACTACGTGCCTGTTGCTGCCGAGGGAGATTTGTTGCTTTACCGCAGGGAGGGCGCCGAGGGCACGGCCGTGATCGCGCTGAACCTGGGAGCGGAACCGGTTTCGATCAAGTCGGATGCGGCGGGCCTCAACGGCGAAATTCTGCTTTCGACCTTCCTCGATCGACAGGGCGAAAAGATCCAGGGCGCGTTGGATTTGCGCGGCGACGAGGGCGTGATCATCGGTGCATCGTCCGTCGCCCAACCAGTGTGAACGCAGCCTGGCAGCCCGGATGGAGCGAAGCGCAATCCGGGATAAGTTTACCCGCTTGCGAGAAGGTCCCGGATTTCGCTTCGCTCCATCCGGGCTACGCTTTCTTTCGCGGGGACGACTCACAGAGGCGCGTGCTCATCGAACACTTCTCACGCCGGGTGATGTGTCCCGCCTACCGCGTCGGCGTCGATGTCGCTGCGCTTCAGGAGATAATCGAGGCCTCCGACACGATACCAGCGATACCCGTACGCTTCGAGCAGCAGCGTGTGCCTGCCGGCTTCGCTAGCGTTGCTGTGATCTTCCGATAGCAGGTTGACCAGAAGTTTTCCGGCCTCTCCGGCAAGCCCGACAGCAAACGAGACTTCCCGCGGCTTCTCGTCGAGATTGTGCACGAACAGCACGGAGTTATTGCGCCAATCATAGCGAATGACTAAAACGGCCGCATCGCGCGTTGCGATTACCTTGAAGTCACCCCAGCCGATTTCCGGTACTTCCTTTCGCATTCGGATGATGCGTTCGGTCCAGTTCAGCAGGGAGTTGGGATCGCGGCGCTGCTTGGCGACATTGACGTGCTCGTATCCGTAAGGCCCCTTGTCGATCACCGGCAACATCGGTTTGTCGCTTTCCGTGAATCCGGCATGCGGCTCGGTCGACCATTGCATCGGCGTTCGGGCGCAATTGCGCTCGGGCAGATCGAGATTGTCGCCCATTCCGATTTCGTCGCCATAACGGATCACGGGCGTTCCCGGCAGCGTGCACAGCAAGCTGTAGGCAAGTTCGAGGCGGCGCCGGTCGCCGCCCAGCATCGGTGCGAGCCGGCGCCGGATCCCCCTGTCGTAGAGCTGCATGTTCTTGTCGGGGGCGAATTCTTTGAACACCAGTTCGCGCTGCGCTTTGGTCAATCTGCCGAGATCGAGTTCGTCGTGGTTGCGCAGGAAAAGGCCCCATTGCGCGGTCGCGGGGCGGGGCTTCGTCGCCACCAGCGCCTTCGCCAGCGGGCGGGTGTCGGCGGAGGCTAGCGCATGGAACAGGTGCTGGTTGACGTGAAAGTTGAACATCATCTGGATGCGCTCGCCCGCCTTGCCGAAATATTCCATGTCGGTTTTGGGCAGCACATTGGCTTCGCCAAGAATAATGGCGTCGCCTTGCCGCCATTGCAGAAATTCCCGGAACGAGCGCAGCATGTCGTATTGCTCGACGGGTTTGCGGACCTTCGGTCCCTTGGTGGAGATGACGAATGGCACCGCATCCATCCGGAAGCCGGAGACGCCGAGCTGAATCCAGAAGCCCATGATCTTGAGGATCTCGGCCTGCACATACGGGTTTGACGTGTTGAGGTCGGGCTGGAAGTCATAGAAGCGATGGAAGTACCAGGCTTTCGCTTCCTTGTCGTATGTCCACGTGGATTTTTGCACGCCCGGAAACACCATGCCCTTGCTGGCATTGGGGGGCTTCTTGTCGGACCAGACATACCAATCGCGATACGGCGAAGCCTTGGACTTTCGGGCGTCGCGAAACCAGGGGTGTTGATCCGATGTATGATTGACGACGAGGTCTATGATGACGCGCATGCCGCGTTGCTGGCAGCCATGGGTGAACTCGATAAAGTCGCCGAGCGTGCCATATCGCGAATCGACGCCGTAATAGTCCGAGATATCGTAGCCGTCGTCTCTGAAGGGCGACGGCTGGAACGGCATCAGCCAGATCGTGGTGATTCCGAGCCCGTGCAGGTAGTCCAGCCGGCGCAATAGCCCCGTGAAGTCGCCGACGCCATCGGCATTGGCGTCCATATAGGTGCCGACCGACAGACAATAGAAGACGCCATTCTTGTACCATAGGTCGTCGATCATCCGCAGGCAGCCCTCTTCGGTCCGCCTCGCGTCATCAGCGGCCATTTTATAAGCCTCAAAGGCTTTCAGGGTTCCAGCCGATAAGACTGCGTCGCCCCGGCCAGGCAAAGCGCGAGCCGAGACCCATAACCACCAATCTTGGTGTTGCAGTAGGTTGGAGCCCCCCAGCAGGTGTAGCAACGCGCAATGGTGGTCATGGGTCCCGCTTTCGCGGGGACGGCTCGGAGAACGCTCCGCCAGCTTGCTCCACGATCTGCGGCTTCAGCGCCGCTGCGGAATCGGCTAGGCTTTGTTTCAATGGAATCGCCCGCCCGCCAGGTAAGCCTCGTGCCTCCGCCGGATCGCCGTCAGTCGGAGACGGCGCTGGCGGTCGCGCGCGGCACCGCGCGGCTGTTGCCGTCGCTGGGATTTTCCTGCGTCAGCGAGTTGCCGCTGCCCTCGGGACGGCGCGCCGACCTGGTAGCACTGAACGAGCGCGGCGAGATCTGGATCGTCGAGATCAAGTCATCGATCGAGGATTTGCGGGCCGACCAGAAGTGGCAGGATTACCGGGCGCATTGCGACCGGCTGTTCTTCGCCTTTACGCAAGATTTGCCGTGCGAGATTTTTCCTGCGGATACCGGTCTGATCGTCGCGGACGCCTATGGCGCGCATATGCATTGCGAGGCGCCGGAGCATCGGCTACCGGCGCCGACCCGCAAGCTGATGACGGTGCGGTTCGCGATCGCCGCCGCGCAGCGGATCAATCGGCTGGTCGATCCGCAGGGCCACGGGGAGTTTTAGGGCAACGTTACCGCGGTGCTCGCTTGGCCAAAATGCGCTGCAGGGTGCGGCGATGCATGTTCAGCCGCCGTGCCGTTTCAGAGACGTTGCGGTTGCACATTTCATAGATGCGCTGAATGTGCTCCCAGCGTACCCGATCCGCCGACATGGGATTGTGCGGCGGCTCGGACTTCTCGGTGCCGCTCGCGAGCAAGGCGGCGACCACATCGTCGGCGTCGGCGGGCTTGGAGAGATAATCCACTGCGCCCATCTTCACCGCCGTCACGGCGGTGGCAATGTTGCCATAGCCGGTCAGCACGATCGCGCGCGCATCGGGGCGCCTGCGCTTGAGCGCCGATACCACGTCAAGGCCATTGCCGTCGCCGAGCCGCAAATCCACTACCGCGAACGCCGGCGGTGCCTTGCCGATCTGCGCCAGACCTTCGGACACGCTGTCGCAGGATGTCACCGTGAAGCCGCGGGTTTCCATGGCGCGCGACAGGCGCTCCAGAAACGGCTTGTCGTCCTCCACGATCAGCAGCGAGCGATCGGCGTGGGCGGTCAGTTCGGGGATGGCATTCACGATTCGGGTATCCTCCTTGTCGAGCACTGCAACATATGGCGTAGCAACGCGGCGCTGCCAAGGCCGCATCAAGTCGATCGCTCCGTTCGTTGTCCCGGGCCTTGAACTAGCCGGCTGGTTCGGGAGCGGTTTCACCGGCCTCGAAGCGGCGGCGCGGCCAGGCGATCTGAACCACGGCGCCATGATCCGGAAAGGTCCGGTTGGTGAAGGAGACCCTGGCGCCGGTGCGCTCGAGCAGCGTGCGGGCGATAAACACCCCGAGACCGAGGCCGCCGTGCTCGCTCTGGGCTTCGTCGATGCTGCGCCGGCGCGACAAATAGGGTTCGCCGATACGCTTTAAAATATCGGGCGCGAAACCCGGGCCATCGTCGGAAATGACAATCTCGATGGTCTCGGTGTTCCACCACGCGTTCACCTCCGCCGTCGTCCGCGCGAAATCGACGGCGTTTTCCAGGATGTTGCCGACACCATGGAGGATTGCCGGATTACGCGTGCCGACCGGCTCGCTTGTGCCCGCTACCGCAATCCGGACCTTGATCGCGACGCCGAAATCGCGATACGGCGCAACCGTTTCCTCGATCAGGGTCGACAATGGCATGCGGTCGAACGGCGCGCCGGTTGCGGACAGCTGCGTGATCTTGGCCAGGATATCGCGGCAGCGTTGCGCCTGTTCGCGCAAGGTCTTGATGTCACCGGCAATCGGGCTGTCCGCCGGCACACTCTGCTCCAGCTCGCGCGATATCAAAAAGATCGTCGACAGCGGCGTGCCGAGCTCATGCGCGGCAGCGGCGGCCAGACCGTCCAGTTGGGTAAGATGCTGTTCACGGGTCAATACCAATTCGGTGGCCGCCAGTGCGTCCGAGAGCTTGCGGGCCTCCTGGGTCACCTGGAATGCATAAAGACTGGTGACCCCGATCGCCAGCAGGATCGAGAGCCAGACGCCGAACAGGTAGATCGGCGGCAATACCAGGGGCTCATCGGCGT